>Ga0315287_10007741_pt1 | contig 10789 bp, 8 predicted proteins | sample YL17G11_0_MG_FD_205037 | JGI IMG/M metagenome (GOLD analysis project Ga0315287, IMG submission 205037) | Sediment microbial communities from Yellowstone Lake, YNP, Wyoming, USA - YL17G11_0 | ecosystem: Environmental > Aquatic > Freshwater > Lake > Sediment | place: USA: Wyoming | collected...
CTTCGTCCCCCTCTCAGCATGTCCACCTCGACCTCGACCCCCCCCCCCCAACCAACAAAAACTCTCCAACGACCAACAGGTCCCCCCGCCCGCCCCCCTCGTCCTCGTCGTCTCGGGACCCTCCGGCGTCGGCAAAGACGCCGCCATCCGAGCCCTGCACGCGGCCCGCCCGGGGCTCCGCTTCGTCGTGACGGCGACGAGCCGCGAGCGGCGGCCCGGGGAGGTCGACGGCGTCGACTACTCGTTCGTCTCGAAGGCCGAGTTCGAGGGCATGGTGTCTCGAGGGGAGCTGCTGGAGCACGCCGTGGTGTACGGGGAGTACAAAGGAATTCCCAGGAAGGCCGTGGAGGCGGCGCTGGAGGCAGCGAGGAGGGACGCGGAGAGGGAAGTCGCGATCCTGCGAGGCGGCGCCGAGGGAGAGGCCGCCGCCGCTCCCTCCCCCGCCTCGCCCTCCTCCTCCTCCCCGCCGCCCGCTCCCCCCTCGGGCGCCGGCGTCGTCGTGCTCCGCCTCGACGTGCAGGGGGCCGCGACCGTGCGCGCGCTGCTCCCCGCCCGCTCGCTCGCCTCCGTCTTCCTCGCCGCCGAGTCGGAGGCCGCCCTGGCCGCGCGGCTCGCCGCGCGCGGCACCGAGGGCGCGGGCGCGCTCGCGACGAGGGTCGCCACGGCGCGCCACGAGGCCGCGCGCGCCGCCGAGTTCGACTTCGTCGTCGTGAACGCCGAGGGGGACGTCGAGGGGACGGTGGGGGCGCTGGGGGCGATCGTGGACGCGGAGCGGTGCCGCAGCTCGAGGAGGCTGCCGCCGACCCCGCCTCCTCGTCCTCCTGCTTCTTCTTGAGGAGAGGCTTGCGACTTTGTGGGTTGATGAGAGCGGGAGGAGGGCTGCCCCCCGCTGGCTAGCTCTTCTTCTTCTTCTTCTTCTTCTTCTTCTTCTTCTTCTTCTTCTTCTTCTTCTTCTTCTTCTTCTTGTCTCCCCCCCTCCCCCCGGTCCTTTGCGCGACCCGCAAGAAAAGGAAAGAAAAAGAAAAAATAATGTAAATTCGTGGTAGTAAAAATAGAGAAAGAACCGAGGGGAAGAAGAGAAAGAGAGAGAGGGAGAAAGAGAGAGAGACAAAGGGAGAGAGCTGACATTCTGATTTTCTATCTTCTTTCTTCCTCTTCCCTCGGTTTTTTACAAAACACAAAAAGGCTGACGGCAAGGCGCGGAACGGTCTTCCCTCTCTCTTTCTCTCCTTCCCCCTCTGACTTCATTTTCCCTTGTTTGCTTGAGGCGGCACTCGCTCGAACACAAAACAAAGGAGACAAGAGTTCTTTTTGTAACTTTTCCGTGTCTTTCCTTTGAATGGTATTTATTGTATATCATGCCTCGGGGGCGCTGGGGGCGGAAACAGCAGCAGCGGCAGCAACGGGCGCCTCCTGGTCGCTTTCTCCTGCCCCGTCCGTCGCCGTTCCCGCTGCCGTCGCCGTTTCCGTCGTCGCCGCCGAGGAAGGAGGGGGAGGAGAGCGCGGCGTCTCGCCTCCTCCGGCCTCCGCCGCGGGGGTCGAGGGCCTCACGGCGCGTCCCTCCTCTTCCTCCTCGTCTCCTTCCTCGCTGTCGTCGTCGTCGTCGTCGTCGGCGGCGTCGTCGCTGGTGCTCACTGCTGCTTTTGTTGCCTCTTCCGCCTCCGCTGTCGTCGTCATCGTCACCGTCGTCGCTTTCGCCGCCGCCGCTTCCGCCGCTCTCGCTTCCTCTTCTTCTGCCTCTGCCTCCTCCCGCATCTGCTGCTGCCGCGCTTCCTGCACCCGCATTGCAGCCATCGCGCTCGCCGCGGCCGCCACGGCGGCCCTAGCCGCCGGGGATGAAGACGCAGGGCCCGAGGAGGACGAGGGAGAGGCCTGCCGATGCTGCTGCTGCTGCTTCTGCTGCGCGCGGGGAGGGGAAGGGGGCGGCGGCACGTGACTCTGCTGGAAACTCTGGAAGCAGTCGTAGGAGCCCTGCTGCCGCTGCTGGTTATAAGGGCCCGAAGGAGGAGGAGAACAAGAAGAATTCGAGGAAGAGCACGGGAAGGCGAAGAGCGGGACGACTCGGAGCACCTCCCTCTCCCTGCTGCCGCTTTCTCTCTCCTCGCCCTCCTCCTCCTCGCTTCCCTCCCTCTTCTTCTCCACCTCGGCCCCGAGCTCCACGCTCAGTGGGAGGCACGCCGGATCCCTGCTCGGGAACCTGGCGTTGCGAAAGTGCTCGACGAGGCCGGCGAGGCCCTGGATGCGGGCGTAAGCGACCTGAGGAAAGTGTTTTTGTTTTTCGATTTTGCGAGTTTTCTTTTGTAAGTCGAGGGGGAAAAAAGCGAAAAAGAAACGCCGAAGAGAAGAAAAAAAAGAACAAAAAAAATCTCACCTCGCACACTTTGCGGCTGCGGAACGCGCCCCAGGCCCTCCCGTGCAGCGCCGCGACCAGCGCCGAGGCCGCCGTGGCGTCGACGCAGTTGACGAAGGCGTATCCCAGATTGGAGCGGAGGACTGCGGGAGGGGAAGAGGAGGAAAGGGGAGGAGCCGCCGGAGAACAAGAGGAAGGAAACAAGGTCGAGGTCGACGACGGAGACTGCGACGGCGGCGGCGGAAAGCTCCCCCCGTTGCTTCCTCCGCCTCCTCCTCCTCCTCCTCCGCCGCCGCCGCCGCCGCCGCCGCCGGCGCTGTTCCGGAAGTCGACGGGGAGGTAGAGGAAGTCGAACCTCCCCGAGACCCCGGGCGTCGCCTGCAGGGCGTCAAGCAGCGCCCGCTGCGAAAGGCGGTTTGGGACGTTTTTGAGCATCAGCGTCGTCCGCGGGGCGGAACAAGGAGAAGCGCGGGGGGAGCCGAGCGAGAGCGAGGGCGACAGCGGCGTCGGGGGAGGGCGCTGCTGCTGCTGCTGCTGCTGCTGCCGCTGGCTGCCGCTGCTCTTCCCGCGCGGGCTCGAGCAAGGAGCGAAAAAGGAGCCCCCCCCACCTCCTGCTCCCCCCCCCCACCCGCCTCCCCCCCCTCCTCCTCCTCCGGTGCCGAAACCAAAGGTCGGGCTGCAAGGAGCCGCGAAGAACGGCTGCTGCTGCAGCTGCTGCTGCTGCTGCTGCTGGGCTGCTGCTGGGTGCCGCCGCGGAGAGCGTTGCGGCGACCGGGGCTGCCGCTGCTGGAGTTGCTGCTGCCGCTGCTGGAAGTGCTCGACGCGGACGAGTTCCTGCTGCTGCGCTGCTGCCGCGGCCGCTGCCGCGGCAGCCGCAGCTTGCACCTGCGCATAATACTGCTGCTGCTGCTCCTGCTGCTGCTTCTGGAAGTGCTGCTGCTGCTGCTGCTGGAATTGCTGCTGCTGCTCCTGGAGCGGCGAAGAAGGAGCGGCGAAGAACTGAGGAGCGATGACAGGCTGCGACGCCGGCGGGGAGCCGAAGAAGAACTGCTGCGGGCTCTGCTGCTGCTGCTGCTGCTGCTGCTGCGCTTGCTGCTGCTGCCACGCATAGAACTCGCTTGGGGACGGCTGGTAGATGTAGCCTCCTCCTGGGGCGTTGTCGTTGAAAGGGATTCGAGAGCGAGGAGGAGAAGGGAGAGAGGGAGGTCGGGGTTGAGCGAAGAAGCATAGAAAAGCAGTAGCGGGAAAGAAAAAACCTCGTCGCCGAATGTTTCCTCTCCTCTCTCTCTCGCTTGCTCTCTCCCCCCCTTGCTCACCTGCCGCCGCCGCCTGAGCGACCCCGCCCGGGATAGCGCCCGCGTCGTACGCGCCCATCCACGCGGGAGGAGAATGAGGAATCGCGTAGGAGGCCTGAGGGTGGTGATAGAAGCCAGATCCGTCGATGAGCTGCGGCGCGCTCGAGCTCGAAGCTCCTATCATCGTCGTCACCGGGAATTGCTGGTGCTGCTGGTGCTGCTGCTGCTGCTGCTGCTGATACGGCTGCTGGTAGTACTCCTGCGATGCTCCTCCAACGGTCACACCATACGAATAATACGCCTCTGCTTCGGGAGGAGCAGAAAGAGGCGGAACCGCGACGGGAGACGACGAGTAGTTCGGAGGCTGGAAGAGCGACCGGGATCTCTGCGCCCTCCGAGGGGAGGGCACAGCAGTCCTCGTCAGCGAGGCGTAGATCCCTTCCGCGGCGCCTACGGATGCCTCTCCACCTGCGGTGGCGGAGCCGCTCGCATGGTTAGCAGCCGTCTGGGTGGACTTCGGAGGCGGAGGGCCGCGGGCGACCGAGGTGGAGTCCTCGTGAGATCGAGTCGAAGACGATGGGACATCTTCGACGTCGAGTGGGGAGCGGGGCGACGCCTCCTCGCCGCCGCTGCCGCTGGTCGTCGCCTTTGCGGCGGCGGTGTCGATGGCGCCTCCCGCAAGGGTTGATGGGCTTTCGGTCATTTGGGACGGAGAGGGGAGAGCGAGAGAGAGAAGAGAGCGAGCGCGCTCAGTGAGGGCAAAGTAGTTATCGACCCTCTCGAGCTCGAGGCAAAATTCTGGTTGCACCCTTTTTCCACTTTTTCTTTCTTTTTTCCTTTCGGAAGGGGGTGTCCTTGGAAGGCTCTGTCGGTCGAATCGAATCTGCTGTTTAAAACCCGAGATGGCCTCTCTCCCCTGTCGTGCCTCTCGCGGCACTGCGGCGTCCTGCTCGTCCTCTTCCGTCTCCTTCTCGCCTCCAAGCAGCGCTTGGACGACACGAGGAGGAGCACCAAGGACGCCGTCGCTGATTCCATCGACGTCGTCGGCGGCGGCGACGGCGAAAACAGCAGCACGCCGCCGCAGGAGCCCCGTCGCGGCCTCTGCCGCCTCCGCCGCGACGCTTCTCCGCTCTTCTGACGCCTCGCTGACGGTAGGTTGATATCTTCTTTCGGAATGCTTAGTAGTGTAGGCACTTTCGATTCAAAAGTACAGGGAAGGCGCATGCGCGGTCTCGAGGATGGCTAGAAGCAGCGACGACGGCGGCGGTGCTGTCTCCTATCTCTCTCCTTCTTTCCCGGCCCTCGTCCGCGTTGGCTTCCCTGTTTTCTCGCTCTCTCTCTCTCTCGCCTTCGCCTAGGTGCCCTCTCGCCGACTAAAGGCGCACAAATTCACATACATAAACGACCAAAACAAGAGCAATCAACAGGCTTTGAAGTTCTCGTCGTCGTCAAATCTTCTCCAGCGACAGCGACGCTCCTCGACCTCCTTCGCTCCCCGCGCCGCGGAGGAGCAGCGAGGCAACACGGCGACCAAGCGCAAGCTGGACTCCGGCGGGCCCGGCTTGCCGCCGATCAACAACAACGTGAGTGAGAGTGCCAGTGGTAGCGGTTAGAGAGAGAGAGCGAGTGAGAGAGTGAGGGGAAGGAAACGAGCGAGCGGCAGCAGCACGCGACAGGAGGAGGAAAAGAAGATTTATGAAAGCCCCCTTTTCGTTCTCATCACCCTCTCTTTCTTCTCTCTCTCTCGCTCTCTCTCTCTTCTCCTCAACAGGACGGTGGCGGCGGCGGAGGCGGCGGAGGGGGATGGGGCAAGATGGCCCGCAACGTCGGCTTCAACGTCGGGCTGCTGGGCCTCTACTTCTTCCTCGAGAGCGGCGGCGGCGGCGGATTTTTCGGCGGCGGCGGTGGCGGCGACGGAGGAGGTACGTTTTCGTTTTCGAGCCCCCCCCCTCCCCTTTCGATTGCTCCGTTTCCTCCCCCTAGCTCAACACTTTCTCCCTCTCTCTTGAAACACGACTGACTGAAACCAACCGAAACAGGCGGCGGAGGCGGCGGAGGCGGTGGCGGCGGCGGCGGCGGCGGCCCCGGCGGGCCCGAGCGGGGGCCGCCCGCCGACCCTCGCGGGGAGCAGGATGGCGGCATCAGGGAGCGGGATCTCTACGAGGAGGAGGACGAGGGGAGCGACGAGGAGGTCGTCGCGGCCAAGGCGCGGGCGCCCGCGGCGAGGCGGGCCGCGGCGAGGCGCTGAGGAGAGGGCCGGGCCTGAGAGAGAGAGGACGAGAGAAACGACTTTTTCTCTTTTTTGTTTTTTCCTGGTTTTGGTTTCTCTCTCTCTTTTTGCAATTTCGCATGCACTTCAGCAAAAAAATAATGCGGAATCGAGAGAGGGCGCGCAGCGGAAACGGGATGTTGGAAGGTTGCTCAGAGAGAAAGTGAGAAGAGAGGGAGAGAGACAGGAGCAAGGAGAGACAAAAGAGCAAAAAAAGGGCGCGCCACCTCTCTGTGGTCTCACTTTCTTTTTTTCTCCCTCCCCCTTTTTTTTCGTTTGCTCCTTCGGCTCTCTCTATGCCCTCGGGAGAGGGCCCTGCTCGCGCGCGCAGTCAGCAACAGCAACAAGAGAACAACGAGCCCCTTCTGCCCGCCCCTACTCTCGTCTCTGCGACAGAGGAGGATCTTAACAAGCCCAAGCGAGCCCGCACCACGAGCTCCGGAGGAGGAGGTGTGATGGGAGCGACGACGACAACGACGGCGGCGGCGACGGACAATGGCGCCAGGAACAACGCCCACCATGTCATCGACGAGGACCTGCACTCGAGGCAGCTGGCGGTCTACGGCCGCGAGAGCATGAGGCGTATGGCCGGCACGACCGTGCTGATCTCGGGACTGGGGGGACTCGGGGCGGAGACAGGTGAGAGATGAGAAAGAGAAGGAGAAAGGAGGCAATGGAAGAAAGCGATGGAAGGCGATCGATTGTTCTGATGCTTTGTTGTTGCCTTGTTTTTTTGAGCCTCGCTGTTCGCTTCCTCTTCGCTCTGTTCCTTCGCCCCTCTTTTTATTGTCGTCTCTCGGAGACGCAGAGGAGGAGGAGTAGGCTGAGGGCGCGACGGGAAAGAAAAGAGAAGAAGAGAGGAGAGAGAAAGGAAGAAGAAGGAGAGGGAAGAGAGAACGCGAATGATGCTTTCGCGACCAGCAGCGACAGCGGAACGGAGAAAAATCGAAAGACACCCTCTCGAACCTCATCATCACCACGGAACCACCATCAAACACTCCTCAGCCAAAAACGTCATCCTCGCCGGCGTCAAGGCTGTCGTCCTCCACGACCACCGCCCCGCGACCCACCGCGACCTGGGAGCCAACTTCTACCTGGCTCCGGGCGACGCCGAGGCTGGCCGCAACAGGGCCGAGGCGTGTCGCGCGAGGCTGGCCGAGCTCAACGTCGCTGTGCACGTTTCGGCGCTGGCCACCGAGGGCCCCCTGGCGCCCGAGCAGCTCTTGGCGCTCGAAGACTGCGATGTGCTGGTGCTGACGGAGGCTGCGACGGCCGACGCCGTCCGCCTCGACGACGCGTGCCGCTCCAGAAAGGTTGGAGAAAATCCTTCTCCGATCGCGTTCATCCGCGCCGACGCGCGCGGCGTCTTCGCTTCGGTCTTTACGGATTTCGGCGACTCGTTCGTGGTCGACGACGTCGACGGCGAGGAGCCCGCGACGGGCATCGGTGAGGAGCTTGGGTTTTTTTGCTTGGACTCCCTTTTCTTTTTTTTCTTTTGATTCGGGGTGCGAGGGAGTTTGTGTGTGTGTTTGGGTGGGTGGAGGGGGGGGGGGGGTCGAAGAGAGCGTCGAACGAGGAAGGAAAAAAACGTGAAAAACCTCGAAAAAAAAACCCACCTTTTCTTTTCCCCCTCTCTTGAATGAAATAAAATAAATAAAACTCCCCCAGTCGCCGGAGTCACCCCGGCCGAGGACGACAAGGAAGGGAACAAGCGCACGCTCGTCTCGTGCGTCGACGACGAGCGGCTCGAGCTCGAGGACGGTATGAGGGTCACGTTCTCCGAGCTCGTCGGCGCCCGAGAGCTGCTCCCTGACCCGTCGTCTCCCTCTTCCTCGGCGTCGTTCCTGATCGCCAACTGCAAGCCGACCTCGTTCGAGCTCGTCGGCGTCGACTGCACCAGCTTCGAGACCCCCTACGAGCGCGGCGGCGTGGTCGTGCAGGTGAAGCAGCCGAAGACGCTCGCGTTCGCTCCCTTGTCGGTCGCGGCCGAGGAGCCTTTGGACACAGCTGCGACGGGGACGGGGGGCTTTTTGGTTTCGGATTTCTCCAAGTTCGACCGCCCGCCGCTGCTGCACCTGGGCTTCGCGGCCCTCGACGCCTTCCAGGTCGAGACCGGGAGGCTGCCCAGGGCCTGGGACGAGGCGGACGCCGCGAAGCTGCTCGAGCTCGCGGGCGCGCTCAACGACGCCGCGCCGGCCTCGGAGGCGTCGCGCAAGGTCGCCGACCTCGACCTCGCGTCCGCCGACTCCGAGGCCCGCAGGGTCCTCTCCGCGCTCTCTTTCACGGCTGCCGCGGAGCTCTCCCCGCTCGCCGCGGTCTTCGGCGGCGTCGTGGGCCAGGAGGTCGTCAAGGCCGCGTCGGGCAAGTTCCACCCGATCCACCAGTTCTTCTACTTCGACGCGATGGAGGTGCTGCCGCCGTCGAGGCCGGCCACCGTCGACGCCAAGGCCGACCCGTCGCTGGCGCGCTACGAGTCGCAGGTCGCCGTGTTCGGTGCCGAGTTCCAGCGCAAGCTGGCGAGGCAGCGCGTGTTCCTGGTCGGGGCGGGGGCCCTGGGGTGCGAGTTCCTCAAGGCGTTCGCTCTCATGGGGATTGGCACGGCCGATGGGGATCCGTCCGCTCCCGCCGTCGGCGGCACCGTCCAGGACGACGACCCCCCCTCGAGCTCCTCCTCCTCGAAGGGTCTCGTCACCGTCACCGACGACGACACCATCGAGAAGTCCAACCTCTCGCGCCAGTTCCTCTTCCGCGACTGGGACATCGGCCAGGCCAAGTCCACCGCGGCGGCGCGCGAGGCGCTGAAGATCAACCCGGCGCTCCGCGTGCGCGCCCTGCAGAACCGCGTCTCTCCCGACACGGAGGCCGTCTTCGACGACGACTTCTGGGGCAACCTGTCCCTGGTCGTCAACGCGCTCGACAACGTCACCGCCCGCCTCTACGTCGACGCCCGCTGCGTCTACTTCCGCAGGCCCCTGCTCGAGTCGGGGACGCTGGGGCCCAAGTGCAACACGCAGGCCGTGATCCCGGGCCTGACGGAGAACTACGGCGCCTCGAGGGACCCGCCGGAGCGGCAGGCGCCGATGTGCACCGTGCACTCGTTCCCTCACACGATCGACCACTGCCTGACGTGGGCGAGGTCGGAGTTCGAGGGGTGCCTGGTGAGAGAAGAGAGAGAGAGAGAAGAGGGAGGAGTCCCCCCCCCCCGATGACGACGGCAAAAAAAAAGAAAAGGTTGAAAAAAACTCACCTTTTCCTTTCGTTCTCTCTCTTCGCTTCCCTTTTTTTCCACACTCAAAAAAAAACCGCCACCACCAACAGGAGCGCGGCCCCTCCGAAGCGAACGCGGCCCTGCAGGACCCTGCCGCCTGGGCCTCCGCCGCCCGCGCCGCGGGCGACGCCGCCGCGCGCGAGCAGGCCCTGGCCGTCGCCGCCGCGCTGGGCGACGACGCCGTCGCCGACTGGGCGGGCTGCGTGCGCTGGGCGCGCCTACGCTTCCAGGAGCTGTTCCACGACCGCGTGGCGCAGCTGGTCCACACGTTCCCGGAGGACGCGGTCACCTCGACGGGTGCGCGCTTCTGGTCGGCTCCCAAGAGGTTCCCGACGCCTCTGGCGTTCGCGGCAGGGGACCCGGCGCACGCGTCGCTCGTGCAGGCCGCTGCAGTCTTGAAGGCGCAGGCCTACGGCATCGCCGACGTCCCCGCGCAGGCTCTCGATTTAAGCTCCGCCGGCGCGGCCTTTGTCGCGCAGCAGGCGGCGCGCGTCGAGGTGCCCGCGTTCGTGCCGAAAGAAGGCGTCAAGATCGAGACCGACCCCAAGGCCGAGGGAGGCAACGCCATGTCGACCGGCGACGGCGACCTCGACGCCGCCATCGACAAGGTCGTGCGCGTCGCGTCGGCCGCGCCCCCGGGAACCCGCTTGCACCCCGTCGCGTTCGAGAAGGACGACGATGCCAACTTCCACATGGCCCTGGTCGCGGGCCTCGCCAACGCCAGGGCGCGCAACTACGGCATCGCGGAGGTCGACCGCCTGAAAGCGAAGCTGATCGCGGGCAAGATTGTGCCTGCCATCGCGACGGCGACGGCCGCCGCGACGGGGCTCGTGGCGCTCGAGCTCTACAAGGTCGTGGCCGGAGACAAGCCCGTCGAAGCCTACCGCAACACGTTCGCGAACCTGGCCCTGCCGCTGTTCGCGATGGCCGAGCCCGTGCCTCCCAAGGCGTTCAAGCACGGGGGAAAAGAAGGGGAGGACGGGCAGGAGCAGCTCACGTGGACGCTGTGGGACCGGTGGACGCTGGAGGGAGACCTGACGCTCCAGCAGGTCCTCGACTGGTTCTCGGCAAAGGGGCTCGACGCCTACTCGATCTCGTGCGGCCAGTCACTGTTGTACAACTCGGTCTTCCCGCGCCACAAGGACAGGCTCCCGCGCAAGATGCGCGAGCTGGCCTCGGAGGTCGCGAAGGTCGAGGGCCTGACGCTGGAGGCCGGGAGGGGGAGGTCCCACTTTGACGTCGTGGTGGCCTGCGAGGACGAGGAGGGGGAGGACCTGGACGTACCGCTGGTGTCGATCAAGTTCAAGTAGAGGGAGGGGAAGAGAGCGACAGAGGGAAGGAGGAGAGGTTTTGGTGGCGGTGGAGAGAGAGAGAGAGGGAAAGAGAGAGAGAGAGAGAGAGGGAGAGGAAGGGAACCAGGAGACGCAAAGAAAATGATTTCCTTTTGTTTTCATTTCATCCATCATTCTGTCTTTCGGTTTGCTGTTTTCTTTTTGTTCTTGCGAGCGCTGCTCTTTTTTTTATCCCGTCGCACGGGGCGGCGGCGGGGGGGGGGGGCGCCAAAGGCAAAAAAGAGCAAAAGAAAGGGATCAAAAGAAAAATAGAAC
>Ga0315287_10007742_pt1 | contig 10789 bp, 14 predicted proteins | sample YL17G11_0_MG_FD_205037 | JGI IMG/M metagenome (GOLD analysis project Ga0315287, IMG submission 205037) | Sediment microbial communities from Yellowstone Lake, YNP, Wyoming, USA - YL17G11_0 | ecosystem: Environmental > Aquatic > Freshwater > Lake > Sediment | place: USA: Wyoming | collected...
CGGCGGTGTGGAAGCAGTTGGCAAACGCGGGAACGATGTTGGTTCAGAAAGCCGGCACCGTTTTAGCCGCCAGCTTTGCTGGTAGCCCGAAGAAAGCCACGGTGACATTCACCACGGCATTTGCCGCGGCCACCTATTCCGTGACCTTGATGCCCGTCATCACAGCCAGCGGCACCCTGTACGCGCCCAACGTGGAATCCCTAGGAACAACAGGGTTCACTATCAATATGGGTGCCAACACCATCAGTAGTTTGATCAGCGTACGTTGGACGGCCCACGCCTTGGGCGAGAGCAGTTGAGGTAACGACAATGGCTATCCAGACTGATGGATTGATGTTTGACCTGTTGTCCTCCGATCCGGTGAGCCCGGCCGAGGGGCAATTCTGGTACAACACCACCACAAGGCAGCTCAAGGTATACCACGACGCAGCCACCCAGATCGTGAGGGATCAACAGCCCAATCTGGCTGCAGTTACCAATCCCGGTGTCGGAAATGACACCACGCAGGGCTACAGCGTTGGCTCTACATGGATCAACACGGCCACTAAACAGGAGTTTACCTGTACCGACGCGACCACCGGAGCAGCTGTCTGGAAGTCAACCACCATTGTCTACCCGGCAACTAATGAAGACACCATCCTTAGCGGCGGGGCCAGCTGGGACAGCGGTCTGACCTTTAATGTCTCGGCGTTGACGTACATCATCAACGGGACGTATTACGCCAGCGCTGCCGGGCAGGTGACACTCGCGACCGCTCATGCAACCCTAAACCGTATTGACGTCATCTACGCCAACACGTCAGGCGCCATTGGCGTAATCACCGGGACACCCAGCGCTTCACCGGCTAAACCGATGGTAGGTCCGACCCAGATCGAGGTCACGTTCGCCACCGTTAACGCACTGCAGACGACACCGGCCGGCGTTTCGGTGACCAACGTCTATCTGGAAAACGCTGGTACTGGCGGCGGTGAATGGAACGTGGCTGAAAGCACCGGGGCTGCCCGGATCGCGTTGGCCTCTACCAGCAACCCGTATCAAGGCACCAAAGACATCGAAGCAACAAATGCCGTCAACGGGGACATGATCACGTTCACGCCAGCTGCTCCGTTTGATACGTCAGCCCAGACCAATCTGGAGTTTGCTCTACGGGCAAAATCCACGTGGTCGGCCGGTGAACGCATCTGGATTTCGCTGTACAACACGTCTGGATCACCCATGAGCACGTGGCTGAGCATCACGGACGGTTCGTACGGGTTCAGCGTAGCCAACACGACTTCCTACCAGATCATCAGCATCCCAAAGACGGCTTTCCTGTTGTCGTCCGCCACCATCGGTTCAATCAGGATCTACGTCCAGTATACATTGGGATTCTACTTGGACCGGATGCGCTGGATGGCCGGGATGAACATCACGTCCATCTCATCCAACGATACATTTGCGCTTCATTCAAACATAGCCAACGAGATTTCAGCATTGGCCATCAAGGCTACGCCTGTTGCGGCGGACCTGTTGCTAATAGAAGACAGCGCTGCTGGGTTTGTGAAGAAGCGTGTCACTGTCGGGACCCTACCATACCCGGAAAAAGCTACAGCGGCTGAACTCAACGCGGGTACTGATAACGCCAAGTTTGCAACTGCTCTTGGTATTGAGAACAGCAAGTATCTAGACCAAGACGGCACCAAGACCTACGCGGTAGCCACCGGAACGAACACCTACGCGGTGACGCTAGCGCCAGCCCTGACCGCCTATGCGGCCGGCAACACGTTCATCGTGAAGTTCACCAATGCCAACACAGGCGCGGCCACCGTCAACGTCAACGCTTTGGGTGCAAAGTCTATTGTCAAGGGGGCGGCCACGGAACTCGTTAGCGGTGATATTCTGGCAGGCAGCCTTGCCACTATTGCGTACAATGGAACTAACTTTTTGCTCAACTTCAAGGACACGACAGCCATCCATAGTAACGTTTCTGGCGAAATCAACGCACTCACTACCAAGGCATCTCCAGTTGCTGCTGATGTGATTGTTATCGAGGACAGCGCCGAAAGTTTCGCCAAGAAAAAAGCCACGCTCACCAGTGTGATGACGCTCGGGACGACGCTAACGACTTCCGTAACAACAGCCACCGGTACAATCACCACGACAAGCACAACGCCAGTTTTAGCCACACTCCTGACTGTCACACCGGGAACAGGTACGTATTTGGTGTTTTTCACTGGTGCTTGCTGCCAAGGAACCACCGGTTCAGGTCTGTTTATTGAGACAAGCATCTACTCCAATAACGTACAGAACGCGGCGTCTCGCATCCGCACAGCAGATGCTATTACTTTCCCTACGCCATTCACAAACATTGGGGTGATCACTATTACCGGCAGTCAGACCATCGAAGGACGCTGGTCCGTAACAGCCGGTTCAGGCACCGCCAACATGCTGGGTACGCGCACCCTCACAACTTTGAAGATTGGATGATCCGATGGCAATGACCAAGTACAGCTACACCATCTCGACGGCGTTTCCCGGTGCGAAGGTTGAATCGTCGCGCCTGACTACGGAAATTGGCGCGAGCACTATTGTGACGGCACTGGACCACATTGACACGGCTGAAGGAATCTGTGACATCTGGTTTAAGGCTCCGCTGTCGGGCGGCGACGAAACCTTGTTGGCCGGGCTGCTTGCCGTCCACAGCGGTGAGGCACTCACGGACGTGCGCGTCACCAGAATGCAGCTTTACACTGGGGATAGCGCCGTACCGACCAGCGATGGTATGCCGTTGTTCGCGATGAGCAAACCGGTCGGGCTGGAGGGCGTGAACTTCTTCAGCCATAACTGGTGCGACAAGTGCACGTGGGCCGAGAAAGCAACGCTGGTTACAGACGAAACCGCCACCGACTCCGGAGATCACACCACGTACACGTTGGCTCACCAGTTCGTTATTGACCTGCGCCACGGACGGGTCACGCAAGAGGATTTCTACTCAGATCCGACCGGGCAGACCAACACCCATTGGGTGGTCGTCAAGGTCAACGGAACGGCCAAAGTCGAGAAGGACGCCCACACCGGTACCGGTGACTTCACGGTCAACTACGAGGAAGGCAAGATTGTTTTTGCCTCGGCCCTTAACGCCAACGATGTCGTTACTGTGAGCTATCACTACGCTGGATCAAGCGAGATAACAATCGTCCCATTTCCGGGAACAAAGCTCGTCATAAATCTGGCAGAGATTCAATTTTCTGCTGACTTCGTCATGAATGACACCGTCGTCTACGCAGTCTACGGGCCCATCGACATCTGGGCACCACAGTACCTTCAGGCCAACGGCGGTCCGTACCCAGCTGGTACCAAGATCCCACTCAAGCGTTTCGTCTACAAGCGCGTGCAGGATTTCCTCAACGATGCCATGAGGGCCTACCCAACCTACCCTGCCATGGGCGGTGACTCTAGTAATTGGCGCGCAATGTCACAGCCGGTAATTGTTTTTGACTGGGACTACCTTCGCTCCAAAGCGATAGATTCAGCTTTGGGGCTGGAGATCCGTTGCAAACTGCAGCATGATACGCCATTTGGCGGTAAATACGCCACAGTTACTTTCTACTGTGACACCGCCTCCTGAAAGATGGTTAGCGAATGCTAGAGACTCGCGGCGTTCCTAGCACAAAGTCCGGCAGAGGTTTCCCGTGATCCGCAGTTTAGCTGACCATGCCCTGAGAACGCTCCGGTATCATGCCCGCGATCTGGATCACGGCAAGGTCAGGTCAGCCGGCTGGCGCGCCGTAGAGCGTGGCTGGCTGTCTAGCCACAACACCTGCGCAGCCTGCGGCGGCACGGAAAACCTGAACGTCCACCACAAACTGCCATTCCATCTGCACCCGGAGCTGGAACTAGACCCAGCTAACCTGATCACACTGTGCATGGTAAAAGGCCGACATTGTCACATCCGGATTGGCCACGGTGATCTGTTCCGTAACTATAACCCAGACGTTGTTCCCGACTGTGAACTGGCCATCAAGGCCATGGAGGCGAACGACTTGGCCGCTTTCGAGGCCGTCGCACACAACGCCAAACTGAAGAGGCTCTGATGTCTTGGCTTTACCCCGTAAAAACCGGTATCACATTTTTTGACGTCTGGACAATCTTCCACCTGTCGTTCTGGGTCTTCATGGGAAGTAATTTCTGGAACATCCAACGGTTCGTCTCACGCCCACAGGCAATGATTATAGGGCTGGTCCTCTCGTTCGCGTGGGAATTCTTTGAACGGTTCGCCGAGAAACAGTGGCCAGCATTGTGGAAAAACCCAGAATCTTGGTGGAATTCTTACCTCTCAGACCCGTTGACCTGTGTGGTCGGGATGTTGTTTGCGTGGTATGCTTTGGACCATTGGAGATTTCAGTGAGCGTCGTCGTTGGCTTCAGCACCAGACCACTAAACCCGCTGTCGTGGTTGATCCGTCGAGTCACCGGCGCCAAGTGCAGTCACGCGTGGCTGATGTTCCGCGAGCCATTCTTTGATAGGCTAATGGTCGTGGAAGCCACCGAGTGGGGCGTCCGGATGATTGACGCTGAGATCTTCTGGCGCCGTAACAAGATCATCCGGGTATACAGCATCAAACAGGATCTAACCGGGACAGTACAGAAATCCGGGAACCTGTTGGGTGACCTGTATGATTTCAGCGGCTTGGTCGGGATGGGGTTCGTGGCCGCCGCGGCAAAGTGGATGCACAGGAAGGTCAAAAACCCCTTGCAGGTCCGCGGCAGCCTGTTCTGTAGTGAATTTGTCGTGCAGGTACTCAAACAGGCCGGCTACCCAAACACGGCCGATCTAGACCCTAGTGCCACCAGCCCACAGCAGGTGTACCAGTTTCTGGCCGCCCAGCTGGAACCCAGTGTGGACGGGCCCGTGTCACCGCAGGCCTGCAGCCGGGCTATTTAACAGGCTAGCCGTCAAGACTTTTGGGGTGACTTTTGGTTTCAATCCGCTACAAGGGCTGTACCGTCGAGGGTGGGCCGGCCAGTGCCGTTTTGGCCTTCAAAGAATCAGTCGCGCAGTCCAGCCAAGAAGTCCTAGATCAGATCAGACAGTTGGAAAATGTGGCCGCCGACAGGATTGACGACCAGTTGACTATGTCCGCGGTGACGCCCCAGCCTCTCCGCCAAGTCCCCACCGGGGCAGTGTTGATCCACAGTGCTCCCGAGCAACAGGGTACGCTTTACCGGGAAACTCCACAGGTTGCTCCCCCGAACGCAGCCAATCCGGGCGGCGGGTTGGTAGGGGCCGGCGAGACCGCTCTGGCTCAGTGGATGTTTGGTGAGACTTCCCCCACAGACCCGCTCCGTGACAGCTCGTTCTACAACAAAACGGCCTTGTTGACCGGTACGGCCACATCTGAAGTTTCTGGACCGCTCGGCACCAGCCGGGTCGTTGGTCCGGGCTCCTACTGGGTTGTCCCGACCGGCCCGGCCCTGCTCGACAGCAGTATTGCCCAAACGATGATCAAGCAGGACCTCACCGTGTGGGGCTGGTTCAGGCCTGATGACTTGTCGGCCGAACGGGTAATCTGCAGCTACAGCAGTCCAGCCCAAGATCCCACGACAATCTTGCCTGCGGTGTGCACAGCCGGGGGCACCTTGGTCGTCTCGACCAGCGGGCTGGACGTGTTGGCACCCGGTGACAGACTGTATTTTACCGGCGACCCGTCAGGTTACGAGGTAGCCGCGTCACCCGCCCCAACCCCAACTGCCTGTACGCTGACCAGCCCCGTGACGGCCCCGTTGTCCAACGTCAAAACCTACCGCTCCTATCCGGCCCTGCCGTTCACGCCCGAGTCCCGCAACACCCTGTATGGGTTGTCCGTTAACACGGCCGGTCATCTCCGGGCCTACTGGGAGCACAACTACCGCGAAACTGTCGAGGCCATAAACACCACCGCGATACCTGCCGGCCAGTTCTTTTTCGCCGGGCTGGAGCGTCGCACGGTCAGGCTCACCGGAACCTGTTTGCTGGCCGGCACCGCAGTTACCGGTACCGGCACGCTGTTCACCACTGAGCTGGCCGTGGGCCATTGGGTGCAGTTCGATGGCTTGTCCGACTCGTACCGGGTTAACAGCATCACAGACGCAACCCACATGACCGTGGCCCAGACAGGCCCGACTGACCTGCTGGGCCGCGGCCTTGCCACGGTCGACACCATGCTCTCGGTGGGTAAACTGGACGGATCATGGTCCAGCCAAACTACCCGGGGCCTACACCCACCGACCGGCGGTAACGAGCCGGGTGTGCCGGGCCAGCCCAACCCGCCCAGTCGCGGTAATTTTATGATTGCCCGGGACGCGACCCGTGGGCTCGGGTGGTCAGGGGCCTTGGACGCGTTGACGCTGTTCAACAGCGCGCTAGACACCGCGGGCGACTCAAACCTGTACCATCACTTCACCCGTGCATTCCCGGATTACCTCGTCACTAGCGGGGCCAGTACGGCCACGGTCCAGCGCTCGCCGGTCAGCGACATCACGGACGGGCAACTGGTTTATGCCCAATACCCCTACGTGACCGGCTTGACTAAATCGGCCGCCACCACCGACCAAACAGTCCAGCACCTAGACGGGATCGTGGCTGGGCTCGGCAACCCGCAGGCCACCTCAATCAGCCAACTGTCTCAGTCCATCGGGACCCCGGATCCGGCTACTTCAAGCAGCAAATCTCAACTCGAATCCGAACTGCTGCCCTACGGGCTCATGGTTGGTGGTGGGGCGGTGGTGCCGCAGGGCTCGGTGGACCTGACCGCGTTTGCCAGCCTCAGCTTGATTGTCGGGCTCGATAATGCGCTCGCGCTGGTGCAGGCCAAAATAGCCGGGTGGTTTGTACTGGTCGCGACCGTGGAGGAACGGACCATCAAGGAGACCGTTGATGCGTGTGGCGTCCCAAGCTCGACCGTGGAGATTACCGAGAGGATCGTGGGTATCAACCGCAATCTGGCCGAGGCCGCCGTGGCGGCTGGCTTGCAGGAGACCAGCCAGCTCAAGTGCCGGTTGTGGTGGATCGGGGCACCGTCGAGCAAGGAAAACGTTCTTGCCCGGATGCGCGCACTGGGGATGAACCAGACCCAAATCGCTAACGCGCTCGCGTTGGTGTCGGTGGACAATTTCACCATCTGGGTGATCGGTGACGCGACCGCGCCGGGTACAATCGCGGGCACAATTGGTAATGGACCGCTGGGGACGATTCTTGACCGTCCAACCCTCGGGGCCCTGCCCGGTGCCACCCCGCAGGAGGCCGCCAAGGCGGTGCAGGACGCCATCGTGAAGGGGCCGGGTCAGACCATCGATGGTGACGACACATCTCAGGATCCAGCTCTGTTGGTCGCGAGTGTGGTGGACTTTGAAGCCCTGCATCAGCTCACTAGCCTGTTTGAGGACATGGCCAAGGCCGCGCTGGACGCGGCCGACCCGGGCTGCACAGCTCTGTTTGCCTGCATCGATGACCTGCTCCGCAACCTGATCATGACCCTGCGGGCCGTCCAGTCCACGATTGTGCCCTATTCGGTCCACGAGAAACGGGCCATCGGGGCCAACAAGTTGGCGCTGGCCCGCTACATCCCGTGCGTCGGCGTGGTCAGTGCCTCGGTCGGGTTGCCCCCGTTCCACGTGAAAATCCAGTTCGGCATACAACTGCTGAACTTCGCGGCCGAGCAGGAAAGGGCCGTGGTGCACGTGGCGATCAGGGCCATCGAGGCATTCGAGGTACTGCTCTGCATTTCTCGTACATTCATCTCCGCACTCCGCGGCGGCACGTGCGGGATCCAACAACCCAAGGTGTTCAGTAACCGGTCATGCCCCGTCATGCTCGATACCGCGCTGGACCGCCTGAAGGAACTGGTTGAAACGATTGAGCTGCTGCTGCAGCGGATCTTGCTGGCCCTCACCAGCTTGAACGTGGACTTGGAAGTATCCATCGGGGCAGCCACCCAGATCGGGCTGGATGCATCCCTGCCCTGTGTGGGTCCGGTGGCTAAATTGATGATTGCGCTGGGGTGACCGTGGCTATCCGTCTTGACCAGAAACAGGCAAATTCACGCGTTACACCCCGGCCAACCTACTGGGATTCCGTCACCGGGCTGGACACCCAGATCAGCCTCGATTTTGAAGCGGCCCTGATCATGGTAGGGTCCAGCACCCGGGAAGACGCCAGATCACGGTTGTCCCAGCAGGATAAACAGACCGACCGGCAAAAATCCCGCGACGCCATCTTGAAGGTGATGCTCACCGCGGAGGGCGACATTGCGACCAAGCAGGTGGAAGAGCTAAACAGCCAGATCGGTAAGTTTGAAACGTTCAAGCAGAAATTCATCGCCACCGAGGAACTCCGGCAGGTACCCGAGACGGCCCGGCTGGTCGGCGATACCCAACTGGGTATTGACGAAATGGTGATGCTGTCTGAGCGTGCCCAGCACCGGGGCGTAGTCGCGGCAGTGGTGGCGGCCCGGCTGGAGAAACACGGGGTCACCGACGAGCGTGACCGTCAGCGTAAATCTTGGACCCGGGTCTTGGCGGCGTATCAGGGGTAAACGGTGAACGAAGTTGCTGGACGGAAGCGCCACAGCCCGTCCCGGAGCACGAAGCCGCGCTGGGTGTAAAAGGTGTAATCCCTAGTCAAAGCGCGGAGATAGTCGGTCAGGTCACTCATCTGCCACGCCGCCGCTTATCCGTAGCAGCCAGCTCGTGGTAGCCTGTACAGGTACACGAATAGCCAGCATAATCGCACATGTAGACGCAGTCGCTATCCAGATGGTGCTGTGATCTGGTGTGTTGACATGTGCACATGGCCCGGGGTCTAGGCTGGTGTTCTGGCGACTTGACCCCAGTCAGCCGGCTGGCCGCACGGCGCTGTAGTGACCCGGCCAGATCCCGGATGGCCTGCTGTTCCCCGGCCGCTTTGGTGGCGGCCGCCTTCTCGTGATCCTGATCGATCTGTTCTTGCCAGAACCGCTCCAGTTCGTCGATGGTCATGTCAGCCCCAGCACGGCCCGGGGCAAGCTCACAGGATCGGCCCACGCTTCAATGATCTGGTCAGTCGCGTCATATGACGACTGACAAGCTGTTTCTTCTACGTAAATCCGGTCGGGTGCCTGCAGGTGCGCGTCCAGCCCGTACGCGGCCCGTACGGCTACCCGGTAGGAACGGTAGACGGCAACCAGAATACCCCGGTTGTCTTTATTCTCGTTCCTGATCACCACCGCGTGCCACCGTAAATTACGGGTAGCCAGAAAAGCCTGCTCTCGGGTATAATTCTCACAAGCCGGGCACGCCTCGGCCTCCGGGTCATTATAACACGTGCAATGGTTCGACATGAGGACTAGCTGGCTGGCCAGCAACCACTCTAGACTGTAACTTACGGCTGGTTTTGGTGTCATGACGATCATGTACGCTCCTCGCCCAGCGGCACGGGAAAGTCATCCCAATCTGGCTGTTTCATTGGCATGAGGGTTTCGTGGCCCTCGCAGACACAACAGTCACACGTTGGGTCAGCCCGGACAAAAGCGGCGGCATGTAGTATCGAGCATTTCCGGCCGCACCCCAGTTCATACTCGACCCACGCCACGATGTTTCGGCGTGTTTCGGTGGTTTCTTCGGGCAACATTAGGTCGACAATCAGCGCGATGTCCATCATGACAATCCTCCGGTTTTGCCTTGACCGTACATCGGTGTTCTTGGTCTGTCAACTTGGATCTGTCTGGGCAGCGGCCACCTTGACCCGGTTTTCGCGGGCTTTCCAGTTGGCACCAGCCTCCTCTACTGTGACCCCATGGGCCCTCAGGGCAATCACCAGTCCCATCTCGGCCCCGCGCCTGATCGTCGGTGGACCTGAACGGGTCCTGATATCACTCCCCTGCTCGGTCACCACGACCCAGTGCCACCGTTTGTCATCTACCGGCTGGACAGCCCCACATACAACCGCTGGGTTAGCAGGCGGACCGGGCGAGAACACCCCAACGTCAATGCCGTCCCGGCGACAAAACCACCCGACAAATTTGATAGCCCGGATCTCATCTGCTAAGCTGTTCAGCTTCATGTACTGCTCAGCCAGTTCACGGGTCTCTTTTCTGGTCTCGGCCACGAACTTCATCGAACCGGTAGAGAAAACCACCCTGTAGACCTTGAATGAGTCATTCATAGCTGGCCTCTAGACCACCGGTGCAGTCTCGAATCCCCAATAAAAACGGGGTCTGGCTTGAAACATCAAGGACCCGGCCACCCCATCACTGCGGCGCGTCACCCCGACAAACGGGGCAGCAAAGCCGGTGACGAAAAAGTCGCGTTCCAGCTCGGATGTGTCCCACACTTGCCCGAAAGCCTGCTCCAGCACGGCACGGTCGGCCCGTTCAGCCCTGATGGCTTCGGTCATTTCGCGGCTGATCTGCTCAGTTGGGTCATTCATTTGATTCCTCCTTGGATGTCACGTAGCAGGTTTTTGTGGGTCTGTCAAGGTTTTACGCCGGATGCCCGCGCCAGTAAAGTAGTGGCTGCATCCCGTGGTGCCACCACGCCTTTTCAGCAGGGCCCGGGCCTGCTCGGCCGCTTCAGGCGGGACCGCCCAGCCACGGCTGGCCGGGATCCACACGGCCCCCAACGCCCGCAAGGCCGCGAGATTGTTGCCTGCACCACCGCAAATGATGGGGTAACCCGGGGGAACTGGCTCATCGAAGATTGGTTTCATACCTGATCCGTACCAGCGAAAAACGCGTCTGTCAAGCGCGGCTATGTATGCCACATGTCCACCACGTTAAAAATCTCCAACGGAGACA
>Ga0315287_10007743_pt1 | contig 10789 bp, 10 predicted proteins | sample YL17G11_0_MG_FD_205037 | JGI IMG/M metagenome (GOLD analysis project Ga0315287, IMG submission 205037) | Sediment microbial communities from Yellowstone Lake, YNP, Wyoming, USA - YL17G11_0 | ecosystem: Environmental > Aquatic > Freshwater > Lake > Sediment | place: USA: Wyoming | collected...
TTTTTTTTTTTGTTTGTGTTGTTTTGTTTTTGGGGGGGGGGGGGTGGGGGGTGGCCCCCCCCCCGGGGGCCGCATCCAACCCCCATCCCCCAACCCCTAACCCCTGTTTATCAACTTCTTCTCCGTCCCGCGCTCTCCAAATAATCCTCTGGAGCGTAGCCGTCGATGATCGCCGCGGCGCTGGATGTGCCTATGCGGCTTGCGCCGGCGTCGAGCATCTCCATCGCCTGCTCGGTGGTCCGGATGCCGCCGGCGGCCTTGACCCCCATGTCCGACCCCACGATGTTGCGGATGAGCCGGATGTCCTCGACGGTCGCCCCGCCGGGCGCGGTGCCCGTGGAGGTCTTGACGAAGTCCGCGCCCGCATCGCGTATGATCTCGCACACGAGCTTCTTCTCGTCATCGGTCAGGTAATGGGCCTCGATGATGAACTTGAGGACCGTGCGCTTCGCGTCCTGGGTCATGCCGGTCATCCGCGAGGTGTCCACGAGTTCGTGAATCTCGCTCTCGACTATGTTCGTGTCACCCGACTTGAGCGCGCCGATGTTGATGACGATGTCCAACTCCTTCGCGCCGTTGGTGATCGCCATCCGAGCCTCGAAGACCTTCACCGAGCGCCCGCTGGCCCCGAACGGGAATCCGATCACGGTGCCGATCTTCACATCTGAGTCCTGCATCGCCCGCCGGGCTAATGGCAGCCAGAACGGGAACACGATCACCGTGGCCACATGGTACCTTGCCGCCTCATCGCAAAACCTCAGTATTTCATCCCTCGTTGCCGATGGCCTCAGCACAGTGGAATCCATCAACTTCGCGAATTGCTCTTTCGAAAACATACCGCTCACCTCGCGGGGATGGGGGATAGGGGATAGGGGTTAGAAAAGGTTGTCTTCACCCATTAGCGGCTTCGGCCCCATCACCTATCTCTCATTCCCTTAGTGTTCGGACGAACTCGCCCGCGCGATCGATTGCCTCACTTGAGTCCGCCGCGTTCGCTATGACGCTCACCAACGCGCTACCAACCACCGCGCCGTCGGCATATTCATCGACCTGCCGCACGTGCTCCGGCCGGGAAATCCCGAAGCCAACCACCACGGGCAGATCCGACGCGGCCTTGATCGTCTCGACTAGGCCCCTGAGCTCGGCAGGCAGTTCGCTACGCGCGCCGGTGACCCCCGTACGCGAAACGCAATAGATGAACCCGCTAGCCATCTTCGCCGTCGCCTCTATTCTATCCTTCGTGCTTGTGGGCGCCAGCAAAAAGATTGTGGCCAAACCGGCCCCGTCAGCCGCCGTTTTCCACTCTCCGGCCTCTTCGATGGGCAGATCCGTCATGATTACGCCATCCGCCCCCGATTCGGCGGCATCCTTCGCGAACCTTTCCAGGCCATACTTCCGGACAGGATTAAAGTAGGTCATCAGCACGATCGGCGCATCGCATCGCGTTCGGATCGACTTGACCGTCCCGAACACGCCCCGGACCGTTGCCCCGGCCTGCAGCGCCCTGAAACTGGACGCCTGAATTGTCGGGCCGTCCGCGAGTGGGTCCGAAAACGGCACACCCAGTTCCACGATGTCCGCGCCGGACTCGACTATCCTTTCGACCAGCTTTTCGGTCGTCCCGAAATCCGGGTCGCCGCACGTCAGGAAACACACCAGGGCTTTTTCGCCGCGCGCCCTAAGCTCGGCGAAGCATCTGTCTATCCGGTTCACAGCGACACCTCCATCGCCTTCGCCACGGTGTGGACGTCTTTGTCGCCGCGCCCGGACAGGCAGATTACCACTGTCTGATTCTTACCCAGACTTGGCGCAAACTTGGTTGCGTAAGCAATCGCGTGCGCGGATTCGAGCGCCGGGATGATGCCCTCCGTCTTCGATAGGAGATCGAACGCATCCAGCGCCTCCGAATCGGTGATGTTTACATAAGTCGCCCGCCCGCTGTCCTTGAAATAGCTGTGCTCGGGGCCGACGCCGGGGTAATCCAGCCCCGCCGATATGCTGTGGGTGAGCCGCACCTGGCCGTCCTCGTTTTGAAGCAGGTAGCTCATCGAGCCATGCAGCACTCCCGGCTCGCCGAGGCTCAGCGTGGCGCAGTGGCGGTCGGTATCGATCCCCTCGCCCGCGGCCTCGACTCCTATCAGCTTCACCGAGTCATCGGCGGCGAATGGGTAGAAGATGCCCATCGCGTTCGATCCGCCGCCCACGCAGGCCATCACGTAGTCCGGCAGCCTGCCCTCCTTTTCGACGATCTGCCGCTTCGCCTCCCGCCCGATCACGCTCTGAAAGTCGCGGACCATCATCGGGTAGGGGTGCGGGCCGACGACCGAGCCTATTATGTAATGCGTATCATTCACGTTGGTGACCCAGTCTCGAATCGCCTCGCTGGTCGCGTCCTTGAGGGTCTGGGTGCCGCTGGTGACCGGAATCACCTCCGCGCCCAGCAGCCGCATCCGAAAGACATTGAGTGACTGCCGCTCCATGTCCTCCACGCCCATATACACAAAGCATTTCAGGCCGAAGAGCGCGCACGCGGTGGCTGTCGCGACCCCGTGCTGGCCGGCGCCGGTCTCCGCGATGATCCTGGGCTTGCCCATGCGTCTGGCAAGGAGTATCTGCCCCATCACGTTATTTAGCTTATGCGCGCCGGTGTGGCAAAGGTCTTCGCGCTTCAGGTAGATCTTCGCCCCGCCGAGTGTCTCGCTGAGGCGTTCGGCATAATAGAGCGGGGTGGGGCGGCCGACATACTCGCGCAGGTAATAGTCCAACTCAGCGTTGAACTCCGCGTCGCTGCTACACTTCGAGTAGGCCTTGATGAGCTCGTCCAGCGCCGGTATGAGGATTTCCGGGACATACCTGCCGCCGAACTGCCCAAAATGACCGCCTGCGTCAGGCAGCGTTGTCTGCTTCTCGGACATGGTCTATGAACTCCTTTACTTTCGCTAAGTCCTTTCTACCGGGGGAGGATTCCACCCCGCTGGACACATCCACCGCGTAAGGCCGCACGGCCCGGATGGCGTCGAACACGTTGCCGGGGTTCAGCCCGCCCGCAAGGATGATCGGCTTTCTGAGCAGCTTCCGAGCCAAAATAGCCAAGCTCCAGTCGAACGTCTCTCCCGTTCCGCCGGGCTTACCTTTCCTATACGTGTCCAACAGGTAGCAGTACGCCGACCGGTAATCCGCCAGGGAATCGATGCTGAACTCGTCCTTGACCCGCACGACCCGTATCACCCGGTCCGGGCCGATTGCTTCGGCGAACTCCTCGCTTTGATCGCCGTGAAGCTGCACGAAATCCAGGCCGCATTCGTCCGCGATTTGGGGGATGCTGTCTGATTGCTCGGTGAACACGCCGACAGATAGGGGATGGGGGCTAGGGGATGGGGGATGGGGACTCCCGTTGCTTCGGTTGCATGCAGCCGAAGCCGGCCCCGCAGGGGCCGCCCCCTCTCCTGGGGGAGAGGGTTGGGGTGAGGGGGCCGCAATCCGCACCGCCTCGATAATCCTCGCCGCCGTGTCCGCGTCCACCCGCCTCGGACTATCGGCGAATATGAACCCGAGCATGTCCGCGCCGAGTTCGGCGCAGGCTATGGCATCGTCGATATTCGTAATCCCGCAGATCTTTATCAGGGTCATCCTATCAACTCCCGCAGTTTGGCTTCGATGTCGTCCTCCCGCATCAGGGCCTCACCAATGAGCACGGCATCGACGCCGATCCCGCCAAGCTCCACCATATCCGCCCGCGTGAAAATGCCGCTTTCGCTGACGGTCCTCGGCCCGCCTCCGGGAGAAGCTATGGCCTGAGATATTCCCTTGCGAGCATTGTCACGAGGGCGGGATACCATCGGCAGCAGGCGCGCGGTCGTGTCCAGCGAGACCTCGAAGTTTCGCAGATCGCGGTTGTTTATGCCGATCAACGGCGCTCCGACGTCCAGCGCGGTCTCCATCTCGGGCTCATCGTGCACCTCGACCAGGCAGTCCATGCCGAGTTGTGTCGCCACGTTCATAAGATGAGCCAGCGCGTCTTTTTCCAGCGCCGCCACAATGAGCAGTATCGCGTCCGCGCCCGCCACCCTCGCTTCAAAGACCTGATATTGGTCGATGATGAAATCCTTTCGCAGCACAGGCAGGCAAACCGCGCGCTTGACCGTGCGCAGATAATCCGGCGAGCCCTGGAAAAACTTCTCATCGGTCAGCACGGATATGCACGCTGCCCCGCCCGCCTGATATGACCGTGCGATCGCGGCGGGGTCGAAGTCCGGCCTGATCACGCCCTTGGAGGGGGACGCCTTCTTTACTTCGGCGATTACCGCGGGAATGCCGCTTTCGTTTCGCGTAAGCCTGCGGGCGAACCCTAGCGGCGCCGGCGCGTCCGACACGCGTGACTTGAGTTCGCGGACCGGCATCGCGGCCATTCGCGACTCGACCTCTATCTTCTTTGCGGCGAGTATCTCGTCGAGTATCAATTTGCGCCCAGCTCCTGTGTCACGTTTTTGAAACTATCCATCGCGCGCTTCGCCGCGCCCGAGTCTATCGACTTGGCCGCGAGAGCAATGCCCTCCCGCAGGTCTGCCGCCAACCCCGCCACCACCAGCCCTGCCGACGCGTTGAGCAGCGTGATATCACGCTGCGGGCCCTTTTCGCCGTTCAGGACACTCAGGAGCGCGCGGACGTTGTCTGCGACCCCGCCATCTCCGGCCGAGAGGCCCTCCGCGCGGGCCGTCTCCAGCCCGACATCCGACGGCAGCAGCGTATAGGTTCGCACCTCACCGTCCTTGAGTTCGCTCACGCGGGTCTCGCCGAGGGTGGAAAGCTCGTCGAGGCCGGCCAGGCCGTGGAAAACCATCGCGCGCTCGGCGCCGAGGGCCGCGAGCACGTTCGCCATCGTCTCGGTGAGATCGGGCGAGAACACTCCGATCACCTGCCTCTTGGCGCCTGCGGGATTGGTCATCGGGCCGAGGATGTTGAACACCGTGCGAACGCCGATCTCCTTTCGCGGCCCGACCGCGTGTTTCATCGCCGGGTGCATTGCTGGGGCGAACATAAAACCGAGCCCCACACGGTCGATGCTTGCCGCCACCTGTTCGGCGCCCAACGACAGGTTCGCGCCCAACGCCTCGAGGACATCCGCGCTGCCGCACGTGCTGGATGCCGCGCGGTTGCCGTGTTTGGCGACGGTCGCGCCCGCGCCCACGATGACGAACGTGGCCGTGGTGGAGATATTGAACGTGTCCAGCTTGTCGCCGCCCGTCCCGCACGTGTCAACCAAATTGGTGGCCTTTGGGCGCACCTTGACGGCCTTTTCCCGCATTACCCGCACAAACCCGGTGATCTCCTCCACCGTTTCGCCTTTCATGCGCATCGCCGTGATGAACGACGCCACCTGCGCGGGCGTGGCCTCGCCTTCCATGATCTCCGTCATGGCGGCGACCGCCTCGGCCTCGGTCAGGTCCAGCCTCTCAACGACTTTTCGGATTGCTTCTCGTATCATCCGCCCATGTCTCCAGTCTTATCTCTCGCGAAAACGCGAAAAGAGCGAAAACACGAATGCGAAATCGCTCCACGTCCTGTCATTCCGAGCGAAGTCGAGGAATCTGCTTTTTCCCTTCCTAAGACCCAGGACCGGAGATCTAGCACCAATTTCGCACCTTCGACTCTCCTGCGGTTACGGCATTGAAATGCCGAAACATCAAATGACATACTTGGAGGCTTCCTTTGGCTATGCTGCGGTTACGGCATTGAAATGCCGAAACATCAATTGCTTAGCGGGACCAGATATCAACCTTCCCTTTTCGCCCTTTCGCTTCTTTCTGGTTTTCGCGATTACTCCCTTCCGAGTCCCTTACGCACTTACGAAGTTCGCCAGTATATTCTTGCCGTCGGGCGTCAGTATCGACTCCGGGTGGAACTGAACGCCTTCTATAGGGTATTCACGATGTCTCAGCCCCATGATCTCCCGCTCGTCGGTCTCAGCGGTGATCTGCAGGCAGCTCGGGATCGATTCCCGCCGGACCAGCAGCGAGTGATACCGGGTCGCTTCGAACGGGTTCGGCACGTCCTTAAAGACCCCTTCGCCATCGTGATGGATGAGCGACGTCTTGCCGTGCATCAGCCTCTGGGCCCTCACGACTTCTCCCCCGAACGCCTGCCCTATGCTCTGATGCCCCAGGCAGACCCCAAGCATGGGGACCCTGCCGGCAAAGTGAGCGATCACCTCCAGCGAGATCCCCGCCTCGGTCGGGGTGCATGGGCCTGGCGAGATCACGATCTTGTCGGGTTTCATGGCCTCGATTTCCTCGATGGTGATCTTGTCGTTTCGATACACCCTGAGCTGCTGCCCCATCTCGCCGAGATACTGCACCAGATTGTATGTGAAGCTGTCGTAATTGTCTATCATTAAGATCATGTTCTGACTCCATTTGCGTGTTGTGCGCCAACTGCGTTGGCGGCTTCGGCTGCATGCAACCGAAGCAACCCAATCCCAAATCCCAAATCCCCAATCTCAAATCCCAAATCACTCCAGTCCTGCTTCGGCGGCGCTCAGGGCGTTGATCATCGCCATCGCCTTATTCACGCATTCCTGATATTCCTTCGCGGGGTCCGAATCGGCGACTATCCCGGCTCCGGCCTGCACGTAAGCCACGCCGTCCCGCATGAGTATGGTGCGGATGGTGATGCATGTGTCCATATCGCCCGAATAGCTGAAATACCCGATGGAGCCCGCGTAAGTTCCCCGCCGTGTGGGTTCGAGTTCATCTATGATCTCCATCGCTCGTATTTTCGGCGCGCCCGAGACCGTCCCCGCCGGGAAGCACGCCCGCAGCAGATCGAACTGGTCCTTGTCCATACTCAGCCGCCCGCGGACGTTGGAGACTATGTGCATCACGTGCGAGTAGCGCTCGATGGTCATAAGCTGGTCCACTTCGACCGAGCCATACCGACACACGCGGCCTATGTCGTTGCGGCCGAGGTCGACGAGCATTATATGCTCCGCCCGCTCCTTCTCGTCTTTCAGGAGTTCGTGCTCCAGCGCGAGGTCCTCCTCGGGGGTCGCGCCTCTGGGACGCGTGCCGGCTATCGGGCGGCAGATGACGTTCCCGCGCTCCTCGGTGACGAGTATCTCGGGGGAAGACCCGATCAGTCTTGTGCCTCCGTAAGCCAGGTAATACATATATGGCGATGGGTTGAGGCTGCGCAGCGCGCGATACACATCGAATGAGTCGGCCGTCACTTTCGTGCTGAAGCGTTGCGAAAGGACGATCTGTATGGCGTCACCCGCGGCAATATACTCCTTGCAGGCTCTCACCGCGTTCTCAAAGCCTTCGCGGGTGAAGTTGGACGTCACTTCGGGTTTGGGCGCCTGGCGCTTCTCGTAGGATACCTCCAGCGGCTGCCTGAGTTGGTCGATGACCGAATCGATCTTGCGTGTCGCCTGTTCATAAGCCGCGTCCGGGTCGCCATCTATCCTGGCATTGCATACCACGCGTATTCGATGGCGAACGTGGTCGAAAATCAGCAGAGTGTCGGTGAAAACGAGGGTGCAGTCAGGCAGATGCAGGTCGTCGGTGGTCGAATCCGGCAAATCCTCGAAGAACCGCACCATATCATAGCTGATGAATCCCACCGCGCCGCCGCAGAACCTCGGCAGGTTCGCATCCGGCACATATCTGATCTTCCCGAACTCGGCTTTGAGCACGTCCAGCACGTCGCGTCCGCCATCGAGGGTGATCTTCTCGATCACCGATGGTCCGGCACATCCATGTGCCGGACCACCTTCCAATGACCGGGTAATCTCAACCACATTGCCCTTGCTCTTGATCACCGTGTTCGCGCCGTTTCCCAAGAACGAGAACCGCGCAATGCGCTCCCCGCCTTCGACGCTTTCGAGGAGGAATGAGTAAGCGTCAGCATCCTCCATTCCGTTGCTTCGGTTGCATGCAGCCGAAGCCGGCCCCGCGGGGGCCGAAACGGTCGCGGGCCTGGCAATCTTCATATACGCCGACACGGGGGTCTCCATGTCCGCCAGAATCTCTTTATATACCGGCGTCATATTCCCGTTCGCGGCGCGCTTTCTGAACTCGCTTATATCCGGATAATAGGCGCTCATAGTGTCTGCGTCCTTTCTCTACTATAGCAACTTATCATTGTGCCAGGTTGTAAGTCGTAAGTTGTAAGTCATAGGTCATAAGTCAGAGCTGGCGCGTCTTGCTCAGTCTCTGAGTCGCTTCAGAAACGCGATCATCATTCGCTTAACGGTATTCAGGTCCTTGTCGAGCTCCTCGTACAAATCGCCTGCCAAGAACTGGAGGTCGCGCGCCAGCAGCAGGTGATACTCCAGTTCGGATGCCGACCCTACTGAGATCTGAACGAACTGTGCCAACTCGGGCCTGCCGCCCCGTCCGCAGCCTTCGGCGATGTTTGCCGGAATGGACGCGCCCGCCCGCCTGATCTGGCTTGTCAGGCCGTATAGTTCACTTTTAGGGAATCCCTCTGTAGCTTTGTAGAGCGCTAATGCCAGCGAGTGAGCTTTCTGCCACACTATCAGTTCTCGGAAGTTCTGCATGATCTCTACCTCTCACACAGGTCGTAAGTCATAAGTTGTAAGTCATAAGTCAGGGAGTGAGTGGGCTTTCTTCCACACATTCAAATCCTGGAAGTTCTGCAAACTCTCCACCTCCCATACATGAACCTGGCCTCCGCAGCCAAACTACCTACGACTTATAACTTATGACTTACAACTATAATACAACAAAGCCGAGGATCTTACTGCATCCTCGGCTTGGGCGCCTGCCGGCGCACATCAACAAAAAACCGTGGACACTCCGGTGGAGTAGTCCGCGGCCTGAAAATTGTCTGAATTACCGTCCCACACGGCGTACGGCTATGCGGCTGCCCCACTTTAGCTGGAGTGTCGCCAGCCCCACCTGTTATTTCCACCATGTATAATAAGATAGGACGAAGTGCTCATAACAGCCTCAGTATACAAGCTGCGGGCGGTCTTGTCAAGATGAAATTTGAAAACAGGTAAGCTTTGCAGTGTCCGGTTCCTTAAGCTGCAGCCCATGTTATCCCTCCAGGTATCCACACAATGATGCCTCCAGGTAAGATACCTGGAGGGATAAGTAGCGGAAAACCTGGAGGGATCATTTAGAGGCGTCTTAAGCCGCCCTCAACTGGTAGGGCAGCATCCTGAGCTGCTCGCGATACTTCGCCACGGTCCGGCGGGCAACGGTGAACCCGTTTTCGGCCAGCCGCTTGGCTATCTCGCTGTCCGAAAGCGGCTCGGTGGATCGCGCGACTATCTGCCGGATCATGCTTCTGACCGGCAGGGCCGAGTCGAAGAAGACCTCGAACGAAATCACTTCCCCGGACGGCAATTTGCAATACTTGTCGGCAACGGCCCTGCAGATGGTCGATTCGTGGACTCCCAGCGCCTTCGCCACTTCTTTTTGCCTGAGAGGTTTCACGTGCGAAGGGCCGTGGGCGATGAACTGCTTCTGGTAGTCCGCCAGATAGGACGCCACGCGGGCGAGCGTTTTCTTTCTCAGGGCGATCGCTTCCAATATGCATTTCACGCGCTCGACGTGCTCCCTGATGTGGCGGCAGTCGTCCTCGCTCAAGTAGGAATCGCCCCTCTTGATGGACTGGTAGGTCTCCTCGTAGGTCTCGTCGACCCTCGCGAAACTGCCGTGGCAATCGAACACTTCGGCTCGGAACCCGTCGCCGTGAGCGATTATCACGATATCCGGCACGATCGCGGCGGAATCACGGGGAGCCAGGTCCTCGAACGGAGCGTGGTAAGCAGAGGCCGGACGCGGGGTAAGGTTGTTCTTGATGAACTCACACGCTTCGAGGATTACGTCAGGCGTCACGTTCATCGCCTTCGCGATAGCCCGCAGCTTCATCTTCGAGAAATCATCCCAGTAATCAAGCAAAATGTGCTCGGCGCAGGCCGAGGTGGCGCCGCCGGCGCCCAGACGTCTGAGCTGGATCAGCAGGCATTCCCGCAAATCACGCGCGCCGATCCCCGGCGGATCGAAGCTCTGGACGATCCCAAGGACACTCTCGACCTCCGGCACGGCCGCGGCGAACTCCTCCGCCGTCTCGAACAGCGATTCGCGGAAATACCCGTCGTCATCCAGACTCTCGATCAGATACTCGGCAATACGCAGTTTTCTTGTGCCCAGCGCCATTCGCGCCTGTCCCATCAGATACTCGCGCAGGCCCACGCACTTGGCGACCGTCCGAAACGGATCGAACATCGAATCGGCATCCGCGGATGCGAATGCGCGCTCCAGGTAGCTTCTCTCCCCGAAGCTATCATTCGTGACGGGCTCGGTCCTGGCTGTGGACGCGCCGCACACGGGACACGCGCGGGAACTGGTGAGGAATCCACAAACGGGGCACCGGCAGCCCTCATCGATGCCGAGGGCCGGGTTTTCCATTGTCTCGGTCTCGATAAACTGCTGGAGTTCCAGCAGGTTCATATTCAGAATGGCATTCGCCTGGATTTGAATGGGGATCGCGCGTAGTTGTTGTCTGTGCACAAGTGCCGGACGCTGCATACAACCAACCATACCTTTCCCGTGCCCGCTCCGCGGCGGACTGTCAGGGTAATCGCATCAGGCATATTATTGGGTATGCGCCGGCAAATCCTCAGGTCACACGGTGCTTCGGATGCATGCAACCGAAGCCGAGTCCGAAGGACTCGCCACCTTCGGCGGCGGCATCGGCAGCATGCTACCGATGCAACGAAGCGATTCGAGTTAGTCGAGGAATCTGCTTTTTTCCAGGA
>Ga0315287_10007744_pt1 | contig 10789 bp, 10 predicted proteins | sample YL17G11_0_MG_FD_205037 | JGI IMG/M metagenome (GOLD analysis project Ga0315287, IMG submission 205037) | Sediment microbial communities from Yellowstone Lake, YNP, Wyoming, USA - YL17G11_0 | ecosystem: Environmental > Aquatic > Freshwater > Lake > Sediment | place: USA: Wyoming | collected...
ACAAATAAGATATCGTCTGTGGTTTGTGTCTCGGGAACACGCCCCAGACTCAAAAAGCCAAAGCCGCCGTTGTTGATAAAATTGTTCACGATGGGAATCAAACGATCCAGCGCAAACAGGGTCGCGATGAGGACCAGCGTCACGCCCAGCTCCTTGAGAAAGCCGCGCACCATGCCGACGACGCCCATCACCACGATGAGAATGATGAACAACTCCTGGATCTCAACCATAACTGACCGGCTTAGCCCTTCTTGGCGGGCGGTTTAGACCGCTGTATGCCAAAGACCACCAGCACCAGAACTACTGCGACCAATACGGTGGCATTGACGCTGATAGGCGGTATATCGCTCGGCGCAATTTCCACTGTCTGCGGAAACGTGAATACCCGATCGAGCACAAAGCGGGCGAAGATGTAACCCACCACCATCGCGCCCACGGCCCCAAAGAATGAAGCGATAATCGAGTCTTTGCCGCCCGCTTTCTTTAGCGCATACCGGAACCCGATGTAGGCAATCATCCCAAAGATCGCCAGCATCATAAGCTGCATCGACGAACTGTTGGGGTCCTGCACGTTGATTGGCGCTTCCACCACTTGTGACTGGGCATTGATGACGGCCGACCAATTGCTCATAGAAAATTGCCCGTCCATCAATAACCGTATCATACCGATGATCGCATTAACAATCTTGCCCAGTGGAACCGCTAGTTGCGGTGCTGCCCATGCGGCAAAGATCACAAACAAGCCCCAGATGATCGCAGCATCCAGGCCATGCCGCCAGCCCCACAGTGCGAAAAATAGCAGCAGCAGCCCGATCAGCACTGTTTCGGTGGTGCTCAACGGATTCGGCAGTGGAATCGTCATGCCGACGCCATCTCCTGCAAAGTCTGCGCCAACTTCAAAGCCGGATCGGGCCGCGCCAGCGCACGAGCGGCAGCGCTCAGCGCGCGCAGCTGCGCTTCATCGCTCATCAACCTCTCAATGGCCGGCAGCAAAGTAGCACTCAAGGTCTCATCGTCCAGGCGCATCGCCGCGCCGCGCGCCACCAGATAATCGGCGTTCACTTTCTGGTAGCGCCACGCATACGGATACGGAATCAGAATCGACGGCAGGCCAAACAAGGGATACTCGCCCAGGATCGACGCGCCTGCCCGTGACACCACCAGGTCTGCGGCCGCGAGCGCCAGGCCCATGTCATGCACATACTCAAACACATGGTAATGCCGCTGCGACTCTTCCGGCAGTGAATTACGTCTCGTTTGCACTTCCGCCGCATCAGCCGATCCACTGATGTGGATCACCTGATACTTTGCCAGCAATTGCTCAATCACGGCCTCAATAGCTCGATTGATGCTGCGCGCGCCTGTGCTGCCGCCAAACACCAGCACCGTCCGGCGATCTTCAACCAACTCGAACTTAAGGACGGCGGTCAGTCGATCAACCCCGGCCAACTCCGATCGGGTGGGGTAGCCCGTCACGATCACCTTGTGCGCCGGAAAAAACCTCGTTGAGTCTTCCGTCGGCACGCCGATCTTCGCCGCGAACTTCGCCACGAACTTCACCGCCAGTCCCGGCTCGATATCCGGCAGATACAACAAGATCGGCACGCGGCGCAGCCAGCACGCCACAGCCACCGGCGTGCTCACGAAGCCGCCGGTCGTCAACATCGCTTGCGGCGCGTGCTGCCCGATCAGCTGCCAGGCTTTGAACGTGCCCGCCACCAGCTTCAACGTGTTGCGGGCCATGCGCACAAGGCCCACACCGTGCAGGCCGCCCGCCGGAATTGCCGTGAACGGAATCCCGGCGCGCTCCACCAAGGCCTGCTCCACGCCGCCCTCACCACCGATCCACAGGATCTCCGATCGTCGATTCATGACCCCTGATCTCCGATCTCCGATCCCTAACCGCTCAACGATCGCCAGTGCCGGATAGACGTGTCCGCCGGTTCCGCCGGCTGCGACCCAGATACCCACCAAACACCGATCCTTTGCGAGTGCCGCGATACACGCTTTGAATGACGCCCACCGCGGCCAGCATCGCCACCAGCGACGATCCGCCGTAGCTCAAGAGGGGCAGGGGAATGCCGGTCAGCGGCAGTACGCCGGCCATCACCGCGATGTTGATCACCGCCTGCACCACGATCAGCGTCGTCGCGCCGAAGACCAGCAGCTGCCCGTAATTGTTGCCGGTATTCAAGGCCACGCGGTAACCGCGCCACCCGATGATGCTGTACAGCGCGATAATGGCGACTACACCCAGCAGTCCCAACTCAATCGCCGCCACCGCGAAGACCGAGTCGGTGTGTGCCAGCGGCAGATAACCGACTTTGATCAAGCCGTTGCCCAGTCCCACGCCAAAGATGCCGCCCATGCGCAGGGCCAGCCAGACCTGCTGCATCTGCTCGCTGGCCTTGGTGGGATCCTGCATGCCCTGAAGGTACTGATCCAACCGCACGCGCGTATGCGGAAAGATCAGCATCATGATGATGATCGCCGTGATGGCGACGACCAGCGCAAACAGCATCTGCTTCCAGTTGATGCCCGCCATGAACAACATCGCGCCCGCCGTCACCACGATCGTGATCGCCGTGCCGAAGTCGGGCTGCAGCAAAATCATGCCCGTGATCGATCCGATGATCACTGCGAACGGCACCAGGCCATAGCCCCAGTCGTGCAGCCGATCGCCCTTGGACGCCAGCCAGTCGGCAACGTACAATACCGTGATCACCTTGATGATTTCGCTGGGCTGCACCGAGCCTTGCAGCAAGGTGCGCTGCGCGCCGTAGCGCTCCGACCCAAAGACCAGCACGACGCCCAGCAGGATCAACGCGCCGCCCATCAACAACACCGACCAGCGCCGCCAGCTCATGTAGTCGCTGCGCGCCAGCAGCAGCAGCACGACCACGCCGATGACCAGAAATACCAGCTGGCGCGCCAGGTAGTAGGCCGCGTTGCCCTCCCGCGTGATGTACGCCAGATCGTAACTGCCGCTGTAGACCAACATCAGGCCCAGCAGCGTCAGCGTGCCCACCGCGCCCAGCAGCATGTAATCCAGGCGCGGCAGTCCGGCAAAACTCGATCGCTGCTCTCTGCTCTTGGATGGGTGAGACCGAACCGGCATGAACCGCGCCATCACGCCCCCTTATAATCCGCGTACCAGCTCTTGAAACTTGTCACCGCGCTCCGCGAAGTCTTTGAACGCGTCAAATGACGTGCCGCCCGGCGAAAGCAAAACTACCTCGCCCGGGTGCGCGATCCGGGCCGCCGTCGCCACCGCCTCATCCAGCGTCTTGACCTGATGAATCTTTTCGAGCACCCGCGCCTCTGTTCGATTCAGCTGCGCCTCAGCGGCTGTCTGCACCAGATCGGCCATTTCGCCAAACACAATCAACTCGCGCACGCGTTCCACAATCAACTGCGCGGCTTCTTCCCAGGGGAGATGTTTGTCGCGCCCCCCGGCCAGCAGCACGATCGGTTCGTGGAAGGCCTGCACGCCTGCCATCAAGCGCTCCGGCGCAGTTGCGATGCTGTCGTCGTAATACTTCACGCCGTTCACGTCGCGCGCCAACTGCAAGCGGTGCGCCACGCCCTTGAATTCGCGGATCGCCTGCGCCATCGGCCCCACATCGACGCCCAGCGCGGCCGTCATGGCGCACGCGGCCAGCACGTTCAACACATTGTGATCGCCGCGCAGTGGAATGTCGCCGAGCCGGCACACTTCCTCTTCGCGATTCTGCACCACCATAATCCGATCGCCTTTCAAGAAGGCGCCGCGCCCCACGATCTTCTCGCGGCTGAAGAAGCGCACGTAGCCGTTGGCGCGGCCCGCCAACGTGCGCGTGATGTCGTTGTCGTAGCCCAGCACGGCGATATCGTCAAACGACTGATAATCCAGGATGTGTCGCTTGGCCCCGATGTACGCGTCCATCGACGAATGCCGATCGAGGTGGTTGGGCGAGATGTTCAACACAGCCGCCACGTGCGGGCTGACAGTCATCACATCCAGTTGAAAGCTCGAGAGTTCCATCACCACCCGATCAGTGGGCAGCATCTCCGCCAGATCTCCGATCAAGGGATGGCCGATATTGCCGCCGACCCACGTCGTGTGGTGCGCCGTTTTGAAAATCTCGCCAGTCAAGGTCGTCGTCGTCGTTTTGCCCGCCGAGCCGGTAATGCCGATGACCGGCGCGGGGCAGCGCTCTACAAACAGCTGCGCGTCGTTGGTCAGCGGGATGGCGCGCTGCTGCGCCTCGATCACGATCGGCAGGTCGATCGGCACGCCGCCGCTCAGGCACAATACATCGCAGTCGTCCAGCAGCGAGAGCGGATGCCCGCCCAGCACGAACTTCACCTTCAGCTCACGCAGAGAACTGATCGAGTCGTGCAGTTCCGCCTCAGGCTTGGCATCGCTCACGGTCACCTGCGCGCTTTGCTCCACCAGCCAGCGCGTCACGGCCAGGCCCTGCCGGGCCAGTCCCAGAACGACGAAATGTTGATCAGCGATCGGTGTAGTCATGTTTAGAGCAGCGCCAGCGCCATTCCCAGCATCGCGGCCCAAATGCCTATCAGCCAGAAACGCTGCACAATCTGCGTCTCACTCCAGCCTTTCAACTCAAAGTGATTGTGCAGCGGCGCCATCTTGAACAGGCGGCGGCCCGCGCCATAACGGCGCTTGGTATATTTGAAGTAACTCACCTGCAAAATGACGGTGGAGGTCTCAACCACCGGCACCAGGGCAATCACCGGCAGCAGCAGCCACTGCCCGGTCATCAACGCCACCACTGCCAATGCCGCGCCCAGCGACAGCGATCCCGTATCACCCATGAACAATTGCGCGGGATGAGCGTTGAACCACAGAAACGCCAGACTCGCGCCGGCGACGATCAACGAAAACGGCACCAGGCTGGACACCGGCGGCTGCACGCCCGGCTGCGCGCCGGCAAACGATTGCAGATAGGCAATCACCGCATAGGCTAGAAAGGCCGTGGCCGCAATGATGCCCGCCAATCCATCCAGCCCGTCGGTAAAGTTCACGGCATTGCTGAAGCCCACAATCCAGAATACGGCGATCGGAATCCACAACACCCCGATATCAATCTTTTCAATCACGCCTGGAATGGCAACGCTGCGCAGTTGAGACGGGCCAAAGTGCAACACGAGCGCGACGGTCGTGGCGATCAGCACCTGAAACATCATCTTGGAGCGAGCCGACATGCCCTCGCCCTTCGCCCGTTTGCCGCGCACGTTTTTCCAATCGTCAATCGCGCCGAGGATAGCAAAGGCCACCATCGTGCCCACCGGCACTAGAATCTGCTGGCCGATGTTGGCAATGGGCCGGCCCTGATTCATCTCGACGAGGACGTTGATCAGGGTGACGACGCCGCTGATCACTACCACGGGCACCACGATCATCAAACCGCCCATGGTCGGCGTGCCCGCCTTCACCATGTGCGTCTGCGGCCCTTCAATGCGAATCTGCTTGCCAATGCGTTTAGCGCGCAACAACCGAATCAGCGGCGCGCCCCACACCACTGCGAACAGAAAAGCCAAACCGCCTAAGAATAATGATGCGGCCAAGATAAGTCCTTAACTTAGTCGAAAAGTTAACCAGCAGACAAGAATTCAGTCTTGCCTCTTGCCTCCCGCCTCGTGCTGCTTGCCGCTAGCCTCTCACCAAAGCGTTCACGATGTCTTCCATGTGCAGTCCGCGCGAGCCTTTAATCAGAAGCATGTCACCCGGCTGCACGATCGCATTGAGGTAGGCCGTCGCCTCGTCGTTGGTGGCGCACATCTGCACGCGATCCTGCGCCATGCCGTTGCTCAACGCCTCCTGCGCGATGCGGCGGCCCAATTCGCCGACGGTGACCAGCACGTCCGAGGCATCGATCGCGCGCAGGCTGACCATGCGATGTCCCTCGTCTTCGTACTCGCCCAGTTCCAGCATGTCGCCCAGCACGGCGATCTTGCGCCCGCTGAGTTCGGCCAGCAGGTTCAACGCTGCAAACATCGAGGCCGGGCTGGCGTTGTATGAATCGTCGAGGATCGTCGAGCCGTTAGGACCCGGCACCGCCACCAGCCGCAGCTGCGCGCGGCGATCCTGCAGACCTTCCAAAATGTGGTCCCACGTCATGCTCTCGGCCAGGCCAACGGCCGCCGCCCGCAAGGACGTGTGGACACTGTGCCGTCCCAGCAGCGGCACCTGCACGTGAAACTCCTCGTCACGATAATGTAACGTGAAGTGGATGCCTTCCAGCCCTTCGCTGACGATCTCATCAGCCCACAGATCAGCCTGCGGATCGAGTCCGTACGTCACCACCTGCGCCGGCGTCCTGTCACGCATCGCCAGCACGCGCTCGTCATCGAAGTTCAAAATCGCCACGCCCTCCGGTGGCAGCGCCTGCGCCAGTTCCGATTTGGCCTCGGCGATGGCCTCGATCGACCTGAGCCGTTCCAGGTGCACCGGCCCGATGTTGGTGATCACCCCTACCATCGGTTGAGCCAGTTCCGCCAGGCGCGCGATCTCGCCGCGCGCATACATCCCCATCTCCAGCACCGCGCGCTGATGTTTCGGTTCCAGCTGCAGCAGCGTGAGCGGCAGGCCGATCTCGTTATTCTGGTTGCCCCCGCTTTTCAAGACCACAAAATCACGCTCGAGCACTGTCGCGATCAGTTCCTTGGTGCTGCTCTTGCCCACGCTGCCCGTGATGCCAATCACGCGCAAGCCCTTCAGGCGCATCCGCCACCACTTGGCCAACTCCTGCAAAGTCATCAGGGAGTTATCGACGCGGAAGATCACCGGCAGCGTCCACTGCCTGATCGCGCGTTGCGTGACAAGGCGCCGCAGATCGAGCCGCAGCGCTTCCAGCGGCACGTCCTGTTCGACAATGGCGGCCACGGCTCCGCGCCCGAAAGCATCGCTGACATAGAGGTGCCCGTCGGTCTGCTCGCCGCGAAAGGCGACAAAGACATCGCCCGGACCCGCTTCGCGCGAATCGACGACAAAGCGGCGGATCGGCTGAGCGGCGTCGACCGGCCGGCGGCCTGCCAGTCCTTCGATCAGATCAGCTAAGGTCAACATGGTAATCAGGGATCAATTGGTCCTGGATCATGGCTAATTGTTACTTGCCACCTGGCTGTCCGGGCGAATGCCCAGCACCGGGAACAACCGCGTCGCCAGACGCTGAAATACCGGCACCGCCGTCTCTGAGCCCCACATTGAGCTGGTGGGCCGATCGAGCTTGATGAGCACGATCACTTGCGGATCATGCGCGGGCGCATAGGCAATGAATGCGCCGATTGTCCAGGGATCATCATAACCGCCGGGAATGGGAATCTGCGCCGTGCCTGTCTTGCCGGCAATCGTGTAACCGTCGACCAGCGCCTCCGGCACTTCGCGGCGCACCGCTTCGGCCAGCATGTCGCTGAGTGTATTGGCCGTTTCGCGCGAGATGGGCTGACCCAATACCACCACTTTGGCTTCATCCACTCGATCGCCGCGAATGATCTTCTTCACCACGTGCGGCTGCACCAGCACCCCGTCGTTGGCTACTGCGCCGATCGAGGCGACCATCTGAATCGGCGTCGTCGCAATGGCCTGGCCAAAAGAGTTCGAGGCCAGAATCGCCTCCGACCAGCGCTCGGGGTTCTTGTCGCGCGTGATCACCAGACCGGCCGCCTCATGCTGCAGATCGATTCCAGTGGGGCGGCCCAGGCCAAAGGCGCGCAGGTACTTGTAAAACGTCTGCTGTCCCATGCGAATCGCCAGCGTGGATGCGCCCACATTCAGCGACTTGGCTAACAGGGCGGTCATGTCGGTAGGGCCATGCGAGCCGCGATCCCAGTTCCAGATCACCTGCCCGCCCACCTCGATGCTGGCGGTGTCGTTGTACACCGTGTCACGTGTGACCGTGCCGGAGTCCAGGGCAGCCGCCATCGTCAAAACTTTGAAGATCGATCCCGGCTCGAACATGTCGCTGACGTTCGGGTTGACCAACGCTTTTTCCTCCACGGCAGCGATCTCGGCATAGCGTGTGGGATCGTATCCGGGCGCGGAGGCCATCGCCAGAATCTCACCGTTGCGCGGATTCGCCACGATGATCGATCCTGATTTAGCGCCGGTGTCGCGCAGCGCCAGCGCCAGCTCTTCCTCCGTGATCGCTTGCGCATTCCGATCGATCGTCAGCACGATATCGGCGCCGGGCGCGAAGGTGCCATCGGCCTGCCGCGTGGGCGTTAACACGTCGTTGTACCAGCCTTCCACGCCATACAGTCCCAGTCGATCATTGTTTACGAAGCCCAGCACGTGCGCTGCCAACGAACCCTCAGGATAAGCGCGCTTCCAGTAAGGATGCGCCGTGAAGCCCCACACATCTTTGTCCCGCACCAGACGGCCCTGTTCGTAAGACAGGTCCTTAAGCAGCTGCTTGTGGATGATCGCAGGCTGATCTTTCAGCACCAGAATCTCCGTCGGCGTGAGGCCCAGCGTGGGCGCGAGGTCACTGATGAAACTAGCGTAGTCTGCGCCGTTGCGATCGTAAGCCAGCTCAAAATGCGCTTCGTCGCCGCTGATCAGATAACCGTTGCGATCGTAGATGCGGCCGCGCGGAGCCGGTTCCGCTGTCAACAGCTCCGGCACATCGCGTTTGGAATCAACATGCTGCACTAGCTGGAAGCGGATGAGCTGCACGCCCACCAGCACGGCGATGATCGTGATAATGATCAGAAAGACGTTAAAACGGCTGCGAAATGAGTCCATCGTCTCTACTCCGCTGGTCACTGCGGGCTAACGACTGACGCTCGGGGAGAATAGATGCTTTCGATCGACGGCGAATCGTCCTGCGGCAGGTGCGGCACCGCGACAAACAACAGGTTGCCGGCGGGAGCAAAGCCCAGCGTTTCCGCGCGCTGCTGCAACTGCGCGCGAGTCGTCATGACGCTGATCTTCATCGCCAGATCGGCATTCGCTTGCTGCAGTTTGGCCAGGTCCTCGCGCAGCAGCTGCACCTGCCGCGTGCTCGTGACGATCTGGCTCGACTGGACCAAGTACAAGGCCGCCACTACCACGCCCAGCGCGATAAGCAGTCCCATCTGTGCCACGCGGCGCGCCGACCAGTTCTGGCGTTTCAGGCCCTGATTCAACCAGGCCGTGAAGCGTTGATTGGCGCTTTGGTTGTTGGGATTGGCTGGCATGGCTATCGCTCCTGCTCAACTTTAGAGTTTCTCTGCAATCCGCAACCTGGCGCTGCGCGCGCGCGGATTGCTCAGAACTTCGGCCTCGGACGCCACGATCGGTTTGCGCGTGATCACGCGCAGCGCTGCAAACCGGTGCACCATCCCCGGCGGGTCATCCGGCTGCGGCAGATGCTCTTGCGACACTGATCGAAAATACTCTTTGACGATGCGATCTTCCAGCGAATGAAACGAAATCACCGCCAGGCGGCTGCCGCTGCGCAGCAGTTCGGTCGCCTGCGGCAGCGCACCCATCAACGAACCCAGCTCGTCGTTCACGACGATGCGCAGCGCTTGAAATGTCAGCGTGGCCGGATGAATGCGCCCGCGCCGTCCGACGGCTTTCTCGATCACGTCGGCCAGCCGATCGGCGGTGTGGATCGGTCGGGCCGTCACAATCGCCCGGGCGATTTTCCGGCTCGCCGGTTCTTCACCATACCGATAGATCAGATCAGCCAGCTCGTCCTGATCGAGCTGGTTGATCAGGTCAGCTGCTGATTGGCCGTGCGTCTGATCGAAACGCATATCCAGCGGCCCGCCCGCCATGAAGCCAAACCCCCGCTCGGGATCACCCAGCTGATCAGATGACAGGCCCAGATCGAGCACGATGCCATCGACTTGATCGAAGCCGTTGGCGTGCGCCACGCTGCTCAGCTGCGCGAAGTTCGCCTTCACCAGCTTCACGCGTGAACCAAAGGGCAGCAAGCGCCGCGCCGCGCGTTCCAACGCTGTCGGATCGGCGTCCAGGGCCAACACTTCCACATCGGGCGCGCTGGCGAGGATGGCTTCGCTGTGACCACCACCGCCCACCGTGCCATCGATGTAACGACCGCTCGGTTTGATGGCCAGGCCGTCGAGGGTTTCGTTCAACAACACCGAGACGTGTTGGGTCGTCGCTACCCGCGCAGATGCGGGCAGCGCGAAGATCGAGGCGAACGACAGCCCAAAGGTTAGATACCCAACTTGGCCCACTGCTCGACGTTGTCGGCCGAGTCGATATTGGCGCGGATAGTATTCCATGCTTCGGGTGCCCAGATTTCCATGTGCGTGTTGAGACCCGCGACGATGACGTTGCCATTGAGCCCGGCATATTCGCGCAGATATTGCGGCAGCAACACGCGGCCTTGCTTGTCCAGTTCAGCGTCGGTCGCACCAGAAAATAACAGGCGGCGGAATTCGCGCGCTGGCACGTCGGTCAGCGGGAGCGCGCTGACCTTCTCAGCTAACTTCATCCATTCTTCCAAGGGGAAGACAAACAGGCATTTATCGAGACCACGCGTCACCACTACCCCGGAAGCCAAATCTGTGCGATACTTAGCCGGTAAAGTGAGGCGGCCTTTGTCGTCGATAGTGTGGGTATATTCGCCTAAGAACATATGTTCCACTTCTCCCACTTCTGGTCTGTTTTTATCCCAAGTGGGGAAAAGTGTTCCCACTTTTACCCACTTTACCCCACAGATGGGCTCAGTATACACCACTTTATACCTTCGTGTCTACTGTTATGGCGAACAGTTTAAGGTTTTGGTTTGAAAAAGTAGAACAATCGGTTTGCAGAAGGTTTGAA
>Ga0315287_10007747_pt1 | contig 10788 bp, 7 predicted proteins | sample YL17G11_0_MG_FD_205037 | JGI IMG/M metagenome (GOLD analysis project Ga0315287, IMG submission 205037) | Sediment microbial communities from Yellowstone Lake, YNP, Wyoming, USA - YL17G11_0 | ecosystem: Environmental > Aquatic > Freshwater > Lake > Sediment | place: USA: Wyoming | collected...
CCCAGATGTCGCTCGATCGGGAAAAGAACGGATCGAGAACCTCGCGAAACTCCTTCCGCTCGATCCGCCCATCGGAAATCAGGGCCGAGCGAACGATCTCCATCATGGCCAATTCGGCCTCGAAAGTGCCCTTCACCGCCTTCGCCCGATCCTCGGCGGCCAGCCGGAATGCTTCTTCGACATTCTTATGCTCCCACGAACGAATCACGAAGAAGACAGTCAATGAGAAAGCCACGCCGAGGCAAACCACCAACACCAGGGGCAGGCGAGGTGGCCACAATGTCGACACACGCAAATTGTCCGACGTTGGACGCTGGTTCATTGTCGTATATTCCTCTTGGCGGGCGTTCGCCGCCAATACTTCCCAAGAATTATAGGCCCGTATTTCCCATCTGGGTGCCGCTCGGATACGCTCCGTCCGAGCCCCCCCCCCCACGTTACGACTCTGACACCCGTCGTGGGCGTCCTTCTTTGCCAGCTCACTTGCCGTGTTGACTGATAATCTCGCGATACGGCGAACCGGCTTGGTAGAGCTTGATCTGCGCACGGAGGGTATCGGTCAGCGCTACGTTGCCATCGGTGGAGGCAAGAGCAACAGCACGTTCCGCGGCCTCGATTGCCTTTGAAAACTGACCGGCTTCGGCGTAGGCGGCGGCCAACGTGCCGAGGACGGTCGGCTTCCGACCCTTGGAGAGTTCGACCGCCCAGCGAGCCAAGTAGACCGCCTCGTTGCCGTTGCGGATCGATGTTTCGGGACACGTCGCCAGTAGCGACGCCAGTTGGCTTACGTTACCGATGTCGGTTGGCTGTAATCGGACTGCCTCGCGCCACTGAATGAGCGTCTCGCTGGGCTTGCCCTGGCGGAGGAAAGCCTTTCCGAGGCTACTATGAGTGTCCGCGCTGTTGGGCTCGGTTTCCAACGCCTTCCGCAAATGGGCGATCGCCTCATCGGTTCGTCCGCGGCTGGCCAGGATGCGACCGAGGTTGTTGTGGGCGCTGGCAGAATCAGGGTTGATTTTCAACGCTTTCTGAAAATGGGCGATCGCCTCGCCGATTTCTCCGCGGTCGGCCAGGATGCCGCCGAGGTTGTTGTGGGCGTCCTCGTCGGGCCCGATTTCAATCGCCTTCAGATAACAGGCAGCGGCCTCATCGATTCTTCCGCTCTGGTGCAGAACCATGCCGAGGCTGCCTTGCGCGAAGGCGTTTTGCGAGTTGCAGGCCAGTGCGCGGGTCCACAGCATCTCGCTGTCGCGCCAAAAGGATGTTTGGCGGAATGCGCAACCCATGAGAACGGCCAAGACCGACGCCGAAGCAACGCCGCACACCCAGCGACGGTAGGGCCAAGATCGGCACAGGTCTGCGGCGCCCCAGGCCAGGGCTATTCCCAGCCCGATCTGTGTCAAGTACGTGAAACGATCGGCTACCGACACGGTGCCAACCTGCAAGAACCCGATCACGGGCACCAACATTCCCAAGTACCAGAGCCAACCAACTAGAATGTAGGGACACCTGCGGCGCCCGATAAAGGCCGCCGTCGTGATACTTGCCAGAACCAGAAAGGCGGCGAAAACCTTCCACAGCGGCAAATCGAGACCGGGACGTGGATACAGGACGGACAATCCGACCGGATAGAAGAACTGGCCCAGATAGGTAACGTAGGCGATTATGGCGTTGCCTATCCGCCACCACAACGGCAGGTGCTCAGTGGACACCAAGGAGCGGTCTTGAACGAAAAGAGTGAGCAGGCAATCGCCGCCCGCCACAACAAACAGCGGGATTTTCTCGATGACCAGACGCACGAGAACTGAAACACGGCCCAACGCCTTGCCCCCGAGAGTCTCCGTGGGGGTGATCGTTGTACCGCCAACCCCTTTGGCCTCTGATTCGGGGCGGCCGTGCGAGGTCCATCCCAACGCAAGAGTGTCTTCCCGTGGCACGAAGACCATGCGTCGCAGCGGCCAGTAGTCCAACAACAAGAGCACGAACGGGAGCGTCACGAGCATCGGCTTCGCCATGAGCCCCAAAGCGAAGAGAACGATCACCAACGCGTATCGGGCAAGCGAGAACCGGTGACGGACATAACCGACGTAGGCCCAGAGCGTCAGCATGAAGAACAGACCGCTTAGAACGTCCTTGCGTTCCGTCACCCAGGCCACCGATTCCGCTCGCAGGGGATGAACCGCGAACAACGCCGCCGCGAAGGCGCTCGGCCACAGACAGCCCGTCATTCGTCGAAGGACAAGAAACAGCAGTATTGCCGTTGCGGCGTGGAGCAACACGTTGGTCAGATGGTATCCGCCCGCATGAAGGCCGTAGAGATTACCATCGACCATCAGCGAAATCCAGGTCAATGGTATCCAGTTCGATCGATAGCTTTGGGTAAACGCCCAGACAGCCCCCGACACAGTCAACCCATGAGAAACCTGCGGATTCGCGTAGACATAGCTGTCGTCATCGAAGTTGACGAACTCGTGCCGGATCGTTTGGCCAAAAACAACAAGGACTGCCAGCAGCAGAAAACCGGAGATGGCCGGCACCGTGTAAGCGTTTTTCATCCAAGACTCCATGTCTGCGGGGATGGAACTTTTGCAAAACCGCAAGCGGCTCCGGACATCAACAGGAGCCCTGCTTGCCGGCGTCCAGGATCCGCATCAGGACGTGTACCATGATCATGTGTACGTCCTCGACGAACTGCATGTCGTCGACCTTGACGTGGAAGCAGTGGTCCACCAACGACTTCAGCTTGCCGCCGTCATAGCCGCAGACGCCGATGGTCACACAGCCGAGCTTCTTGGCGTATTCGATGGCCCGCAGCACGTTGGGCGAGTTGCCGCTGCCGGAGATGCCCAACACCACGTCGCCTGGCTGGGCATAGGCTTTGAGCTGCTCGACGAAGATCGACTCGAAGTCGATGTCGTTGCCCAGGGCCAAGATCATCGGCGTGCAGTCGGCCAGCGAGATGAAGCGAAACTTCTTCTCGGCATGGAAACAGGCCCCCTTGTTCATGTCGCAGACCATGTGCGAGGCGGTGGCGCCGCTGCCCCCGTTGCCCATCACCAGCACCGTCTTCTGCCGCTGGTAGGCCGTGTGCAGTACGTCGGCGATGGCCGCAATCTCGCCGACGTCCACCTTCGTCAGGACGTCCTGCAACTGGGTCAGATAGCGGCGAATGCCGGCCGTGTACGTTTCGATCGTCATGGGGTACTTCTTTTCTAGCTGAGTGTTACGCCTTCCACAAACTCCCTTGTGGAAGCTATTCGGCCCGAGTGTGTTTTGCGCCAGATCGACGGACACCATCGTTTAACTCTAGTCTAGGGCAAAACGTCAGGAGTATTGGTTCCGATCGGACTCATGGACCGAGGAAAGTTTGCCGCCGATGCAGGACGAACAGGATATATGATACAACCGCGCCCCAATCTCACGGCGAAAAACGGTTCGGTTTCCACTGGTAACCCGGCCACTGCCAGTTACCCGATTGCCGCAAGGGTTTCATCGGCCGGTTGTCAAACAGAGGAAAACACTGTTGGGTGTTCTGCGAGGCATTCCTCCCGGCAGGTCCGCCTCAACACCAAAACAGTCGCGTCATCAGGCAGGTCGCCGCACGTGAAATCGCTTGCCGCCCGGACGACCCTCTGGCAGACTTCGGCGACCGGACTTGACGACGAAGATCGTAGAACCCTCTCCAGTCGTTCTTCACCGAACAGTTCGCCTCCAGCCGGCCCCGCCTCTGTAACGCCATCGGTGAAGAGAACCAGCAGGTCATCGGGGTCAAGGCGACATTGTGCGTCGTGGAAAATTGCGTCATGAAACGGGGCGACCAGCGGGCCGGTCGGATCGAGAACATCCATCCGGCCAGTTTTTCGGATCAAACAGGGCGGGTTATGGCCGGCGTTCGCGTAAACCAAATCACCGGTGGATATGTCGTAGTAGCCGAAGACAACGCTCACGAACATACAGTGTTCGTTCTCGGCTGCCAGACTCCGGTTGAGTTCGGTAATGACTTGCGCGGGGGTCTTGTCTGGTGCAGCGAAGTCGCGGAGCTTCGTCCTTGTCACGGCCATATACATCGCGGCCGGGATGCCCTTGCCCGACACGTCAGCCATGACCAACGCTAGCCGACGGTCGTCGATGAAGAAGAAATCGTAGAAGTCGCCGGCGACGATCTTGGCCGGCGCATTGACGGCGTGCAGGGCAAATCCTCGCTCCTGATCGGGCGGCAACATGCCAGGCAGCAACGATGCCTGGATATCCCTTGCAGCCTTCAGTTCCGCATCGACCTCCAGTCTCGCCGTTTCTTCTCGAATACGGCCCTCGATGTTGGTTTTCAGTTCCGCAACCATGGTGTTGAACGTCTGAGCAAGTTGGGCGACCTCGTCGCTGCCCGACACCCCCGAGACGCGAATATCGAGGTCCCCGTGTCCCAGACGCTCCGCCGCGGTCGCAAGCCTGGTGATGGGTTGGGTGACGCGAGCGGACATGAACCAGACGATCCCCAGGATGACGACCAGACCCGCTGCCAGGATGCCGAGGGAACGGATCAGCCTGGCATAGATGGGTGCCATGACTTCGCTCTCGGGGATGATCGCCGCCAGCGACCATCCGGCCGATTCGACCGGCGCATAAACCATCCAGATCGGCTCTCCCGTTTGGTAGTCGTGTACTCTTTGTACACCCGCTTTGCCCGCAACCATCTGTTCGCCTACATCCGCCAGTTCGTTCAGTCCGTTCCGGTTGGCAAGGCTGAAGATGGATTCTCGCATGACCAATGAGGGATCGGGGTGGGAGATGAGCGTGCCTTTTCTGCTGATCAGAACGCAGTACCCACTGCCGATCTTGATGCGCGCAATCTCCATGAGCAGGTCGTCGGATAAGATATCGACGGTCAACACGCCGCGAAACTTCCCCTGTTGGAAAATGGGGGCCGTGTAGGTACACATCAGGCGCTGCCCAACCCTCGTGTCGAAATAAGGCTCCGTCCAGAAAGGACGGCCGTTCGTCTTTGCCGGACGATACCAGTCCAAGCTCGTGTAGTCGGGAAACACCTCGGAAATGTCCACAAATCGCAAGCCGGCACGAGGATCACGGCAGTAGTACGGTGCAAACAAAGCCACGTTCTTGGAGAACGCGTTCCGTTCGAACGCCACGCACATCCCGTAGACCTTCGGATTACCGCGCAAGTTGTCCTGGAGCAACCTGTGGATATGATCGGCCGAGAGAGAGGGCGACGACGTGAACACAAGTGCCAGAGTGCGGGCCAGTTCCTCGGCCGTGAAGAGATCCCCGTCCAGTTCGGCTGCTTGTCGAGCAGCCAACTCCGTCAGGTGCGACTCCATGCGGGCCAACGCCTCGCGTTTACCCAAATGGTATTCACAGAAAGCCATGCTCAGGTAGACTGCCAGTAGAGGTGCGCCGATGGCCAGCACCAGCTTCGTCCTGATCGAAAACCTCACAAGGGCCTCCTGTAGTACCTGGTCGCGTTCCAAAACAACCATACTATGCCGTTAACGGTAGCGATTGTGGCGACGAGGGCGATTACAGGGGTTTGTCCCAAAGAGCAAGCGTAACCTATACTTCGGTCTGGCGACTCCATTTTGGCCACGCAAGCAGGGGGCGGCTATCGCCAACTCGTGTCTTCCGGAGGATAGAACGTGCATAGAGCGAATGTCGGTTCGGTGCCCAACGTGGACCAGTACTTCGAGCGGGCGAGCGCCGCGGCAGCGGTTTTCAGTCAGTTCACGCAGGAACAGACCGATCGGGTTGTGAAGGCCGTGTTCGAGGCCGCCTTTGCGAATCGGGTCAAGCTGGCGAAGCTCGCCCAGGAAGAAACCGGCATGGGGAAGTGGCAGGACAAAGTCATCAAGAACGTGGTGGCGAGCCAATTCGTCTACGAGGATATCAAAGATCTGAAGACTGTCGGCATTATCAGTGAAGATCCGGTCAAAGGGATCGTGGAAATTGCCCAGCCAGTGGGGCCAATTCTGGCGATCATTCCCGTGACCAATCCCACTTCCACGGCAATCTTCAAGATTCTCATTGCCCTGAAGACCCGCAATCCGATCATCCTCAGCCCCTCGCGCAAGGCTAAGCGGTGCAGCAACGAAGCGGCTCAAATCTGCTACCGTGCGGCGTTAGAAGCCGATGCGCCCGAGGATTGCATCCAATGGCTGAGCGATTGCTCCCGCGAAATGACCCAAGCCATGATGAGCCATGAGTCTCTAGCTCTGATTCTGGCCACCGGCGGGGCCGGGCTAGTCAAAAGCGCCTACAGTTCGGGTACGCCGACCATCGGCGTTGGTGCCGGAAACGTGCCCGTCTGCATCGAGCGGTCGGCGGATATCCCGTTCGCGGTCGAGCAGATCATGATCTCGAAGCTCTTCGACTACGGAACGATTTGCGCCAGCGAGCAGGCAGTGGTCGTCGAGAAGGCCGTCGCCGAAGAGGTGGCGGCGGAGTTTCGCAAGAGGAAGGCGCACTTCCTGTCCGATGCGGAAGCAGTTCAACTGCAGCGCGTTGCGTTCGATGTCACCCAGGGCGCGATGAATCCGGCGGTCGTTGGGCAGCCGGCCACGAAGATCGCGGCGATGGCCGGGTTCGATCTGCCGCCCGACATTCAGCTCCTGCTTGCCCCGCAGAAAATGGCCGGACACGTGTGGCCCTTGTCCTCGGAGATATTGGCGCCGATTCTGGCCTGGTACGTCGTCGATGATTTTCAGAGTGCCGTCAACCTTTGCATCGACTTGAACTTCCACGGCGGAATTGGGCACACGGTCAGCATCTTCTCCAACGACGATGCGCGAATCAAGACGTTTGCCACCCTGATGAACGCCGGTAGGATTGTGGTGAATACCCCGTCGTCCCAGGGCGCTGTCGGGGGGATATACAACATGCTGCACCCTTCGCTGACGCTCGGCTGCGGCACGGGTGGAAAGAACATCACCACCGACAACATTACCGCTTCACATCTGCTGAACATTCAGCGGATCGCCCGGCGGCGAGATAACCAGCGGCTGAAGCAGTTCGACCTCAACCTGTACTACGACGAATCCCTGGATGCCACGGCCATCACCCAGGCATTCAACAAGAACCTCTGAAAAAGGCAAACCCCATGCTCCCATCGTGCGAACCTCCCAAAAAGCTGATCGTCCGGTTTGAAGGCTGCATGGACACCACCCGGTGTGCAGAAATGGAGACCGAGGTGCGCACCGCAGTGACTGGGGCGACCATGCCCGTTGTCTTTGACATTGACGGGGTGGACTTCATATCGTCGGCCTTTCTGCGGTTTTGCATCTACGCGCAGCAACAGGCCGGTGACCACGGGTTTCAGATCGTCAACGTGGGGCCGTACATCAAGCGGGTGTTCAAGATCGCGGGCCTGGACGCTATGCTCAAGGCTGAGTAAATCCCTCAACACTTGCTCGTCATTCCAGTTTCTCGACCGCAACGCGGTCCACGGTATCGAGTACCGTATGATTGAGCAGTCTACCTGAGTCCCGACATCTGCGAGAATAGCACCCGACGACGGCTGCGGCGGATGCAGACGGGCATGACGAACGCCCCGCTGGGCTCCCACGGCTCGCGGAAACGGCCGCAAATCAGACGCTCTTCGTCCCGAGCGTCACGGCACCGATCGGCGGGCACAAACAACCAGTCGATCTGTGTGGTTTCCAACACCAGTTCGAGCAACCGCACTCCCTTGGTCACCATCAGAGACCTTCTGGATGCCGCAGGTACTCCTAAGGCGCATACCGTGATGTGGATTCAACGCGCGCCGCTGGCCGGCCGTGTGTAGAACGTCCGCGATGGCCGCAATCTCGCCGCAGTCCCTACAGGTCGAACCCGCAGCATCGGGCTGAATCCGAGGGAGCGTTTAGCCGATACATTCGACATAAGCGGCGCTGCCCAGCGGCAGCGGAAGATCCGCCCCCGAGCCGGCAAACCGGCGCAGCCAGCCTTAGCGCACAGGACCGTGGGCCTGCCAGTTGAAGGCACAACCGGAATCGCCGCTTGCTGAGGCGACCTGGGTTGTGCCTTTTTTCGTTGGCCCCGACTAAGGCAGGGATGCCGCAAGAAGGGGCCGATCGCCGCCCGCTTTGACGGATCACTGCGGGCGACAGGCTCTTGCTCCGATGCGGAGCGATTCCGGGAGCTGCCCGGGGTCGCTTCGCCTCTTTCTTGCGCAGTTTGTGAAGCCGAGCGGTCGTCTACCTGAGTCCCGACATCTGCGAGAATAGCACCCGACGACGGCTGCGGCGGATGCAGACGGGCATGACGAACGCCCCGCTGGGCTCCCACGGCTCGTGTGGCTTGCGGAAACGGCCACAAATCAGACGCTCTTCGTCCCGAGCGTCACGGCACCGATCGGCGGGCACAAACAACCAGTCGATCTGTGCGGTTTCCAACACCAGTTCGAGCAACTTCACTCCATGGGTCATCATCAGAGACCTTCTGGATGCCGCGCGTACTCCTAAGGCGCATACCGTGATGTGGATTCAACGCGCGCCGTTGGCCGGCGACAGAAAAGCTCTTTGACGAGAAGATTCCAGGTAACGAGCAAGGAATAGATGAGCCACCACTGTTTACCACTGTTAAACTGTATCTCACGAAACGCCGGCGGTCAAATTGGGTGCCAATGGACTCCGGATCGGGGATTGCCCACCTTGAAAACGCGCTGGGGCAAAATCGCATCGCTGTAGCCGAGTGTGACGCTCGGAATACCTAGAACAACAAGATCATATCAATCGCCGCGGTAAACTGCCGGTTTTTGCTTTGATCGTCAAACAGGGGCGATCCGCCACCGCCGTACCAATCCCATCGAAGTTCCGGTCGCAGTCGGAAGTTTGCGCTCGGCGTGTAGTTAAGACCGGCACTGACCGCTTGCACTGTTCCGGCATTTCCCGAGGGTAGCGGCAAAGGGTTCCCTCCGGGTTGACCGCCGAATCGCAAACCACCAAGCCGACTGCCCTGATCGTCGACGAACATATCGTAACGCAGGCCGGCCTTCCAACGGTCGTTGATCGTGTAGAACAGGTATTGTGTGAGACTGTAACAGTCGGCGGTGTTGCCTGCCAGATCGAAGTTCTGTTGCCAGCCGGCGTCCCATTGGGTGACGGACTGAAACTTTTCGGTGAAATTGTACGTGAAGTACGTGCTGAAGTAGGTGCGCGGTCCCTGATTGGGCAGGATGCCGGGTTCCGTGCCACCGGTCATAATGCCGAAATTGAGGGTGTATTTTTCGTCTTTCGGCGCGTAGGCAAATCCGGTCAGCACGGCGAACGTATCGACTTGCCGGTCGGTGCTGTCTTGACCGTTGACGCCGCCTGCGTAGAGGCTCAGCGACTCCGATGTCTTCCAGGTGAACATGCCGCCCGTATGCGACGTTGGCTCCGCGTAACGCACCGCATAGTTCATCGAGTAGAAAAAGTTGTTCGGGGCCATCAACGACTCGTAGCCGATAATCGTGTAAAAACGGCCGAGCTTTAGCGACAGGTCCCCATAGCCCACCTCACCGTAGACTTGGGGCATGATGAGGCCGTAGTCAATGTCGCTGTTCCACTTGCGCGATCCGTCTGGATTGGTCTCAAACCCGGTCGACACTCCGTAAATCCAGTCCGTGCCGTACAGTATATCGACGCGGCCGCCATAATCCCAGTTGCAGTCGTCGGTTTTCAACGCCTTTTCCATCACCAAGTAGAATTGGTTGAGCTGGAACTCGTTTCGATCATTCGGCGCAAGGGTTCCGTTGTAGCGGGACGCGGGATTGTCGGCATTGGCGGTCACTCCAGCGTCTACCCAGCCCCTGACGTTGATGTTCGTGCAGCCAATGTTGCCGATCCATTGGCGTGGTTCGTCCTTTTTCTTTTCCTCGTTGCCATTCTCTTCGTTGCCATTGGGGGCGTCTTCGGCGTGCGCATTCGCCTCGGCCGGGTCGGCCTGTTGAAGCGAGAGCGGCTCGCGCGGAGATTCCTTTCCATTCACCTGCGCGCTGACCGTGCCTGCGCACAAGCCACCGAGCAGGATCGCGGCGAATATCGGGTTGGCGTGGACGAACCTCATTGGATTTTCTCCGTTGGTTAGTCGCGAAAAACACGGGCGGGTACGGACACCCGGAACGTCAGACACTATTTCCGCGCAAACCGCTCAATCCGCGTTATTCATTACAGCAATCGTCTCCGGACGTAGTGGGGATGTGAGGAAAGCAACGCTCGACGGGTCTTTTCCCGTTGGCGCGACGCTTCAACAGGCGCCACCGTTGCAATCCCCAAAAGCGCCTATCCAACCGCAGGGCGGCAACTCGGCACAATCGGCAAAGCTCAGCACAGTCGGCAGCGTCGGCGACATCTACATGCGCGCGGCCCAGGGGGACAGTCCCCCTGTGAACTTACAGCACCGCCAGGAGCGTATTCGACGGTTCGCCGACCATGCCCTCCCGTTCGATGCGACCACCGCACCACGAATTCGACCTTATTTTATACGACTGGGGACTGGTCCATTTTTCGGCTGGAAAACCCGTTTTGCGAGAAAAACGTCGGCCACCGGCTGCCTACGCACGGAACGGCCCGGCAGGGCCTTTTCTTCGGTAGGAGATTCAGGTTTTTCAGACGAAGCTCAACTTCGGCGGCGACGCCAGAGGCAGGCCAACAGGCCCAGCTTAGCACCTTACGCGTCTGACTTTTCGAGTGGGGCCAGCGCCGTCTTCACGCATGCCTGCACGTCCTGCCAATCGCGATCTGACAATCGCCCCACAGCCACAGGATGCGCGGCAGGAGGCAATGTGGCAAAGAAACTCCG
>Ga0315287_10007748_pt1 | contig 10787 bp, 8 predicted proteins | sample YL17G11_0_MG_FD_205037 | JGI IMG/M metagenome (GOLD analysis project Ga0315287, IMG submission 205037) | Sediment microbial communities from Yellowstone Lake, YNP, Wyoming, USA - YL17G11_0 | ecosystem: Environmental > Aquatic > Freshwater > Lake > Sediment | place: USA: Wyoming | collected...
CGGCGTTGCCCACCGTGAGCATTGAAGCCGCCAGGTCGACGCGCTTGCCAGTCGACAGTTGCCGCGCCGTGCCGACTGCAGCCGAGAGCGCGAGTTCGCCGGTCAGCATGCCAAAGCGCAGCGCCCGCCCCAGCCGCGAGGTGGGCACGGCGCCGGTCTTGCGTTTGGGAACATTCGTCATGCGCGTTACCGCTCGGACTCCTCGTCCGGTTGCGGTGCCAACCCATAGGGCCTTACCAGCGCCCACACGTGATCCGGCACCATGGACTTGAGTCTACGCGGCGCCTGCTGGCGCAGGTGCAATACCGCTTCGATCGCTTTCATTTCGACCCGCGCGCGTGCGAACTCCAGGCCCTTGGGACCGATGCGTGGCCTCAGCCAGCTCACCAGCGGCCGCGACGAGCGCGTGATCGACGAGGCGAAAACGCTGATCCTGGCGTACCTGGCCCCCTGCTTCGAGAAAGGCCGCCGCCGCGTGGTCTTCGCGCGCATGCGTCGCCAGCCTCGGCCCACTTTTGCACGCGCTCAGCGGATGACCGCTGCCTGCGGGGTCAGGTGTAACCCTGGTACTTTTCCAGGTAACGGACCGGCTTCGACAGCGCATCGCGCCGGAACGGGTCGCCGAGTTCCTGCGTCAGCATCATCTCGATCACCGTGCACTTGCCCTCGGCCTGGGCCTTGACGGAGGCCTGCAGCGCCGGACCGACGTCGGACAGCTTGTCGACCGTCACGCCTTCGCAGCCGAACGCCCTCGCGACCGCCGCCCAGCTCGGGCTGTCCAGGTTCACTGCGTTGAAGCGCTGCGAATAGAAGTCGACGTGGTTCTTCTTCTCGGCGCCCCACTGGCCGTTGTTGAAGACGATCACCGTCACGCCGATCTTCTCGCGTGCGCAGGTGAGCAGCTCGTTCAGGCTGATACCCCAGGCGCCGTCGCCGACGTAAGCGATCGCCGGCCGGTCGGGCGACGCGATCTTCGCGCCGCACGCCACGGGGAACGCGTAGCCGCAGTTGCCGAAGCTCATCGCCGCGAACATCGAGCGCGGCTGCTCGAAGCGCAGGTAGGAATTCGACACCGAGCAGACGTTGCCGATGTCGGTCGAAACCATCGCACCTTGCGGCATCGCCCGCTCGAGCTCGCGCAGCATCTGCCGCGGGTGCATGAACTTCGAGCCCTGCGCGACCTCGACGGAGAACGGGTCGCGCTCGTGCGTCCACTCGCCGAGTTCCTTTTCCCACGCGCTCTTTTCGCTCGCGATGCGCCGTGAGCGCTCGTCCTTGTTCGCAATGCAAGCGAGCGGACGTCCCGCAAGACGCTCGATCAGCGCCAATGCTGCGGATTTCGCATCGCCATTGATGCCGACCGAGATCGGCTTGACCAGGCCCAGCATCTTCGCATCGACGTCGACCTGGATGATCTTCGCGTTGACCGGCCAATAGTCCATGCCGTGCTGCGGCAACGTGCCGAACGGCCCGAGCCGCGTGCCGAGCGCCAGCACGACGTCCGCCTGTGCGATCAGCTTCATCGCGGCCTTGGAGCCCTGGTAGCCGAGTGGGCCGCACCAGAGCGGGTGCGAGGCCGGGAACGAATCGTTGTGCAGATAGCTGTTGCAGACCGGCGCGTGCAGCAGCTCCGCGAGTTGCACCGCTTCATGCGAGCCTGCTGCGAGGATCACGCCGCCGCCGGCGAGGATCACGGGGAACTTCGCCGACGCCAGCAGTGCGGCCGCCTCGTCCAATGCCTTGGAATCGCCCGGCCCGCGACCGATGCGCATGGGTGGTGCGATCACCGCATTGCACTCGCCGTAAAAATAGTCGCGTGGAATGTTCAGTTGTGCCGGACCCATTTCCAGCATGGCCCGATCGAAACACCGGGCTGCGATCTCGGCCATGCGCTTCGGGTTGTTCACGTGGCCCTGGAACTTCGTGATCTTCGAGAAGATCGGCAGCTGCTCCGTTTCCTGGAAGCCGCCGAGGCCCATGGTCATCGAGCCCGTTTCGGGCGTGATGAAAACGACCGGCGAGTGTGCCCAGTACGCAGCCGCGATGGCTGTGACGAAGTTGGTGATGCCGGGCCCGTTCTGGGCGATGCACACCCCATGTCGACCCGACGCGCGCGCATAGCCGTCCGCCATGTGCGCGGCGCCCTGCTCGTGGGCGACGGGAATGAAGCGGATGCCGGCGGCCGGAAAGATGTCGAGCGCGTCCATGTAGGCCGAGCCGACGATGCCGAACACATCGGTGACGCCATTGGCGGCCAGCGTTTCGACGAGTGCTTCCGAGGGGGTCATGCGCTGCGCGCCGGTAGTGCCACTCACGTCTGTCTCCTTGTCGGTGCGGGCCGTCGTGATCGTCGAGAAATCACGCCATGACTTGGCTTGTTCCAGGCGACCAGCGGTCATTGTCCGGCAGGCCACCCGCTGCGTCATCGTGATCTGCCGAAATCCAGACCATCCTGCTGGCACGCAAAAAAATGGGCGGCCCGAAGGCCGCCCATTGTTGCGATGGATTCGAAACGCCCGCTTCAGGAGGCGGGAGGCGCCTCGCTCGGTGCCGGCGCTGCGCTGCTGACGTCCGGGGGAACGATCGCGGTCCAGGACGAATCCGGGTCGAACTTCTGGATGGTCTCCACCGCCTTCGCGGTGTCTTCGCCCAGGTCCTTCTGGAAGACCACGCCATCGTGGTTGACGATGAAAGTCATCACGCCGCTCGCGCCATAGTCCGCCGGCCAGGCGATTCCCGCGAAGCCATCGGTCAGTACGCCGTTCTTGAAGTACTCGCGGGCACCGCCGTTGGCATTGGCTCCCTGCGCGTACAACATGCGGTAGTAATAACCGTGGTACGGCGTGCCGCCGGAACCCGCGGCATAGCCTTCCTCCGCAGCTCCCGCGACGAACGGACCTGCCGGGCTCGGCGTCTCGCCTGCAGCCGTCGGCCAGAACAGCCCGTTGTGCATGCCTGCGTCGCTGATCAGCTTCAGCGCGTAGATACCGGCCGGGTCGCCGTCCCGACCTTCCACCGCGTAGGCGTTCTGCGCGTTCACGTAGCCGTACATCACGTCGATGGCGCCCAGCTCGTTCTCGCCCACTCGCCGGTAGATGATTTCGTCGGCGCCTGCTGCGCCGTCCCAGACCCACTTGCCGTCACGCTGCACGAGCGGGATCGGCATCGGCCACTCGTTGTCGCCGACGGTCAGCATCATCTTGTCGCCGTCCGCTGCAAGCGAGTTCTTCGTCTTGTACTTGGCCAGGAACTCGGCAAGATCCGCCTTGTCGGCCACGGGGTCGCCCGAGGACAGCAGTTCCTCGGTACCGGGACCCAGCAGCTTCGCGATCGCTGCCGTGTCGTTCTTCTCGAGCGCGGCGACGAGGGCAGCGACCGCCGCCTCCGGTGTCGCGTAGCCCGCAGGCTCTTCTTTCTTGCCAGCGCAACCTGCGCCGAGCAACACGAATGCCACCAGGCCGACGGCCAGCGGCGCGCGAACGATCTTCAGTATCGATGTTTTCATGTTGTTCTCCTCAGCGCGCCTGCTTCTTGCCGCCGCCACTGCCCTTGCTGCGCGCGCCCTGCGGCATGCTCTGCTTGCCGCGCTGGCTCGCCGCACCCGCGCTGCCGTGATTGCCGTCGGCGCCGGACATGGCCGTGCCCTTGTTTGCCTTGTTGCCGCCCTGCTGCATGCCGGGTGAAGGACGGTTCATCTGTGAAGGCTGTGTTGACGGCTTGGGCATCGGCCGCTGTGCGTCACCGGCGCCATAGCCGCGATCGCCGCTCGGCACGGGCTTGGCCTTCGGCATGTTCTGTGTCGACGGCTTGGGCACGTCACGAGTCATGGGCTTCTGCGCAGGCTTCGGCATGTTCTGCGTCGAAGGCCGGTTCGGCATGTCCTTGCCAGCGTACGAACCCTGCACCTTCGGTGGCGTCTTGTTCTGCGCACTGGGAGGCCGCGCCGTGGACGCAGGCTTCGAATAACCCGGCGTGGCCGAGTTGATCCGATCCTGCGGACTCTGCGCCGACGCCGGGCGCTTGTCCTTGCCCGCATACCCCTGCTGACCCTTCCAGTTGCTGGCCGTCGCGTTGGGTGAAGGGCGCTTGACGTCCGCCGGCATGGGCCGTGCCTGACGCTTGTTGAGGTCGTTCAAGTCCGAACGGTTCGGCTTGGCCTGCGTGATCGGGCTGCTGGTCTTGCGCGGCTTGTTGTAGCCGTTGTTGTTGCCACCCGGGCGCGGCTTGTTGTCGTAATTGTTCCAGTAGTTGTTGTTGTTACCGCCGGGGCGATTGCCGCCGCCGGTGTTGACGTAGATATTGCCGTTGTTCTGGAAGCCGCTGTTGTAGTTCGGCGGACGGTTGTACCCGTTGCTCGGGTAGTAGCCGTTGCCGTACGACGGCCGATACGGATACGGCGGGTAATAGGGCATGCCGCCATGGCCGTAGTTCGGATAGTAGTAGCCGTTGTTGTGATGATCGTCGTCGTCGAACATCTCGTTGACGAGAATGCCGGCGCCGAACGCCAGCAAGCCGGTCGTCACCATCGCGCCGGTGCTGTAACCGGTCTTTTCGGTGGTGGTGGTCGTCGTGACGGGCGCGGTCGTCGCGGCCGGTGCCGGCGCATACACCGCCTGCGGGTCATACGTCGGGACGTAGACGACTTCAGGCTTCGGCGGCTTCAGCACGACCACTTCCTGGCCTTCCTGCTGCTGCGTCTCGACGATCATTGCCTCGGAAGTCTTCAGGTTGCCGACGTCCATTGCCTGCCTGCGCAGGCGCTGCACGGCGTCGAGCACGCCAGCCTGGTCGGCGACGAACGCCTGGCCGAGTTCGGTGGTCCAGCCGAGCTCCATGCACATCATGTCGATCGTCTGCGGGAACTGCACCAGCGCGCGGATCGGCGGGGTGAACCCGGCCTGCGCGGCGCCGTCGTCGAGCGCTTTGCCCTTGAGGCCTTCGTTCGCGATCAGCCAGTTGCCGGCGTCGAGCACTTCCTGCGGATTGGTCGAGGCGATCAACACCTGCGACAGCACCGGATCGGGGTAGAGCGCGATCGGTGCGAGCAATTCCTCGAGCGCCTCCGGCGTCCACGTCGCGTTGGCGACGTCGGCGGCGGTAATCGGGGTTGGGGCCGCGGCGGGTGCGGCAGGTGCCGCTTCCGGTGCTGCGGCGGGCGGAGCGACAGCCGTCGTCGTGGCTGCAGGCTCTTGCTTCGAGCCGCATCCGGCGAGTGCCGTTGCAACACCGAAGGCGAGCGCGAGCGCCAGTTTGCGGCGATCCAGGGCGCGAATCTTCATCAAGGAGACCTCCCCCGCGTCGGCGCGGGTCTTTTTATCGACGAACGGGCCCTGCCACCGCTCGCGCAGCAGCCATGACACGTAGTTCCGCACCCCCCTCGATCAGAGTGAACTTTAGCACGGCATTTGACGGAATCTGTCGATTCGAAGGGTGCCGCGCGTGGCAACGGCGTAGCGTCTGACCCTTCAGTCCGGAGCAGGCATTCTTTCAACCTGGGCTGGATCGCACAGACATGGTGCGTTTTTTTATTCAAATGCACTAAATAGGCGCATGTATTCGGCGGTCACCGCCAGAAACCATACGGACGTCCAACCGTTGCGCGTTTTTTGTGCGGTGGCATAATTGCTGCATTCCGTTAGCGCTTACAGACAACGCTTCAGGGCCGTCGCGGCGAGCGTCCCTAAGCACCTCATTCGCTGCACGAATTCATCAGGAGACTCCATGAGCACCGGTGCCGACGTCCTCAAGCTGATCGAGGAAAAGGGAATCAAGTACGTTGACCTTCGTTTCACCGACACGAAGGGCAAGGAACAGCACGTGACCGTGCCGACCCGCATGGTCGACGACGCTTTCTTCGAGGACGGCAAGGGTTTCGACGGCTCGTCGATCGCCGGCTGGAAGGGCATCCAGGAGTCCGACATGATCCTCATGCCGGATACGAGCACCGCCATCGTCGATCCATTCTTCGAGGAGCCGACGCTCAACCTGCGCTGTGACATCGTCGAGCCCTCGACGATGCAGGGCTATGAGCGCGACCCGCGCTCGCTCGCGAAGCGCGCCGAGGCCTACCTGAAGTCGACTGGCATCGCCGATGCGTCGTTGTGGGGTCCCGAGAACGAATTCTTCATCTTCGACAACGTGCGTCATGGCAGCTCGATCAACGGCTGCTTTTACGAAGTCGATTCCGCGCAGGGCGCGTGGAACTCGGGCGCGCAGCTCGATGGCGGCAACCTCGGCCACCGTCCGACCGTCAAGGGCGGCTACTTCCCCGTCCCGCCGGTCGACACGTACCAGGACCTCCGCACCGCCATGTGCGGCGCGATGGAGCAGCTCGGCCTCAAGGTCGAAGTGCACCATGCCGAGGTCGCCACGGGCGGCCAGGCTGAAATCAACGTCTCGGCCAACACGCTGGTGAAGAAGGCCGACGAAGTGCAGATCCTGAAGTACGCGATCCACAACGTGGCCGCGGCGTACGGCAAGACCGCCACCTTCATGCCGAAGCCGCTCGTCGGCGACAACGGCAACGGCATGCACGTGAACCAGTCGCTGGCAAAGGACGGCAAGAACATCTTCGCCGGCGACAAGTACGGCGGCCTGTCCGAAATCGCGATCTACTACATCGGCGGCATCATCAAGCACGCCAAGGCGCTGAATGCGATCTCGAACGCCAGCACCAACAGCTACAAGCGACTGGTGCCGGGCTTCGAAGCGCCCGTCATGCTCGCCTACTCCGCGCGCAACCGCTCGGCGTCGATCCGCATCCCGCACGTCATCAACCCGAAGGGCCGCCGCATCGAAGTGCGCTTCCCGGACAGCACCGCGAACCCCTACCTCTGTTTCGCGGCGATGTTGATGGCCGGCCTCGACGGCGTGAAGAACAAGATCCACCCGGGCGATCCGGCGGACAAGGACCTCTACGACCTCGAGCCCGAGGAAGCCAAGGACATCCCGACCGTCTGCCACTCGCTCGACATGGCCCTCGAAGCCCTCGACAAGGACCGCGCATTCCTCAAGGAAGGCGGCGTCTTCACGGACGACGTCATCGACGCCTATATCAACCTGAAGATGCAGGAAGTCACGCGGCTGCGCATGTCGACGCATCCGGTGGAGCTCGAGCTCTACTACAGCGTCTGACGCGGACTGGTTCAGCCGGAGTCCCGCCGGGCGGCCCGATCTGGCCGCCCGGCGAGACCCTCGTCCATGACGCACTTCGCGGATCGCGGGAGTCGCTTTGTCAGCGGAATCCATAGTCGCTATGCTTCTGGACCATGAAAACCTGGGTACTGCTGCTCGGATGCCTGCTCGCCCTGGCGAGCCAGGCCCAGACTCGCCGCGAGGTTTGGCAGTGGCGCGACGCCGACGGCGTCACGCACTTCTCCGATTACCCGCAGCCTGGCGCCCGCAAGATCATCTTGAACGGATCGCCAACGACCACGACGGCGGCGCCACCGGCGTCGGCAGCGGCAGCAACCAGGCCAGCGGCACAGCCCGCCGCGCGGGATGTCGTCTACAACCGTCTCGAAATCTGGTCGCCGGAGAACGGCGCGAGTTTCTTCGAGTCCGATTCAGTCATCAGCATACGCATCCGAGCAGAGCCCGAAGTGGGGCCAACAGACCGTCTTCTCACGTACCTCGATGGCAAACTGCTGCCAGGCGAGAACGCAACGGAGCACTCGCTCACCAATGTGGAGCGCGGCGTGCATTCCGTCACGAGCGTGATCGTCAACCGGGACGGCAGGGAATTGATCCGCAGCGAGCCGGTCGTCTTTCACATGAAACAGACCAACGTGGCCAATCCGCGCAATCAGGGCCCCGCCGTGCGACCGCCGCAGCCCGTGCCCATGCCAAGGCCTCCCACGCCCAGGGGCGGCTGAACTCGCTCGCGACCGCGGCGCGCCTCCCCGGGGGTGCGTGACATGGCCGCCGAACTTCGCGCCGTCGCGCGCCCCACGCCGGCCGAGCTCACCACGCTGCTTGACGGCGTCGCGACTTCCATCGTCTGGCTCGATGGCGATGGCGCGGTCGTGCACCTGAACGAACCCGCCGAAGACCTCTTCAGCGTGAGCCGCAACCAGGTCATGGGTCGCGCCGTGCGTGACCTGCTCAAGTCCAACACCGAACTCGAAGGCGTCGTCAGCCGTGCGCGTGCGGCTGGCGCTCAGTACTCACGCCGCGAAATTCCGTTCGAGTCCGGCCCAGGCGCTCCGCCGCGCGTGCTCGACGTCACGGTCACGCCGTTCGATCCGCCCGGCCGCAGTGGCGGCGTGCTGGTCGAGCTAGCCGACACCACGCATCACCAGCGCATCACGCGCGAAAATGCGCTGCTCACGCAGCTCGGCGGCAGCCGTGCAATGGTTCGCCAGCTCGCGCACGAGATCAAGAATCCGCTCGGCGGCCTGCGCGGCGCAGCGCAGCTGCTCGAGCGCCAGCTGAAGGAGCCGGCGCTGCACGAGTACACGGCGGTGATCATCGCCGAGGCCGATCGGCTCGCGGCACTGGTCGACGCACTGCTCGGTCCCGGCCAGCCGCCGCGCAAGGAGCCGGTCAACATCCATGAGATCGTGCAGCACGTCGGGCACCTGCTCGCGGCCGAGGCACCCACGGGCGTGCAGATCGAACGTGACTACGACCCGAGCCTGCCGCGCCTGCGGCTCGATCGGAACCAGATCATCCAGGCGCTGCTCAACCTGGGACGCAACGCGATCCAGGCCGTCGGCGAGCACGGACGCATCGTGCTGCGCACGCGCGCACTCACCAACGCCAGCATCGGCAGTCGCCGCTACCGTGTCGTCGTCGGCATCCAGGTCGAAGACGACGGCCCCGGCGTGCCGGTCGAACTCAAGGACACCGTGTTCTATCCACTCGTCACGGGCCGCAAGACCGGTACGGGTCTCGGCCTCGCCGTAGCGCAAGACCTGATCGGCCGTCACGACGGCCTCATCGAATTCGACAGTCGCCCGGGTCGCACTGTCTTCACGATCCTGTTGCCTTTCGACGCCAATGAACCAACCGCCGGCACTTGAAGTCTGGATCGTCGATGACGACGCCTCGATCCGCTGGGTGCTCGAGCGGGCACTGAAGCAGGCGGGCATGTCGCCGATCGCTTTCGAGGACGCCGACAGCGCGATGGCCGCGCTGCGCCGCGGCGAGCCCGACGTGCTCGTCACCGACATCCGCATGCCGGGCAAGAGCGGACTCGACCTGCTGGATGATGTGCGCACGCGGCGACCGAAGCTGCCGGTGATCGTGATGACGGCGCATTCGGATCTCGACAGCGCCGTCGCCGCCTACCAGGGCGGCGCGTTCGAATACCTGCCCAAGCCGTTCGACATCGACCAGGCCGTCGAACTCGTGCGCCGTGCGGCCACACAGCAGCATTCCGTCGAGTCGGCTGCCGAGTCACGCCGCATTCCAGAGATGCTGGGCCACGCGCCGGCGATGCAGGACATGTTCCGCGCGATTGGCCGGCTGTCACGCTCGAGCATGACGGTGCTGATCACCGGCGAATCCGGCACCGGCAAGGAACTGGTCGCGCGCGCGTTGCATCGCCACAGTCCGCGCGCCACCAAGCCGTTCATCGCGCTCAACACGTCGGCGTTCACGGCCGACCTGCTGGAATCGGAACTGTTCGGCCACGAGAAGGGCGCGTTCACCGGCGCAACCGAACTGCGTCGCGGGCGCTTCGAGCAGGCCGATGGTGGCACGCTGTTCCTGGACGAAATCGGCGACATGTCGCCGCAGTTGCAGACGCGCCTGCTGCGGGTGCTGGCGGAAGGCGAGTTCTATCGCGTCGGTGGCCAGTTGCCGGTGAAGGTGGATGTGCGCGTCATCGCCGCCACGCACCAGGACCTCGAGTCGCGCGTGAAGGAAAATCTCTTCCGCGAAGACCTGCTGCATCGCCTGAACGTCATTCGCATCGAAGTGCCGCCGCTGCGCAATCGGCGCGAAGACATCCCCGAGCTGCTGCAGCACTACCTCGATGTGGCCGCAATCGAACTCGGCGTCGCGCCCAAAGTCCTTACCGAAAACGCCGCGGGGGCACTCGCTGCATTCGACTGGCCGGGCAACGTGCGACAGCTCGTCAACGCGTGCCGTCGCCTCACGGTGCTGGCCGCCGGGCGCGAGATCAAGGCGAGCGACATTCCTGCCGATCTCGGCGGCGCCGGTTCCGTGGTGTCGGCAAACGGCACCGAGTGGTCGGTGGCACTGGCGAGCTGGGCGCAGGGACGTCTCGTGAGCGGTGGCGCCCCCCTGCTCGACGATGCGCTGCCGGAATTCGAACGCACGCTGCTGCGTGAAGCGTTGAAGGTGACTCGTGGCGGGCGGCAGGAGGCGGCGAAGCTGCTCGGCTGGGGCCGCAACACGCTGACGCGCAAGCTCAAAGAACTCGGGATGGACGACGTGTAGCTCTCGCTTCTGCATCCTCGATGGCCTGGTCATCGTTACGAAGCGAATGAGTGCGGTGCCGGAGGTGGCGCTGCTCTTCCGCGCCCCGTGTCGGACGCCGCAGCTCGAGCGCAGGAGCGAAGCGGCACTGCGGCCTGGTCGCTATTGCGCTGACACCATCGCTTCGCTCCCGCTCGAGCAAGGGTCGCCGTGAATCGTGCGGGTCCTCCGCACGATTCACGAAGCGCGGGAGACCTCGGGGCGCGGAAGAGCAACGCCACCTCCGGCACCGCACTGGCTCGCTACATAACGATGGTTGCCCATCGAGCGAGAAGCGCTCAGCAGGCGCAGGCCTGGACGGCCTTCTTCGGCGCGTCGAGGCTGCCGATCAGCTCGCCGAT
>Ga0315287_10007749_pt1 | contig 10787 bp, 7 predicted proteins | sample YL17G11_0_MG_FD_205037 | JGI IMG/M metagenome (GOLD analysis project Ga0315287, IMG submission 205037) | Sediment microbial communities from Yellowstone Lake, YNP, Wyoming, USA - YL17G11_0 | ecosystem: Environmental > Aquatic > Freshwater > Lake > Sediment | place: USA: Wyoming | collected...
CTCGTAGGCCCGCTCCTCCTTCAGATAGAGGACTTCTTTGCCCCGGGCGATTTTATAAAGCGGGGGCTGGGCGATGAACAAATGCCCCCGCTCGATGAGCGATTTCATATGACGGTAGAAAAAGGTCATGAGAAGCGTCCGGATATGCGATCCGTCCACATCCGCGTCGGTCATGATGATGACTTTGTGATAGCGCAGCTTCTCCAGGCTCGATTCTTCTTCGCCGATGGTCGTCCCCAGGGCGGCGATCATCATCCCGATTTCCTCGTTGTTGAAAACCTTGTCCTGGCGGGCTTTCCAGACGTTCAGGATTTTTCCCTTGAGGGGCAGGATGGCCTGGAACCGCCGGTCGCGGCCCTGTTTGGCCGAACCGCCGGCCGAATCTCCCTCGACCAGGAAGATCTCGGCCAGGGCCGGATCGCGTTCCTGGCAATCGGCCAGCTTGCCCGGCAGGGAGGAGGATTCGAGGACGTTTTTCCGGCGGGCCAGCTCGCGGGCCTTGCGGGCCGCTTCCCGGGCCCGGGCGGCGTCGAGGGCCTTGAGGATGATCCGCTTGGCGTTGGTCGGATTTTCCTCGAGGTAGGCGGCCAACTGTTCGTTGACGAGCGATTCGACGATGCCCTTGACCTCGGAATTCCCAAGCTTTGTTTTCGTCTGGCCCTCGAACTGAGGGTCCCTCATCTTGACGCTGAGGACGGCGCAGAGCCCCTCGCGGGTGTCATCGCCGCCGAGCGAACCCGAGCCCAGATCCTTCAACAGGTTATGCGATTCGGCGTAGGAGTTGAGGCAACGGGTCAGGGCCGACTTGAAGCCGATCAGATGGGTCCCGCCCTCGTGGGTGTTGATGTTGTTGACGAAGGAGAAAATCGTTTCGCTGTAGCTCGCGCTGTATTGGAAGGCGAGTTCGACGGCGATGTCGTCTTTCGTGGATTCGAAGAAGATCGGGCGCGGATTGAGGACGTTCTTGTTCTGGTTGAGGAATTGGACGAATTCGACGATGCCGCCCTTGTATTGGAAATCGTGGCTCTTCCCCGACCGTTCGTCGGTGATCGCGATCCGGACCCCTCGATTGAGGAAGGACATCTCCCGCATCCGCTGGGTCAGCACTTCGAAATTGAAATCGGTCGTCTCGAAAATCTCTTCGTCGGGCCAGAAGGTGATCTTGGTCCCCGTCTTTTTGGTCTTGCCGACCGGCTTCAGCTTGGCCAGGGCGGCGCCGCGTTCGTAGCTCTGGACGTAGATGCCGCCGTCGCGCTTGATCTCGAGGTCGAGGCGCTTGGACAGGGCGTTGACCACGGACACGCCGACGCCGTGCAGGCCGCCCGAGACCTTGTAGGATTTGTCGTCGAACTTGCCCCCGGCATGGAGGATGGTCATGACCACCTCGGCCGCCGACTTTTTTTCCTTCTTATGCATCTCGACGGGGATTCCGCGGCCGTCGTCGATGACGGTCACGGAATTGTCGACGTGGATGAAGACCTCGATGTTTTTGCAATATCCGGCCAAAGCCTCATCGATGGAGTTGTCGACGACTTCATAGACCAGATGATGAAGGCCGTCGACCCCGGTGCTTCCGATATACATGGCCGGTCGTTTTCGGACCGCTTCTAGCCCTTTCAGGACTTTGATGCTTTCGGCCGAATACTTTGCTTCTGGCATGGTTTCTATCTCGTTGAAATCAGAAGATTTATAAGATATCTATTCTCATGGAAAACGGAGTATTTTTCTCTCCGAATTATACTCCGAAACGGGGACAAAAGTAAAGAATAATTTCGAGCTCTGAACACAATATTTGGGGGGGAGCCGGGGCCTCAAACGCCACCGGTTGGTGGAAGGGGGGTTACCGCCGAACCGGTGGAATTTCATCCCCGCTCGGTCCGTCCCTGGCGAGTTTTATCGACCGTTTTCGGGTCCGCAGCGGGCTTCTTTTTCCTCTCCGTTTCCGAGGGAATTTGGGGTCCTCGGTCCGCTTTTTCGAACCCCGGAATTATTTTGGTATAATCATCGGCGGAGAAAACACAATGGCGGCCAACCTGACTCCCCAATACATGGACGCGGAAAAGCGGTACCGCGAAGCCAAGACCATTCCGGAGAAAATCGAAATCCTGGAGGAGATGCTCCGCCTGCTTCCGAAGCATAAAGGCACGGAGAAAATACAGGCTCAGCACAAGTCCAAGCTCGCCAAACTCAAGGAAGACGCCCTTAAACCTGTCTCGGCCAAGCACGGGGGGGGATCCTTCCTGATCGAAAAACAAGGCGCCGGCCAAGTCGTTCTCGTCGGCCCCCCCAATGCGGGCAAGTCGAGCCTCATCAAAATCCTGACGGGGGCCGAACCCGAAATCGGAGATTACCCGTTTACCACCCGGGCGCCCGCGCCTTACATGATGAAATTCGAGAACATCAAGGTTCAACTGATCGACCTGCCGCCGATCACCGCGGAGTTCCTGGAAAGCGCCCAGGTCGAGATCATCAAAGTCGCTGACGCCGTTCTCCTCGTTGTTGATGCGGCCGACCCCGACTCTCCGGCGATGCTGGAAACAATCTTCGAGCGTTTGAAAGAGAAACGGGTCGAGTTCGTCGGCCCCGATTTTATCCCTCCGGTGGAAGAGGCTGTCCGGATCTTCCGGAAGAAAACCATCCTCGTCGCGGCCAAGGCCGATCGGGATCCGAAGGGCGAAAACTTCGGGTCATTGAAATTCTTTTTTGAATCCCAATTCCCGATCCGGGCCGTTTCCGCGGAGACGGGCGACGGCCTCGAGGATCTGCGCCGGCGGATTTTCGAATACCTCCGGGTGATCCGGGTTTACAGCAAAATTCCGGGCAAGAAGGCCGAGTTCGGTTCGCCGTTCATCCTCCCGCGAGGGAGCGACGTCATGAACATCGCTTCGGCCGTCCACAAGGATTTTGTCGAAAAGCTGGCCTACGCCCGCCTCTGGCGAGGGACGGAAATCTCCGGCCTGATGATCAACCGCGATTTCAAGCTCGAGGACGGGGATATCGTCGAACTCCATCTGTAAGACGCGGCCCGAGTTTCACGTCCCTTGAGCGGGCGCCGGCCTCCCGGAAAAATAATCAGTTGGTTTTGACCCGGAAATCGACCTTGTCCTGGGCGGCGATATCCATGATCGCCATGAAGAACAGTTGGGCCATGTCTTCCATAATTTCCGGAGTGACGAGCTCGAGACTGTCCTTGGTGTTGTGGTACGTCGGGTACGGCACAGATTTGCCGTTGGCGCCGAACGTCAAGGATGGAACGCCGGCCCAGAAAAACCAGGCCGAATCCTGGCGCGGCCGGGCCGGATAGGAAGCCGTTCCCCCGGAAAGGATCCGGTGGATGTACTTCGTGTTGGCTTTTTCGATGAACGACCAGAAGGCGGGATATGTCCGCGCGCCGGAGGCGGAGATCCGGTCCCCCATCCCGGGCCCTTCCATGTTCATGAAAACCAAAGTTTTTTCCAGAGGGAAGATCGGATGTTCGACATAATATTTGGAGCCGGCAACCCCCTGCTCTTCGCTGCCGAAGAAATTAAAGACCACGGTCCGTTTCGGTTTAACGGCGCACGTGGCCATGGCCTCGGCCACACCCAGCCCGACGGCCACGGCCGTGGCGTTGTCGTTCGCTCCGGGAAGGAGTTCCCAGAGACGACCCAGGTGGTCGAGATGCCCGCCGACGAGAATGACTTCTTCCTTGAGGATCGGGTCCGTACCGGGGATGACGCCGATGACGTTATGCCCGATGCCCTCGGGATGATGTTCGGTGGTGTTCTTGATCGTCATGATCTTGCCGGTGGCGAAGGATTGGGGTTTGAGGTCCTTCACGATTTTAGCCTTCGTGTCGGCGTACGTCCGGCCGGTCCCGGCGAAGATATCGGCGACAACGGCCGCGCCGACGTGATGATAGACGAATCCTTCCCGGTAGGAGTTGTTGGGATTGCCGATCGGGCCGTAGTTGTAGATCATCCCCTTGGCCCCATGGGCGACGGCGTTCTCGAGCTTATACTGATGGAACGCGTAGGAACGCCATTTCGGAAACGCGCCGGCTTTGTCTCCCGGCGGGACCGGATCCTCGGGATCCATCAGGACGATTTTTCCCTTGACGTCCACGCCCTGGTAATCATCATATCCCAATTCGGGGGCGGTGATTCCATACCCGACGAAGATGACTTCGGCTGTCACCTCGCCTGAACCCGACGTCCCTCCGGGGATGAATTCATCCTCATATTTATAAAATTTCTTGACCGTCCCGTCTTTGATCGGAACATGGAGGACGCACTCCCCGCCCTTGAAGACCAGGGTGTAGGGGTTGGGGTACGACTGGAGATAAGTGCCGTTATCTCCCCCGGGTTGGACGCCCCACTTTTTGAGCAGGGCAATCACCCAGTCCATGCAGGCCGTGTATTCGGGAGTCCCGGTCAGGCGCCCGGCATACTTTTCCGAAACCATTTCCTTCACATAATCGTAAAGGGTTTGGCTCTCGATGAGATGCATCGCCGCCAGGAGTTTCTGCTCATCGGGGAGAGGCGGACGGTCTTGGTTTTGTTGAGCCGCGCCGGAACCGACGCCCAGAAGGACGCCGACTAAAAGAAGGGAAATCCATCCTTTTCGAAGCATGCCGTTCCTCCTTCAGGTATGGGGTAACAGATATCCATAGTACAAATGAGGACCGGAATCAAGTAGGAGGGGACCAGGACTTCCACCAATTTTTCGTGATGACTATACCCTAGACCACGGAATCTTCCTAGTTCGCAAAGCTCACGAAGGACTGCAAAGCCTGCCCTTGTTCGCAAAGCTCAAGCCTCCCCGGAATCAGCGAAACGCATCATATAGAGCTATGAAGCATTGCCCTGATTCAGCGAAACGCATCATATAGGGCTATGAAGCATTGCCTCCGGGGGCGGGCCGAGGTTAAATCCGGACGACCAATCCGCCCCGGAGGGCGAAGCCGTCCAGCACGCCGAAGTCGACGAGCAGGTGGACGGATCGGGCCACTTTGGCTTTGAGCCCAAGATGGAACTGGAAAAAGGGGAAAAATTTGATCGGATAATCGAACGGCTTTTCCAAAGAGCCGTCGTCGATTTTCCGTTGACGATCTTCCTCCTTGAGCTGAAGGAGGGTTTTTGTCCCGGACTCGGAGATCGTGTCGGGAGGTTCGCCGGGCACGGTCAGCGTCCCCTGGAAATCATACCGCATCGTCGTCTCGTCTAAAGCCGAAACCCCGGCCGCGCCGAATCCCAGGGTGATATAAGGATGGACGACAGCCCGGGGGGCGATGTCCCAGCGAAAGCTGAGAAGAAAAGCCAGGGGATTGGCCGTCACGTCGCCGCTCGCCACGGCCGCAAATCCGAGTTCCTCGTGGGTTTTAACGTTCTCCAGGATGAGCTCCGTGGTCATCTTGGAAATCCCGAATTTCATTCGCGTCTTGACCACAGCCAAACCCAAACTGAATGAGCCATCCTCGCCGCCGGGATACCAACGCACATCGAAACCAAACGTATGCCCACTCGAGTCGAAATCGATGTCGTTGTTGAAAGACTTTTCTCGGATATCGAGGTCGGGGCGGTCATCCTTGATGGTATCCAGTTGGGTGTTCTTCATTTCCACGCCGAGATCATTGGCCAGGCCTTCAATCACCGGCTTGAGCAGATTCCAACTCCAGGAGCCGTAATGGAACCCGAACTCGAATTTTCCGGTTGCACTGGCCGGAGCGACGCCGGCGCCCAGACATAGCCCGACGATGAGGGCTGCGATTCGACGCGTAATGGCCATGTTCACCTCCCGCTTCTCAATTTCATTTTCCCTGCCTTGAATATACGCCCTTCCCAAACAAAAACAAGGGAACGGGCAGGACCCGGGATGATCCATTGAACTATTCAGAACGGTCAAACCCGAAGGATCTGCACCCGACGGGTGGGAGGCTCGGGGGCCCCCCGAAGTCCGAAGCGTTTGTTGTCCCAGACTTTATGCCGAGAAATCATCAAGCTTGGCCGCGAGGGCGGCGGGGGTGAGCCGAACAGGACCCGTCGGGTGTCAGGACCATTCCGTTTGCGCCGGGATCATAAATTCGCTATCATCCGGTTTCGAGCCGCCGACGGCTCCCTGAACCAGGAGGTTCCTATGAAAAAGATTTTTCCGGCTCTGGCCGGTTTGGCCCTGACCTTCCTCACCGGGACGGCCGCCGCCGCCCAAACCGCCCCGGCCGCTCCGGTCACGGTCGTGATGACGACGTCGAAGGGCGACATCACGTTGGAGCTTTATCCCGATAAAGCGCCTCTCACGGTCAATAACTTTCTCGCCTACGTCGACGCGAAATTCTACGACGGCACGATCTTCCATCGGGTCATCTCTGGATTCATGATCCAGGGCGGCGGCCTGACGGCCGATCTCAAGGAAAAACCCGACCGGGCGCCCATCAAGAACGAATCCGGGAACGGGTTGAAAAACGCCCGCGGCTCGATCGCCATGGCCCGGGAAGAGGCCCTCAACAGCGCGACCTGCCAATTCTATATCAACCACGCCGACAACTTCGGCCTCGATAAGACGAAATACGCCGTCTTCGGCAAGGTCGTCGGCGGAATGGACGTGGTCGACGCCATCGCCGCCGTTCCGACGGCCACCCGTCTGGGCAACGAAAACGTCCCCCGCCAGACCATCACGATCCTGTCCGTCCGGCGGAAATAATATCCGGCCCGCGCATCCCGTCATGGGCAAGACGATTTTCGCCCTGTTCCACCTGGCGCTGATCTTCGGCCTCCTGGCCTATGGAATCGTTCTTCTTGTCCAGGGACAGACGAACCGGGGGTTCACCCTCCTCGGTATTCTCGGCCTCTATTACGCGCTCGTTCTCCACAAGGCGGTCCTCGCGGAGATCGAGCGCAAGCGACGATCGAAAAAGTAATTCCGCGATCCTCATGACGAAGCAGCCAGGCGCGGATCGACAACCCGAACTCCCCTTTCCTCCGGATATCGATCCCGGAAGACCGCGACCGCCTCGTCTGCCCGCGGACCGGCCGAAATCGAGCCGACTCGCCCGGCTCGCGGTTGGGGTTCTGATCGTCCTATCCGTCGCCGGTTATTTGATCTTCCGACCGGACCCATCTTCCCTTTCTCCAAACGCGGGCGGCCCCGCCGCGAAAGAACCGGCCGCGGCGGCCGTCCCCCCCGCTCCCGGCCCAAAGATCGTCGAGAGAGTCATCCGCCCCGGAGAAACGATTTCGGACATCCTGCAGGGGTATGGATTTTCTCCCGCAGAAATCGACCGGCTGGTCAAACAGGTCAAACCGGGCTTCAACCTGTCCAAAGTCACGGCCGGTCGGGCCTTGAAACTCACCTTCGCTCCCGGCGGAACTTTTCAAACAATGGATTACCCTTTGGACGAGGGTCAATTCCTTCGGGTGATCCGGGAAGGACCGGACTATCGGTCCGAAAAAATGCCCTATCCCTATGAAACCCGGCCGACCTATGTCCAAGCCGCGATCGAAGATCACCTTTATGGCGCCGTGATTGGGCAGGGCGAAGACGCCGCTCTGGCGATCGAAATCGAACAGATTTTCGGTTGGGATATCGATTTTTGGGCCGGGATCCAACGGGGCGATGCCTTCCGGCTGATCGTCGAAAAAAAATATTTGGACGGCCGTTTCAAGCGTTACGGGAACATCCTCGCGGCCGAGTTTTGGAACGACGGCCGGCGGACCGAGGCGTTCCGTTTCGAGTCCGCGGAAGGCGGCCGGTCAACGAGCGGCTATTTCCACGCCGACGGCCGGTCGCTTCGAAAAGAGTTTCTGAAATCGCCGCTCCTGAGTTATCGGATCACTTCCCGATTCACCGCCAGCCGCCTCCATCCGATCCGGAAAGTCTACCGGGCTCATTACGGCGTGGATTACGCCGCGCCTCTCGGGACGGCTGTCTTCGCCACGGCGGACGGAAACGTCGAGGAGGCCGGATGGAACGGGGCATCCGGCAGGATGGTCCGTCTCAGCCACAAAAACGGGTATGAAACCATGTACCTTCATCTCAGTCGAATCGACATCCGGGTCGGACAGAAGGTCGCGGGCGGCCAACAGATCGGCACCGTCGGGTCCTCGGGTGAATCCACCGGATCGCACCTCGATTACCGGATCAAACGCTTCGGTAGCTATCTCAACCCGCTTTCCGCCAAATTCATGCCCGTCGAACCGCTCGCGGCGAAATGGATGACGGATTTCAAAAAACGCGCCGCTGATTTCCAATTCTTGCTCGACGCGCCGTTCCGCATGCGTCCGGGATTGTTCTGACGCACGAATCAATCATCCCCGGCCAAAACCTCTTATTTTATTCTTCCGCTTCCCGAAGATCCGCCCCCGCTCACGGTCGAAGACCCCGTGGAACCGGAGGACGACGACCCCGACGACCCGGAACTCGCGGCGGACGAACCTCCGGAGGATGCCGGCGAACCATACCCGCCGTTCACACCCCGCGTGCTGTTCGGGGACCAGCGGTCGCCCGATCTCAACTGGAGCTCGGGACTGACGATCTGATTGGCCCGGCTGTCGTACCGGATCGAAACGCCGTGCTGGATGGCCGCACGGACATCCGGATTCCAATCGCGAATCCGCATCGCCGCCGCGGGAAGCATTCTCGTGATCATCGGAGACAAGGTCCGATTCTGGATTCGAGAACCGGAATCTTCCCGTCCGACCACGCCTCCGGCATCCCGGTTGTCAAAGGCTTTGGCAATCCGGAGGGCTTCGCGAGCCGCATCCTTGGAAACCGCCGTCGGGGTCGGGAACGTCCGAACGACTTCCTTGCCGGAAGTCGTCTCGGACAGGAACTTCATCAAGGGAACGGCGCTTTCCTGGATTCGGGGCGAGGTCAGCCGATCCTGGGCGACAATTTGGCCGGCTTTCCCGTTTTCCAGGAGAGAGGCCAGCACGTCGGGATCCCGCTTTTCCAATCCGGCGCGAAGCGCTTTGACCGCCGCTTTGAATTCCCGGGGCATATCATAAGGAGAACGGCCCGGTTGGGCGAGTTGCTTCTTGGAAACTTGGGTCAAAACGGTGGGATTCGGCTGGGGAGAGGTCGATAAATTATTTTGATTGATGACGCCGGTGTTCCATTCCGATCCCGGATTTTTGACTTGACCCGCGGTCTGGGAACGGGTCATATACCAAAGATAGGAGAAGGAATCATTAAAGTAAGAGTAGTATCCATTCCAATAACCGGCATCTCCGTAATACATCCAATCCCACAGCGAGTAGGGACGCCAAGCGAAAAACCCTTTGAAGAAAGCCCAGTCGACCCAAGCCGGCGCGAACGCCGAACCCGGAATCCACAGCCAGCCGCGTTTGGCGTTCCAGTGCCAAACGCCGAGATGATAGGGCGCCCAGCCCCAAGGCTCACCGGGAATCCAGAACATTTGATTGCCGGCCGTGGTCCATTGGCCGTAGGAATATGGCCGCCACGACCCGCCGGGATAAGAGTCGTTATAGAACGGTCTCCAGACATACCCGAGGTAGGAATCGTAGATCCATTCGCCGTAACGATCGCCGTATTTTTCGGCGAAATACTGGACCGCCAGCGGAAAGCGTCTGATCGGCTTCGGAAGCATGCTCTGGCCCTCGTGAAGAGCCTCGAAGTTGTCGTTGATCGAAAGGTTCCAGGCTTCGAACGGCGTCTCCGGCTGGAAGCCCTGGATCGCGTACCGATGATCCGGACCGATCGTGATCCGCTCGCCCTTGAAAACGGCTTGCTCCTTGAGAGCTTTGACGTCGGGGCCGTAAAGGACCGTCGCCTTGCCGTAACGGACCTGGACGTCGGACGCGCGGTCCGCGCTGAAACCCAGCATCGCCACCGTATTGTGCCGCAGATGAACCGCGGCCAGCGGCATCACGAATTGGAAAACTTCCCGGGAGTTGTATTCCTTGAACATCGCGTAGACCTGGCCCCGGAGCAGGACCAGATTCGTCATTTTATTTTTGGTGGTCAGGCTGTCAGCCAGAATGGTCTCGATTTTGAGCTCGGTCGCCGCGTCCAGACGGATGATCGTCCCGTTGTCGAATTGGATTTCCATCCGGCGGCCTTCCGGAGTCCCGATCGTATCCCCCGGCATCAAAGGCATGTTCAGGGTGGCCGGGATCCGGCGGGCCCCGTCATCCCTCAAGACATAGGCGTCTTTGGCGTTCGGAATCGTCTCGATATAAGAAACATGGCCGTAATAAATACTCTTCCCGCCGTTGACGACATCATAGGGAACGGACTGGGCCGAAACGGTTGAGCCGAAGGCCCCGATCAGAAGAAGTCCCGAAAGAACCACCCCTTTTTTTCTGCTCATCGCTCTTCTCCTTAATCTCATGCCATTATACTTCCTTGCAAGAGCCGTGCCAAGAGAAAGCGAAGGAGATAAGGCGGAATCGCCCCCCGGTATGTCCTCTCCGGGGGACACCTGTCTCCATTTGAATCATCCCCCGCTCTAGCCTAGAATACGGGCATGTCGACACCCAAGAAACACCTCCGCTACCGCAACCCGATCCCGACTGTGGACCTCGTCATCGAGATTCAAGATGCGCGCGGCCGGAACGGGATCGTTCTGATCGAGCGAAGGAATCCACCCCCGGGATGGGCCTTGCCGGGAGGATTCGTCAATTACGGGGAGTCGTTGGAGTCGGCCGCCGTGCGGGAAGCTTATGAAGAGACCTCGCTTCGAGTCCGCCTGATCGAACAACTGGGAACCTATTCCGACCCGGCCCGGGACCCGAGAAAACATACGATTTCCACGGTGTTCATCGCCCGGGCCCAAGGCGCGCCCGTCGCCG
>Ga0315287_10007750_pt1 | contig 10785 bp, 10 predicted proteins | sample YL17G11_0_MG_FD_205037 | JGI IMG/M metagenome (GOLD analysis project Ga0315287, IMG submission 205037) | Sediment microbial communities from Yellowstone Lake, YNP, Wyoming, USA - YL17G11_0 | ecosystem: Environmental > Aquatic > Freshwater > Lake > Sediment | place: USA: Wyoming | collected...
AGACCGTCGACCTTCCCTTCGTGTCGGTGTTCGAGGTGCGCGACGGCAGGATCGTCCGCTGGTGGGACTACTGGGACCTGGGCACGCTCATGAACGCGGCACCCGCGGCATGGGTCGAGCACATCATGGTGGGCTACAAGTAGCGGACCCGGTGATCGGCCCGGCCGTTCTCGTCACCGGTCAGGCCGGGGATGCGGAAGCTGGTCGACCAGCACCTGGGTGAACCCGCCGTCGACCACCAGTGTCTGGCCCGAGATGTACCCGGCGTCGTCGGACAACAGGAAGGCCACGGCCTGGCCGATGTCGGCCGGCACCCCGATGCGCCCCACCGGCACCAGGGCCCGACGCCGCTCGAACAGCGCGGCGTCGGCGTAGACGGATTCGGCCATCGCCGTGCGCACCATGCCCGGAGCCACGGCATTGACCCGCACCCCGAGCGGCCCGAACTCGACCGCGGCCTGCGCGGTGAAGGCGCTCACCCCCGCCTTGGTGGCCGAGTAGAGGCCGGCCCCCATCTGCGGGGTCGTCGCAGCGATCGAGGAGACGTTCACGATTGCGCCGGGCCCGCCGGCGAAGGCCTCGATCGCCGCCCTGGCGCCGAGCACCACGGCCCGCAGGTTGACCGCGTAGACGTCGTCGAGCTGGTCGGCCCGCACCTGTGCCAGCGGGGCGCGCCGGTGGATGCCCGCGTTGGACACCAGCGCATCGAGCCCGCCCAGGGCCTCGGCCGCGGCGGCCACCACGCCGGGAGCGTCCACGCCGACGTCGCCGGGCACGGCGATGCCGTCCAGGTCGTCGGCCACCGTCAGCGCCCGGTCGCCGTCGACGTCGTTGACGGCGACCCACCAGCCCCGGGCGGCCAGGACGCGGGCGATGCCCTCGCCGATCCCCGAACCAGCGCCGGTCACCACCACCCGGGGGCGCCGCAGCCGATCATCGTCGCCGGTCTCCATCACCCGGACGCTACCGGGGCGCGTACGATCGAGCGGCCGCCGCGAGCGGCCGGGGACGGGACACGGGGGTCGCACATGGGCACGTCGGAGACGGACAGCGGGCTGGTGCCGATGCACGACGCCGCGGTGTTGCGGGACCAGGCCCGACAAATGCTCGACCTGCACCGGGCGGGCACGACCACGATGGCCGACTCGGAGCATCGCGTGCCCGTCGGGGTGTTCTGCGACCCGGAGCGCTTCGAGCGGGAACGTCGGGAGGTCTTCCGCTCGCTCCCGTTGGTGGCCGGGCTCTCCTGCGAGCTGCGTCACCCGGGGGCATTCACCACGTTCTCACCGGACGGCGTGCCGATCGTGTTGGTGCGGGGCGACGACGGCGGCCTGGGAGCCTTCCTCAACGTGTGCCGTCACCGGGGGGCCCAGGTCGTCGGGGGGACAGGGTGCAGCCGGCGGCTGTCCTGCCCGTACCACGCCTGGACCTACGCATCGGACGGCTCTCTGGTGGGCATCCCCGGCGCCGAGGGGTTCGTCGGCGTCGACCGGGGCGACCACGGCCTGGTGGCGGTGCCGTGCGAGGAGCGACACGGGATGATGTTCGTGGTGGCCGACCCCGACGGCGCCCTGGACCTCGACCGGTGGCTGGGCCCGCTCGACGAGGAGCTCCCCCACCTGCACCTGGACCGGCTGCACCATGTCGGCACCCGGGACATGCCGACGGCCTGCAACTGGCACGTCAACATGGACACCAACACCGAGAGCTACCACTTCGCCTCCCTGCACGGCGCCAGCATCGGGCCGTTCACCATGTCGAACCTCAACGTGGTGGCGCCCTTCGGTCGGTCCCAGCGCCTGACCTTCGCGGCGTGCACGCTGCCCGACCTGGCCGACCAGCCCGAGTCGGAGTGGGAGCCCGAGTCCCACCTGCAGTTCGTGTACCTGTTGTTCCCCAACAACTCGTTGCTGATCACCGGCGACCACGTCGAACTGTTCCGGATCCTGCCCGGCCCGACGGTGGACACCTCGGTCACCCACCAGAGCTACTACGCCCGCCGGCCGGTGGAGACCGACGACGAGCGCTTCCTGGCCGAGGCCCAGTTCGACCTGTTCCACGGCGTCGTGCGCGACGAGGACCTCCCGTGTGCCGAGACCATCCAGCGGGGGTTCACGTCGGGTGCCAACACGCACCTGACCTTCGGCCGCAACGAGCCGGCGCTGCACCACCTGCACCGCGAACAGGCTGCCCTGCTCGACGGCTGACCGATCAGGTGGCCGATCAGCTGGCCGATCAGGTGGCCGACGCCCGCTTGGCCCGGACGAGCTCCACCCGCTCGGGCCGGGCCTTGTAGAAGGGGTCGAGCGGGTAGCAGCCCGACGGCAGCCCGTTTCGGGGCGCGGTCGTGCAGTCCGAGAACGTCCGGCAGATCTGCCGGGTGCGCAGCGACCGGCCGGCCAGGACATCGGCGGGCAGTTCCGGGTAGGACAGCACCATGCGTCCGAGGCCCACCGAGTCCACCCACCCCTCGCGCACCAGGGCCTGGCCCACGTGGGGCACGAACTGCTGGAGGTAGGTGAACCCGGTGCCCACCACGACCGTCCCGGCGGGCGCCGCGGCCCGCACGACGCGGGCCGCGGCCAACAGCCGGACCGTGTCCACCAGCGGGTCGCGGGGCGGGAGCGAGCCGTCGGACGGCGGGAACCACGCGGGCCGCTGCACGTGCGGCGCCCAGTAGGGGCTCGACGCCGTGGTGCAGACCAGGCGCACGCCGGCGTCGCCGAGGAGGCGCACGACCTCGACGGCCTCGGACAGGTCGGGTCGGCCGTCGGGGCCGACCGGGCCGAACCCTGGCGCCGCACCGGGAACGGGGCGGGCGACGCCATCGGGTCCCGGCGCCTGCGGCCCGGGGTCGAACAGGCTGAGACGCACCCCGATGGCCAGCCCGGGCACCCGGGCCCGGATGCCCGACACGACCGTGCGCAGGAACAGGGTGCGCCCCACCAGGTCACCGCCGTACCGACCGGGCCGGTCCCGGGCCATCAACAGTTCGTGGCCCAGGTACCCGTGGCACGCCTTGACATCCACGAAGTCGAATCCGGCGCCATGGGCCAGCGCCGCGGCGTCCACGAACTCCGCCGCCAGCTCGTCGAGCTCGCCGTCGGACAGGACGCTGGCGGCATCGGCACCGACCCGCCCGTCCAGCACCGGATCGACCCGGGCGGTGCGGGGCGCGGGCTCGCCGTCGGGTCGCGACCACCGACCCGAATGCGTGAGCTGCAGCCCCACCACCGGACGCACGCCCACCTCGTCCGCGGCCGTTCTGAGCACACCGAGGAGGTCCGCCACCGCCCCGGCGGTGCGCCCGGTCATGAGCAGCTGGTTCGGGTTGGCGCGGCCGTCGTGACGCACCGCCGCGGCCTCGCCGCCCCAGACCAGGCCCGCACCCGACGCGCCGAAGCGCTGCCAACGCCGCCGCACCAGGTCGGTCGGCTCGCCCGCAGGTGTCCCGTCCCAGCCCTCCATGGGCAGGATCGCGAACCGGTTGGGCAGGTGCAGCGCCCCGGCCGAACCGTCGACGACGTCCAGCGGCGCGGCCAGGGGTCCGGCGGGATCGACCAGGTCGTCAACGGGCAGGTCATCACCGGCCAGGTCGCCGGTGAGCTGGGCCAGCCGGTCCCGCAGGGCCTGCGGGTCGGCCAGGTTCTTCACCTGGGGGAAGGCCAGGCGGCGCACGGTCACGTCGGGAACGGCCCGTCGGGCAGCACCCCGAGTCGGTCGGCCAGCTCGGTCAGGACCGGGAGGTCGGACATCGGACGTTCGGGCGCCCCGGCCTGGGTGTGGTCGGACGGGATCCATCCCCGCAGCCGCAGGAACTGGGCGGCCGAATGCTTGTACGCGGGCACGGGCCGTCGGAAGGCGAAACGGCCCAGGTACTGCAGGTCGTCGTTCAGTTGGTGGAACGATCCGTCGCCGTCGGCCCAGCGACGGTCCCGCTCGGCGAAGAGGTCCGGGGCGAAGGTGGAGATGCCCAACAGGTAGTCGCTGCCGTAGCAGACCATGTCGATGGCCAGGTCGTTGCCCGTGAGAACCATGAACTCCGGTCGACGCTCGTCGCGGAGGCGCAGCCGGTCCCACTCCGGCGCCCGCTCCAGCGACGAGTGCTTGGCCCCGATGCAGGTCGGTATCCCGAGCAGCCCGGCGTAGGCGTCCAGGGACAGGATGCGGCCGGCCGGATGGAAGGCCGGGGACAGCTCGAAGCCCAGGAAGGCGTCGCAGTGCTCACCGATCCGTCGGAGCATCCCGATGACGCCGTCGTCGTCCAGGGCGGCCAGGCCGTGTGACGGGAAGAGGATGGGCAGCGCTCCTGCCTCCTGGATCCGCGTGACCTCGTCGAGGTGGGCGTCGAGGTCGGGGCCGTCGCCCGGCGCGTCGTCCACATGGGCGCCCGCCACCAGCATCCCGTCGCAGGCCGACCGGGCCAGCCCCAACAGCTCGTCGCGGGTCGCCGCGTCCAGCGTGGGCCCGAAGCCCGTGTCCATGTTGACGGCCGGGACCAGGCCGGCCTCCGCGGTCCGCCGGACCTGTTCGACGAACGACCAGCGGTCGGGCGTCTGGGGGTCGGTGAAGGGCAGGAGCACCGCGGACATGCCGGTGATGCGGCGTCTTGGCCGGAGGAGGTCGTCGGGCGGGGCGACGATCATCAGGGCCCCCACGGGACGGCCGCGGCCGCGGCGTCCAGGGTCAGGTCGGTCACCTCGAACGGGTGCCCGCGGGTCATGAGGCGCTCCCCGCCGTCGGCCAGGTCGGCCAGGAGGTCGGCGGGCCAGGTCACCGCAGGGGCGGCGTCGTGACGGTGTACGCCGTCATGGTCCGTGACCCACACCTCGGCCGGTCCGGCGGCACCGGTGTCGGCCACGGGGATCCTGACCTCGATGCGCCCATCGGTGCCCGTGACCACCAGTCGGACGTCTCCCCATGCCGGGAACCCGTCGGGCTCCAGGTAGTCCACGCGGTGGTGGCCCCGAACGCCGTCGGCGGCCAGCACCATCTCACCGATGTCCTCGAACCCCGGGTGCTCCGAGGAGCGCACGTTCCCCGCCGAGGCCGCCACGATCCGGGTGTCGGCCCCGGCCGCGCCCGTGACGGCGAGGAACTGGTCGACCTGGTGGGATCCGAGGTCGACCAGGATGCCTCCGGCCCGGCGCCGGTCGAAGAACCACGCGGGCCGCAGCTCGAGGGAGCCCCGGTGGGGCGCCGCTCCCTGCACGTGCACGACTCGGCCGACCCGGCCGGACCGGGCCAGGCGGACCGCCTCCATCACAGCCGGCGAGCCGAACCGTTCCGAGAACAGCACCCACCAACGCCGGCCCGTGGCCGCCACCACCCGCCGGACCTCGTCGAGCTGGGCCGTCGTGGTGGCGCCCGGCTTGTCCGACAGCACGTCCTTGCCCGCAACCATGGCCGCCTGCGCCACCGCGGCCCGCTCCGCGGGGACGCCGGCCAGGACGACCAGCTGGACGTCGGGGTCGGCCAGCACACCGTCGAGGTCCCGGGCCGTCGAGGTCGTCTGCCACGCCGCGTAGGCGTCGGTCAACGGTCCCGGGTCGGCGGCGTGGGCCACCGGCCGGCACCCGGCCGACACCAATCCGTCGACCAGCTCGAACACGTGGAGGTGCTCGATGCCGACCACCCCGATCCCCACACCGTTCGTCACGCTGTTCGTCACGGCGACCCTCCCTCCCGATCCCGACCGGCGGCACGCTAGATCACGCCGCGCCCCCCACGGCGGGGACGTCGGCCCCCGGCCGCGGGTCCGACCTGACGGTGCGTCAGGTACGCTTCGCCGATCGGACGGCCCCACCGGGGCCACCAAACCCAGGGGGATGGAACAGTGCGTTCCTTCGATCGGCTCTACATCGGCGGCGAGTGGGTGGAGCCCGCCTCGTCCAAGGTCTTCACCGTGGTCAACCCGGCCACCGAAGAGATCGTCGGCACGGCTCCCGAGGCCGTCGAGGGCGACGTCGACCGTGCCGTCGAGGCGGCCCGGTCCGCACTGACCCAGGGCGACTGGGCCGGCATGCCCGCGGCCGAACGGGCCGACCTCATGGCCGCCTTCCTCGGCCTGGTGTACGAGTCGTCGGAGGACTTCGCCAACCTGATCACGGCCGAGAACGGCTGCCCCATCCTGTTCTCGCACTTCGGCCAGGTCGGCGCCGCGGCCATGGTGCTCGACTACTTCACCAACCTGACCCGGACCTTCCCGTTCGAGGAGGTGCGCCCCGGCATGATGGGCCCGGCCCTGGTGCGCAAGGAGCCGGTGGGCGTGGTGGCCGGGATCATCCCCTGGAACGTCCCGCTGTTCATCACGATGCTGAAGTTCGGCCCGACCCTGGCCTCGGGATCCACGATGGTGCTCAAGCCGGCGCCGGAGACCCCACTGGACGCCCTGGTCCTGGCCGAGCTGGCCGACAAGGCCGGCATCCCGCCCGGCGTGTTCAACGTCGTGCCGGCCGGGCGCGAGGTCGGCGAGTACCTGGTCACCCACGACGGTGTGGACAAGGTCTCGTTCACCGGGTCCACCGCGGCCGGCCGTCGGATCGGCTCGCTGTGCGGCGAGCGCCTGCGCCGCTGCACCCTGGAGCTGGGCGGCAAGTCGGCGGCCATCCTCCTGGAGGACGCCAACCTGGAGACCGTGGTGCCCGACCTGCTGCCCATGGGCTCGATGATGAACAACGGGCAGGCCTGCGTGGCCCAGACCCGCATCCTGGCGCCGCGGTCCCGCTACGACGAGATGGTCGAGGCGATCACCGACAACGTCGCCGGCATGAAGGTCGGTGACCCGACCGACATGGAGACCGCCATCGGCCCGCTGGTGGCCGAGCGCCAGCGGGAGCGGGTCGAGGGCTACATCGCCATCGGCCGCGACGAAGGCGCCCGCGTCACCACCGGTGGTGGACGGCCCGCCGCCCAGGAGCGGGGCTTCTTCGTGGAGCCCACGGTGTTCGCCGACGTGGACAACAAGATGCGCATCGCCCAGGAGGAGATCTTCGGCCCGGTCGTCGTGGTGATCCCCTACGAGGACACCGTCGACGCCGTTCGCATCGCCAACGACAGCGACTACGGGCTGTCCGGCTCGGTGTGGACCGCCGATGTGGACGCCGGCACCGACATCGCCCGCCAGGTCCGCACCGGGACCTACACCGTCAACGGCTTCGCCATGGAGTGGGGCGCCCCGTTCGGCGGGTTCAAGAACTCCGGCGTGGGCCGGGAGCTCGGCCCGGAGGGCCTCGGCGAGTTCCTCGAGTACAAGACCATCAACCTGCCCGGCGGCACGGAGCCCACGCTCAAGTACTGAGCCCGGGGTCCGCTCGCACCAGGTCCACCAGCGCCCGGCGCAGCGCCGGGAGGCGGCGCCCGGCCTGCAGCTCCGCTGCGGCCGCCTCCACGGTGGCGGCGACCAGCAGTCGGGCCGTCTGGGCTTCGTGCCCGGTGGGCGCACCGGCGCGGAGGTCCCCGGCCAACGCACCGGCCGCCTGCGCGTTGCGGCGCTCGACCTGGGCCCGGACCGCGGGCTCCGCATGGGCGTCGCGCAACAGGGAGCGCACCCCCGGCATGTCCCGGCAGCCGTCGAGGAACGCGACGAGCCGGGCCCGTAGCCGCGGGAGGCCCGCCGTTTGCTGGGCGGTCGCGGTGGCGATGCGGTCGAAGAGTTCGTCGTGGAACCGCTCGTGCATGGCCACCACCAGCGCCGTGCGATCCGGGAAGTGCACGTAGAACGTGCCCTTCGCCACGCCCGCCGCAGCGGTCACGCCGGCGACGGACAGGTCGGCCAGGCCCACCCGGTCGGCGACGGTGACGGCGCCGTCGAGGAGTTGCCGCCGGGTCGGGTGTCGGTCGTCGGCCCGGCTCCCGGGTCCTCGTCGACGGACCGGGGCGTCCGTCATGAACCCACCAGGTCGTCGCGGACCGGCCGGAGGAAGGCCGAGGCCACGTCCAGGAACGGTCCGGGCAGCTCGAGGTGGGCCTGGTGGCCGCAGCGCAGGGTCACGACCTGCGCGCCGGGCAGGGCCGTGACGGCACGTCGCCCGTCGATCCGCCAGGGCAGGACCGGGTCCCGGGTCCCCCACACCAGCAGCGTCGGCACGTCGAGCGCTCCGGCGTCGTAGGCGGCGTCGTGGCAGGGCGCGGCGAAGCTGCGCCACATGGACGCGAACACCTCGACCCGTGCAGGGTCGGCCGCCGCGGCGCGGGCCCGGCGGGCGGCGGCCCGGGTCCAGTCGTTGCGCTCCCGCACCGACATCTGGGGCAGCCACCGCATGACCGTCCGGGCCAGGACCGGGGAACCGACCATGCGGCAGGCCAGGGCCGGGGCCACGGCGTCGAAGTCGTGGTGGTCGGTGCCGTTGGCGTGCAGCAGCACCATCGGGGGGCCGTCCCCGGTCGTGTGCACGCCCACCACCCCGGCCGGTGTGTCGATCATCGTCAGGGACATGGTCGCAGAGTACCTGACCGCTCGGTCAGGTACTAGGCCAGGTCGGGATGGCGGTCCAGACCGCCCAACTTGTCGGGGTTCAGCACCATCCGGACCGCACACACCCGACCCGAGGCGTCGCCGTCCGCGGTCAGGACGATGTCGCCCGAGGGCGCCCGCACCACCAGCGCCGGCGCGGAGTTGACCTCCTCGATGCCCAGCACCGCCCCAGCCGGGACACGGGCTCCGAGGTTGACCAGGAACCGGGCCACCCGGTCCACCCCCACCACGGGCCGCCGGGCCGCGTGCCGGTCGGCCCCGCCGTCACTGGTCAGCACCACCTCGTCGGCCAGCAACGAGATCAGACCTTGCACGTCGCCCATGCCGATGGCGGTGACCAGGTCGGTGAGCAGGGCCTCGTCCGCAGCGTGGCTGGCCCCCCGTTCCTCGCGGACCCGGCGGCGGGCCCGCGAGGCGATCTGGCGACAGGCCTCGGGCGAGCGGCCGACGGCGGACGCGATGTCGTCGTAGGGCTCGCCGAACACGTCCGCCAACAGGAACACGGCACGCTCGGTGGGGCCCAGGTGGTCGAGCACGACCAGGAAGCCCAGCGTGAGCGACTCCGACAGTTCGGCCCGCTCCGCCGGATCCTCGGGTGGGCGGCCGACGGCCGACGCCGCGCCGGGCGTGGGCACCGGTTCGGGCAGCCACGGGCCCACGTAGTCCTCACGGCGCCGCTGTTGGGCGCGGATGCGGTCGATGGCCAGGCGGGAGGTGACGGTGGTGAGCCACGCCGCGGGCCGGGCGACCGTGCCGGGCGTCGCGGCCGAGAACCGCAGCCAGGCCTCGGACACGACGTCCTCGGCGTCGGCCATGGAGCCCAGCATCCGGTAGGCCAGCCCGGTCAGGCGCGGCCGTTCGGCCTGGAAGACCTGGGCGTCCGACTGCGGTTCCACGGTGCCCCTCATCCTGCCCGCTCCGCGGTCCGCGGCGCCGGTGACAGGACCGCTCCGCGACCCGGTCCGACGGCCCGCGCCGCGGCGCGGCGGCCGGCGTCGGCGCCGCTGGCCAGGGCGGCGTCACCGAGCATCCCCTCCGGTCCCACCCAGTCCCCGGCCACGAACAGGCCGGGGGGCCCGGCCACCGGGACCGGCGGACGCCCGGCCAGTCCGCCCCGTTCGGGGGTGGGCACCGCGCCGGTCACCACCATGCGGTGCAGGAACCGGTGGGCCACGACCTCGCGCTCGCGGATCCCGGCCACCCCGGCCAGCGCCCACAGGTCGGACCGGTCCTGCTCACTCGTCCGCACGCCGTAGCGCATGACGTGCACCACCGACGTCCCCGCCGGGGCCAGGTCGGCGGGCGGACTGTGCTCCGACAGGTAGAGCGGGTCGTCCAGGCCGAACACCCGCCGCCGCGCCGGTCGGCCGCGCACCGCCAGCTCCAGGCAGGCCGCCGCGGCCGCAGGGCCCAGGTCGCCCCAGCCCGGTTGCACGGGCAGGAGCCGGGTCGTGGCGTCGGGGCCACCGACGGCCACAACCACCGACCGCGCCACCAGGCGCCGCGACGCGGTGCGCACCACCCAGGTGTCCCCCGCCGCCTCGATGCCCCGGACAGTGGACCCGGTGTCGGACCGCACGCCCACGTCCCGGCACCGGGCCGTGAGCAGGTCGACGAGCTGCTGGAACCCCCCGTCGAGGTACCGCACACCGTCCCCCAGGGCGAGCTGCACCTGGGCGACCGCCGCGTCCGTGCTCAGGCGGTCGAGCTCGTCGCAGTAGGTGGCGATGCGGATGATCATGCGCAGCAGCGTTGCCATGTCCTCACCGGCGCCCAGGTCGCCCAGCCAGCCGTCCACGCTGCGTCCGGCCAATGCGTCGGCGTCGATGCGGGCCAGTCCGGCCAGCAGTCGGGCCGTGCGCACCTTGGAGCGGGCCGACAGCAGGTCGGTGCGCACGAGCCGCCACGGCGTGGCCGGAAGTCGGTGCAGGCCGCCGGCGTCGAGCCCCCACCCGTCGTCCGACGGCAGGGTCGAGCCGCGGGGACGGATGCCCAGGCCGGCCAGGACCCGGGCACCGGCACCGCCGCGGTACAGCGCCCGGGGCCCAGCGTTGAACCGCACGCCCGGGTCCACGACCGTGACCGCGGCCCGCCCTCCTGCACCGTGGCCGTCGAGCACGACGGTGCGTGCGCCGGCGCCGGCGGCGTGGGCCGCTGCGGCCAGACCGGCCAGCCCGGAACCCACCACCACCACGTCGACGAGCTCCTCGATCCGTCCGCCACCCGTCGCCTCGTCCATGACCATGCCTCCTGTCGTCACGGAGATGACGACGGCGGGGCCCGGAACGTGACACGCCGCCGCGGGAACC
>Ga0315287_10007754_pt1 | contig 10780 bp, 8 predicted proteins | sample YL17G11_0_MG_FD_205037 | JGI IMG/M metagenome (GOLD analysis project Ga0315287, IMG submission 205037) | Sediment microbial communities from Yellowstone Lake, YNP, Wyoming, USA - YL17G11_0 | ecosystem: Environmental > Aquatic > Freshwater > Lake > Sediment | place: USA: Wyoming | collected...
GGGGTCGTCAGGAGGATGTTCAGGGTCCTGTGCTCGAACTCCCTTGCGAAGGACGCGGAGGCCAGATACGCCATGAACAGCGATGTCATGATGTTCGATAACAGGAGGGGCGTCGTCACGAGCGAGGTCATGGGGCTGGTGAGCCTGTCCGCGTTGTAGGTGAGCTGGAACATCATCACGAGGCTCAGCAGGAAAAGGAACATCAGGAAGGCCGGCCTCTTTATCAGGCCCGAGAACTCGCTCCTCACGAACCGGAGCATCGGGGAAGTTGTCGTCAGAGCACCTCCATTTCCCCGTCCTTGTGCTCATCCACGACCTCAACAGCCTGCTGCTCCTCGAAAACATACGAATAGAGGGAATCGATGACATGCTTCTGCACGGAAAAGTCTACCTTATTGACCAGGAGCCAGCGCAGTATCTTCCTCTCGAGAGGAGGGTCGTGCGCTATGGTCAGCTGGAATCCGCCGGGTATCTCGGTGAAGGAGATTATGCCTGGAATATCCTGCTGAAGCCGTGCCAGCACATCCGAGGGGGAATGGAGGTTGAACGAGAGCGTCTCATGGGCGCCTTTTGCGCCCGCGATGAGGGTGTTGGGATTGCCCTGGGCTATCTTGATGCCCTGCCTGAGGATGCATATCTCGTCGCAGATGGTGTCCATGTCCTTGAGCTCGTGCGATGACAGCAATATGGTGCGACCCGCTTCCTTGAGGTCGGTCAGTATCCGCAGGAACTCCTTGCGCCCGATGGGGTCCAGACCCGAAAGCGGCTCGTCGAGGATGTATATGTCCGGGTCGTGAATCATCGCCCGCGCTATGCCCACCCGCTGGCGCATCCCCCTTGAGAATGTGGATATGGGGTCGCGGGCGTTCTTATGGAGGTTGACCATCTTCAGCAGTTCCGCTATCCGGGCGTCCATCTCGCTCCGTGAAAGTCCATACAGCTCGCCGAAATACCTCAGGTACTGCTGGGGGGTGTTGAACTCGTAGTATCCCTGGTTCTCGCTCAGGTAGCCGATGGAGGCATTGGCTTCCGGCGAGCCGGGCCGATGTCCCATTATCGAGATGGTGCCCGATGTGGGCCGGAGCAGCCCGCAGAGCAGTTTTATGAGGGTGGTCTTGCCGGCCCCGTTGGGGCCTATGAGGCCGAAGGAGCCCTGCGAGATGTCTATGTCAATGCCGTTGAGCGCATAGTTCCCGGTGTACTGCTTCGAAACGCTCTTGATTCGAACCGCAGGGGCCACGGATTTTCATAAACGCGTGAGGTATACTATATCTTTCTGGTAAGCACGGGGCGGGGCTCCGGTATGCCGAATTCACATGAGGTTGACGGTCATCAGGACGGACCCGCCCCTCGTGAGTGTGAGCCGCCATCCCGCGGCGACGGGGTTCTGGCCCGAAGGACCGTTGTGCCAGAGCTTTATCATATCTCCGGGGTCCGCGTTGTGGTTCGAATTGACATCCCAGAACGTTATCTTCGAGCTTGGTCCGAGCGTGACGTTGTTGATGCTGGACAGCGTGCCTTGCGAGTCCACTTCGCCTGTCGACCTGTAGAGGTTGTAGTTGACCGACGACGCACTCCTTGCGCTTCCCGACATTATGGTCACGGTGAGGTTGCCCAAACCGTCGTAGCTCTGCTTGTAGCCGTAGTAGGTTTCCACGGTCCCTCCGCCCTGCGGCAAGGTTTGCATGTACACCACCATAACCCCTGCCAGGATGATGGGGACGATGATGATGAGTACCACGACCACCACGACTATCGTGATTATCTTGCCCGTGGACATGCCCTGCTTTTGCGGGGCGGCGTAGTAGTAGGGCATGGGCTGCTGCCCTGGCATCCCGTACTGATAACCCGGCTGCTGCGGGGAATACTGTGGGGCCTGGGGCTGGGCCTGGGCGTTGTAGCCCGGCGGCGGACGCGGGTCATAGGTCTGGTTGTACGGCGGAGGGCCCTGTTGCATGCGATGGGAATTGGCAGGGGGGCTGATAAAAATGACGCCTGGCTGAGATATGGTGTATTGGTTCCGCTAACCGAGCTTGCCCCGGGCCAAATGTGTGGCTTTGCTGGGGCGTGAAGGGGTATTTGGACCTGGACGACCCGGATGACCGCATCCATCAATGTCTTGTGCTGGAGCACTTGATTACTACAGTTCCAGCAGGACCTCTTTGAAGTACTGGCCGTCCGGGCATTCGATGGTTCCCAGGACCTTGAGGACCTTGTACTTGAGGTTGACCTTGATGCCCTTCGGGACGCACTGGGCATGCTTCGGGCAGCCTATGTTGATGCAGCCCTTGTCATCCCAATTAACCGTGTGGCCCTCGAGAGCGGCCCTTACCGGGACCGTTGCCTTTATAGGCTGTTTCTCCACCTCGACTATGCGGACGCCTTCCTCGTGGACCTTGCACTCGTGATGGACCGTCCTTACAGCCGTGATGATGTACTGCCGCCCCTCCTCAAGGTTGAAGCACACGCCTTTCAGCTTGCAGTCCCGACACTCGGTCAGGGGGCCCATGAAAAAGAAGGCATTCCCTTCCCGCGCCTGTTTCTCTCCTATCAATGTGATAGCTACCATGTGATTCACTCCATTTCCGCATCACAGCACCCCCGTCAACGTCGCCACCTTTCCGGCGGCCTCGGCCGTCAAGCCCTTGTCACCGAGGATCGTGTAACGGTCAGGCCTTATCGTATGGGCCATCGTCATCGCCTCGATGATCTCGTCCTTCTTTATGTTGAGCTCGCCCGCCGTAACGGGAGCGCCTATCTCCGCGAGGGCGCTTCGTATCTGCTTCCAGTCGCCTCCGTGAAGATACATCATCATGATAGTGCCCACGCCGCACTGCTCCCCGTGGAGGGCCCTCCCGGGAGCTATGCGGTCCAGGGCGTGAGAGAAGAGGTGCTCCGACCCGGATGTCGGCCTGGAGGAGCCCGCGATGCTCATGGAGAGCCCAGACGATATCATCGGTTTTATCGCCACCCAGACGCTCTCCTCCAGATTCCTCTTCATGAGACCTGCGCTCTCTATGATAGTGGTAGCGCACATCTTGGAAATGGCATATGCGGTGGAGCTGAACTCCTCGCCTCTCAGTCTGGCGGCGAGCTGCCAGTCCAGCAGTGCGGTCGAGTTCGCGATGACGTCCGCGCAGCCGGCCGCCAGGAAGCGGTAGGGCGCCTTGGCAATCACCGCAATGTCCGCCAATATTCCGATGGGCATCACCGCGTCAATCGATGCGGGGCCCTGCCGCCCGTCCTTTATCGAGGCCTTGGGCGAGGCGAGGCCGTCGTGGGAGGCCGCTGTGGGAACGCTGATGAATGGCAGGTAGAGCTTGAACGCTGCGGCCTTGGCCAGGTCTATCTTGCTCCCGCCGCCGACGCCGATTATGAAATGGGCCTTGATATCCGTGGCCACCTTGACGACCTTCTCGACATTCTCCATGGTGGCCGCACCCGTTTCGTAGACGTGGATGTCGTAGCCGCTCTCTTTCAGGTAGCCGGCAACGGCCTTGCCTGCTATCTGGATGGTCGAGGCGCCCGTGACCACGAGGGCGGTCCCCTTGAGCCCGAAATCGCGGGCCATGTCGGCTATCTGGTCCAGGACCGAGTGCCCGGCAATGACGCGCCGGGGGAATACCATCGCCTTGGCTTTCCTGAAATCAACCATGTAATTAGCTTAATATTCCCTGACGGTTATTAGTCTTTTGGTGTCTGTCAAGAATAAAAAACCGGTAAAAAAGAGCGTGCGCCCCGATGGCGCGCCTCCGTCCAGTAAAGAGGCCACAAAAACGCCGGCGGACAGTGAAGAAGGGAAGGGGCCGGCGGACACGAAGACTCCAGAAGGGCGAGCCGGCAGGAGGGAGAAGGAGCTCCCGGGTCTGCTCTCGTCCCCGGCGCGCAAGCTCACCGCCGGGCTCCTCGTGACCGGGCTGATAGTTCTTCTGGGCTGCGTGCTCTGGCCCTCCGTTCTCTGGGACCAGTTCGTGTACCGCTACTTCTGGGGCTCCACGGAGGCGGATGCGGTGGGCCATCCCGTGAACGGCGTCACGGAGGATTACAACCTCATCAGCACCACCGTCTACGGGATACTGCTCGCTTCCGCGGTATATCTCATCCACCACGAGTTCAACAAAAGGAAGATAAAAATCGACACGAGATACATAATGGCCCTGATACCCTGGGTGTTCTTTGGCACGCTCATGCGGGCGCTCGAGGATTCATCGTACTTCTCGCTCCCTGCGGCATATGTGTTCATTGCGCCGCAGATCTACGTTCTCGTGGGTGTGTTCGTCATCTCCCTTACACTGTTGAGCAATACAGTCTGGTGGGAAACGCACAGCAGCATTACGCTTCTATTCATATCTGCGATATCCGTGGTGATAACATTTGTTGGCTCCGCCGGGGATGTCCCGGAATATGTGCTCTGGCTTGCGGGAGCATCTACAATAGCGGTTTGTGTACCGGTCTTTCATTTCAGCATTACAAATCAAATGGAAACTCCCACGACGCTCTTTTTTGCAGGGCTCCAAGTAGTGGCGGGGCCGCTGTTCCTGGTACTTTACTGGTGCGCCTATCCCGGCTCGTGGGGGCCCATCGGCGAAGGCAATGTGGTCCTGCATCCGGTCGAGGGGATTGTTGTTCCGGTGCTGGCCCTCGGCGTGACCGTGTTGATATTCATCCTGTTCAAATGGATGGCATCGCGTTCGTCGAAGCTGGGACCCCTCGCTTCGAAGATGAGCACGCTAATAATATTAGGGCATATGATGGACGCTGCGGCCACCTACCGCGCATTGGACTTCTACAATTACGGGGAGAAGCATGTATTGCCCAACACGCTCATCGTTTGGGCCGGAACCGGGCTCGTCATGTTCCCGCTCAAGGCCATCGCCATGGGATTCGTGCTCTATGTCCTCGAGGTGGAATTCAGGAAGGACCTCTCCAGGGCCCCGATGCTGCGGGGTCTCCTGAGGGCGGCGCTCCTGATACTGGGCCTGTCGCCTGGCCTGAGGGACCTTTTCCGTCTCGTGATGGGCGTCTGATGAACGGCCACCGGCCAAAAGCGGTGGTCTCCCCTCGAATGGACTCGAGAAAGCGCGGGGCGGACGAGAACTCGGGGGGCTTTTTCCGGTAACGGAGGAATGCGACGACGAAAACTGCGATGAACATCACAACCGGGAGAATGCCGCAGAGCGCTGGAAATGCCGTTTGCCGCGCAGAGACGGTGTCATTGACAGAAAGCGAGGTCACATGGGCCTGCGCGCTTTGGCTCCAGTCGTGCAAGAACGCCTGCTCGAAATAGTGCGCCGCTCCGGCGCTCTCGATTATCAGGCCCACCTCGCGGTTCTCCATCACGCTCGTGCGGCCCCAGTTGATGCTCGATACGAGCGCCTTCTCGCCGTCGACGACGAGACCCTTGTTGTGCATCTTCGCAATCCCGGTCATCGCGGCGAACCTGACCTCGAGCTTGAGGCCTTCCCTGCATGACAGGTACCTCAGGAGATTGAAGGCGTCGCGGTTGTCGGAGCTCCAATCGTCCTCGGCAAGATAGGTGCCGTCCAGGAGGACCTTGACATCGACCCCTCTCCTTGCAGCACGGATGACGGCCTCGAGGTACAGGTTGGCACACGGGCCGTCCTTCGAGTCCCAGTCGGGCATGCACTGGAATTGCTCGACCAGCAGCGTGCGGGCCGCGCCGTCAATGAGACCCAGTATGGAGCCGTTCCCGAGAACGGATGTATCGGGCGAGAGCACGGGTGACACCCTTCCGGCGGAGAAGAGGGCGGGACGGATCATGGGCACATGCTCGCCGACCGGGACGGAGTAATTGGCGCTGAACCACCAAGGCGGGGGCCCGAAATACGGGTCCGTTGCGGAATAGGGGTGGACATCCCTGGCCCCAGGCTCCGAATCGCGCCTGAAGACCTCGGCGAGGTAGGCAGCCAGGGCCTTCGACCTGATGACGACGCCCCAGCCTGAGTTCCCGTAGGTCGAATTGACGGGTATGCCGGTCATCTTCCAGTTCTCCGAATCGACTATGCATGTGGTGCCGTCGATAATGCAGTATTTCGCGTGCACGAAGACGTACCTGTCATTGGACCTCGAGTCGTTTGGCGTTCCGAAGAACGAGACGGATGCGCCCCCCTCGACCAACAGGCGCGCCGCCTCCCTTTCCTGATAGGTTATGCCGCCGACGGGACAGCCCTCGAGGAGCACATCGACGTCCACGCCCCTCTTGACGGCGCCAACCATCCTCTTCACGAGGTACAGGTTCTCCAGCTGGTACAGGGAAAGCAGTATGCTCCTGCGGGCGAGCTCCAGCTCGCCGGTGATGACGGAATAGGAGCAGTCCGGTGATACGAACGTCCTGAGCTCGCCGACGTCGAAGGTTTCGTATCCGAGCTGTGTCCTCGCCTCGCCATTGGACTGCCCCGGCGTCGGGACCGCAAGCCGCGTCCATTTCCCCCCGTCGGGAGCCCTGCCCAGCGATTCGCCCCTGGATGTCGAGTTGTACGAATATTCGTCCCTGAATATTCCGTCGGGGTCCAGAAGCCGGACGGAATCGATATCGTTGTTGAGGCCTATCCCGGTGGTGGCGTTGTTGAACAACAAGAAGCCGCGGGCCGTGATGTTCGTGCCCTTGGGGATTATGAACGGCCGTGAGCCGCCCGAGGGTATGTCGTCGAGCACCCAGCCGCCCATATCCGCTGTCGTGTTGGCGGGATTGAAGAGCTCTATCCATTCGCCGCCGGAAGCGTCCCAGGGTTCGGGCATTATCTCGTTTAGGACGACGCATGCCGCCGCCGTGTCGCCGTAATCGATGGGCGGCCAGGCATCCTCCGCGGCGCTTGCGGGGAGGATGAAAAGAAGGATTGGCATCATGATTATTCCAATGGGGAAGGTCCTGGCGCTCAACGTTCATTCACCGATTGAAATCCGTGCCTGATGGTATTTAAAGCCTCGTTGGTACCTACCACTTTTCGCTGTTTTTGAGCAGGTAGCTGTTGCCGGAAGAATGGAAATTAGGATGGGAACGGGATTGGGATTAGGAACGGGATTGGGAACGGGAACGGGATTGGGAATGAGAACTGGATTGGGAATGGGAACCGGACTGGGATTGGGAACGGTGCAATCGTTTATTTCGGCCGGGGCGCATACACCTTTCACAAGCATGACGCGCCACCGGATAATCATCGGCGATTCCAGAAGCATGAGCGAGGTCCCCGATTCCTCGGTGCATCTGGTGATAACGTCTCCTCCCTATTGGCAGCTCAAGGATTACGGCGCACCGGACCAGCTGGGCTTCCATCATTCATACGAGGATTACATCAACAACATGAACGTCGTCTGGAGCGAGTGCGCGCGCGTGCTCCATCCGGGCTGCAGGCTGTGCATCAACATAGGCGACCAGTTCGCGCGCTCCGTGTACTACGGCAGGTACAAGGTCATTCCCATCCGCACCGAGATAATAAAATTCTGCGAGAGCGCCGGCCTCGATTACATGGGGGCGGTCATCTGGAGAAAGGTGACGACGTGCAACACCACCGGCGGGGCGACGATAATGGGCTCGTTCCCGTACCCCCGCAACGGGATACTGAAGCTCGATTACGAATTCATCCTGCTGTTCAAGAAGCACGGCAAGGCGCCCAAGGTGGAGGGCCCCGCAAAGGAAAGGTCCCGGATGAGCACGGACGAGTGGAATGAGTACTTCTCGGGCCACTGGTCATTTTCGGGCGAGAAGCAGAAGGGCCACCTTGCGATGTTCCCGGAGGAGCTGCCATACCGCCTGATAAGGATGTTCAGCTTCGAGGGCGAGACAGTGCTGGACCCGTTCCTCGGGAGCGGGACGACATCCCTGGCCGCCATCAAATTGGGCCGAGACTCCATCGGCTACGAGATCAACGATGAATTCAGTTCGGTCATCAGGGAAAAGCTCGGACATGGCGAGAAGAGGGTCGTTGTCGAGTTCTCGAAGCAGAAGAAGGAGGAGCTCGATATCGAGGCGCGGATTAGGAAGCTGCCCTACATCTTCAGGGACCCGCTCTATCTCGACAAGAGGACGGACCCGCGGCTCGGGGCCTACGGCTCCAAGGTCTCGGGACGGGAGAAAAAAGGAACGGAGCTCTATTCCGTGAAGGGTGTTGTTTCGCCTGTGATGCTCCTGCTTTCCGACGGGAGCCGGGTCCGGATGCTCGGGGTGAGCGAGCTGCCGTCGAGGAAAAATGAGGCCCTGGAATTCCTGAGGGATTGCACAAAGGGCCAGAAGGTCTTTTTGAAGACGGACGGGGACCGCACTGATTCCGCCGGCAACAGATTGTGCTACATCTACCTCAAGAACAGGACGTTCCTCAACGCCCACATGATCAAGAAGGGCCTTGCATTGCCCGACGATTCCGTGGAGCACAGGCTGCATGTCAGGTTCGGGAAAATGGCCGATCTTGCGGGCCGGTCCGAACGGGGCGATTGAGCGGCGAGCGCACCTTTTCACATCGTTCCAGTCCATAGCGCGGTTCACCAAAAAGGATAATAGGAAAGCCGCCGGTATTATGGGAGATGTCGCTGCGGCCATTCTCTCCGTTCATTATCGCAGGCATCCTGCTCGTCACATCGTTCGCCCCCGCCTCCGCCGACCGTGACAGTGCGCCATTCCCTTTGAAATCCGAAATGGCTCCGAATGAGCCAGACAGGCAACCGATTCCACAGGATGCAGTTGTTCCAGGTGCCGATGCGGGAAACGGGGCCCAGGAAGAGAACAAGACCTTCTACACATACGAAACGCTGACCGAGAAATTGAAGAAGCTTGCCGACGAGCATCCCGGGATTGTCCAGCTCTACGATGTCACATCATGGATAGAATCCAGGTACGGATACCGGCAAACATGGGAGGGCCGCACCGTGTGGGCCGTGAGGGTCTCCTCGAGCCCGAAGTTCAACGACCCCGGCAGGCCCAAGATAATCGTGGAGTGCTCCCACCACGCCCGCGAGTGGATGGGGTTCGAGACCGGGATGGCGCTTGTGGATGCGCTCGTGGACAGCTACAAGGCCAAAAAGGACATCAACTGCACCATCAACATATCGGGGGCGGACTGGTCCGCGGCCAGACTGTCGTGGCTCGTGGACAACCGCGACATCTGGGTCATCCCGATGGTGAACCCCGATGGGATAACGCTGGACCAGAAGATGTTCGCCGAGGGGTCCGGAAGCTGGCGCAAGAACGTGCGCGACAACAACAACAACGGCGTCTTCGACCCCGATTACGACGGCGTGGACATCAACAGGAATTACCCGTGGATGTGGTGCCACAACACGAAGGGGATGGTCACCATCAACGGTGTCTCATATACACAGGATTCGAGCTTTCCGGGCTCGTCGCAGTACCACGGCCCGCAGGACAACTACGACGACGACGGCGATGCGGTCATCTCGGGCGCTCCGGACTGGTGGATACAGCGCTTTGGCCCGGACTGGAACGGCGTCGACGAGGACCCGTCGGACGGCATCGACAACGACGGCGACGGCAAGGTCGACGAGGATTGGGACGGGGGGCTCTCAGAGCCGGAGACCTGCGCCGTGAACGCCCTCTTCGACGCACTCGATTCCGACGGGGAGCACATGAACGGCATTTCCGATGTTTCAATTTCCGTGTCGCTGCATGCCTACACCGGCTGCGTGATGTGGCCCTGGGGCTACACCAGCGAGCCGGCGCCCCATGCGGCGCTCATGGAGGGCATCGGGAAGAAGATGGCCGCCTACGCCTCCTACGATGCATATCAGTCGGCGGGAATGTACCTCACATCCGGGGACACGTCGGACTGGTTCTACGCGGCCAAGGGGACATTGCCCTTCGTGATAGAGCTGGGCACCGGCGACCAGGGCGGGTTCCATCCCAAGCCCGAGATGATGGATAACATATCCATGCCCAACGTTCAGGCGCTGCTGTACTGCGCCGAGGTGGCGGACGTGGCGAAGGTCGCTTTCGAACAGAAGGCGACCTCCCTCGATATCGGGATACCGGTCATCACGCACACGCCGAAAAAGGAGATACCCGCAGGGCAGGAATACCGTGTGGATGCCAAGGTCGAGAACGCCACGAACCTGGCCAAGAACGGCCTGACGCTCATTTACCGCTCCGGGACCGGAAGCTGGTCAACCGCGGGCATGGGCAAGACGGGAGAGGGAAAATATTCGGGCGTGATACCGGGCCAGTCCGGCGGCTCCAGGCTCGAGTACTACATCCGGTCCAGGGACATATTCAACACCACACACTTCTCGCCACCCTACGCGCCGTACGACGTGTTTTCGAGCAAGGTGACGGGCCTGGCGGGCGGGACGCTGATGTGGGGAGGGCTGGGTGCGGCAGTGCTGATAGCCGGGCTCGCCCTGGTGTGGAAGGTGAGGCGCCAGCGCCTCGCCCGCAACGTGCCGGATGAGCGACCACCTGCTTGAACCGGTGGTCTCCGCCCGGATGAACAGAAAAAGTAATCTAGCCACACGGGCATTCCAGGTTCCGGTGATGGTTCGGCCCCCGATGAAGAAGCGGCGAACATGGTGACGCTCTACACCGGCCCCAGGGACGAGAAGCCGTACCTCCAGATGTCGGCTCTCCAGGAAGGCAGGTACGTCGAGGTCAACTACATGGCCCTCAGGACGTTCATCTGCTTCGGGGACATCGGTGCGGCGACCCGCAAGGTCGCCATGGAGATGGACGAGCGGGTCACCATATCTCTGGTCGGCTATTCATGGCTCGAGGAGGACAAATCGTGGATAGTCGTCTTCGAGGGCGGAAAGGTGAACC
>Ga0315287_10007756_pt1 | contig 10778 bp, 16 predicted proteins | sample YL17G11_0_MG_FD_205037 | JGI IMG/M metagenome (GOLD analysis project Ga0315287, IMG submission 205037) | Sediment microbial communities from Yellowstone Lake, YNP, Wyoming, USA - YL17G11_0 | ecosystem: Environmental > Aquatic > Freshwater > Lake > Sediment | place: USA: Wyoming | collected...
CATGTCCTGCGTCACGCTTACCCACGATATGATGAGGTTAGCGATGCTCATTTGCCTTAGCCAGCACGATCTTGAGCACCTCCTCGTGGATTGCCTTGAGCGCGCCAAGGTCCCCGAACTTGTAGACCGCTGGCTTGAGGCCAGACTGCGACACGTCCAGGTTGCCCAGCGACAGTGCTCGCCACGTGTGCCCCTCGTCCATGAGGTAACAAAGCACCCCGACCAAAGGGGAAGGCAAGCCATCGAGCGCCCAGCAATCGACCGTCCACATGCCTCCAACCGAGTTATGATGCGTGGGGGTCATGCTGGTCGTCTGGGAGGGAAGCTGCAGCCCGTGGAGGCGAACGAGTTTGCAAAGGCTCTCGAGCAGGCTGATTTCGGCCTTCGCCTCGTCGACCTGGGGCTCGGCTTTGGGCGGCGGGTCGGACTTGCTTGCTTCGGACTTGGGCTTCGGTGAGGGCCTGGGGGTGGCCTGGATGCGCGGCTCCCGTGGCTCCACAAGCTTGGGGGATGGCAAGCCTACGTACAGGCCTTCTCGCTCGTTTACCCGCACCTCCAGTTCTGTGTTGCAGCTGGGGCAGCGGACGAGCATGGAGACCTGCGCGAGGTTGCCAATGAGCGCGACGAGGCCTTGGCACTTGAGACACCTGGCCTCGTGCGATTTGGTGGATTGCTTGCCGTAGGTGTCGCTCAAATGACGCTCCTTCGCTTCTTGAGCTCGGCATGAGTGGCAAAATTCTCGTCAGTTACGTACCTGGTGACAAAGCTTTCAAGGGTTTGTTTGCCATCCTCGCCCTTGTCGAAGAAGTGCAAGCAAAAGGGCAGGCCAGGCAGGGAATGGGCGGTTGTGCCCCATTTGTGTCCTGGGGACAGCCAACCGATCTTGTGGCCATTGCAAAACACGTCTCGGCAAGCGTGTGGGCCCCTGGAGCCGTGCTGCAATCGGTAGGAGAATTTGAGCTTCATTTTACGTCTATTCCGACAGCGCCGGGGCCACTTACAAATTGCGTGTCGATGTGGACCGTTTCGCCCGCCGCCGTTCTGATGTGGATGGTTGCGCCATGGTCGACGGCCTCTGCGAGCTGCTCAATGGCTTGCGCCGAAAGGAGCACTTGCATGGCGGCAAAGGCAGCTTCCCCGAACGGAGCGCTGTCTGCCTGCTGCTCGGAAGCTTCCTGGAACAGCTGCTTAGAGAGAGCGCGGGTGATTCTCGCTGCCTCCCCAAGTGCTGCTTGCTGGCCGGCGGCGAAACCCATCCTTACGCCCCTTTTGACCCAGCCTAGGTGAGTGTCTTGCTCGCACGACATCATCACGGAAGCGAGGATTGTTTCGATTTGATCGTCGGTCATAGCTCACGCGCCTCCGCGGGTTTGGGTGGTGCTACTACTGCCTGAGTAAAGTCCGGGGTGTGGCAAACTACGTTTGCGTGCTTGCACCACATGTCCAGGAAGGCCTGCAGAAGCTCGGCCTTGTCGTCCCCGATCCGATCGTAGGCATCGTCGTCAAATTCCTGGGCTTCCAGGGCGCTGGTGAGGATGTCTTGGGCGTTGAGTTCCAGCATAACCGGCTCGGTTGCCCAAGCCCACGTCACATCAAAGCCCTGGGCCCACAGGTCGTCAAAGGAGCTAGCGTACACTCCTTCACCATTCTCCAGGTACAGCATTTGTCCCGTGTAATCGGCGGCAGGAACGTGCCTTACTTTCTCGAATCTGGCTTGCGAACTGGTAGCTCTTGCCTTATCGGCGCACACGCTGCATCGGCGGAAGAACTTCCCGCAAAAGCCGCCGCAATCGACGCATTTTGGCACAGCGCAGCAGTTTTCAGCGTCCTCTCGCACCACTTCCACGTGAGCCTGCCAAGCGAGCTGCGCAGCGGAAGAGGGGCGAGGATTCTGCTCGGTGACGGGGAAAACCTTGCCGCACGCCGCGCACACGTAGGCCTCGATTACGCCTGTGCCGCAACTGGTTCTCGCAATTGGATCTGTCACGATTTCCCTCCTCGAATAACCCTTAGCTGATTGGTTCTTTGAAGCAATTGCCAACGCGCTTCGTTGTCGTGATGCATGACGTGCAAAAACCACTGCTCGGGATCCAAACGCCCTCGGCGGTACCTGAGAAGCGGTCTGCGGCACATTGGACACCTGAAGTACCGGTTCTTCCAGGTGCCCCAAAACCACACTGCAAACCGCCGCCTCATGCGCCTAAAAAGGGCAATCATCTTTTCCTCACAACAATGTGGGCTTCTTCGCAATTGTACCCGTGCACCGCGCCGTAGCAGACCTCCAGCCCAGCGTTCTGGTAGAGCTGCATCCACTGGTGGCATTCGAGTTGGGTCACGTGAGCCGGCTCGGGATCCGGAAAGTAGTGGGGCGTGACGGCGCCAGCCACCCCGTTGGGGGCCAGCAGCGTAGCGATTGCTTTGCAAGCTGCGTTGGCGTCCAGGGCATGCTCCATCACGTGACGGCTGTAGATGAAATCGAACCGGCCCGGCCACCACTCGGCCGCCTGCTCCCAGATGGTGCAGTGCATGCCCAGGTGAGGGTGCTTGATGCGGGCCGAGTCCACAACGTGAGGCACAACCTCGACGCCGACGTACCGAATGGTGGACAGCAGGTCCGTGCCCAGTTTTTGCTCCAGCGTTTCAACATCGCCGCAGTACCCCGAGCCGAGCTCGAGCACGTTGAGCTTGCGGCCGGCCAGGCTGACGGTTGTGGGGACGGCCTTGATCATGTTGGTCAGGATGGCGAAGCGGCTTTGCCGGTCGAGGTCACAGATCCGTTCGTTTTCGCCAGCCATCCGGCCTCCAGCGTCGGAGGCCATGCGGCGGTGATGATCTTCGTTCAAAGCGCGGGTTTTTTCGAGCTGTGGGTTGGTCATGAAAGCCTGCTATCATGGGGCTTATCAGAATGCTAGCCACGAAGTGATCTTTGTTCCACGTGACACGGGGAAGCAGATGGTGGAGGATCGCGCGCATGAGCTCGCATGCGTACGTCCGAAACGAAGGGTCGCCCCCAGACTTCGACCAGCCCGATCACGCCAAGCTAATTCGGAGCGTGACATTGCCTGGAGAGTTTGTGCAGCTGGCTATGACGTTGGCCCTCGCTCTGGTCAGCGAGCTTGTACGGTTTTTGGCTAGTCAGAAGAAGATGCAATCAGATCACTCGATTGTTTCGTTGGGCATCGAACCCGATTCCTCTTCGCCCTCAGGACGTGTGGCTGGACAGACTCAAATAGAAAACGCTCCTTCTATCATGCTGGTGGGCGGACCTGTGAAGCCGGAAAGCTGGCCTGTCCTAGGGGGCACCTACCAAATCAGAGAAAACCGCATTTTGATATTCTGGAATCGTTACTTTAGTAAGCTAAACATGATAGACTATAACATAGATGTTGTCTATATTATGCTGATTGTCACGATAATACACGAGCTGGGGCATTTTAGAAGGATGTGGACACGAGATTTCGACAATCTTAAACCAACCTCTTATGCTGGACTAGAAGGCAAAGAAGGCAACATCGCTTACAGGGAAGACGCGGAAGAAATTCGATCTAGAACGGGTGAAGCACTGGGTAGCGCGTTGACTGTGTACGCTTTTTTGCAGGCCAAGCAACGGGCTGGAGCAAACGTACCTTTGCCTCGACTCACATCTGATGAAGAAACATGGGCTTTTCTCGCAAGAGTTGAGGCGGTTGACGAAATCTGTCAAGAATACCTTAACAACCAGAATTGCTCGACCATGCTCGACCATTTGTGTGGGGAAATTCAGCGCTTCCCCATGAGAGAATTGGCGGCTCCGGCGGATGCCTACGTGAAATGGTCCAAATCGGTTGCGTCGCCACCAGCTGCCAGTGGTCGTCGGCGCCGGTGACATCCCCACCTCTTTGGCCGTACCCTTCCTGCATGACCACTGCCCACAAGCTATTCGGAATCGCCTCCATCCTGTGCGCCCTAACCTGCACCGACTGCCAGCTTTTCCGCACCGCCTGCGACGCGGCTCTGCCTGTCATTGCTCGGACTCAGACCTTGAGCGTGGATGCGGCAGGTGCCCTGGAGCAGGCTCAAGCGGCGGTCTCCATGCTTCAGCTGCCCCCAAACGTAGCCAAGGAAGTGGCCGGGGCCTTCGAACGAGCGTGGGCTTGCCTTCGCGCCGCGGATGCCTCCATGGTCCTGGCGGCTCAAGCTTGCACCGCGCCCGACGTCTCCAGCCTGTACGCCGACTTCGTGCTGGCCTGGAACGCCATCAAGGCCCTGGTACCCCTGCTGGGTGAACCCGTGGCGGTGGGAGGGGTTGGTGGGAACAAACCTCGCGTCGCCGACCCGATGGTGGTTGGAATGACACGTGCTCCGCAAACGCAGAAATAAAAGCTATCGGCGCAATTTGTTTCCTCGAGGAACACTTTTCGGCTATACGATATCGTTCGATTAGCCGGGAGGTAGCATGCGAGATATCATAGTTCTTGACCACGCAACGTGCATCAACACCGAGCCGCTCATTGCTGAGCTTTGGCCTGGCGCAAACAAGCCCCTCATCGTGAACATGCCCGCTGAGCCCAGTCCTGAAAAGTACAAGGTTCGGCTTCGGGAAATGCGGACCCGCGGGGAAGGTAAACCCCTGCTCAACTTGTTTTTGGGTGGCAAGATCGAATCGGGCGAAGCGGGCCGGATTGCGCTCATTGGCTTCGGCATGACCGGGTGCGTGGGCCTTCTCGAGCTGCTCAACGATGTGGGCACCCAAGAGCGAGTGGACTTTGTGGGAGCCATCGACGGGCTTCGGGGCAAAAAGCACGAAGGCCAGCTCCTGCACAACCGAGCGTGGGCGCAGATGGCAGAGCGAGCGGCGGCGGGCAAGGCATGCATGTGCATTACCTATTCCCACTTGCGAGGGTTCGGGTTCCCGTCCACGCGAGACAGCGCGCTGCACCTGGCTCAGATGGTGGGAGCGTTCCTACCCAAGAGCGACGACAGCAGGCCCCTGGCGGCAACCTGGGGGCTCAATGGCAAGGGACTCAAAGCGCAGGAGTACTCGTTCAAGGGCGACCTGCACTTCATCGGGGCGTGGCCTGAAGGGACCTTGGGAGAGGACGGGTCAGCCCACGTCTACCACTGCACAGCGATCCAGTCGGGCGTGTGGCGGCATTTTCTGGTCCCCCGATGGACAGCAGAGCCTGGAGAGGCTGGCTACCAGCCGCCCACAAGCTTTTGTCAGCCTTCCGCCCTGCCAGCCTGAACGCCGCCTTGTGCTCGCCCGCCCCTCGGCAGCACAATGACCGGCATGCGCCTCTCCTCTCCCCAGCGCCGCCCCCCACTGACTGGATTTGGGCTTGATTTTCCAAACGGCATCAACCCTGAAAACGTGCTTCGGGCTGAACAGTGCGCTCAGTCTCGCAAGTTGGAGGATCCTTCCTGCAAAGCGCTGGCTGACAAAGCCGCTTCGGAGGGAACGGACAGTCTGGGGCTAGGGCAAGAGCTGGGCCCCGTGGCGGTCCTGTGTGCCCAAAGCCAGGACCCGACCGTTTGCGCTCGAGCGCTGATGGATGCCCACGTGCTGGCTGCGGACACTGGCATCTACACGCCCCAAAACCTGCAGAACGTTGCTTCCTGTGTCAACTCACTAGATGTGACCTCAAGCGAGTGCCAGGACGTTGCGGCGCTGGCAGCCACCTACGGCTTGGAAGCAATTGTGGGGACAGGACCTTGGGGCGCAGCAATTGCCTGTGCTCGAAACCCAAGCGTCGAGAATTGTGCGGAAGCTGGGTTGAAGGCTGGGCTTGCGGCGGGCTGCGCTGCGCTAAGCTTGGGGGTCGCAGCTCCGTTGTGCGGTCCTCTGTCGGGGGTGATTGGCTCGCTTGTTTGGCCTGTTGTGGACACGATTTTTGTCAAAGGCCCCGTCGCGCTGGTGGGCTCGGTTACAGACTATTTTGCTCCCAATTACAGCTGCGGGAACAAGGACAACCTGCTGGCTGCAACCAATCAAGCCAGCCGTGACAAGTACTGGGAAATGGTCGACACTTTAGAAGGGCACTGGCGAGACTTTTTAGCTCGTCATGGTCTGAAGTACGAGCCGTACCCCTACATAAGCAGCCGCCAGGCCGATCAAAGAGCCCCGTGGGAACTCGATGATGGAATGTGGAACGGAACATTGGGGCTGTTCCTGGACAACTGCTTTGCAGCTGGCGCAGGCAACGACATCGTTCGAGAATCCGGAGGGGAGCATCCGGGTCAGGTATGGCTGCGGTCTGGTGGAATGGGCCAACCCACCACGCAAGCTCGAGGGCCTTTCGACATTGTGGCAAGCGGATGGGGAAGCAGCAATCCAGCAGAGTGTTTTGATTCATTTCAAGTGGTACTTGGATGGGTCGTCAAAGGGCAGTGGGATCGCATCCAAAAAGGGTACACCGACACGCTGCTAGCGCTTTCCGCCAAAGCATCCGAGATGGCTCACGCCGCCTTGAGCGCCAAGATGAAGCTGGTGCTCGCCCGTACCAACGCTGGTATTGGCGCCAGGGGCAACGTTGTGTCCACCATCCAAGCGAACCAAGCGGCGCTCAAGAGCAAAATTGCCAGCATGAGGGGCATCAAGGTGCCCAGTGCTGTGACGACGGCTCAGGCCCAAGCCTCGGCCTCGCTCCAGCAAAAGCTGGGGCTCGCGGTATCGACTGTGAATAAGAGCGCTGCGGCTCGCCAAACCGCGGTAGCTGTGGCCGCTTCGGGCAAGTCTACCGGCTTTACCACCAAGCAGCTGGCCATGGGCGCCGGAGCCATTGGGTTGCTTGCCGTAGCAGCGTTGGTCCTATCCGGAGGCAAAGGTTGATGGGCTTTTCAATCGACACGATGCTGGCCGCCGGCGACGCCATCGGAGTGAACTGGCATCGCGTGAGCTTCGACGAATTTGCCATGGGCATGCAGGAAGAGCTGGAACACCGAGACATCACCGGAGGCGACCCAGTTTTGACTGCTCGGATTGCGATGGCTCACCTCAAGGAATTGCCCGACTACTACACACGGCTCAAGGCGATGGAGCGCCAGGCCAAAAAGGAGCGCCGGCGTGGACTTTTCTGACAACATCGTTGAACGCGAGCAGGCCATCTACAAGGCGGGCCTTGAAGGGCGCTTCCAAATCGAGTGGGCCAACGTCACTTCCAGCATCCCTGGCTATGACGCTGTGTTCATGGTCACTCGGGACGCGGTGAAAATCGACGGCGTTCGCTTCAACGTCTCGGCCTACCTGCTTCAGACGCTGTGCGATTACCTGGGCTCGATGATGCTGACGCCCAAGATCGCCGACCTGATGTGGGCCCAGCGCGCGGTCACCCTGACGCCTCACCCTCGTCCTATCACGTCCTCGACTGCCGGCATGCTGGCTCACAGCGGGGACATCGACCGGGAGCTGCAGAAGCTGGGCGGAGCGTCCGAGGGCATCATCAACACCGTTGGCAAGTACTGGACGCTGAGCAACGGAATGCTGCAGAATCCAGGCCGGGCCGAGAACTATGGCTGGCACTTCATCGGCAGTAACTTCCAGGGGCTCACAGGCGAGCCGTGCGTCAGCATCCCCGGTCAGCGATTGATTCAGGGTAGAGGGTGGGCGCATGACGCAAGACACACAGATTACAGCCAAATTTGCACGATGATGTCTGTTGGGTGCTTCGTCAATGGTGAGCCGATGGACGTTCGGGACGTGCTCCAGAACCCAGACATGGCCGGGCTGGCAAACCATGACGGCGTGCTGCGGGTGCTAAGGCAACCTGGCGTGGATGAGAGCTCGATCACGGACCCGATCGCCAAAAACGAGGTGGACGAGGGCCCTTTCGCCAGGGGAACAATGGCGGCTGAGTTTGCAAGCATCCTGCCCGGCGGAAGCGCTGACCCCAAGGGCACCCTTTCGGTGCTCGGCCCCCTGGCGGCAGGCGCTGTGATCGGTTGGATCAGTGCGAACGCAGTCATCGAATTGGGCGAGTACGGTCGCCGACCACGAAGGGCGCGGTAACCATGGTGCAAGCGATTCAGGAAGCGATCGTCAGCGAAGCCCAGTCGGTTGCGGGTCTGAACTGCTCGGCCAACCTGGACGCGTTCACCGACCTGCTGGCTCCTGTTTGCGTGGGAGTGAGCCGAGCCGCGCTTCGAGCCACCCTTGCCTTGCCCTATGGCAAAGGGGGCGTGAGCACGTGCGCGCTGGTAACCTCCGCGATCCATTACCAAGCGGGGTTTGCACAGGAAGCGTTGTCGGCGAGGTTCGTTTGGGGCGAGTCGGTGTCCCGCATCGTGGCGTACCTGAGAGCGGCTGGGATGTGGATCAACGCAACCCCCGACAAGGTGCCCGAACCTGGCAATGCGGTGGTGATTGGACACAACGCTGACTCGAGCTGGGGCGGTGTGGAGCACGTCTTTACGGTGACTGGTTGGAACGGGGATATCCTCGAGTCGGTGGACGGGGGGCTTGTGGACGCAGCGGGGCTTCAAGCGATCGGGCCTGTGAGGCGCCGGTTCGTCATCCGCAACGGAGCGCCGTGGGTGGTGCATCCGGAGGGAGACCTGGCAAGCGCGACCGGTCGCAGGGTGCAAGGGTGGGGCGGGCCATACGAGACGCCTGATGCTTTGGGCCCCATCGAAGAGCTGCTCAAGCCGTACTCGGGCACCGGTTGGCCTTACTACGCGCTGGCGGGCGGAGCTGCAGCAGCGGGATGGGTTGGGGCGAGGATAATGCTGGGCGCAAGGAAGGGCGGCTGAACCGATGGGCAGACACACAACGGGCAAGAATGCGATCCTGGAAGCTTGGCTGCAGACCGGTCTGCCCATGCCAACCCAATCCCAGCTCTACGCCGCGATGGCGGTGGCTTGCCACGAGTCCGGATACGGCACGGGGTGGACGGGCGCGATGGCTGGCTCGAACAATTGGGGAGCCGTGCAGGCGGGCCCGCCCCCGTGTGTGGACGGCTACTCGATCCTCTGGAAGGACAGCCATCCGGACGGGACCGAGTACGAGAGGTGCTTCCGGGCGTTTGCCACCCCGGCCGAAGGGGCCCTAAACACGCTCAAGACGCTGTTCATCAATCACAACCGGTCGACCGTGTTCGAAGCGGCAAGGCGGGGCAACATGCGAGCCTTCGCCGAGGCCATGCACGACAGCTCGTACTACGAGGGGCGCGGCGTGACGGTGCAGGAGCGGGTCGCCGGGTACGCCAAGGGGTTGTGGTTTTGCTATCGAGAAGCGATCAAAGAGACGGGCGAGCCTGAGTGCTTCAACCTGGACACAGACTTCGGGGTGCCGACGCCCGAGCCGATCGTGCTGCCGTTCATCGGGATGGTGGCAGGGGGGCTGACCGCGCAGGAGCTGCGCAACCGGCTGTTCGTCGCAAGCGCGGGAGGTCTACTGGGGGTGGCGGCTTACGAGGTGTACCGAATGCTGGCTGGAAAATAAGCGTTTTTCGATTGTCAAGACAATAATCGAACCCCTGGTCAAAATCCCGTGGGCTCCGTGCGAGGGCTGAAGCACTCCGGTAGCATCGGCCCATGCGCATCGAAAACTCCTCCAATTCCACCAGCCGCCAGCTTCGAGGTTGCTCGGGCAGCTGCGGGCTCGGCATCGACTCCTCCGACAAGCCTCCCGCCTCCAGCGGCCAGCTCGTGTTCGCAAGCGCCATCCTGCTCCTCGCCATTGCCGGCTTCTGGGCTGTCATGTCCGGAGCTGGTCTAGGTCGACCACAATCCTGATTATTTGACATGCTGCGCAAGATAGACTAGTGGCTATCCTTCGCTAATCATTTTGATTATCCGTTGATAACACAATCCAGTCCGCGCCCCCTTGAGGAAGGGGCGCGCCACCCAAAAACGCTGTATTCCCTGCGAGGATCTCGATGAACTCACTTTTCGCATTTACTCTGGGCGTCATCCTGCAACTGGTCACCTTCAAGCCGGTGGATACCACCACCCCCGAAGCAGTAGACGCTATCTGCTCGAATGAGGCACAAGCCCACTTGTGCACAATTGCCAGCGATGTGTCGGGCGTAGTTGGGCAGGCTTCACGATTGCCGTTCAACGGGCCCGCAAAGTACGAGGCTTCCGCAATGGTGCTGGTGTCAATCGCCAACCACGAAAGCCACTTCCGGAGCGGGATTTACGACTGCTCCCTGTGCGATGGCAAAACCGCGCGCTGTGACCACGGCCGCTCCGTGTCCATCTATCAAATGCAACGCTCCGCCTGGCAGGGGTTCGACCGCCAAAGTGTTTGCGAGGACGATTTCATTGCCTCATACCTCGCGTTTCGCTGGTACCTGAAGTTCGCAAGCCCCAGCCCCAAGTCGTCCTTCCGGGGGTACGCTGGCTGTCAGCTCGACCTCGACTGCAAGGGCGCCGACGGCATCACCGCCGACTTCGAAAAGGTACTGCGCAAGGCCCACCTGTTTCTCAACGGCCGCTACGCCACATACCTCAAGCTGCCGCCCCCTGCCGCTGTCTCGACTGCCGAGCTTCTCAGCTCGCGCTAAAACCACTTGCATCTCTTGAAATGGCCGTGTATACGTTTGCGCATCCGTATACAGGAGGCCCCATGCGTGGCAAATTCAAGTTTTATTGTCACGGGACAGTGACAAGTGAACCCAGTCTCAGCAAAACGCAAAGCAACAAAGATCGAGTGACGGTCAGCTGCATCTGCAACCGATCCTTCCTGGTCGGCGAAGAATGGCAAGATAGGCCTGTAGAGGTGCGATTCGCTTGGGTTGAAGATCCCAACGACCCAATTGCTCCCATCATCTTCCCTGGAGCAAGCATCATGGTGCATGGCG
>Ga0315287_10007757_pt1 | contig 10778 bp, 10 predicted proteins | sample YL17G11_0_MG_FD_205037 | JGI IMG/M metagenome (GOLD analysis project Ga0315287, IMG submission 205037) | Sediment microbial communities from Yellowstone Lake, YNP, Wyoming, USA - YL17G11_0 | ecosystem: Environmental > Aquatic > Freshwater > Lake > Sediment | place: USA: Wyoming | collected...
TCAGCATCCTCACGGGCTGCTGCTCCTGCCCACAACAACCCAAGGGCCAAGCTTACCAGTACTTTGGCAGCCAGTGGTCCATTGTAAACAACAGCGGCTACCTGCTGGACGTGTTCCAAGATGGTCGCAAAATCAACGCCGGGGCCGTAGGCGTCGGCCAAGTGCTGCCCCTGCGGATGGTCCTGTTCCAGCCGGATTCCGTGGTGACCGTGGTCGCCCACACGGAGGCTGGCCAATATGTGGGAAGTTCAACGCACCGCTTCTCGTCCTCCGAGAATGATACGTGGTCGGTGATTCAACTCTACGCGCCGATGCCGGTGCGCTAAGAGAGCAGATGTCGAACCCAGCACTGGGCGCGGGACTCCCCGCGCCTTTTGCTTTCTTGGGCCATCATCGAAAGCGCCTGCTGCCGCAGCGCCTTGGCCTTGGCCGGGTCACGCTCCCCGCGTGCGCCTGAAATCACGGTGTCCACATCTCCCGGCGTCATCTGGCGCATCCCGGCCAGCGGGTCCACGCCTTTCGACACAGGCGGTTTGGCCTTGGGCGCACCGAGCTTCAACCGGGAAGGTGGCACGGCTGAAGCGGTCGCTACACCGCCTCCTTCCTCTGGTTCTGCCTCCGGGCGTGGACCCCCTTTGGCCAGCGTATCAAAGTAAAGCGCAGCGCGACGGCGGGCGAACATTTCCGAAACTCCTGCACGGCCACTGACCTCGACCGCCGTGAACTCGTCAATCGGCTCGTATTGGCCCCTTGGTGAAAGCTCGTGTACCACGAAGCGTGGCGAACCGTCGTTGGTAACGACAAGGTTCTCGAATCGCTCGTCCGTAAACTCTCTGGTCTGCTCAGGCATCACCATAAATACGAGCGCCCTGCCGTAGTTAGGGCGTGAAGCTATCGGCGACACTTTTAGCCGCCCTCCTGCTGTGCGGATGCGTCTACACCGACAAGAACGGTGTGCGCTCTCACGTCATCGTGGGTTTTGGCATCGTGCGCTCTGGCAACACCAACGAAGTTGCCGGTACTGTCCTCAACGTCAAAGCGGTAGGACTGTACACCGGGGGCCGCTCGCTCAGCCTCGGCTACGTGAACCAAACCCGCGTTGAAATTCAAACCAACGCCAACGTCCTGCTGGAGATAAAGAAATGAACAAAAGCCTATTAAGCCTCGTCGCCCTGATGAGCGCCATGTGCGGTTGCACCAACCTGCACTCGGTCATCACAAGCACCCAGACCGGCCTTGGCGTATCGGTATCGGAAAACCCCAGCACTCAGCTTTACGAGATGCGCTTCGGGTATTTCCGCAACGAGTTCGCCTTCGTGCCCGGCGATACCAACCATCCGGGAACCGTGCCGGACGTGCTCATGGAGATTCGGATGGAAAACATCCTCAAGGGCGGGCTGGTCTACCAGCGCCTCGCTGTCGGCTCGCACGCGGTCAGTCAACCCGGCGCAGCCATGCTGTTCGCCAAGGGCGCGGACGGTGGCGTGGACCCACAAACCGCAGCCGCTCTGCTGAGAATCCCTGCACCCGATGCTGGAGCCACTGCCGAAAAGTTACCGCTCGCGCAGGCTTATCAGAAAGCACCGGACAAGGCTCCTTACGACGCCGTGGCCAAAGCGTGTGGCTATGACACGTTTGCAGCATTCCTGACCAGTTCGACGCTCACCAGCGCCGATGTCCTCAAAGTTTCCACCGCCCTCAAGGCCGCGAACCTACTGCCATGAATACCCAGACCCTTCGCCTGCCCCTCAACGACCCGACTCGACCTCTCGATGACCGGGTGAACACCCTTTGCGACGTGGAACTGGCCGCTGGCTTCAAGCTGGCCGCCACATTCGTCGTCGGAGACCAACTGTTCCTGATTTTCCAAAAACTGTCGTGAGCACACTCAACGTCTATTCCTATTACAATGCTGCCGGATACCGCAAATACGCGGATTTCAATGACGTGGTGTTTCTGGGGGCTTGGTCCTCAACCGGCAGCTATTACGCCTCGGCGATGCAGGTGACCGATTACGGCCAAGGCCAGTACATCTGCATCACCGACAGTGTAAACCGCATCCCGACAACCCCGCCGACGAAGTATTACCCGACGCGCTACTGGTCGCCATTCGTCATCGTCAGTTCCGGGGGCACAACTCCCACTGACACGACTTACCAGATTGCGGTCAGCGGCAGCAATATGGCGGTTCAAGCCTACGGCACCGCCATCCAAGCTTACGGCACCGCCATTTTGGCCTATGACTTGGCCCAGACCGCACTCAGCCAAGCCAACACCGCCATCAGTCTGGTCGGCGATGTCTATACCATCGCCACGTCGGGCACCGACACCGCCAATCAGGCTCTCGCAGTGGCCCAAGCAGGCACCGCCACGGCTGACTCGGCCTACGCCATCGCAGTCAGCGGCAGCAACATCGCTACGGCTACCTTCAGCATCGCAGTCAGCGGCACCGACACCGCCAATCAGGCGCTCAGCGTGGCCCAAACGGGCACTGCTGCCGCCAACCAAGCTCTGGACGAGCTTGTATTCGTCCTCGGCGTGGCCAGCTACGGCAGTCAGACCGCCTTAAACGCCATTGACGATGCCGCCAGCGCCCAGCAGACCGCCACCTTTGCCTATAACATCGCCACGGCGGGCACCGACACCGCCAACGCCGCCTACACGCTGGCAGTGCGCGGAACCAACGCAGCCCAAACCGCCCAGAGCACCGGCACAACCGCTTTGGATGCTGCCATCGCAGCTTATAGCCTCGCCGCCGCCGGGACGGCTACTGCCGGAATCGCCTACATCCTAGCAACTGCCGGAACCAACGCCGCCGCAGGCGCACAGAGCACCGCAGATGCCGCTTACGCGCTCGCACAACTGGGCACAGTCATCCCGCCGCTGTCCACACTGCCAGACGTAAACATTCCCGCCCCCAGTGCCCAGCAGGTGCTCCTGTTTGATGGCAGCCGGTGGATTGCGGGCGACGCCCCTTCCACGACTTCGACCGGCGCGTTCACATTCTACCTCGACGAAGCACCCTCTGGCACCCTCGGCTACCAGACACTTCTGACCGTGCCCCGCGCCGGTACTGAAGAAGCTGATTCTCTGGTCATCACCGAGAGTTCCGGCCTGAGCGCCAGCACCGGCTTCCTGTCCTCGGCGCTCAATCGCACGCGCATTGACGCGGGCATCTGGGAGTTCAACATTTACGGGGCTGTAGACACCGGCTCCGCCAATCTCGTCGTCGCCATGCTGACGGTGAGCCTCGATGGAACGGCAACAGAACTGTTCCGGTCGGCACTGGACCCGTTCACCACACCATCTCCACTGCTGACATCCGTCATCAGCACTCAAGGCTCATTTGCCATCCAGCCGACGGACAAGCTGCTCGCCCAATTTTACGGCACAACCAGCAGCGTCACGCCGGTAACCTTGTCGTTCTACCACAACGGCAGCGAGCACTACAGCCACATCCACACGCCCCTCGTTACCAGCCACAACGACCTCGCCGGGCTGCAAGGCGGCAGCAGCAACGCGAACCAGTTTTACCACACGACACTCGACCAAAACGCTGCCCTGACAGGCAGCAGTGGTTTGCCTTCCGCCTCAAACAAGTACGTGACGGAAGAATCGCTCATTACCGAGCAGGGCACGCGCTCCAGCCAAGACCAGAACCTCCAGAACCAAGTCACCGCCGCATCGGCGTTGGCTTCGGCAGGCACAAGTCAGGCAGATTCAGCCCAGTCCATCGCTACTGCGGCTTACACTCTGGCCACCACCGGAACCGGAACAGCCACAGTCGCACAGGCTCTCGCCCAGCAGGCGCACGTGGAGGCCGGAACCAAGGTAGACCTGTCCGGTGGAGTAATGACAGGCAATCTGACAGTGCCAAACCTCATCGCCGGAACTGGAACTGTGCCTGTGTCTCAAGCGGTAAGCGGCACCCTCTACTACAGCCTGACCGGCCCGGCGTATCAGGTCACCACCGCAACCTCGAACTTTCAAGTGTCCGTGACCAACCTGACCAACGGCGCAGAGACATGCGCGGTCATTGTCTCGGACGGCACGCAACGAGCCATCACCTACGACAGCACCTTCTCGTGGTTCGGAACCCAGACTCCCTACACGAGCACAACTAGCGGAAAAAAGATTCTTGTCGCCCTTTCCTGCATCCTTAGCCCAAGCACCGGAACATACGTGCTGGGGGCCACGTCACCGCAGATATGATTCGCCTGCGTAACCCACAATTCCTTGCGACGCTGGTCCAAGCCAGTGCGGCCCAGCCTGCTGACATGGGCAACGTATACATGCTCGACGGCGCAACGTCCGACCGTTTTTACGGCGGCAACATGACAGCTACTCCAACGGAGTACACCCTGTCTGCGTGGGTGCGGCCCAGCCAAATCGCTTCGACTGCCTGTATCTTCGTTAGAAGCGACGGAAATCCGATGAGTAACTATTCGCACGCACTCTACCAAAACGCAACGGGCTGGAAGGCTTACACGTTCGATGGAGGACTTAAAGTAGTGCTGAGCGTGTCTACAGTCGTAGTAGGTGCGTGGTGCCACATTAGCGTTACGGCTAAAAACGGAGGATTCCAATACCTCTACATCAACGGCGTTTCTGAAGGAACTCCAACGGCTATAAGCACTCTTTGGACAGGCGGAAACGATTGGTACATTGGTGCGCGTGACGGAAACACAGCAATCAACTATACGGGCGACATAGGCGACGTTGCCATCTGGAACAAACAGCTTACCTTAGCCCAGATACAAGCGTTAGCCGTTCCAGCAAGGAACATTCCACCAACCATCGAACCGGCAAATCTTATTCTTTACTGCCCCACGACCGACGCCCCGCTAGGAAGCCCGCTCGCGGGTAACTGGTCTGAGCTTGCTGGAGGACTCAGCCAAACGCGAGCAGGCGCACCCATCGGCACGACATGGGCACCGCCGCCACCGCCCGTTCCACCCGCTATTGAAAATTTTGAGTCGTACTCTCCCGGTTCCGTTGGTGATGGCTCTACGCTAACCGGCGGAACGGGCTGGAACGGCGCGACGGCCATTTTTAGCTATGTGCCCGTCGTCGTAACAGAGGACTTTGAAAGCTACAGCGTCGGCGCGGTGTTTAACGGCTCAAACTTAACCAACGGAGCAAACTGGAACGGAGCACCTGCAATTTGGAATTACTGATATGGCAGCATCAATCGTTTCACAAACTTACGCCCTAGAACTGAATCCAGACAAGATTCTGACGCTGGGCAATGAGGAATATATTCGCACGTTCAACTTTGGCTCAAGCTGGTCCAAAATCCGGTTGGGGCTGTGCTACAGCGTCCACTATCAAACCGTAAGCATCGGAGGACTCACTTGGGTCTTGGGGGTCTGCTCAGGAAAAACAAATGGATTCGCCGCAGGCACGACCACCAACTTTGTCGGGGTCAATCTTACCTCGAACTCTGCCATAAGCGGAACCTTGTCGGCAAACTACGGACCACCTTGGTTCATAACGACAGCAGGCACCGTAGCTGTAAAGCGCGTCGGCGGCACTAACACCTTTGGGACAGGTTCCGCTACGACTCTCTACGGCAACAATACCGACACGTCGCTTCGCAATCTCCTTTTCGTGGACATCACCAAAGGCAGTCCAAATTATACGCTGAGCGTCTACCAGTACTCGAACTACTACTCCAACCCGTACCTTACTACCACTGTGTTTAATGCGGCCATGAACTCGATTACCTCACCGCCCTCTAGCTGTGTCGTCCAGTTAAACGCTGGAACAATCGCCTGTGACGAATCCGCAGGCGGTTTCGACAGCTTCAACCTTTTTTACAACAGTAGCGCAAACTGGCTGGATGTAGGCTCCATTGGTGCGACACGGCTTATAGCTTAAAAGCTTATGATTGACCCAACCCAAAACTACGCCTTCGTTGACCTGAACGACCAAGAGCAGGTCATTCACGGCCACGAGGTCAATTACCGGAATGGCTGGACAGGCGTCACGACCTACTACCGGTACGACGCGGTGACGTACAACAGCGACGATTTCATCTGCATCAGCGCCAACTCCAACGTCACGCCCGGAACCGACCCAACCCTATGGTCCTATCTGGTCCAGATTGAAGGCGATGGAGCACCTGTCATCAACGCAGGCAGCGACTACATCGCCCGGTCGCTGGGCAGCCTCGCCTACAACACGGCGCTGGAAGCTTACGCCTTGGCCCAGACCGGCACGAACCTGATTTACATCGAGACCGGCAGCCGGGTGGCCAGTGACCAGTATCTCCAGACACTCATCACCGCTGAAAGCGGCAGCCGGGTGGCAGCCGACCAAGCCATCATCTCCTTTGTCTTTGGCAGTATCGCCGTTGACCTTACGGCTGAGACCGGCAGCCGTATTGCCGCCGACATCTACGAGAGCGGCACCCGGAGCGAAGCGGACCAGTACCTCCAAACCCTCATCCTTGAAACCAGCGGCAGCATCATCGACTTCGTGTTCGGGAGCATTGCCGTTGACCTGACCAACGAAACCGGCAGCCGCATCGCCTCGGACAACTATGAAGCCGGAACGCGCAGCGAGGCCGACCAGTATCTCCAGAACCAGATTGTTGTCGAATCAGGCAGCCGGTATAGCGCCGACCAGACCATCGTCAACCTCGTCAACGAGACCTACAACTTGGCGGCTGCGGGCACGATTCCGCCCCCACTGAGCACCCTGCCTGACGTAAACATCCCCGCACCCTCCGTCAACCAAGTGCTCGCCTTTGACGGCAGCCAATGGGTGGCGATGGACGCACCTTCTCAGGTCGCACCGGGAGCATTCACCCTCTATCTGGAAAATACGGCCAGCGGAAGCAACGGCTACTGGAATCTGCGCGGAACCCCCAGCGGGCTGCCGGAGGACTTGGACACGACCTCTGTCGGTGGTGGGACTCCGTTTGTTTACGACGAAGGCTACATTACCGGACCCATCAACCGGACCCGCCTTGACGGCGGCATCTGGGAGTTCAACACCTACAGTTCCGTCAGCAACGGAGCACAGTCGGCCCAAATCATCGTTGAAGTCTACACCGCCGCAAATAACGGTGCGGAAACTCTTTTGTTCACCGGCACGTCAAGCCCGGTTAGCTCAACGGACGTAACCCTCAACACGTTCGTCGTCACCCAAGGAAGCTTCGCAACCGCCATCGACGACCGCCTGCTGGTGAAGTACTACTGGCTGAAAACGTCAGGACCGTCGGTAACTGCGGCCATTTATCACAGCGGCAGCGAACACGCCAGCCACATCCACACGCCCATTGGCTATTCGCACAACGACCTCGGCGGCCTACAAGGCGGCAGCAGCACAGCCAACCAGTTTTACCACGTCGTCCTCGACACCTACAACGCCCTCCAAGGCACATCTGGCACGCCTACCGATACCAACCGGTTCGTCACCCAAGGTGACCTCAACTATCAAACAGGAACCCTCCGCAGCGCCGACGTGACCGAGCAAGGCACCCGGAGCGAAGCGGACCAGTACCTCCAGAACCAAATTGAAGCCGTCGGCTCGCAGGCTGCCCTCGCCTACGAACTTGCCTCAGTCTCCCCGGCATTCCCGGACGTGGGCAACCGGCTCATCTCCGGCGGCAACGCCGTGTGGGTTTCCGGCTACACGTTCCGGGTTGAACCAACCACCGTAGACTTTAACGGCACCGCCGTATCTTTCCCGCAGACCGACGTTACGCTGACGGCTTCAGACCCGGTAGACAACCGGCTGGACCTCATCATCGCGGACAATACCGCGCACCTTATCACCTACGTCACAGGCACCGCCAGCACGCCGCCCACCCTGCCTGACTACGACCCGGTGAATCAGTTCCAACTGACTTTCATCCCGGTGGACGCCGCGACTACTCAGCCCGGCAACATCACGCGCACATGGATTTACCGCGAGAACACTGAATGGGCAGTCACCAGCAGCGCGACCATCAATCCGAACAGCCTCGTCAACCCCTTCCAAGGCGCAAAGGACATCGAAGGCACGAACGCACTGAACAACCACTACTTCTACGCTCAGGCACCGCTTGCCTTCGTCCTGTCCGACTACGATACCGTCTACTTCTACATCGCCCCGAAAGCAGGCTGGGGCACCCGGTATCTCCGACTCCACTGGGAAACCTCCGGCGGTGCCCGGCGCGGCAATTACGTTTCCGTCAACAATGGCGCATTCGGCTTTAACACCGGCAACACGGCCTACCAGTTGGTCGCCATCCCTCTGAGCCTGTTCGGCGTCGCCAGCGGCACCAGCGTCCAACGCTTACGCGCTACCGTTATCAGCAGCGCCGGAGCCATGCCGGGCTTTTACATCGACGACATCGCCCTCCAAGTCGGTGTCGCTCCACCCTCGCTGGCCATCCCGGATGCCACGACCAGCAACAAGGGCATCGTCCTACTGGCCACTAACGGTGGCAGCGTGGCAACCACCGTCGTTCAAGGCAACGACTACCGGCTCGCACTGGCAGTTGCAGAGCCGGGCACCCGGAGCAGCGCCGACCAGTTCCTTCAGAACCAAATCACGGCCACGCAAAGTTCCATCGTTGTCGAACAGGGCACACGCTCCAGCGCCGACCAGTTCATTCAGACGCAGGTCACCACCCAGACCGGAGTCAACGTCAGTCAGCAGGCCCAGCTTGATTCCCTGTTCGCGCTGCTGGGCGTCAGCTTCAGTGGCACCTTCGCGTGGTGGATGTCCCAGATTCGCGGCGGCCTGACCGACACCAAGCTCAATGTCATCAACGGCATCGTCGCTGGCGTCACGGAGTCCACCTTCTCGTGGGAGGACTTCGAGTTCTACGGCACCGGCTCCATCGGCAGCGGTGGATTCAACAAGGGCACATCTTGGAATGGCGCGGGCGTCACCACCGTCAGCCCGCTGCCGGGTGTCATTGCGGAAGAAATCTACACCACGCTCTCTGTCGGGCCGGTTAGTTCCATTCCCGCCACGACCGGCACCGGCTGGGCCTCGGCGGGCACCGTGGGCGCTGAGACCACCTATGGCTTTTATGGCAGCGATGCCTTGGACACCTACGCCACCGGCACCGTGACCGCCGGACAAATCAACGCTGGCTTCAACTGGGCTGGCACCGCAACCATCACCGCTAAATGACATGGCTGAAATCGGACAACGAATTTTTGCGGTGGATGGGACGAGGAAATTCCTCCGGCTCTACAACGAGGAATACCTGCGACCTCTCACCGTCGGCACGAGCCGAACATGGGTGAGAATCGGCATGTTGTTCCAAGTGCCTGATACGGGTGGTAACAGCCCTGCCGGAAATTACTTCATTGGCCTATGCAACGGCGCAGACAGCCCATACACCGATGCCAACTGCCGCCATGCTATGGGTATAGCGTGGGCAGGTGGCGTCTTTTTCTATGGGGCTGGACCGTCCTACAACAACAGCGGTTCAGCGTGGAGGGGGCGACATCGCATCAACGGAGTCAACAGCGACGACACCAGCGGGTCGCTCTCAACGACTTTTTACGCGGGGCCGACCCGACGCAACATGTGGTTCGTAGACGTAAATCCCGGCACCGTCTACTGGCACGCTTGCAGCGACCCCACCATCGACCACACCTTCTATAACTTCCTTGAAATACTGGAACAAAAAGGAAGCACCCCGACGTTCAACAACGGAGGGAACGCCATGTATAACTACCAGAAAACTCCCGCTGGAAGCTCAGCGTTGCCGCTCGACACGCTGAACATCTACTGGGGCAACGGGAACTGGCCTATCGAGATACTGGCGCTGGCGGCATTTGCTTTTGACTCATAATGGCAAGCTCATCTTCCATCATCACCCGCGTTTTCAGCTTCGGCTCAGCCCAGCCGCTTCTGCTGCGCTGCAATGAGTTCACGCAAAAGCTGGCCATTGGCGAACACTGGACAAGGCTGCGTGTCGGGATGCTGTGCGCTTTGGCCAACACCAACGGCATGAACATACCCGCATCGGTGCTCAAAGTGGGAGTCTGTGCTGAAGGCAAAAGCTGTTGCAGTGAAAACGCCGCTTTCATGGGCTTTTCTTCTGGCGCTCAGGGCGGCGGCCTCGCCACCTACACGGCCAACAGTGGCAATCCCTACTTTAGTTTCAGCGGGCACAACGGGATAATGCGGCTGGGAACCGCTTACACCACGCAACAGAGCGGCAGCTTCACCGCCAACATCCCCTGTTCCATAGACGCCAATCCGCGCCGTGGAATCTACATGTCTGACATAATTAAAGCGGCTCCCTCAGCCAGCTTCAACCTCTATGGTTACTCAGGCGCAGTAGCCCACGCTTCGCTGGACTTGGGTATGCTGGATTTATACAACGCGCTGGAGCAGACCTCTGTCGTCTCGGTTGTGCGCGGAGTGAGCATTATCCAATCACCCGTTCAGAACAGCGGCTTCGTCTACAATGAGCAAACTTACGGCTACCTCAACACCGTCAACATCCACTGGAATCACTGGATGTGGCCGCTGGAAATCTACGGCGTCGCCGTCTACTTAATTAACTGATATGGCTGAAATTGCACAAAGAGTTTTCGCCGTGGACGGCACGAAGAACCTGCTGCGCCTTTACAACGAGGAATTTGTCCGCCCGGTCACCCTCCCAAGCTCATGGGCCAGATTGCGCTTGGCCATATCCGCCGCCTTGACCGACACAGGCGGCAACCTCACTGCCAACAGCTTTTTCTTTGGCTTTTGCAGCACCGCCGCCAGCCCGTTTACCAGCGGCAGCACTATCCACGCAGAAGGCTTTGAGGGCG
>Ga0315287_10007760_pt1 | contig 10775 bp, 4 predicted proteins | sample YL17G11_0_MG_FD_205037 | JGI IMG/M metagenome (GOLD analysis project Ga0315287, IMG submission 205037) | Sediment microbial communities from Yellowstone Lake, YNP, Wyoming, USA - YL17G11_0 | ecosystem: Environmental > Aquatic > Freshwater > Lake > Sediment | place: USA: Wyoming | collected...
CCTCGGCCGACGGGCCGAGGGCGCGACGTGTGATAGGCGCCTGCCTCCCCGAGGACAGGCGATCAGGAGGAGCGAGGAAGACGGCCGGTGAGGACTTGCTTGAGAATCTGGGCGTCCTCGGATTCACTCCCCAGGTAGAAGTCGGCGGCGGCGCATTCCACGCCCAGAGAGCAGAGCGTCTGCACCCAGCGGTTGACCCGTTCCTCCCACTCCCGTCCTCCCCCGGCCTCACCGTCCCCGCCCTCCGCGACGAAAAGCGCGGCGAAGGAGGTGTCGGGAGGGAAGGAGGCGGGGCGACTCAGCGCCCCGGAACGGCCCTTCAGCGGCTCGTTGCGGAAGTCGGAGAACACCAGCAAACTGACGCGCGAGCCGCGCGCGCGGGAGGCGAAGTGGGCCGCGTGATCGAGGGCGGCGGGAGTATCCGTGCCGGGAGGCGTCCCCCGGGGCTGACCGTCCGGGCCCCGCGCGCCGGAACTGGTGGGCCGCGGCTGGAGCGTGGAAAGCTGCCGGAGCAGCACCTTTTTCACCTGGGCGGCGGCCAACGCGCCCTTTGGCAAGACCGTCACCGGAACCCGCACATCGTCCCGGTCGAAGCCGTGGTGGTCAATGCCGATCACGCATACCGCGTCGCCCGGCCTGAGCAGCGTCACGGCATTGCCGGCGACGCGCACGCTGCGCTCCCAGTAGCCCGTGCGGACGAAGGAGTCGGTTTCGTCCAGCAGCATGAGGCAGAGCGTGTTGCGCGGCGCCGATCGGGGCTGCGCACTCACCTGCTTGCCGCAACCGAGGGAGGTGAGGCAGAGCGCTAGGCCCAACAAGGCCGTAATATAGCTTCCCGTCCTCCGCACGCTCGTCCACTCCAGGGAATGTGACTGTCGGTGATAGGTGATCATCTTCTGCTCTCCTCCTCTGTGGTGACGCCGATCAGCGCCCGGACCGAGGCCTCGAACTCGTCCTCGCGAGGGCGCGCACGCAGGGCCGGGAGTTCCTCTTCCCACTTCCCCGGCCAGGGCAGCAACCGCCCCAAGATCCCGAGCCGCCACAGCCGGCGGCGCGCTTCCGTTTCGCGATCGCGGATCAGCTCCTCCCGTTTCTCGGCCTCCAGGGTGAACCGGCGGTGCGTCTGGTCGAGTTCCTGCCGCCAGGAGTCGCGCGCGTCGGGATCGGGGTACGGATCGCCGGGGGTAGCCTCCGGCCACCGCTTGAGGCCAAACTCAACCGCCTCCAGGTGCACGCGGGTTGCCGCGAGATGCTCCTCGGACTTCTCCAGGCGAGCCGCCGCGCCGCTGGGGTGGTGAAGACGCGCGCGGGAGAGCGTGGCGAGTTCCAGGTTCTTGTCCCGAGACCGCGGATCGAGCTGCTGAAACGCCTGACTCTCCAGCGCGTGTTGGAGGCTGATCTCGATCTCCTCCCGCCGCGCCTGGAGCCGCCTCGTCTCGGCCTTCAGATCCGCCGTTCGGTCGCGCAACACAGCGAGCTCGGTCCGCAGTTGCGCGGCCCGGCCCTGAAGCCCATGGGCGGCCTCGCCCGCGGGCGAGAGATGGAGCGTGGTCAACTGGCGGAGCGCCGTGGCGTGCGCGCGTCGCACCGGCGCGAGCACCAGGTCGCGCAGCTCCACCAACTGCCAGCGACGCGCGCGGCGATAGGCGCGCAGCTCCGCCCGCCCGGCCGAGGCGGGCGGCGGATCAGTCACAACCCAGGCCTGCTCCTGTTTTGCCTTGGCAAGACAGGCCTCGAACTGCCCGATGATGCTCTCCGGGCTGGGAGCGGGCCTGTCCGAGGCCGAGGGTGGCTGGTTCTCGGGAGGTCCGCACGCCTCGACCTGGGAGGCCAGACGCGTCGCGGCGGAGAGCAGACGTTCCCCCTCCCGCTCCGCCTGGGCGGCCTCGGTCGCGAGCACCTTGGACTGGCGGTCCGCCTCCGCGATCTCCGGGAGCAGGTGAACCCACTGCTGCTCCAGCGATGGCCCCAGCACCCAGCGCACGAACCCCTGCCAGCACCAGAGCAGGAGCATCCGCGGAATCCGCAGGAAGACGAGGCCGACCGGCACGAGCAGCCCTTGGAAGGAGATCATGCTGGCCGTCATCTCCGCCAGGGAGGCCGCGAATCCCATCGCCGCGGCCACCACCGCGGGCTTGCCGGAGAGGAGGGACATCGCCGTCGCCTGCTGAATCTCCAGACCCTCCATCGCCTTTCCCCGCACGTAACCCCCGTAGCATTCCAGCACCACGCAGGCCACGCAGCCCGTCCCGGCAATCACCCCAATCAACCGACTCCGACTCGCTTTGGCCGAGACCGCCAACACCGCCTGACAACCGGCGATGATCACCGCCGAGAGCAGCGCCAGCGGCTGTACCTCCCCGAGCAATGGCAACTGCCAATAGTCGAGCGTCGTCGGGACGAACAGTTCCATGATCTGGCCCAGGATGACGCAGTTCAGCGCCACCAGGACCGGCCAGCTCACGAACCCGATCAATCCCAGCACGTGGGTCGCCGCGTCCTCCGCGTGCATTCGGTTGAAGAGCGTCTGGACCACATGCCCGTCCTCTGCGATCTTCTCCTCCCAACGCTGCAAGGCGCCCTTGGCCCGCTCAATGAACCCGCGGGACAGCACGCTGCGCTTCGTAACCGCCGGAAGCAGCCGCAGCAGCGCGGCGGCCACTGCCCCCAATCCGACAAGACACATCAAACCTCTGCTCACTAGCAATGCTAACGTCATCTTCTCCTCCTGATCTCGCTTAACGATCTCCCCGATCCCTCGCCCCGCCTCACCCGCGCGTTCGCCTCCTTTCACTAAGAAGTACGGGAGGAGGCGCGTTTCTCGCAGGTCAGACGCGAATTCTCGCGCCTGGGGCGGAACGAGGTGCGAGGAGACGAGGGAGTCAGGGGGAGAGGGCGCGGCGTGCGCCCCCGCAGGGCTCGGTCAGTAGCTCGAGTGAAGCGTACCCCCGGCGAACATGGCGCGGGCCATGTCCAGGAGTTCCAGCCGACTCGTACCGAGCTTGCGCAACGCGTCCTCAAGGGCTTCGCCGGCCGTCTCGAGGACGGCCAGGAGCAGGTGGCGCTCAGTAACGAGAGGAGAGCCGTGGCGCTTGGCGCGCTCGCGCGCCAGCGTAAGCGCTTTCCGAGAATTGCCGGTGAACTGTCCGGAATCGCCCTCTCCGCCAGGCCGCTGTTGAAGCAATTGCTCGATCTTGTGGAGGGCCGCGTCGGGGTCTAGGCCGGCCTGGGCGAACAACCGTCGGGCCGATCCGTTCGGCAGGCTCAGCAGTCCGATGAGCAGTTGCCTGGTGCCACACGGATGCGGGCCGACGGCGCGGGCGTGCTCCTGGCCCCGCGCCAGGACCCAGGTCGTCTGGTCGTCTAACTTCGGCTCCCCCGCGAACGGCAGAGGCAGTACCCCGCACCGCCTCGCCGCCGCGACGTCGAGGGCGAAGAGCAGGCGACATTCCGCCAACAGCCGATGCGCGGTTTCCGTGGCCTCGGCGAAGCTCAGGGTCGGTCCCTCCCGTCGCGCGCAGCCTGCGGGATCTACCCAGTGCGCGCCCTGACTCACGCGGCTGGGGTCGGTGACCACGGGCAGGAGGCTGGTGCGAGGGCGCCGCCACCCGCCGACCAAGGCGTGTCGCGAATGCTGGGTTTGGATGATGGCCACCAGGGGCTGGCACGCCAATTGCTCGAGGCAGCCGGAGAAGAGCAGGGCGAGGTCGAGACAGGTGCCATGCCCGGTGCGGCCCACCGGATCGAGCAGCACCTGGTGCGGGAGGCGGATCTTCTGCGTGTCCGGGTTCCAGTGCGGCGACTCGTACCGGTACTCCAGGCGCCAGTCGATCGCCAGGTGCTCATGGACGGCGCGGAGCGCCTCCGTCGGTTCGCCGCTCCCGCCTCCCGCGTCGTGGGCGAGCTGCTCCACCAGAGGATGATTGGGCAGGGAGAAGCGGGACAGCAAGCGCCAATACTCAGGAGCATAGGGCCATTCGTTATAGGCGAGGGCCCAGCAGGTGAGGTCGCCCAGGTCCAGGCGCTGTCCATCGAGCAGCACGTGGAGCGGGGCGCGGCGCGGCTCCACCTGATCCTCCACCTCGCTCTGGTCGAAGTGGAAGTCCACTGGGGTGAGAGAAACGCACTCGCCTGGCGGGAGCGAGGGCGCAGCCAGGGGATTGGTGGCGCCGCACCCGGAGACCTGCACGCGCAGCTCACCGCCGGGCCAGGGGGCGATCCCCCAGTTGCGCACGACGAGGCGGCTAACGAAGGGGAGATCTCGGTCCTGGAGGGAAGCGCTGAGCACCGGGGCGCACTCCAGGTCCAGGACCAGGGAACCGCGCCGCAGGTGATGCCAGTGCGGCGGCGCCAGCGCCAGCACGGTGCTCTGGATCTGGATCTCGACGCCAGGCTCCAGGGAGATAGGACCCTTGCCTCTGATCTCGACCCCGGCGACGAAGGTATCGTGCTTGCTCCCGACATCCTCGATCCACCATCTTCCGTCTTGACGCCATACGCGCGCGTGGCGCCGCGACACCGAGCTCTCGAACCCCAGATCGAGGTCCGGCTGCGTCTGGCCCGCGGCCCCTCGTCCGATCGTGATCTCGTCTTGGTCAGGCGGTAAGGCGCGCGCCGCGGCCTCCACCTGTTCCACTACCTCCAGCGGGGCGCGGATCACGATCAGCATAGCCGCGGCTCACCAGGCGCGAACTCCGCGAGACGTCGCCGGACGTCGGCCGCCGCGGGATCGTCGGGGGAGGCGTGGCGGAGGAACTCTCGATACGAGACCACCGCCTCCTCCCCGCGGCCCAGCCTCTCCTCGGTGAGCGCGCGGTTCAGCCACGCGTCGGCCAGATCGGGCTGCAGGCGTAGCGCCTGGTGGTAGTCGGAAAGCGCTTCGTCTAGCCCGCCGAGGCGGGCGCGGGTGTTGCCGCGGTTGCTCCAGTGCTCGGCCACTTCCGGCTCCAGGCCGATGGCGGCGGAGAACCGCGCTTCTGCTTCCTCGTCCCGCCCGACGGCGACGAGTGCGCCCCCCAGGCCGCTCTGATACTCGGCCGACGTTGGATCGAGCTCGGCGGCCGTCTGCAGATCGGCCAAGGCCTCCGCGAGGAGCCCCAAATCCTGGTGAAGCAGGCCGCGCGCGAACCTCGCGCGCGCCTCGCGAGGGCGGAGCGCGATCGCCCGATCGAGGTCAGACAGAGCGCGCTGCGGGTCACCCAGGGCGAGAGAGGCGCGGGCGCGCCCGGCATAGGCTTCGGCAGAGGCCTCGTCTAGGGCCAGGGCGCGCGTGTAATGCTCCCGCGCGGTGGCAGGATCTCTCTGCTGGAGACAGATCGCGGCCTGGTTGCAGAGAAGGCGCGGATCCTCCGGCGCCAGGCGCAGTGCGTGAGTCTGGTAGCGCTGGGCGGCCTCGTATTCGCCGCGCGCGACGTGCACGGCCGCCATTACGTTCAGCGCGGCCACGGAATCCGGCGCGGACTGAAGCACGCCGGCCGCCTCCGCGGCCGCCTCCTCGTACAACCTCAAGGTGACCAGGGTGCTCGCGCGGTTCTCCCGCTCCCAGAGTTCGGTCGGTTCGGGTGCAGGAGGCTCAAACCTCTTTCCGACCTCCGCTTCGTAGGCGCGGGCCAGCTCCTCGCCTAACTCGTCGAAACTGCCATAGCGCTGGTCGCGATCGAAGGCCAGGCAGCGCGCGAGGAGGGGCCAGAGCGGGTGGGCGAGCGGGGAAGGAGAATCCGCGCGCTGGCGTCGGTAGGTCTCGTCAGGATCGGCCGGCAAGCTCTCCACGAACGGCGGGATCGGGGAGCCGGTCACCATCTGGTGCAACACCAACCCGAAGTTGTAGATATCGCTCCGCGCCTCCAGGTCGGCGAGCCCCTGGTACTGCTCGGGAGATAAGTACCCGGGCGTGCCGGGCAGCCTTCTCGCGGACCCAAGAGTCGCCTCCTTACCGACCTCCCGAGAGGCGAGTGACAGACAGGCCGCCACCCCGAAGTCCGTCACCTTCACCCCCAGCTCCGGGGTGATCATCACGTTGCTCGGCTTCAGGTCCCCGTGGCAAGGCAAGGCGCGATTGGGCGTGGTCTGATGGTGGAAAAAGGTCAGGGCGTGGCACAACTCGAGCGCCCAACGCCAGAGTCGGTCCTCCGGCAGTGGCTCGCCGAGGAGGTAGTGGCGCAGCGAGCGTGGGATGCCGTTGGGATCCCACGGCGGAGGAGGGACGTATTCCAGGGCGAGGAAGAGCCGTCCCTCCAACACTTGGGCCCACCGGGCTTGCACGAGGGTGGGGCAACTGTCCAGCGCGGTCCAGATCCGGATCTCCTCCTGGAACGCGCGCGCCCACCGCGCCCGGCGTCGGGTGTCCGCCAGGCCCTCCCACCGGAAGGTCTTGAGCGCCCGCGGTACGCGATCCCGGCGGTCGAAGACCACGAACACCCAGGCCATCCCCCCGCGCAAGCACTGCTTGACCTCCAGATGGCCGGCGATCACGTCCCCGGGACGGTACGGAGGCACCGGGCCCTCCTCGTCCAGGTTCATTCCCCTCTCTTGGGGAATCAGCGGCGGCGCCACGCCGTCGCTGGTTCCGTCCTCGCGCGCTTGATCCTCGCTCACGCCGCCGCCTCCGCCTCCACCTGGAACCAAGAACGGGGAAGACAGGCGAACTCCTCCGGCGCGAACCAGGGCTGCCGCGCCAGTCGCACCAGGGCGGACGGCACCTGTTCGGCGGGCAGCTCTCCCCGGCGTCGCGCGTTCTCCGGGTGGCGGATGATCATCTGCAGCTCTCCCAGGTCGGTCGCCTCGCCTCCTCTCCGCGCGCGGGGGGAGGTGTAGCGATACTCGAGGCTCCCGCCTCCAGGGAGGGTGAGGCCACGGATCCGGTGATGGTCGTCGTAGGTATACTGCGCGCTGCCGCCCCCGGACTCGCTGGCGCGCGCCAGGCGTCCCTGGGGATCGTATTCATAGGAGACAGCCGATCCCGCGAGTCCCTGCGCCTCCACGATGCGGCCGCCGGAGAATCGGGCGCGGAGAACCTCGCCGCCCTTGCTCCACTCCGCGGAGGTCATCTCCTCCCCCTGGTAGACGAACCGCGCGGAGGCGTCGCCGAAGGCGACGCCCGTGAGGCGGTGCGAGGCATCGTAGCCATAGCGCACCTGGCTCCACGGCCCCACCAGGCTGGTGACATCGCCCCCGGTGCGGGTGATGCGCAACTGGCCCTGCCCCGGGATCTCGAGACTCGCGAGCTGGCCGTCTGCGTCATAGGCAACGCGAGCCGCGCCGCGCGTCCCTCCCGCGCGCGTGACAGGGGCCACGTCTCGGAAAATGAGCCGCCCCTGCGGATCGAAGGTCAGCTCCTCGCGGTAGGCGCCATAGTCGAGCGTGCTCCGATTCGCCGCGCGATCATGCCGGCAGCGAACGAAGGGCCGGTTGTTGATCCGCACCTCCTCCAGCCATCCCGCGCCATCCCACCGATAGTCGAACTTGTCGCCGGCCGGGCTGGACACGTTCATCTCCGAGCCGGCCGGAGTCAGCTTCCCCATCAGCCGACCGTCCGGTGAGGTCACTTCCGCCCCGGTAAGGTTGCCTCCCGAGTCGTAGGCGAGCTTCGCCTCCGTGCCATCAGGTCGGCGCAGGCTGGTCACCCGCAGCGACGCGTCGTAGCGATAGACGGTCCCGTCGGGGCCTCGCATCTCCCCGGACTTCCACAGGGCCGCGCCCTCCGCCGTGATCGGAAGCACCAAGCCGCGCAGGTTCCGCCCCTGGTAGGAGACGGTGAGCGTGGGGGAATGCGGCGCCTCTCCCAGAGCGCCGCCCACCGCTTCTCCCAGCGCGCCCGCCCCGGCGTCGTTCGCGACAAAGGTCGGCTTGACGCCGAGGTCCACTCCGCCGAATAGCCATACCGTTTGTTTACTATAATAGGTAGCAGTTGTCTTTTCCTTGCTCCTGCTCCCGGAGAGCGCCCCCACCTCCTCGGGGGTGTTGAACTGCGGGTTGGCATGTTCCTCGACCCAGGAGAGGTCGAGCGGGACATTCAGATCGTTCAGCCAGTTGGCCAACGCCATGGCGCAGGCGAGCTGCTTGACTCTGGCGAAAGCGGGCTGCTCCTCGCCGAACGCGTCATAGTGCTGGGTGAAGAACTCCGCGTAGCGGGCCGCAACGGGGTCCTGCTTTCCCCCGGAGGATACCAGATCGCCGTGCTTCGCCTGCCACATCTGCTCCGTGTTCACCTTCATCCGCACGCGGTCGAACCGGAGGCTGTTCCCCGACCTTCCCAGCGTGGCCTCGTCGCACGTGATCCAGAAGCGCATCCAGGTCTCCCCTTGGCTGTGGGGGTGCGCGAAGCTGAGGTCGAAGATGCTCTGAAACCCGGGGACGCGGGAGTGGAACTCCTTGCCCTCTCCATCCACGCCGAAGGAGTAGGCCTTCAGCAGCCAGTCGGCCTGGAACATCGCCTCCCCGAAGGAGGTGTCTTCAATCGGGCCGTAATAGACGCACTTCAGCCGCGGGCCTTTCGGGTTGTGGGGGTCGGCCGGATCGAGTGAGAACATCGGCTGCTCTCCCGACTGGCCGCACTTTAGTGCCACTGCCAGATCGCCCAGGCTGAGGGGCGGAAGAGACACCCGATCATCTCCCACCAACACCACGCGCCGGGTCTTCGGATCGTATACCGCGCCGACGATCTGGCCCAGCCCGCCGGCGAGGTGCGCCACCACGTTGAGGTCAATGCCTCCCGGCCCGCCCCCGGAGAGCGGCGAACAGAACGGACCGCCGGGACCGAAGGGGTTGCCCCCCGGCCCGCCCCCGCCGGGCCCGCCGCCGCCGCCATCGTCATGATGATCCGGACCACCCGGGCCTTTGAAGGGGCGCTTACGCGAATCATCGTCCAGCCGGGAGGGGTCGCGGAAGTCTCCCCGGGGCTCCTCGTCCAACTCACGCTTTTTCCATCCGCGGTCAGTCTTCTCATAGACGTACCACTTGCCGCGCGGCATGTCGTAGACCCAGAAACGCGTGTAGCGCTCCTCGGGACGGCCCCCTAGCGCCTCGAATTGTTCCTCCCAACCATGTCCAGCAACCGGGCTGCGCCCTCGGAGGAGATTGCCGAACGCGTTCGTGGTTCCTCGCCCCAACCGCGCCACTCCCTCGGGGGTGAAGGCGAGACCCACACCGGCATTTCCCACCCGCGTGAGCTGCCACGCGGTCAGATCGCTGACCTGCCCCAGCCCGAAGGTGTCGGTGCGGTTGAACGCGGCATCCAGGTAGACGGTCGGGCGGGTGCCGGAGAAACTAACGGTTCCACCTCCGCTGTACTGGTACGGCTGGTCAATGGTCACGTGCCGGAGATCGCCCGGGTCGCGGCCCGGTGAGTTCGCCGCGTACTGGAGGGCATCGAGCGGGGAGTACCCGGTGCTCGTGAGCACGAGAAGCTGGAACCGGCCTCCCCACTCCTCCACGATGTCTGGCAAGTTGGCGGGCCCCTCGCCCATCCCCAGGAACAAGGCATTTTCGAAGTGCGCCTGCTTGTCATTGATGTAGTCGCGGAAGGCGTCGAGGTCCGGCGCCTGGCACTTGTGCGTCTGGTGGCACCGAGGAGAGGCGAATCCGCCGGGGGCGTTGCAGGCGTGCGCGTACTGATTGAAGCTGTCGGGCCGGTACGGGTCGGCCGCGAATGGATCCGGCCCGAGATATCGCCCCCGCTTCGCGTCGTACACCCGCCCGAAGATGAGCCAGTATCGGGTTATCGGGTCCTGCCACTCTCCCGCGGCCCGGAATCCCCCCGACTGCTCGCCCCACGCGTGCGTGATCTCCGCGAAGGGAGAGTAGTCGCAGCCACCGACCACGCGGCCCGCGCGATCCACCACCTGGCGAATGGAGGAGAACCCGTCCTCCAGGAAGTAGCTCATGTGACCGTCGGCGTCTCTCCGGCCCAGCAGTCCATCGCCGTAGAGGTAGGCGGACTTCAGTTGCCCGCTTCGATCCAGTTCGGCCAGGCTAACTCCCGAGGCCAGCGGGTTGGGTAGGTAGTCGGTCACCTCCTCGCCCACACGGCGAGACACGAGATTCCCCAGGCCGTCGTACTGATAATCGAGCTCCTGGCGACCGAGGCGCGCCTGGAGGAGCCGGCCATCGGCGGCCCAGGAGAGCTTCATCTCGCGGCCCTCCTCGCGGACGCTCGTGGGATAGCCCGACTTGTCGTACCGCTCCCAGTCCTGCCCGCACCGCGTGAGCCGACCCCACTCATCATAGGTGTAGCTGAGCGTTGAGTTGCCATCGCGGCGCGTGACACGGTTGCCCATGGCGTCGTAGGCGTACGACTGTGGCGCGCCTCCGTCCGGGCGGAGCGCGGTGAGATAGCCACGCCCGTCCCACTCGTACCGGAGCACCTTCTCGCCCTGCGGAGTGAGCTCGCGCACCGTGGTAACGTGACCGGTCGCGTTGTACGCGTAGCGGTACTCGGCCAGCAGGCCGCCGGTCGCGTGCTCGTGACGAATCGAGACCAACTCCGAGGTCGCCGAGAAACTGAAGGTGGTGATCACGCCATTGGGCAAGCGGCGGACGATCCGGCCCTGGGCGGGATCGTAGGCATACTCGATGCGTCCCTGCCCGTCGTCCACGGCGAGCAGATTGCCCATCAGGTCGTACTCGTAACTGACCGTGTAGAGGGTGCGCCCGTCGGCCAGAAGACTCAGTCCCGCCACCTGTCCCCAGGGATCGTACCGGTACTCGACCCTCCGTTCCGGGCTGAAGCGATAGATGGCCGTCGTCAGCCGGCCGAAGGGATCGTAGGTGAACTCGTC
>Ga0315287_10007765_pt1 | contig 10773 bp, 8 predicted proteins | sample YL17G11_0_MG_FD_205037 | JGI IMG/M metagenome (GOLD analysis project Ga0315287, IMG submission 205037) | Sediment microbial communities from Yellowstone Lake, YNP, Wyoming, USA - YL17G11_0 | ecosystem: Environmental > Aquatic > Freshwater > Lake > Sediment | place: USA: Wyoming | collected...
CGGAGAAGGATGCCCCTGGACCTAACGCGAGATTCCGGCCCTCGCTCGCGAGGCAACCTGAAGGAAAAGGCGGAACGAGATCACCAGCGCGCCTAGTGGGGAATCGGCCTGTAGACGTGGTGGACGGAGATGGCGAGTCGCCGACGATGCAGCTTCGTGATAGGACCTGGAACCGTAGCGTGGGAGGGGTTGGCAGCGGTTGGGGTATGGAACGGCTCATGCCCAACGTCGATGAACACCTGGCAGCGCACCACCACGATGAAGCTGGTGGGAAACCGGCCCTGAGTATCTGCCAATGGGGCCAGTGAAGCCACATCCACTGACAGGTCGGGGTGCTTCGGGGCCCGGAACGCCTCCGAGGTGGGGCGGCCTCGATCATCCATCTTGCTCGGCCACACAGCCCGCCTCAAGTTCTCGGTCCCCAGCACCGGGGTGCCGAGGGGCGGAATCCCGGGTGTCACGCGCGAGTGGCCTTGGGAAGTAGCTTCTCGACCGCCGCAAGCACTTCGGCAAGCGTCGAATTCGAGAACTCGGTCGCGGCCACAATCCCGCCGTCTGGCCGCTCCACAGTCTTCAATAGCTCGAACTGCCGGTCAGGGTCGGATGGTATTGCCACCTCGAGGTGATGCAGCAGTCCGAGACCCACATTCCACTCTGCCTGCACTCCGCCCTCTGAGGACGGGACGAGAACCGTCGGGAGCTTCACACGAAGGCACTTAGCACGGCCCTCCACATACGAAGCTAGTGCACCTGCCACCTCAACGGCCCAGGCCGACACGGGTGGTTGGTCGGGCTCCGCTCCGCCGCTTTCGGGTTCGCGAATCATCGCGAGGCGGTCGCGCCACGAGTACTCGCCTGCTGCCACACGAGGAGCTGGCATCCCGCGGTTTCGCAGGAACACCGTCAACACCTGCTCCGCCAAGTCGCGGGAGAACTCACATAGCGTCGTTCGGCAGGCGGTGCTGCCGGTTGTAGTCGACAGTGCGACCGTGAGTCCCGTGATGCTCTCCGAGTAGCTGAGGGGCTCGCAATGCAGTGCCCGTTGAAGCCGGAATGCCGGACGCGCCTTGCGCGGCTCCGTAACCAGCTCCTCGAACGCGAGGTCGGGGTCGCCCGAGGACGAGCTGCCCATCTTGAAGAGAACTGCGGGCGGCGCTGTCACGTCTCGTCCTTGAGATAGAAAGCCAGAATCGCGTCTGCTTCAGCGGCCGCGAGCGCGAAGAACGACTTCACTTCGTCGAGCCGATAGGAAGCAGATGGCATGCTCTCGGCCAGGGTATTGAGATCGTTCTCCATGAAGACGCACGGCTCCTTGGAGCCCCCGACCAGCGCCGTGCGCCACCGTACCCACGAGTTCACCACAGGCAACCCCTGCGGCTGGTACGCCTTGTGAGCATGTAGCTCGAAGTTCTCGGGGCGGTTCAGAGGACCCTGCAGCAACTCGGGACGGCAGAAGTACTGCGCGAGCTGGCGTCCAGGGTCCTTCACGGCGTGGTACCGCCGGACGACGTATGCGAGCCTCGAAACTCGTATGTGTTCGGACAGGGCGATGAACGGCTCGACTACTTCGAAGACGGCCGCCGAGAAGTCAGCAGAGGCCTTGAGCGGGTCGTCCGTCGGCTCGCCACTCCAGATCAGATTGACGCGATGAGGCGCCACCTCCAACCGCCAGATTCTGTCGGCGGACGTGAGGGTGACGCGGGGAATGTCGGCCGGAAGATCCGCCGCCGCTGGAAGAACCGACGGCTCGCCGTCGAGTCGAGATGCCCATTTCGCGAACCAGAGTGCCATCACCTGACGCACGCTGGGCTGGAAGTCCGCGACCCAAATGCTGCCCTGACGGAATACCGTGTTGAATTCCGACGCCTTCATTTGTTCACTCCGCTCCACCTGCGAGCCCTTCGGTAACGCCAGAGCCACACGCCCCAAGTTCGTTCCGCTTCAAACGCTGCCTGGCCCCCGCTTCCGTCGCAGATGGCCGCGGATGGTCGGCGCACGGGTCCCCTTCGGCGTCTGCGCTGCTGATGGGTACGAGCCGTACCGACGGGCCCCGATGCTCGACGGTCCGAGCGCTCGCTGGCCAAGTTAGCGTTCCCAGACTCGGGACACCAGAGCCGGCGGCCGCCACGCCGTAATGCAAGTCCCTACCCGGAAATACGTTGGAGGTTTCGACAGTGTCGGTAGTCCAGCCCGGAACTCTCGCGTGCAGTCGCTTTGTCGGCGCTTACCGCTTCACCTCCCGCATCCGCTGCGGATTCAGTACCGCCTCGAGAACACCGAACCGATCTGCCTGCAGGTAGGCACTGTTCATCGCCTGGATCGAACTCCAGCCGCCCGTAGGCTGGTCCCCGCCTATCCAGACTCTGAACTCCCCTCGATGCACCCACCACCGCCCCCGCACGGTGCGCGCTCGGATGACGCACAACAAGGTGGGTGGCCGGTGGAGACGCCCGATGAGTACGCAAAGAAGCATTAGCGTACTCATCCCCTGAGTAGGCGTCTCTCGGTGCTCAGAGCGTTGCCGCGACCTCACGGGCGACCTCGCCCGACAAGTCCTCGCGGTTGTCGTCGTACCGCTGCAGGACCCGCACATCGCTGTGCCGACTGAACCGCTGGACCTTCCGCACGTCTCCGCCGGTCAACTCGAGTGCGGCCGTGATGGCCGCGTGCCGGAGTCCGTGGGGCCGTACCGCGAGCCCCACGCCTGCGCCCAGGGCGCGGACGATGCGGTAGACGGACGTGCTGCTCAACCCGCACCCTGCGCACTTCCGTGCTCGGTCGAAATTGACCAGGAGCGCCCCCGGCGCCGTGCTGCGGATCGCTAGCCAGGCCGCGAGCGCCGCGCGCGTAGCGTCCGGCAACGTGCGGACCAGCTTCTCCCTGCGCCCCTTGCCGAGAACCGCCACCGTACCGGCCGCGAGGTCCACGTCCTCCACGTCCAGCCTGACGACCTCCGCACGCCGTAGGGCGAGATCGTAGAGGAGCCGCACGATCACCCTGTCTCGGAGTCCTTTCGCGTCCTGGCGGTCAGCCAGCGCGCCCAGGAGCCGCCGTACACCGTCCACGCCGGGCCCGCGGGTATCGCGGTAGCACTCCGCGCGCACGGCCGGCACGTCGAGCGTCCAGGGGACGAGCCCGAGCGTGCGCGCGAGCTTGAGCAGGGACCGGAGCGCCGCGAGGCGCCGATTCACCGTGGCCGGGGCCAGCCCGCGCTCCAGAAGGTGCGCCCGATACGCGAGCACCGCGGCGTTCGCTCCGCCCTGCCCAGACTCAAGCAGGTGCGCCGCTGCCGCGTCGAGCGTCGGCGCTCCAACGAGCGCCCGGTAGTCCTGCAGGTCGTCGCGATACGCCTGGAGCGTGCGCAGGGAGCGGCCGGAGAGGAACAGCGCCACCAGCCCCTCCTGCGCCCGAGGCGCAACCGCCGGGGCAATCGCGCGAACGGTCAGCGCCGTCTTGCTGCTGTTGGGCTGCACGGTCGGTCTCCGGGTTCCTGTTCCACGACGTACAGCACGGCCTCAGACATCCGGCTGGGGTGCGCCGTCCTCGGCTCCGCATGAGTACGCCATAACGGCCCTCGGGACGATACTAGCACAGTTGCTAATGTTGTCAAGTGTACGAATACTCCGTATGGTAGACGGAACGCCGAACGATCACGCCGGGGAGGGACTGTGCTGCGGCTGCGGCTGGCTGAGATCCTCGAGGAGCGCGGAATGACGGCGTATGCCCTCGTGAAAGCGGCGGGCGGGCGGATCGACATGAGCCAGGCGTATCGGCTGGTGCGGTGCCGAGGCCGCGTGCGCTATCTGGACACCAAGCTGCTCGACACCCTGTGCGATGTGCTGGACGTTGAGCCAGGCGAGCTGCTCGAGCGAACCCGCGGGACAGCGCAGCGACCAGCGGCGAAGCGCGCCCGGCCGGCGCGCAGCAGGACGCCGAAGCCTCCGCGCTGACGCTGCTCTCCCACGTTCACCAGCTCGCCGGCCGTCAAAGCTCGTCGGCCGCCAGCGCCGCGGCCGGGCAGACGGAACGCACGCCGCTCGCCACCGCAGGCCGAACGGGGCCCGTAATGGAGCGGTCCTCTGGGGGGATAACCGGGCGCACGTGCCTACGGATGCGCGCGCTCGCGGACCGAGGGGGCCCGGCTTTGCGGGAAAGGATGTAGGCAGTTCCCGGTGGAGTTTGAGGTACCGGGGCCCGGTTCGCGCGAGGGTGGTCAGGGGGTGCCGTTCTCTGTCGAACCTGCGGGCCCATCCGTTCCTGCCAGGTCACCACCAGCATTGAGCGAGCGGCGGAAGCTGGGGATGGGGGCAAACCGGACGGCGTGCTCGATGGCGATCCGCCGCCGGCGCCGCAGCCCCGGCAGGAAGCGCCACTGCAGCTCGCCAGCTCGCACGCGCACCGGGGCGGCGGAAACATTGCGGCCGCAGCACGTCGAGCACGTAGTCGAAGGCGGCCGGGCGGTACTCCAGCGGGACCAGGTCGGCGTTCGGTGCGGAACTGCATTCTGGCTGCCCGCGGTGTGTGGTAGTGCTTACCGACAGCCTCTGACGGGGATATGATTTCCGCCATCCTGCCAGCGATGTCACACCCTGGCCCCAAGTTGTGACCTCCATAGGACCTACCCGGCGTTCGAACAGCGGAGACGAGATCGATGGGCATTCTGACTGCCTGCAAGCCGCGCAAGGAGGTTCTCGAAGGCGACCTCGGGGATGCCATCTTCGCCGCCGACTTCGGCGATCTGATCGCCGGAGAGACCGACGCGCCGGCGGTGTACGGGGACGCCGCGACGTTCTTCGAGAACACGCATCCCGCGAAGGACCTGAAGCGTCTCGTCACGGAGGTGTTCGGACGCCTCGCGAAGAAGGGCGAGGGCGGAGCTGCCATCCGGCTCAGCACCGGCTTCGGAGGCGGCAAGACGCACGCGCTGATGGCGCTCTGGCACTTGGGGAAGAACATCAGCAAGCTGACCCTTGGCACAGAACTGCTCCCAGCTGCCGGCCGGCCGAAGTCGGTCGCCGTAGTGGCGGTGGACGGCAGCAAGGCCGGATCCCCGGTCTTCCTTCGCCACGGAGCGGTGGAGGTCAAGAGCCTGCAGGGCGAGATCGCCTACCAGCTCGGCGGCGCGGCAGCGGTCAAGAAATTGGGCAAGGCAGACGCTCCCGATGCTCAGCCCAACGAGCCGGATCTGAAGGCGCTCTTCCCTGATGGGCCCGTCCTGATCCTGCTCGACGAGCTGGTCGTCTACGTCGCGGGGCTCTCCGAGCAGGCCCAGAAGAACGCGCTCGCGGTCCTTGGCAAGCTCGCCAGTATCGCCACGAAGCGGCCGCAGACGGTCCTTGTTGTGTCCGATCCCGGCACGCAGCGTGTGTACCAGAAGGTGTCGGCCGCAGTGGAGAAGGAAATCAAGGCCGCCGCCGACCTCGACGAGACGCTCGGTCGCAAGCACTCGGGCTTCAACCCTATCGGCGACGAGTCCGCTCGTGTGCTCTCACGCCGGCTCTTTGAGTCAATCGACCCTGGTGCCGCGCAGGCCGCTTCCGCGACATACCACGCGCTCTACCAGCGGGTAGCAGAAGAGCATCCTGACTTGGTGCCGCCCGTCGCCACGACCCCTGACTACGCCCGCCGAATCGTGGAGTCGTACCCGTTCCACCCGCGGTTCCTCGACACTGCGCGCGACCGCCTCGGGGCTCTCCAGTCCTTCCAGCAGTCGCGGGGCGTGCTCAGGCTCTTTGCCCGCATTCTCCGCGACACCTGGGAACGGAAGGCAGACGTCGATCTCATCACCGCCGGCGACCTGGATTGGGGAAGCGCACGCATCCAGGCTGACTTGCTTCAGCGATTGGACCGGGAGCTGTTCCGAGCATCTGTGTCGGCGGATGTTGAAGGCCACGCCCGTGAACTCGACAGTGGCGGGCGCGGTGTCCACCACCGCGTTGCCTCGGCGCTGCTCTTCGAGAGCCTCCCGATGAACGAGAGCAGTGGGCTTACGCCGGATGAGCTGACGCTGGCCGTTCTACGCCCCGACGAGGCAGGTCCCGAGCCGTCGGAGGCGCTCGACCACCTGGTGGGCGTGTGCTGGCACACCTATCCGACTCCGGGTGGACGGGGCTGGCGGTTCCGTTACGACCCCAACGTCATCAAGCAGATCGAGGAGAGGCGTGCGCAGGTGCTTCTGGAGGATGCGGAGGCGCGGTTGCAGAGCGAGGCCCAGGCGTATTTCGGCGGGGTTGGCTTCCGCCTCCGTGCATGGCCCGAGAACCCGAAGCAAGTGCCCGAGACCGTGGAATTGCAGCTGGCCCTCTGCCACACGCCGGAGCTGGCGCAGTCCGTTTGCCAGTACGTAGACGACACCGACCCGGCCGGGCGGCTACCCCGCCGCTTCATCAATGCGATGTGCGCCGTCACTGCGAAGAAGGCCGCATATGACAACGCGGTATCGCGGGCGCAGGCCCTGCTGGCTGCCGAGGAAATCGAGAAGGAGTATCGCACCGGAGAGGCGGGGGCAGCGATCCGCGATCAGCTCAAGCGCCTCAAGCCGGAGTTGGAGCGCCAGTTCAAGATCCAGACCCGGCGGGCGTTCGATCAGGTTGTCCTCAGCGGCAATCAGACCTTCTCCATTGATGAGACGTTCCAGGGCGGCGACGAGGAGATCCTGCGCCAGCCACGGGGCCAGGAGGTCCTCCGCCGGTTCTTGGAGGACAAGGAACTCCTGTTCGCCTCGACGCACGCGCTAGATCCACTCCGCTTCGTGCGAGACTTCCTACCGGGAGCGGTGCCTCAGCCAGGCAAGGCCGGCGTGTACTCGGCCCGGGCGGTGTATGAGCGCCTCCTTGGCGCACCGGGTCTACGGCTCATTTCCGACGAGGAGGTGGCACGACGCACGCTGCTGAAGGCCGTCCAGGCGGGCAAGGTCGTCATTCGGTTGCCAGATGGCCGGGTGTTTGACACCAAGGGTGCCGTCGAGGGGCCGCCTGCTGCGCGCCGTCGCGTGACGGGGGCCACCCTCCCGGGCCTTCCGCTTGCCGACGGAGTCCTGGTGGCCATTGCGACCAGCGAGGCGGCAGCGGCTTGGGTGAAGGAAACCGGGGCTTCCGGACGCGGACCCCATGATCCTCCCCCTCCTCCACCCCCGCCGCCCCCCCCTGGTCGGATCATCACAGAATCGCTCGCCGAGGCAATCGAGCTGGCTGTGACCCGGCCGCTGCTAGGCGTGAGGCTGATAGCTGATGCGACCGCGAAGGCGGCCAAGCTCGCAGCCATCGCACAGCCGCTGGGCGCAGAGACCGTCGCGGTTACCGTCACGGCCGGCGGAGATCTCCGTGCCGGCGGGACGATGTCGTTTGCTGCCGAAGGCGTGAAGCTCACGCACCCCGCTCGGCCGCTCGAGACAGCGGCGCTGGTGGCCAACTCGTTGGCGGACGGATCGACGTACGAGGCACTCCTGATGCTGACGTTCGGAGCGAGCGGACGCGCCGGGATGCAGGAACCGCTGCGGCGTCTCACGGATGTGGCGGAGGACCTGCGGCTCTCCTTCGAGTTTGGTCCACCAACTACCGGAGACGCGGCGTGACCATTCGCGAAGCGTCGTTCGCACTGCGTGTGGTTCGGAGACGGGCCGGAGATGCGGCCATCCTCTACCGCCGTACGCTGACCGCCAAGCACGAGGAGCGGCTCACGCGCATCACGTCCATCTCGCCCCTCGCCTTCACGTCGGGGCTTCCGCTGCTGCGCGCCTCGGTACGCGCGGCTGAGGGGCCTTCGGCGAAGCTCACGAGCGGTCCCTTCCACGCCCTCGATCCGGATTGGGGAGCGCGCGTGGCGTGCTTTGCTCTTGTGGCGTCCGGGCTCCGACGCGCCGACCGGCTCAGCCGCGCCGCGAGCCACCTGCGCGACGCCGATGGCACGGAGGCAGCATGGTGGTTCTCGCTGATGACGAGGCGCGATGGGCGGCGGGCAGTGCGGGCGCTTAGGCTGCTGACGGAGGCGGTGCGATGAAACAAATGGCGGAAGTGCGGCCGGGTCACGGCGGTGCAGCGGCAGACCGTCCTCGACTGCTGATTGAGGAGTGGCTGCCGGCGGCGGCCATCGGCGTCGAGTGCATCCGCGAGAGATCGACCGGCCAGCAACCTCCAGACAAGCGATTGCACGTCTGGTGGGCGCGGCGGCCGCTCGCGGCATCACGCGCGGCAGTGCTAGCGTCGCTGCTCCCGGCCGACTTCCCCCACGACGTGTTCGAGCGGTTGCTGGGGTTCGCGCGGCCAGGCTCAGAGCTTGTGGAGATTCGACGCCTGATGGACCTTGGCACGAACGTGCCAGGAGGGTTTAACGGCGGCAGAGCCTTCAGCAGGGGGATTCCTGACCGCGATCTCAAGCAGGCGCACGAGGCGGCAGGCCGGCTGTGGGGCGACAGTATCACCGTCATTGACCCGATGGCCGGGGGAGGCTCGATACCCCTGGAGTCGGCTCGCCTCGGGTTCCGCACGCTGGCAAACGAGTACAACCCGGTTGCTTGCTCTGTGCTGGAAGCGACCGTTGACTACCCACTTCGATTCGGGCCTGAACTGGCCGAGCTGTCGCGCGTGTGGGGTCGAGAGTGGCTCAAACGGATCGAAAAGCGGCTGACGCCCTACTTCCCGAAGCGCAAGGACGGACTAGTTCACGCCTACATCTTCGCGCGCACGGTCCCATGTCCTGACACCGGATACGAGACCCCACTTGTTCCGGACTGGCACCTTCTGAAGCCTGCGTCCGGCCGCAAGGTTGTGGCGGAACCGGTCGTGGACAAGCGTGCTGGAACGTGGACCGTTCGTGTTCGAGACATCGGCCCTGGTCGCGGACAGATCGCAGCCGCACCCCCTCCCACCTACGCCGACGGCAAGGGCATCTCGCTCTTTACAGGCAGACAGATCCCAGCGGAGTACCTGCAAGCGAAGGCCCAAGCCGGCGAGATGGGCAGCCGACTCTACGCAGTGGCGGTGAAGACGCCTCGGGGGCTCGAGTTCGAGCCGCCCACCGAGGAGGATGTCGCGGCTATCGGCAAGGCAGCGAAGGCGCTCAAGGCGCACCTTCTTCAGTGGGAACGAGACGACCTGATTCCAAGTGAGCGGATTCCGAACGGTGCCAAGACCGGGGAACTTGGCGCGCGTACCAGTGGCACAGACCTTCCGCTGAAGCGTGGTGAGACGCACTGGTGGCATCTCTTCTCTCCACGCCAGTTGCTCGGAATGGGAGTGCTAGTCGAGGAGCTCCGGGCACTTCGGCCAGAGATCGAGGCGAGGGAAGGTGCGGAGCGCGGTTCCGCAATCGAGCACCTGCTTGCCTTCGGGACGGACAAGTTCCTTAACCACAACTGCATCCAGACTCGATTTGAGAACACGCGCGGGGTTGTGAAGGGGAAGATGGACCGGCATGACTACGCATTCAAGACGACGTACGCTGAGCTAGCGCCGTGCGGGGCCGGGGCCGGGCTGGCGTGGGCAATTGAGAACGTGATTGAGGCGTGGGAGAAGATAGCGAAGTTGCCCCGAGCCGAAGCGGGCCGCCCGGTCGCGGTCACTCTGGGGTCGGCGACACAGCTGCCGCAGGTCGATACAGGGTCTGTGACTGCAGTCGTGGTTGATCCTCCGTACGACGACAACGTCCAGTACTCCGAGATGGCGGACTTCTTCTACGTCTGGTTGAAGCGCACGCAGGGCCACCGGCATCCTGACTGGTTCGCCACGTACCTCTGCCAGCACGATGAAGAGGCCGTTGTCAACGCCAGCCGTTATCGCAAGGATGGCGATGCTGCTGGAGCTGCAAAGAAGCGTGCAAGAGACCAATACCGCCGCTTGATGACCGAGACTTTTCAGCAGTGCCGCCGCATCCTTCGTGACGACGGTGTCCTCACGGTGATGTTCACCCACAAGAAGCAGGAGGCTTGGGAGGCGCTCTTCACATCGCTCATTGGGGCGGGCTTCACGATCACCGGGACGTGGCCCGTCAAGACCGAGAGCGAACACAGCCTTCACCAGGCCAAGAAGAACGCGGCGCAAAGCACCGTCATTCTCGTGGCGCGCAAACGCGAACCTGGCGCCGGCGTGGGCTTCTTCGACCGCGCGATGAAGGCCGAGGTGCGCAAGAACGCACGCGCCTCTGCCGAACGACTCGAAGGCGAGGGGCTGAACCGTGTGGACCAGTTGGTCGGCAGCTTCGGACCGGCGCTCACGGTCTTCAGCCGCTACGATGAAGTGCGCACCGATACTGGCGAGCCGGTCGGCGTGGACCGCGCGATTGATGAGGCGTCCGAGGCGGTCAGCACTTGGCGCATCGAGCAATTGGCGACTCACGGACTGGAGGGTGTTGAGGCAGAAGGCCGGTTCGCACTTCTTTGCTGGGACGTGCTTGGGGCTGCCGAGTTCCGGTTCAACGAAGCCATGCTCCTCGGCAAAGCGGTGGGCATGGATGTCGATACCTTGGTCGCTGCGGGTCTTGTTTCGAAGGATGGCGACAAGATCAAGATGCTCTCGGCCAAGGAGCGCCGGAGGGACCGCGCGCTGGAACCTGACGAACAGGTCGAGACGCTCTTTGGCGTGGAGCGCACGGGGCGCCGGCGCCGCAAGGCGGACGTTCTCAAGGTGCACCCGAACGATCCCGCCTTTCGCACCGCGTTGGACGGCTGCCATGCGCTGGCCCTCCGCTATCAGGGGGCCGGTGGGGGAACAGGTGGCGTAGGAGCCGCGCACGCACTCGCACGGCAGCAAGCGTGGAAGGCCGATGCGCCGGTGGCCG
>Ga0315287_10007766_pt1 | contig 10772 bp, 7 predicted proteins | sample YL17G11_0_MG_FD_205037 | JGI IMG/M metagenome (GOLD analysis project Ga0315287, IMG submission 205037) | Sediment microbial communities from Yellowstone Lake, YNP, Wyoming, USA - YL17G11_0 | ecosystem: Environmental > Aquatic > Freshwater > Lake > Sediment | place: USA: Wyoming | collected...
GCTTCCGACTGCAGGTCGCGCACGACGAACGGTTCCATGCCCAGCGCGACGCCGATGCCCTGCACAGCAGCGTTCATCGCGAGTTCGTAGCTGTCGAACTGCTGGCCGCCTTCGGGATTCACGCCTTCGACGCCGTTCGCATTGAGCCAGGTCCACCAGTCCACCCGTGAGGGATAGACCTGCAGCAGGGGCACGTCGCGCAACCGCGACGGTTCGTCGTGCAGGTGATACTCCGCCAGCGTGCCGGGACTGCAGACCGGAAAGATGCGCGACGAAAACAGGTAGTCGTAGCGCAGCCCGGCGCCAGTGCGGCTGCCGATCATCACGCACGCGTCCACGTCCTCGTATTCGAAGTTCACGTCCGACTGCGAGGTATGCAGGCGAACGTTTACGTCCGGATGACTGCGCTGAAACGCGGGCAGCCGCGGGATCAGCCAGCGGATCGCGAACGTCGAATAGACCTGCAGCGTCAGCCGCGGCCGCACCGCTGAACCGCGCAGCAGGTCCGTGCCGGCCGCGATGCGTTCGAAGGCGTCGCGCAGGATTGGAAAATAGGCGCGCCCCTGGCGGCTCAGTTCAATTCCCCGTGGCTTGCGCACGAACAGTTCGACGCCAAGCTCGGCCTCGAGCAGCTTGATCTGGTGACTGACCGCCGACTGCGAAACGCACAGCTCGGCGGCCGCGGCCTTGAAGCTGCCGTTACGCGCCGCGGCCTCGAATGTCCGCAGCGCGTTCAGGGAGGGCAGTTTGCGGTACAAAGTCATCCGGGCTCTGGTTCCGACTTGAGATTATTTCAAGCGCTGTGAAGCATAAATCGCTTGTAGCATGGCTGCCAACCTGAGTAGGGTTCAGGCACTTGATGTGGAGACCCTGATGGTCAAGGCGCCTGTCGTCGTCATTTCCGGGGCCGCGACAGGCCTTGGCCGCAGCATTGCCGAACGTTTCGAGGAAGGCGGGTTTCGCGTGCATGTCTGCGACGCGGATCCGGCGGCGGTCCAGGAATTCCGCACCTCGCACCCGCAGGCGGCGGCCAGCATCGTCGACGTGAGTGACGCAAGGCAGGTCGACGCCTGGTTCGACGAGGTTGCCGCGAAATACGGTCGCGTGGACGTACTGGTCAACAACGCCGGCATCGCCGGCCCCACGGCGCCGGTCGAGAAGATCGAACCGGCCGACTGGGACCGTACGATCGCTGTCGACCTGAACGGTCAGTTCTACTGCACGCGCCGTGCGGTGCCGCTGATCCGTGCCGTGGGCGGCGGCTCGATCGTCAACATCGCGTCGAGCGCGGCGTTCTTCGGCTTTCCGTTGCGTACACCGTACGCAGCCTGCAAGTGGGCGCTGCTCGGCTTCACCAAGACATTGGCCATGGAACTCGGACCCGAGGGCATCCGCGTCAACGCCATCTGCCCTGGCAGCATCAAGGGCCCGCGCATCGACGGTGTCATCGAGCGTGACGCGGTTGCGCGCGGGATGACGGCGGCGCAGATTCGCAAGCTCTACGAGCGGCAGGTGTCATTGCGGCAATTCGTCGACGCCGAGGACGTCGCCAACACGGCGTATTTTCTCGCCTCGTCGCAGGGCCGGATGATTTCGGGCCAGATCATCGGCGTGGACGGTCACACGGAATCGCTCTCGAACTGGCTCGACGACTGAACACATGCATTGGGGAACTCGATGAAGGCGGCATGGTTCGAGAAATTTGGCGCCGCGCGCGACGTGCTCGTAATCGGCGAGAAGCCGACGCCGATGGCGGGACCCGGCGAGGTACTGGTGCGGCTGCGCACGAGCGGCGTGAATCCTTCCGACGTGAAGAAGCGCGCCGGCTCGTTTCCCAACCTGCTCGACGACGGCTACGTGATCCCGAACAGCGACGGCGCCGGCGTGATCGAAGCGGTCGGCGAAGGAGTCGACTCGAAACGAGTCGGCCAGAAAGTCTGGGTCTACCAGGCACAGTTCGGCCGTCGCTTCGGCACGGCGGCGCAGTGCGTGGCGCTCGACTCGCTGCGGGCCGTCACTTTGCCGATCGAGGCCGGCTTCGACGTCGGCGCGTGCGCCGGCATCCCGATCATGACTGCGCACCGTTGCGTGCATGCGGACGGCCCGATTGCAGGCCAGACCGTGCTGGTGACCGGTGGCGCTGGACGAGTCGGTTACTACGCCATCCAGTGGGCAAAGATGGCCGGCGCCAGGGTAATAGCGTCTGCGAGCAATTCCCGTGACGAGGCCGTCTGCCGCGAAGCGGGCGCGAAGCACATCTTCAGTCACCGAGAGCCCGGGTGGGGCGAGCGCGTGAAGGCGCTCAATGGCGGCAAGCCCGTCGATCGCGTGATTGACGTCGAATTCGGCGCAAACCTGCCCGAAGTCCTGAACTGCATCCGCACCAGCGGCGTGATCGCGACGTACTCGTCGACGCAGGTGAAGGAGCCGCAGCTGCCGTTCTTCCGCATGATGTACCTGGACCTCACGGTCCATTTCGTCATCGTGTATTCGATGCCGGAGCCGGCCAAGAAGCACGCGATCGCCGACATCACGCAAGCATTCCGCGACGGCATGCTCCAGCACCGCATTGCAGACCGGGTGCCGCTGGCAGAGATCGCGCACGCCAACGAGTTGGTGGAGCAGGGTGGCTCGAACGGGTGCGTCGTCGTCGACGTGACGGCGTAACGCAGATGGTAGCCGGCGTCCAGCGCGAGCCGACCTCCGCCACTCGACTGGTTCTGCTCGTCACGGCAGCGCTGTTCATCAACTTCATCGACCGCGGTAACCTGGCGACGGCGGCGCCGCTCCTGCAGGATGAGCTGCACCTCAGCGCCAGCCAACTCGGCTTCCTGCTCTCCGCGTTCTACTACGGGTACGTTCTCTGCATGGCGCCCGCCGGCTGGCTGGCCGAGCGCTACGGGGCGCACAAGGTTCTCGCTGCCGGCTTGATCATCTGGTCGCTCTCGACGCTGGGTACGGGGCTCGTGCACGGTTTCACGGCGCTGCTGGTGCTGCGCATCCTGCTCGGCGTCGGCGAGAGCGTCAGTTTTCCCTGCGCTTCGAAGGTCTTCGCCAATGCCATCCCGGTCGAGCGCCTCGGGGTCGCGAATGGCGTGCTCGGTTTCGGCTACCTGGTCGGTCCCGCCGTGGGCACGCTGCTCGGCGGCTACCTGATGAGCGTGTACGGTTGGCGTCCGGTGTTCATCCTGTTCGGTGCGCTTTCACTGCTGTGGCTCTGGCCGTGGCGCAAGGTCAAGGTCGCGCTGTCGCCGCAGGGCGGCACCGTGGACAAGGATGCACCACCGTTCCGGCTCATCCTGCGGCAACGGGCGCTCTGGGGCGCGTCGCTCGGGCACTTCGCGTCGAATTACAGTTTCTATTTCATCCTCTCCTGGCTGCCGTTCTACCTGGTCAAGGAACGTGGCTTTTCGATGGGCACGATGGCGTTGATCGCCTCGTGGGCCTATCTGCTGAATGCGTTGAGCGCGCTGTTCATGGGCTGGGTCGCCGATCGCTGGATCCGCGGCGGACGCAGTGCTGACAGCGTTTACAAAGGCCTCATGGCGGTGACGCACGTCTCCGGCATCGCCTGCATGGCCGGGATGGTGATGTTGCCCGTCGCGGGGTCGATCGCGGCGCTATTCATTTTTCAGGTCATCGCGGGGTTTTCCTATCCCGGCGTGTTCGCGATCCCGCAGATCATTGCCGGGCCCAAGGCTGCAGGGACCTGGGTCGGCGTCCAGAATGCCGCCGGCAACGTCGCCGGACTGATCGCGCCGGCGATCACCGGAATTCTCGTCGACCAGACGGGTCACTTCGATATCGCATTTGCGCTCGTTGCTGCGGTCAACATCCTTGGCTTGATCGGTTGGGTGGTCATCCTGCCGCGGGTCGAGCCGATCGACTGGTCGCGCGCCGGCGATGTGTCGCGTGAGTGAGGGTTCACGCTACGGCGTGCCGCGCACTAGCTGAGAACGGAGCAGAGCCCCATGCACAACCCTGCAGTCGCCAAGAGACGGCTTGGCATCATCACTGCTCCTGGTTGGATGGATCCCAACGCGCCCGACCTCGAGCAGCTGTATCCGGGACAGCTGCACCTGCAGCAGACGATCCTGCCGCCGCCCGGTTTCGACTACAGCTTCGCGTCCATTGCAGCGTCCGAGCCGCACCTGGTCACGGCCGCGACGATGCTGGCTGAAGCAGGGTGCGAACTGATCATCCAGGACGGGCCGGGTTTTGCGTGCCTGATCGGCAAGACGCCGGCGGGTGCGCGCGAGGTGGGCGAACGGATCAGCCGGGCCTGCGGCGTGCCTGTCGTGCTGAATGCGGTGGCGATCCTTGATGAACTCGATAGCCTCGGCGCGCGCAGGGTCGCCGTTGCGGCTCCGTACTACAGCCCGGAATGGAAAGCGATGTTCACGGAGTTCCTGCGGCACGGCGACTACCGCATCGAGGCGTTCCAGACGTTCGTCGAACAGGGCTTGTTTCCGGACCAGGCCAGCGTGAGCGCCCGGCACTACCGGTTCAGCGAGGACGAGGTCCTGACCAGCCTGGGCCGGACCCGGGCTGCCGCACCTGCCGCGGAGGCGATGATCATCGTTGGCACCGGCATCCGCACGGCGCATTGGTGCGGCCGTCTCGAACGCGAACTCGGTTTGCCGCTGGTGCCAGCGGACTCCTCGCTGTATCGCGCCGTGGGACGTCACTTCGGGCTGCTTGCAGTGGCCTGAATTCCTTCCAGGCTCTCCCACGGGTGCGGCTGGGGGCTCCATCCATGCAGTCGAATGTGACGCAAAGCCGTACAGTCACCCCGCGGGGCCTTAAAATCAGGGTCCCGAAGCGGTGAATGGGGCTGCGCGAAGCCATCCAGGCGCGCGTAGTGCTTTGATCTGCAAAGAAAAACTGATAGTCTCGCCGCCCCGCGAGCAAAGGATTGAGCATGTGCGGAATTGTTGGTGCTGTCGCGCAACGTGATGTCGTTCCCATCCTGATCGAAGGCCTGCGGCGCCTCGAGTACCGGGGCTACGACTCCGCGGGTGTCGCCGTGCTGGACGGCACGGGCAAGATCAAGCGCCTCCGCGCAGTCGGCAAGGTCCGCATGCTGCAGGATGCGCTCGATGCCGATCCCACGAGCGGCCTGCTCGGCATCGCGCACACCCGCTGGGCCACGCACGGCGTGCCGAGCGAGCGCAATGCGCACCCGCACATCTCCAGGGACGGCGTCGCGCTCGTCCACAACGGCATCATCGAGAACCACGAAGAACTGCGCGCGGAACTGCAGGCGGCGGGTTACGAGTTCACGTCCGAGACCGACACCGAGGTGATCGCTCACCGCGTGCACTACCATCTGCAGAAAACCGGTGACCTGTTCAAGGCGGTTCGCGCGACCGTGGCCGAACTCGAAGGCGCGTATGCGCTCGTCGTGATTTCACAGAAGGACCCCGAACGCCTCGTCCTGGCACGCCAGGGCTGCCCGGTCGTCATCGGCCTGGGTGACGGCGAGAATTTCGTCGCCTCCGACGTGGCCGCGCTGCTGCCGGTGACGCGTAAGTTCGTCTTCCTCGAGGAAGGTGACGTCTGCGAAATCCGCCGCGACAGCTACCGGATCCTGGACCAGGACGGCAACACGATCCAACGCAAGGTGCACGAGAGCGAACTCTCGGCCGATGCGGCGGAGAAGGGCGACTTCCCCCACTACATGCTGAAGGAAATCCACGAGCAGCCGCGCGCCGTCGCGCAGACGCTCGAGGAACGCGTGGCCGGCGGCAAGCTGCTGGAGGCCGCGTTCGGGCCGGCGGCGCAGGCCGTCTTCGCCAGGACCGAAGCCGTGCGCATCGTTGCGTGCGGCACCAGCTTCCACGCGGCCGTCGTGGCCAAGTATTTCATCGAACAAATCTGCCGGCTGCCGTGCTGGGTCGAGATCGCGAGCGAATATCGCTATCGCAATCCGGTGGTGCCGAAGAACACGTTGTTCGTGAGCGTCTCGCAGTCGGGTGAAACCGCGGACACGTTGGCCGCGCTGAGAATGGCCAAGCAGGCGGGTTACCTGTCGCAGCTCGCGATCTGCAACGTGCCGGAAAGCTCGCTGGTACGGGAGTCCGAACTCGTCATGCTGACGCGCGCGGGTCCCGAGATCGGCGTCGCATCCACCAAGGCATTCACGACGCAGCTGACCGCGCTCGGCATGCTGGTCGTGGCGCTCGCCAAGTTCCACAGCGCCGATGCCGAGCGTGAGCGCGGTCTCGTGCAGCGACTGCTCGGCATTCCGTCGTTGATCGAAGCGACGCTGAAACTCGATCCGGTCATCAAGGAACTGGCGAAGCGCTTCGTCGACAAGCATCACGCGCTGTTCCTCGGTCGCGGTCCGATGTACCCCATCGCGATGGAAGGCGCGCTCAAGCTCAAGGAAATCTCTTACATCCACGCCGAGGCGTACCCGGCGGGCGAACTCAAGCACGGTCCGCTCGCACTCGTCGACGCCGACATGCCGATCATCACGGTCGCGCCGAACAACGACCTGCTCGAAAAGCTGAAATCGAACCTGCAGGAAGTGCGGGCGCGCGGCGGTGAGTTGTATGTGTTCGCGGATCCGGAGTCAGGAATGGAATCGTCGGACGGCGTGCACGTCATCGAGATGCCGCGGCACGTGAGCTACTTCCAGGCGCCGGCGGTGTACACGATTCCACTGCAGTTGCTGGCGTATCACTGCGCGATCCTCAAGGGCACGGATGTCGATCAGCCGAGAAATCTCGCGAAGTCGGTGACGGTGGAGTAGCGGGCAGCCCGCCCGGGCATTACCGGAAAGGTTTGGCGCGCTCGATCAGCTCGTCGAGACCCGACTCGTCCGGATTCCACGGTTTGCCGGGGTGTATGACAGAGACCTGACAGCTCTCGGCCGCCTCGACCAGTTGCCGGTAGCTGCCTGATTTGAGGTCCGTGATATAGGCCTGCTTGTTCTGGTCGTAGGCGAACATCTTCGGGCTGGCGAGCGTGCATTCATTGCAGCTCGAGCAACGCAGGGTCTCGATATACGCCGTATCGGGATTCGGTACGGCCTCATCCTCTGCAGCAGCAGCTCCTGCAACCGCAGCGGCAATCGTCGGCTGATCAAGCGGGGCCGCAGGAGCAGCCGTTGGCGCGAGTGCGGCCGCTTCGGCGGCACGCTGCTGTTCCCATAGCGCCTTCTCGCGCGCCAACAGCGCCTCGGCGCGTGAATCATGAATGCCACCGAGTTCCTGGAGCCGATGCCAGGCTTCGCGACAACGCTGGGCCGCACGCATCATCCGTTCGTCGACGACGACCCGGCACAACAGGTCCGCATCGTCGACCGCCAGGATGCACGGCAGTCCGGTCGCAGCATCGGCCGGCGGGGATTCCAGCCACTGCCGGGCGCTGACCAGGCCCTCGCCCCAATGGGCGCGCGGGATGGCAGCGAAATGCCGGCTGTGGCGCCGGTCGGCGAGCAGGAAATCGACGAACGTGAAGGCCAGCTCCTCCGTCACGGCCTGCAGGTCCTGGTCCGCATACGTCAGGAACTCGAGCGGCCAGTCCACTTCCGGTTGCGGATTGTTCTCGAGTGAAAAGCGGGCAGCGTTGTCGGAGCCCCTGCCCGGGTCGTAGCTGAACGCAGGGAAGGCTCGAGACTGCATGGCCGATGCGGCCGCGAGATAGCCGGGCAACGTGCTCTCGCCGTCCGCCGGTGCGTAGACGCTGAAGAGCGCCGGGCCCGCATGGCGCAGGCCCTGCTGGATGCTGTCGCGCATCTGCAGGAGATTGGATGCCGCACTCTGCAATACGAAAGCGTCGCCGAACGTCATCGCCATGGACGCCAGCTGGCTGCCGCGCATGCCGAACGAGAAGCGACCCTGCCCCGGCGCCGCTTCTTCCAAGAGATCACGGACCTCGAGCAGCACCTTGATCGGCATGCCCGACGACAACGCATTGTCGAGGTCGGCCTGCACGCCGGGCGCGTCGCTGCCGAGCGTCACGAGATAGTCCGGGAAGAACTGCAGTTCGGCCGCAGTAAAGTCCTGGCTTTGCATGCGGTCGAAGATGGGAGCGTGCAGTTGCTCGACAAACTGCCCTTCGACTTCCAGTTCCGCCAGAGAAAGTGCCTTAAGCAAGGACAGCATATCGGGCAGGCGATTGCGGTAGGAATCCAGCGCAGCAGACACGTCGTCAAAGACGAAGCCGCCGTTGTCTGCATCCTGCGCGCCAGGAGCGCCAGAGGGCGCGAAGAATGCCTGCTCACGCAGCACGCGCAGTGCCCACTCGATGCGTGCGCGACGGGGTGTGGCGAGGCCTCCCTGGTTTGCCGTTGGCGACAGCAGCTTTGACATCTTCGCGAAATCGAACAAAGCCTGGTGCGTGCCACCGAATGTCTGCTGCAGGTTTGCAGCCTGAAAAGCAGCGGCCGATCGCGCATGGTCCGCACGGAGTATGGCCTCGAGACGCAGGACCAGCGCATCGATGCGGATCCGCGCGGCACGCGCCTTCTCCCCTTGCACCACGACCCACGCATGTCGCAGGAATCGGGATGGCAATCGTGAATCGCATCCGGCCAGTTCACCATCGACAGCCAGTGCGTCGTGCACGGTCGTCATGTCGCGTCGCCAGGCATCGTCGATGCCGGCACCAGCGGCAGCAATATCCCAAGCCTGCAGCAATGTGCCCCGCGCTCCGGTCGCGACGGCTTGCCGGATCAGGCGCTCGACATGCAGCGCTCGCTTGCGCATCGCTTCGCCCTGCGAACCCTGCGGCGCAGTTGCCCGCAACGCTCCATCCACGGCGGCCGCGAGCGAGACGACGTACTCACCGGGTCCCCGGGCGAAGACGAGGGGGAAGTCGTGACGAATCGAATCGAGATTGCGGTACTGGGCCAACAAGGCCGGTCGCAGCCCCGCGGGCAACTGTTGCTCGGCTCCGGCGTCGTCCAGCTGGCGGCCCGTGAGATGGAAGACGACCTGCGACCTGAGCTGACTGTCCATGGTCACTGCGGCCATACGGTGAATTTATCGAACTCGCCATCGAGCGCGCCGCGAACCTGGTCGGCCGTGCGCAACTTGCCAGCGCCCCGGAGGTCTTCGTAGCAAGGCACTTCCGGGTTGCGATAGAGGATCCCCACCGGGATCGGGTCCTCGGACGACGCGATTTCGCGGGCGCGATTGATGTCCGCAGGATCGTGGGGCAGCAGGTTACGGTAGATCTTCTGCAGGGCCGGGCTGACGCGAATGCCGTCGGCATGCGTGAGCATCAACATGCGCTGCGGATCGTGCACCCACGGCTCGAACATGTTGCCGACGAATTCCGGGCAACGCTGCAGGATGCGCACGAACGAGAAACCGCGATGCCGGAAAGCGGCCGTCAGGATCTGGAACAGCGACTCGGGTATCCAGTCCACCGCCTGCGCAACGAACGAAACGTTCTGCACGCCCAGCGTGACCGTGAGCGGGCTCAGCGCGTCGAGATAGGAGCCCCGTGGCGTCGTGTTGCTCCTGGTTCCGATCGGCGACGTCGGCGAAGCCTGCTTCTTGGTCAACCCATAGATGTGGTTGTCGTGCAGCAGCACGGTCATGTTCATGTTGTAGCGGATCGCGTGGATCCAGTGCGCGGCGCCGATGCTGCAGCAATCGCCGTCGCCGGTATTCACGAACACGTGCAGGTCGGGGCGCGCGAGCTTGATGCCTTCGGCGATCGGCAGTGCGCGGCCGTGGATACCGTGGAAGCCATACGTACGCATGTAATGCGGCAGCCGGCTCGAGCACCCTATGCCCGAAACGAAGACGGTCTTCTCGGGTCGCAGGCTCTCGTCGCGGCACAGGCGCTGCATTGCCGCCAGGATCGCGTTGTCACCGCAGCCCTTGCACCAGCGGGGTACGCCACCCTGGTAGTCCTCGAGCGCGTGGCTCTCCTCGGCGAAATGGTGCAGGCACAGCGTGGCGGCGCTCATCGCGAAGTCTCCAGGTGCGTCAGGCGTCGACGCAGTTCGGCATACACGGTTCCCGGCTTGATCGGCCGGCCGCGCACCTCGGTCCAGCAGTCGACGTCGACGAGATACCGCGCCCGCAACAACATCGCGAGCGCGGAGTAGCGGCGATTGGATTCGTCGATCAACGGATCGTTCGGGTCATCGGCCCAGTTGCCTTCGACCGTGATCACCTGGCGGAACCCCCGCAGGATTTCACCGATTCCAGGCTGCATCGGTTGCAGGAATGTCAGGTGCGTGGAGGATATGCGGTGACCTTCGCCGCGTAACCGCGCCACGGCTTCCTCGATGGCGCCTTTGGTGCCGCCCCAGCCGACGACGAGCAGCTCGCCCTCACGGTCGCCAAACACCGGCGGCGCAGTGAGCATCTTCTGCAGTGTCGCGAGCTTCATGCTGCGCGCACGCATCCCCTGCTCGTTGATCTCCGGGTCGTAGGCGACGCGACTGTTGCTATCGTGCGCGAGACCGGTCAGCGTGTGCATGCCGTTCGGCTGACCTGGAATGAAGCGCCGGCTGAGACCGGTGACCGGGTCCCAGTCGTAAGGCTTGACACCCTCCGGGACCGGATTCTGGTCGATCGGAGGCGCGAGCCAGTCCGTGGAGAATTGCGGACGCGGGAAAGGTTGCTGCGCCGTCGCGAGGCTTGCATCCGACAGCACGACGACGACCATGTTGAAGGCTTCGGCGAGCCGTCGCGCCGTGATCATCGAATAGAAGCAGTCCTCGATCGTGCCGGGCGCCATGACGACCTTGGGCGCGTCGCCGTGACTGCCGAACATGACCGTGAGCAGGTCGCCCTGCTCGA
>Ga0315287_10007768_pt1 | contig 10772 bp, 10 predicted proteins | sample YL17G11_0_MG_FD_205037 | JGI IMG/M metagenome (GOLD analysis project Ga0315287, IMG submission 205037) | Sediment microbial communities from Yellowstone Lake, YNP, Wyoming, USA - YL17G11_0 | ecosystem: Environmental > Aquatic > Freshwater > Lake > Sediment | place: USA: Wyoming | collected...
GGTTTCCACGTCACGGCGGCGCTGAACATGGCCATGCTCGCGTTCCTGAACAAGAAGGTCGCCCGGTTCGACGCCGAGAAGCAGAAAATCCTCCTGTAAGCCGGATCATGCGCGCAAAACTTCTCTGCGCCGTCGTTCTGCTGCTTGGCGTCCTTGCCGCCAGCGCGGCCAGCCCGAACCGGCCTAACATCGTTATCATCCTCGCCGACGATCTGGGTTATGCCGACCTCGGCTGCTACGGCTCGGAGATTGCCACGCCGAACATTGACCGCCTCGCCGCTCAGGGCGTCCGGTTTGCGCAGTTCTACAACACCGCGCGCTGCTGTCCGACTCGTGCCAGTTTGCTCACCGGGCTTTACTCGCATCAAGCCGGCGTCGGCCACATGACACGCGACGACGGCAAGCCGGGTTATCGCGGCTTCCTCAGCGAGCGCTGCGCGACGATCGCCGAGCTGTTGCGGGCGCAGGGCTATGCCACGTTCATGTCGGGCAAGTGGCATTTGGGCATGCAGCGGCCGCACTGGCCGGTGGATCACGGCTTCGACCGGTCGTACGCGTTTCTCAGCGGCGCGTGCAATTACTTCCGGCCCGAGCCTCATCGCCGCATGGCAATTGACGACCAGCCCTATGTGCCGCCGAAGGAGAATTTCTACATGACCGATGCCATCTCGGATCACGCGGTGGAGTTCGTGGCCCGGGCGGCCGCCGGTAAAAAGCCGTTCTTCCTCTACGTCGCCTACACCGCGCCGCACGCGCCCCTGCATGCGCTGCCCGAAGACATCGCCAAGTATCGCGGCAAGTATCGCGTCGGCTGGGATGAAGTCCGCCGGCGTCGGCATCAGCGGCAACTCGAACTGGGCGTGTTGGACAAGCACTGGCCGCTCAGTCCATGCGATCCGGGGGCAACCGCGTGGGACGCGTTGTCGGATAAGGAAAAGGACCTTGCCGACCTCAAGATGGCCGTCTATGCCGCGCAGAATGACCGCATGGATCAAGGCATCGGACGCATCCTCAACCAACTCGAGCAAGCCGGCATGACAACGAACACGTTGGTGATCTTCCTGTCTGACAACGGCGGCGATGCCGAGGAGATTGGCAACAGCAAACCCGGCGCTTTACCCGGCTCGCCTGACTCGGACGTTGGCTATGGACTGGCTTGGGCGAACGTCAGCAACGTGCCGTTCCGCGGCTTCAAACGCGGCGTGTTCGAGGGCGGCATCGCCACACCGTTGATCGCCCGCTGGCCCGCGCGCATCAAGAGCGGCAATCGTATCACGCGCGAGTCGGGTCACGTTATTGACCTGATGCCCACGTGTCTGGCAGTTACGGGCGCAAGCTATCCGAAGACGTTCAACCAGCACGAACTCATCCCGCTTGAAGGCAGGAGTCTGTTGCCGGCGTTCGAGGGCAGGAAAACCAGAAACCGCGACGCGCTGTTCTGGGAACACGAAGGCAACCGTGCCGTCCGCCAAGGCAAATGGAAGCTCGTCGCGCCCCACCGTGCTGATTGGACACTGTACGACATCGCGGCAGATGGCACGGAACTGAATAATCTCGCGGCGCGGCAGCCCGAGAAACTGAGCGAGTTGTTGAAGCTCTACGAACAATGGGCCGCGCGCTGCAACGTGGAACACTGGGAAGTCATCGAACGCTCGAGACAGACCGTCCAAGTCCTGCCTCGGCCTCCACTCAGTCGGCGACCACTCGACACTCGACCTTGACCGCCCATCCGCCACCGTGGCACAACTTAGGGCGACGATGAAAACGATATCAACCGTTCTCCTTCTTCTACTTGGCTTGGTCGCGACGCCAGCGCTCGCCGCCAAGAAACCGGCAGAACCCCTGAATGTTCTGCTCATCGCAGTGGACGACTGCAACACCTGCCTCGGCTGTTACGGCCATCCGCTCGTCAAGACGCCAAACATGGACCGGCTCGCGGCGCGCGGCATCCGGTTCGACCGCGCCTACTGCCAGTACCCGCTGTGCAACCCCAGCCGCTCCTCGTTGCTCGGCGGCGTGCGGCCGGACACCACCGGCATCTACAACAACCAAATCCGGCTGCGCGATGTAATGCCCAACATCGTCACTTTGCCGCAGTTGTTCATCAACCACGGCTACTACGTGGCGCGCGTCGGCAAACTCTATCATTACGGCGTGCCGACAGACATCGGCACCAGCGGCCTCGATGATGCGCCGTCATGGCAGGAAGTCATCAACCCGCGGGGGCGGGACAAGGATCTCGAATCCGACCTCATCAACTTCACGCCCCAGCGCGGCCTCGGCTCCGCTCTTGCCTGGCTCGCTGCCGACGGCGCGGATGCCGAGCAGACCGATGGCAAGGTCGCTGACGAAACCATCAAACTGCTGGAGAAGCACAAGAGCGGTCCGTTCTTCATCGCCGCCGGCTTCTACCGTCCGCATGTACCGGACATCGCGACGAAAAAGTATTTCGAGTGGTATCCGCTCGACAAAGTCACCTTGCCGCAAGAACCGGCGGAGCACATGAAGAATATCCCTTATGCCGCACTGACGGTTCAGCCGCCCAACTACGGTCTGGAGGAGGAGAAGCTGCGTCTGTTCAAGCGGGCCTACTTCGCCAGCGTCAGTTTCGTGGACGCGCAGGTTGGCAAGGTCCTCGACGCACTGGAGCGGCTTGGGCTGGCGGACAAAACTGTTGTCGTCTTGTTTGGTGACCACGGCTGGCTGCTGGGCGAGCACGGCCAATGGCAGAAATCGTCTCTCTTCGAAGAATCGGCGCGCGCGCCTCTGATCATTGCGCTGCCCAAGGCAGAGACCAAAGGCGTCTGCAAGCGCCCGGTGGAGTTCCTCGACATCTATCCGACGGTTGCCGACGTGTGCGGCTTGAAAGCTCCGACCACCGTGGAGGGCAAAAGCTTGCGGCCGTTGCTCCAGAATCCGCGAGCGAAGTGGGACAAGCCGGCGTTCACGCAGGTGCTGCGGCGCGATCTGAAAGTCCCCATCATGGGCTACAGCGTGCGGACCGAGCGCTGGCGCTACAACGAGTGGGACGGCGACAAAGCAGGCGCTCAACTCTACGACCACGACGCTGATCCGCATGAATGGAACAACCTCGCGAAGGACCCAAAATACGCCCAGACGATCTCGGAATTGAAAGCACTGCTGCCAAAGCCTGTACCCTTGCCCGCTCCGCCAGCGAAGAAGAAGAAAAAGACCGGCTGAGCCGCGCCTACGACGCTTGCCGCACGGGTGAAGCGCGGTGTGGACTCTGGCGCTCGACTGGCGGGAACGGGTGAAGGCGAAGGAATTGCCCTACGACTGAGCCGACTGGCCGGCTGCCTGCGCCAATTCGCGCTGCTGGCGCACGTGATCGAAGAACTCCTCCGCCACGATGTAGCCCACGCACTCTGGCGCGCAGCAGCAGCACGGATGCTCGCGGTAATCCTCCAGATCGTAGCCGTAGTTGAAGCTCAATTCCTCGCCCGCTGGGATGTCGCGGAGCGCCACGATCCAGATCCGGTCATCCGCCAGTTTCGCCTCGCAGTTCGGCGCGCAACTGTGATTCAGAAACCGCGCCGGATTCCACGGCGCGTTGCCGTCCAAGTCGTGCGCGCCGTCGAGCGAGAAGATGCAGGCGTTGCTCGCCTCGCAGCGGCGCAGCGACTCCGCTTTGGTGATCTTCGCTCCGACGTATTCGATCGCACGTGTGCCAGCGAGAATGTCTTTCCGGGCAAACCCACCCGCGCCGTCAATGCGCGAGCGGCGAAACGAAATCAGTTCCGTCTCGCAAACTACTACGTCCGTTTCCCCGGCCGGAGTACCAACTGCGTCTGTCATGCGGACCGGGAATGTGCCTCAGAGTTTCGGGATGTCGAATCCGTATTCGCGGCAGAACTCCTCGATCGGCGCGCGAATCTCCACTCGCCGCCGCGTGAACGGATCGGTGTATCCGAGGCGAACCGCGCGCAGCCCGAGTTCAAAGCCGTCGTTCGCCCGGCCGTAAAACTCGTCGCCCACGACCGGGCAGCCGGATTCGGCGAGGTGGACGCGGATCTGATGCGTCCGACCGGTGCGGGGATGCGCTTCGATTAGTGAGTGAACCGCGAACCTTCCTAGTTCGCAGCGTGTCGTTTGCGAAGGGATGTGCGGACCTGCTGGAGAAGCGTTCTGCGAACGGACGTGCTGCGGGCGGAGACCGCCCGCGCTCCGTTCATTCGTGGCTAGAACGCGAAAATGCGTTTCCGCCTCCTTGCCGTGCCGGGCATCCACTCGCATCCGGCCGGGGCGATTCGAGTCTTGCAACAGCTTCAGATGGCAGGTCCATTCCGGTTGCCTTGGCGCGCGCGCCACCACCGCGAGATACGTCTTCTCCATGCGCCGCCGCTCGAACAATTCGGAGTAAACGTCCAGCGCCCCCTGGCTCTTCGCGAACAGCAGAATGCCCGACGTCTCCGCGTCGAGCCGGTGAACGAAGCGAAGGAACTTCAACCCGCGCGAGCGCGCCCAGAAGTCGTGCGCGGTGATGGACGACGTGATCGCGGCCTGGAGGTTGCGCCCCGTCTTCTGCCATGAAGACGGCACGAGCATCCAGCCGCGCGGCTTGTCAATCGCCAACACCGCGCGATCCTCGTGAAGAATCGGGATCGGCTCAGCACCGGGCAGTTCGATGAAGCTGGGTTTCGCCACGGGAACACCTACTGAGACTGCGTCGGTGGCTCGCGAAACACCGTCCACAACCCTCGCGGCAAGCCGGCAAACGTCGTTATGTAGCGCTGCACGTCCGCAGGTTCACCGGTCACGTCGCGGATGAAAACGTGCGCGATTTGCTGCGGATGTCGGCGGGCCAGTTCGCCGTAAGCTTCCGGGTCGCGTTCGCTGGAATCGCCGATGAGGATGAACCTCCGTTTCGGAAAACTCTTCAGCAACGGCTCGATCACGCCGACCTTGTACTTCCCCGGATCGCTGAACAAGCCGAGGAAGGTGCGATCCTTCAGCCGAAAAGTCTTGAGATGAAACGTGCCGGCGGGAAAGCCGTTCGACCGCGTGAACTCGGCCAACGGCAGGTAGAGCTGCCAAGGACTGGCCGAGACGTAGTGGAACTGAGCGCGGTTTGAGCGGGCTAGCGTTTGGTAGAACTCTGCCATGCCGGGCACGGGCTGGAATTGGCGGAGAAAAGTGTTACGCAACATGGCGTGGCGGTCGCGCATCTCGGTGATCTTGATTGTGTCGTCAATGTCCGAGATCACGCTCAGGCCGTGGTCGTCGAGCAGCAAAACTTGGCCCGTGAAGGAGCGCGTGTCCTTCGCCGCCAGCACGGCGGTGACGGTCACAGCATCACGGTCAATCTTGCTGCGGTCAAAGCTCAGCTCCGTCTCGGTCAGACGCACGGTGTCGTCAAAATGGCCGTTGGGCGCAGTTTTGCCGAGGTCGAATTCGCGCGAGCCGATGCGCACCACGACCCGATGTCCACGCTCGTTGTCCGCCAAGAACAGCCGGGCGCGCTCCTTGAAGTTAGCCTCCTCAGCAGCCGTCATCTCTACGTGCTTCAATTCGAGCGCCTCGCGCAGTGCAGCCAGCGTGAGGCGGTGGCTTTCCGGTTCATAAACGCAGCCACGGACCTCCAATTGCCATGCTGTGCCGCCGCCAACGCGCCTGCCTTGTGATGGGAAGAACACAATCTGTTCGTCACGCTTCAACTCGGTCGGCTCGGCTGTCACGCTGAAGCCAGGGCAGAGAAGCAACCCGCAAATGACGCCGCGCAGACTAGCTCCGCTATCACTACGCGCGCTCATTCGCCTCCACCCAGTCGTTGCACGACTTCCTGACAGATCGCCTCCGCCGCGCGTGGCCGGCCCAGCGCTTTGGCGGCCTTCGCCATCGCGGCCAGCTTCTGCGAACCCAGCAACTGCTCGACCCGAAACGGCAGGTCTTCAACGCTGTTCACTTTGGCCGCGGCGCCGTGTTCGAGCAGGAAATCGCTGTTCGCCGTTTCCTGGCCGGGAATCGGATCGAGGATGAGCAACGGCCGGCCCAGCGCGAGCGCCTCGGAGGATGTCAGCCCACCAGGTTTGGTGATGATGAGGTCCGCTGCGGTCATCCACTCGTGCATGTTCGTCGTGAAGCCGAGCACGCGCGTCGGACGCTTGTGACGTCGCCCCACAATTTCGCGGCGCAGTTCCTCGTTCCGGCCGCACACCACGACCACTTGCACCGGGCGCGAAACCCGGTCGAGCGGCCCCAGGATTCTTCCGACCCGCCCCATGCCAAACCCGCCGCTGAGCACGAGCAACAGCGACAAGTCATCGCGCAGCCCGAGTGCTTTGCGGATGGTGCGGGCGTCCGACCGGGTGGAGAATTTCGCCGCGATGGGAATGCCCGTGGCGACGATGTTTTCCGGCGATGCCCCGCGCGCCACGAGTCGTGCCCTGGTTTCCTCCGCCGCCACGCAATACAGGTCCACGCACGAGGTCATCCACAGTGCGTGCGCTTCGAAGTCGGTGATGATACTGGCGACGAAGGGCGAGGGCTTTCTGTCGGACGGGCGAGTCATTGCAGCCGAAACCTTCCCATGCGCGCCACGACCTCGTGGGACTCTGCGCTCGGACGCGGTTTCAATCTGCTCCAGCACTTCCAGCGGCATGAAATGCGTGCACAACACGGCGTCCGGCTTGAACTGCCGCACGTGCTGCGTGAACCGCCGCCGCGACGGACTCGGAAACAGCCGCTGAAGCCGATTCAAGCGCCGCGTGACCTTGAGATCATCGGTCTTCCTGAAGACCAAGCCGTAAAGCTCCGGCGTGTGCATAGCCAGCTTCACGTAGCCTTCCGAATAGATTCTGCGATGGAGCGGCGAGAACAGCGTCAGCACGTCCAAGCGTTCCACGACATCGCGTGGACGCAACGCCCGCCACGCTTCGTCCAAAGCAGCGGCGGCCGCCAAATGGCCGCCGCCGGCTGTTACCGTTGCAATCAAAACCCTCACGGTCGCTCTTTCACTTCTTGCATCGCCGCTGAACCTAACAAAGCCTCGCTTGGATCGCATCGAAATGTTTCAACGCGGCCCAGTTCGTCGTCGCCAAACGGGCCGAGTAGGTGTATGCAACCGGCATGAAATCGGCGAGAGAATTCGCAGCGGTACTGGTCACGGCACCGGACCTCAACACGGCGCGGCGGCTGGCGAAATCGGCTTTGGCGGCGCGGCTGATTGCCTGTGCGAATCTTGTGCCACGCATCGAGTCGCATTACTGGTGGCGGGGGAAACTCGAACATGGGAGCGAGGTGCTGCTGATCCTCAAGACGACGCGCCAAAGTCTCGGCAAGCTTGAAAGGCTCATCGTGCGCGAGCACCCTTACGACACCCCTGAGTTCATCGTGCTGCCGTTAAGCGCCGGGACGAAGCGATATCTGGATTGGGTTGCGGAGAACTGCGGCTAAGCCCCTTCAATTCCCCGCGCTCAGCAATCCTCAGCGCAGGACTGCCGTGTGTTCTCCCGTCGTCCCGTGTTGCAGTTTCACTGCGTTTGGCGCTGGACACGAGAGAGGTTTGTGTTTTTCCTCTCGTGCGGCGAACACCGCATGACCTGGGCACAACATTACGACCCGCTGGGAAACGCCTTCCTGTCCACACTCGTGGCCGCGCTGCCCGTGGTCGTGCTGCTCGGCGCCATCGCTTTCCTCAGAATTCGGATTCATTTCGCGGCATTGGTGGGGCTTGGGGTGGCGCTGGCGATTGCCCTGTTCGCGTATCGCATGCCGCCGGCGACAGCGGGCGCCACGACGCTTTACGGCGCGGCGTTCGGGTTGTTCCCCATCGGCTGGATCATTCTCAACATCATCTTCCTCTACCAACTCACAGTGCGGCGCGGCTTGTTTGCCGCGTTGCGCGACAGCCTGGCCACGGTCGCGCCCGACCCGCGCATCCAAGTAATCCTGATCGCCTTTTCGTTCGGCGCGTTCATCGAAGGCATCTCGGGTTTTGGAACTCCAGTAGCCATCACCGGCGCAATCCTGATTCAACTCGGCTTCAAGCCGCTGCACGCCTCCGGTTTGGCGCTCATCGCCAACACCGCGCCTGTGGCGTTTGGCTCGCTCGGCATCCCAATCACCACGCTCGAACAGGTCACTGGCCTCGACGCAAGGCAGGTGTCGGCGATGGTGGGCCGGCAGTTGCCGTTCTTCTCGGTGCTGGTGCCATTCTGGGTCGTGGCTGCGTTCGCAGGCTGGCGCGGGATGCTGGGCGTCTGGCCTGCGGCGCTGACGGCAGGTGTGGCGTTCGCGGTGCCGCAATTCCTCGTGTCCAACTTCCACGGCCCATGGCTCGTGGACATGATTTCCGGCGCATGTTCCATTGCCGCCACCGTGGTGTTGCTTCGCTGCTGGCAGCCCAAGGCGCAGTGGCAACCGAACAGCCCAAACGACACTGGCTCCGCTGGAGCCAAACCAGCAGCGAGCGCGGTCGAAACAACGTCGCCCACGACTGACGGCGATGCAGCCAACGAAAACCGTCCGAAGGTCTTTCAAGCTTGGTTGCCTTGGATCATCCTCACTGCGTTCATCCTATGCTGGGGACTGCCACAAACGAAGAAATCTCTCGACCAAATTGCGGCGCCCAACTTCGCCGTGCCGCACCTTCACCAAGTCGTCCAACGCGTGCCTCCCGTCGCGCCGCCCAACGCAAAGCCGGAAGCCGCCGAGTTCAAGTTCAACGTCCTCTCGGCCACGGGTACGGGGATTTTGTTGGCGGCAATTGTGGCCGGGTTCGCCATGGGTTTCTCGCCGCGCGAGATGATGCGCACCTATGCGCAAACGATTGGGCGCGTACGCTACTCGCTGCTGACCATCGCCGGGATGCTCGCGCTGGGCAACGTCACGAAATACTCCGGCACCGATGCCACGCTGGGCCTGGCGATGGCCAAGACCGGCGTGTTGTATCCGTTCTTCGGCACGTTGCTGGGCTGGCTGGGCGTGGCACTGACCGGTTCGGACACGTCGTCGAACGTGCTCTTTGGCAGCCTGCAAAAAATTACCGCCGAGCAAACCGGCATCAGCCCGATCCTGATGGGCGCGGCGAACAGTTCCGGCGGCGTGATGGGCAAGATGATTGATGCCCAAAGCATCGTCGTGGCCAGCACCGCTACGAATTGGTACGGCCACGAGGGCGATATTCTCCGCTACGTTTTTTCCCATAGCTTGGCGCTGGCAACGCTGATGGGCATCCTCGTCTTCCTCCAAGCCTACGTTTTCCCGTTCAGTCAAATGGTGATTCGTTAGCGACGGATGATTTGTTTCACACAGATTCCTAGTCGGACGCTCTCCTTGGCAGAGAATTGAGCTCGCTATGCCGCCCGAAACTTGCCCCAACTGCGGCGCTGACGTGTCGCCCGATGCCAAGGCGTGTCCTGAGTGCGGCTCCGACGCGCAAACCGGTTGGTCCGAGAAGGCTTACGCCGACAATCTCGGCCTGCCGGATGATGAATTTAATTACGACGAATTCGTCGAACGCGAGTTTGGAAAGGGCAAGGCCAAACCGCACGGGGTGAGCTGGCTGTGGTGGGTGGTGGCGTTGCTGCTCGCCGTCCTGCTCCTGACGTGGTGGCTGCGCTAAACTTCCGTTGCCAATTCGTTCAACTGCCGAGCGCCGATGACTGAACACAAAGACCAACCTGCTAGTAACAACGGCCCGGCCAGTGCCCGCGTCGTGTCGGTGGACGCGCTGCGGGGGTTCGATATTTTCTGGATCATGGGCGGCGATTTCATCGTCCGCTCGCTTCCTAAAATTCGCGACTCATCCGCGGCCAGGAGATTGGCCGCGCAAATGGAGCATTGCGAGTGGGTGGGCTTTCATTTTTATGACCTGATTTTCCCTCTGTTCATCTTCATCGTCGGCGTGGCGATCACCTTCTCGGTGCCACGCATGATTGAGCGCACGGGCAAAGCGGCTGCCATCAGACGAATTGTCATCCGGTCGGTCGTCTTGTTTCTGCTGGGCATTTTCTACATGGGCGGAGTGGCGTATGGATTTGAGGAAGTCTATCTCGCCGGCGTGCTGCATCGCATTGCGGTGGCTTACTTCTTTGCCGCGCTGATCTACTGCTTCTGCCGCACGCGGGCCATGATCCTGATTTGCGTCGCACTGCTCATCGGCTACTGGGCGCTGCTGACGTTTGTGCCGGTGCCGGGCGTCGGCCCAGCGTCCTACGAACAGGGAAAGAATCTCGCTTACTGCCTCGACCAGCTTTATCTGCCGGGCCGGAAATTCGAGGGCACGCTTCTGAGCACGCTGGCCGCCGTCGCCAACTGTCTGCTTGGCGTGTTTGCCGGATTGCTGCTCAAAAATAAAACCGTTTCAGAGCAGAGCAAGGTCTATTGGCTGCTGGGCGGCGGCGTGGTGGGCCTTGCGCTGGGTTTTGCGTGGGCGCAGCAGTTCCCCATCATCAAACTGCTGTGGACCTCGACGTATGTGCTGGTGGCCTGCGGTTACAGTGCCATCCTTCTGGGCGTTTTCTATCAAATCATTGAAATCTGGAAATGGCAGCAGTGGGCGCAGCCGTTCGTCTGGATGGGCATGAACGCCATCACCATTTACGTCGTCGCCAACGTCGTGAATTTCCGAAAACTGGCAGGACGCTTCGTGGGCGGTGACATCAGCACGCTTCTAGGCACGTACAGCGATCTGACTCTGGCCTTGGTAACGGTCGGATTTTGTTTCTGGCTGGTGCGCTTCCTCTACAAACGGAAAATCTTCCTGCGGCTGTGACGCAGAGCCAAGTGGCGCAAGATTTCAGGCGAAGCAA
>Ga0315287_10007771_pt1 | contig 10771 bp, 9 predicted proteins | sample YL17G11_0_MG_FD_205037 | JGI IMG/M metagenome (GOLD analysis project Ga0315287, IMG submission 205037) | Sediment microbial communities from Yellowstone Lake, YNP, Wyoming, USA - YL17G11_0 | ecosystem: Environmental > Aquatic > Freshwater > Lake > Sediment | place: USA: Wyoming | collected...
CGGCGTGCGCCGAGATGCGCGACTGGAGCCTCGACCTGGTCGCCCAACGGCGTTCCCGCCCCACCGACGACCTCGTCACGCACCTCACCGAGGCCGAGGTCGCCGGTGCCCGCCTCGGCGACGACGACATCGTCGACGTCATCACCGGCTTCGTCTTCGCCGGGTCGGAGACGACCCGGCGACAGCTCACCGCCCTGGCCGTGCTGTTCTCCGAGCATCCCGCGCAGTGGGAGCGGGTGGCGGCCGACCCGTCGCTGGTTCCCGGCGCGGTCGAGGAGGTGCTCCGCCTCCGGCCGATCGTGCCGGGCATGACCCGTGAGGTCGTCGAGCCGTTCGAGCACCGCGACCTGGCCCTCGACCCGGGAGACCGCCTCGTCGCCTCGTTCCTCACCGCCAACCTGGATGACGCGGCCTACGACGACCCCGACCGCTTCCGGATCGACCGCACGAACGCCGACACCCACCTCACCTTCGGTTGGGGGCCACACTTCTGCGTGGGCGCGCCGCTCGCCCGGCTCGAGCTCCAGGAGGCGTTGCGGGCGATGGTGTCGCGCTTCGGCCCGCCGGTGCTGCCCGACGGCCCCGTGGCCCCCGGCGACCTGGGCATCGTCGCCCCCGACGCGCTCGCCGTGTCGTTCCCGCTGCGCTAGCCCCGCGCTGCTGGGCTCCCCGGCCGCGACCGCATCGGGGCCTCAGCCCTGCACAGGCGTGCGCACCCAGCGGACGGAGCGGAAGGGTACCGTCACGGTGACCGGGTCGATCCCCGGCCCGCTGAGCCCCGGCGACAACTGGGCCACGACCTCGGTGCGCGGGTAGTCGCCACGCACCTCCGTCACCCGGGCCGGCACTTCGCCACCGTTCCAGGGAACGACCACCGTTCCACCGATCGGAAGGGTGTGTGCCATGGCTCTGCTCCTGACGGCTCGGTTCTCCATCGACCCGGTGATCATCGACGGCGAAGGGGCCGGACTTGAGACAGGGCCACGAGCGCAACTGCGCTGCTGAAACCGACCATAGGTGCGCCGCCGCCCTGTCGACCAACCCCGCCCCGGCCGTTGCCTGAGATTCCACCGCGACGGGGCTGGCCGCCGAGCGCGATGGGGCTGGCCGCCGGGCCGGCGTCAGGCCTCTGCGACGGCCTCGAGGCGGACCGACTCGACCAGGTTCGGGGGGAGCTCGTCGTAGTGGTCGTGCTCGGCGCGGAACCGCCCCTGCCCACCGGTGAGCGAGCGCAGGTCCGTGGCGTAGTGGGTGAGCTCGACGGTGGGCACCATCGCCGCGATCACCTGCAGGCCCGAGGCGAGCGCATCGGTGCCGGTCGTCCGCCCGCGGCGGGCGTTGAGGTCGCCGAGCACCTCACCCTGGAGCTCGGCGGGGACGGTGACCTCCACCCGCGACACCGGCTCCAACATGACGGGCCCGGCCGCGGCGACCGCGGCCCGCAGGGCCAGGCGGCCCGCAGCCCGGAAGGCCATCTCCGAGCTGTCGACGCTGTGCTCCTTGCCGTCGTACAGCTCGACGCGCAGGTCCACCACCGGGTACCCGAAGGCCCCGCCCTGGGCCATGGCCTCCTCGATGCCCTTGCGCACCGCGGGGATGTAGCCCCGGGCGATGGCGCCGCCCACGATCCTGTCGACGAACTCGAAGCCGGCGCCCCGCTCGCGTGGCTCGACGCGGATGCTGCACACCCCGAACTGCCCGTGGCCCCCGGACTGCTTCTTGTGGCGGCCCTCCGCCTCGGCCGGGGCGGTGATGGTCTCGCGGTAGGCGATGCGCACGTCCCCGGTCTGCACGGCCACGCCGAACTTGTCCTTCAACCGGCGCAACGTCACCGCGAGGTGCACGTCTCCCTGGCATCGCAGCAACGTCTGGTGCGTCTCGTCGTCGCGGTCGACCGCCAGCGAGGGGTCCTCCTCGAGCAGCCGGTGCAGCGCGTCGCCCAGCTTGTCGTCGTCGCTCTGCGTCACCGCCGTGATGGCCACCGGGAGCATGGGTCGTGGGAACTCGATGGCGGGCACCCGCACCGGCGAGCCCTTGGGGGCGAGGGTGTCGCCCGTGAGGGTGTCGTTGAGCTTGGCCACCGCGGCGATGTCGCCGGCGGTGACCTGGTCGACGGGCTGCTGCTCGTGGCCGCGCACGACGAAGAGGCCGTGGAGGCGCTCGTCGTGGCCGGTGCGCACGTTGACCAGGTGGTCATCGGCCCGGATCGTCCCGGACAGCACGCGGAACAGGTTGATGTGGCCGACGAACTGGTCGGCCACGGTCTTGAACACGAAGGCCAGCGGCGGCCCGCCGGCATCGGCGGCGACCTCGGCGGTGGTGTCACCGGCGACGACCTCCACCGGCGGCCGGTCGAGGGGCGACGGGCCGATCTCGCAGATGAAGTCGGCCAGGCGGTCGATCGCCACCCTCGCGGTCGCGGAGCCGCACACGACGGGGAACACGGTGGCGTCGTCGACACCGGCGGCGAGGGTGCGTTCGAGCTCCTCGGCCGAGGGGGTGTCACCCTCCAGGTAGCGCTCCATCAACGCGTCGTCGGCCACGACGATCCCCTCCACCAGGTTGTCGTGCACCTGGTGCTCCAATGGCGCCATCTCCTCGGGGACCTCGCCATGGCTGGCGCGGCCGTCGCGGTACGTCCACGCCGTGTCGGTGAGAAGGTCGGCCACGCCTCGGAAGTCGCGTTCCTCGCCGATCGGGAGCTCGAGGGGGGCGATCCCGGCACCGAAGCGCCCGCGCAGCTGGTCGAGCGTGCGCTCGAACGAGGCCCGCTCGCGGTCGAGCTTGTTGATGAACACCATCCGGGGCAGGCCCGCTTCGGCCGCCAGCCGCCACGCCTCCACCGCCTGCACCTCGACACCCTCCACCGCGCTCACCACGAGCACCACCAGGTCGGCCACGCGCAACGCCGCGTGCACGTCGCCGATGAAGTCGGCGTACCCGGGAGTGTCGATGAGGTTGACCCGATGCCCCTTCCACTCGAAGGGGAGGACCGACAGCCCGAGGGAGAAGCCGCGCTCGCGCTCCTCGGCCTCGTAGTCCGACACGGTCGTGCCGTCCTCCACACGGCCGATCCGGCTGGTCACCCCGGCGAGGTGCAGCAGCGCCTCGGCCAGGGTGGTCTTTCCCGACCCGCCGTGGCCCACGAGGGCGACGTTGCGGATCCTGTCGGTGGCTTGGGCGACCATTCGTCCTCCGATCGGCGGTGCGCCGCCCCGAGGGTAGCCACCGCCGGCCACCCTGCCCGCCACCGATCGGCGCGGTACCCTTGCCCACTCAGTTGTCGACTGCCTGTTCGAGTCGATCAGGGTGGGAGAGTATCCATGGCGAGTGACATCCGTCTCGAAGTGCTGGACGACCTCATCGAGCGCCACCCGGGTTGGGCGCCGGCGCTCGAGGAGCTCGGCATCGACGGTCGGGACGGTACGGGGCTCACGCTGGCGGCCGCGGCCGACCGCGCCGGGGTCGACGTCGACGCCGTGGTCGCGGCGCTCTCGGGCCCACCTCGGGCGCGGCGGGACTGCGATTCCCTCGACGGTGTGCCGATCCGCGTGCTCGTCGACCACATCGAGCAGGTGCACCACGAGTTCCTGCGCAGCCAGTTCCAACTGGTCGCCCACCTGATCGACGAAGCCCGCCACGACGATCCCTCGCACGCCGGGCTGACCCGGCTGGCCGACGGTGTCGCCGAGCTGCGGGGCGACCTGGAGCCCCACATCCTCTCCGAGGAGACCGCCCTGTTCCCCATGTGCCGCGACATCGCGGACGCCTTCTCGTGGCCGAGCTTCCACACCGGGCCGATCGTCGATCCGATCCAGGCCCTCCGCCACGACCACGCCAACGCCAACAGGCTCCTCGACGACCTCGTGGCCCTGGTCGCCGACGAGGGCCGGGCCGGCGAAGCCGGTCGGGTGGGGGCCGGGCACGCCGAGCTCGTGGCCGCGGTCCGCGACCTCGACGTCGACCTCCGCCGGCACCTCCACGAGGAGAACGAGCTCCTCTTCCCCCGGGTGCTCGCCCTCGCGGCCGAGCTGAACGAAGCCTGACCAGCTCAGGCCTGATCGAGCACCGCCACCGGGGTCGTGGCCCGCCGGTTCGACCGCAACCCACCGCGGGGCAACCCGGTCATCGGCGTGGCGCCGGCGCGCCGATCGACGGGAGGTGACCCTCTACGGCCTGCGGACGCGGCGTCACCACGGTGAGTTCAACGTGGCCTGCAGCACCAGCGCCGTCGCCAGCTGGGCGGCGAGCCACCACCGGCGGGCGTCGCGTCCCTCGATCGCGCTGGTGGCGAGGACGAGGAACGGCACCGCGGGCAGCCAGATGCGCTCCACCTCTCCCTTGGACATCGTCGAGAGATCGGCGGCGATGACGCCGACGGCGGCGCCGCCCACCAGCCACCAGGCAGAACGGTCCGACAGCCACGCGAGCCCGGCGATCGTCGCCGGCCCGATCGCCACGGCGAGAACCACCAGGTTGGACACGACGAAGTACCGGTCCGGGCGCTCGGGGGCCACGCCGGCCAGGTAGGCGGTGCGGGTGGCCGAGAGCCCGTCGAGCCAGTTGAACCCGGCCGCCATGAACAACAGTGGGATGACGGCGAAGCCGGCCGCGGCGGTGACCAGCGGCCTCCACCCGCCCCGACGCAACGACAACACGGCGAGCGCCCACAGTGGGCCCAGCAGCAGCATCGAGCCGTACGAGAACGACAGCGAGAGTCCGGCCAGCAGCCCGGCGCCGGCGGCGGCGAGGTGCGACCGCCAGGACCTCGATGAGATCGCGATGGCACCGAGGGCCACCGACACGGCGACGACCCCCATGAACATGGCATCCGGCGACGACGCAATCCACACCGCGGCCGGGGCCAGACCGGCGAACGGCGCGGCCCGGCACGCGGCGGCGCGCCCCGCGATCCGGTCGAGCGCAACCAGCGAGGCCGGGGCGGCGGCGGCGGCCACGATCAGGAAGGTGGCGGCCAGCACGTCGGTGCGCCCGCCCCCGATCGAGTCGAGCACCCAATGGGCTAGCGTCGCTCCCGGCGGGTGGCCCTTGACGTGGGTGGGGTAGGTGGGGAGTCGTTCGACGAAGGTGGCCAGGAAATGCGCCGGTGAGTCGATCGCCCGGGCGGTCGGCAGGTAGGCGCGGCGGTTGCCGAGCACCGCGTACAAGGACTCCCATCCCTCGGACCACTGGAGGAGCGCCGGCCACACGAGCGCCCACAGGGCCGAGCCGGCCAGCGTCCACCGCCAGTGCAGCCGCTCGGTGGCCGGCACCCACCACACGGCCAGCACCACCGCGAGCGCCACCGCCCACCACAGCGCCGGCGACCACAGCCACCGCCACTCGCCGACGAACGGCGGTGCCCCCAGGAAGAGGCCGACACCGTCACGGTCGAGGGACTGGCCCCACAGGACGGCGATCCCGAACGCCACCCCGGCGGCCAGTACGGCCACCGGCGCCGCCCACCGCCGAGGGCGCCACGCGGAGGTCGATCCGCCCCGGGCGGGCGCGGTGCCGCCGGCATCGACCGGGCCCACCCCGGTCACGTGGTCCTCGGCGGGCGTCGCAGCGGGTCCGAGGCGAACCGACGCAGGCCGTCCTGCGGGGCGACGGCCGCGACGAAACCCAGGGCTGAGCGCGCAAGGGCGGGATCACCGACCACGTGGCGAACGTCGCCGATGCGGAAGTCCCCGGTGATCTCGGGGTGGAGCCCCTGCCCGTCGGCCATGGCCAGCAACCCGGCCATCTCGAGAAGGGTGATCGGCATGCCCGACGCGACGTTGAGTGCACCGTCGTGGCTCTGGTCGGTCAGCAGCGCCAGCTCGTTGACCACTGCGACGTCGTTGACGTGCACGAAGTCCCGCAGCTGGCCACCGTCCTCGAACACCCGGGGCGGGTTGCCCGACTCGAGCTGGCTGCGCAAGATCGAGGCCACTCCCGCGTACGGCGTGTCGCGCGGCATCCGCGGCCCGTAGACGTTGTGGTAGCGGAGCGCGCAGACCGGCACCGACTGCTGCCGGGCGAAGGCGCGGCACAGGTGCTCCTGGTGGAGCTTGGTGGCCGCATAGACGTTGCGTGGATCCATCGGCGACGACTCGGCCACGAGCCCCGGTCGCAGCGGCGCCCCGCACCGCGGGCAACCGGGCTCGAACCTGCCCGCATCGAGGTCCTCGACGCGACGCGGCGGGGGACTCACCACTCCGTGCTCCACGCACGAGTACCGGCCCTCCCCGTAGACGACCATGCTCGAGGCCACCACCAGCCGGCCCGCCCAGCCCGCCAGGTGCATCGACCACAGCATCGTGGCCGTGCCCACATCGTTGGCATCGACGTAGCCACGCACGTCGGCCAGGTCGACTCCCAGTCCCACCTTGGCCGCCTGGTGTGAAACCGCGTCCGCGCCCGGCAGCACCGACGCCCAGACCTCCGGGTCGCGTACGTCCGCCCACAGGTAGGTGGCCGCGGGGTTCAGCCACTCCGGAGGGCCGTCGTGTGCGGCCGGGTCGAGGTTGTCGACCACCACGACTTCGTGGCCTGCGTCGCACAACCGGTCGACGAGGTGCGAGCCGATGAAGCCGGCTCCGCCGGTGACCACGATCCGCCGGGCTGTCACGCGGGTGTCCGATCGCTGCCATCATGACGGCCGTGCCCGATGTGATCCTGCCCGCGCTCGACGAGGAGGCCGCCCTGCCGTGGGTGCTGGAGCGGATGCCCGACGGCTACCACGCCATCGTGGTTGACAATGGGTCCACCGACCGCACCGCCGCAGTGGCCGCGGAGCTGGGGGCCACGGTCGTGGTGGAGCCGGACAAGGGCTTCGGCGCCGCCTGCTTCGCGGGCCTGATGACGGCGACGGCCGACATCGTGTGCTTCATGGACGCCGACGCGAGCTTCGACCCCCGCGACCTCGTCCGGGTCGTCGCTCCGGTCCGCGATCGCACTGCGGACCTGGTGCTCGGCGCGCGCCGGCCCGAGCGTGGTGCCTGGCCCTGGCACGCCCGGCTCGCCAACCGGGTGCTCGCCGCCGAGATGCGTCGACGCTGTGGCCTGACCGTGACCGACCTCGGGCCGATGCGCGCCGCGCGCCGCGCCGATCTGGTGGCGCTCGAGCTGCAGGACCGTCGATCGGGATGGCCCTTGGAGATGGTGCTGCGCGCCGACCAGGAAGGCTGGCGCATCGAGGAAGCGCCCGTCAGCCACCGGCCGCGTGTGGGCCGCTCGAAGGTGACCGGGACCGTCCGTGGCACCGTCCACGCCATCTCGGACATGTCCCGGCTCCTGGCGGCTCGTCACGACGGCCGATCGGGCGCTTGACCCGACCCCCACCGCCGGCCGGGCCCTCACCGTTGCCCGGGCACTCACCGTTGTCCTTCGGCCAAGGGAAACCGGACGGTGAAGCAGCAGCCGCCGGGGTGGTTCGACACGGCGATGGATCCCGCCTGGGCCTCCGCCAGGCCCTTCGCTATCGCGAGCCCGAGGCCACCGCCACCGTCGTCGCGGCCGCGGGCGGCGTCGCCGCGGAACGCGACATCGAAGACCCGGTCCAGGTCGTCGTTGGGAATGCCGCCGCACTCGTCGACGACTGATACGACGGCGACGCCGGGCTCGGTCGTGACCGCCACGCGAACCCGGCCACCGGCGGGCGTGTGGCGCACGGCGTTGTCCAGCAGGTTGCGCAGGATCCTGGTTGCCTCGGCGGGCGAGACCAACAGGGGCGGCGGGGATCCGAGCTCGCACGTCAGGTCGATCTCCCGGGCGCGGGCGGTCGGTCGCACGCCATCGATGACCGTCCCGACCAGCTCCGCAACCTCGATCGGCCGGGGAGCCAGGTCGATCGCACCGCTGGTGATCCGGCTCAGCTCGAACAGGTCGTCGACCAGCAGCGTCAGACGATCGGTTTCGGTGCCGATCGACCGGAGGTACCGGCTGACGTCGTCGGGGTCGTCGACAACACCGTCCTCGATCGCCTCGGCCATGGCGCGGATGCCGGCCAAGGGGCTGCGCAGGTCGTGCGACACCCATGCGACCAGCTCCCGGCGAGAGCGTTCGAGCGCCAGCTCGCGCTCGTGGGCCTCGCCGAGCTGTTGCGACATCGTCGCCAGCTGCTCGCCCAACCGCCCGAGCTCGGTGACCGATGCGTCGGGGAGGGCACTCGGGACGTGGCCATCGGCGATGGTGCGCGACAGTGCGCCCAGCCGATCGGTGTCGAGCCGGATCCGTCGCGCCAGCCGCCACGCTGTCAGCACGCCGATGAGCCCGGCGGTGCCGGCGATGATGCCGAAGGCCGTCAGGTCGTGGGAATCGATGAACATCGCCCGCGCGGCCACCATCGCGCCGACCCAGGTGGCCATGAGCGGCGCCAGCGCGACCACGAGCACCTGCCGCCCTGCAGGGGCACCGCCCCGACGACGGGTGAGCCAGGAGCCGACGAGCACCACCGGCAGCGCGCCCGCGGCGGTCAGCAGCACGAGGGTCAGGTCGTCGCTGACGGCGGAGGCGAGCACGAGGGACGTCATGTTTCGAACCGGTACCCACCCGAGACGGTCACGAGGTGCCGTGGCGCGGTCGGGTCGTTCTCGAGCTTCACCCGCAATCGCCGCACGTGCACGGTGACGGTGGCCGAGTCGCCGTAGGTCCAGCCCCACACGGACTCGAGCAGGTCCTCTCGCGTGAATGCCTGTCGGGGATGCGACATCAGGTGCACGAGCAGGTCGAACTCCTTGGCGGTCAGGTGCACCGGTCGGCCCGCTCGTCGCGTCTCGTGGGCGACCGGATCGACCTCCAGATCACCGGCCCGCAGCGGCTCGCCCGACGCGTCGCTCATGCTGCCGTCGGCGCGACGCATCACGGCCTTGATCCGCGCGGTCAGCTCCCTGGGCGAGAAGGGCTTGGTGACGTAGTCGTCGGCCCCCAGTTCGAGGCCGAGCACCCGGTCATCCTCCTCTGCCCGGGCCGTCAGCATCACCACGGGGATGGGGGCCGACTGCCGGAGCTGCTGACACACCTCGAAGCCGTCGAGCCCCGGGAGCAGCACGTCCAGCACGACCAGGTCGGGCAACCATTCCAGCGCCCGGTGCAGCCCGGCGGCGCCGTCGTCGCGGACCTCGACCTGGAATCCCTCGCGTTCCAGGTAGCGGCCGACGACCTCGGCCAGCATCGGGTCGTCCTCGACCACGAGAATCCGTCGCGGTTCCACCGAGGCAGTCGGGTCGGTGGTCGCCATGCGGGCAATGGTACGACGCGGCCGATGTCCCTCCGCGGCGAGGGGGGGGTTTGTTTCGCGTTCCGTAACCCGCTGGCGCCACCCTCGAGCACGGCCGTTGGGTACGGTCGGACACATGGCATCCACGGGCGTCGCGGACCAGATCGAGGCAGTTCGTCTCCGGGCCGACGGGCGCGAAGTGCATGACGCGCGAAGTGCACGACGAGCGCAGCGCATCGATCTTCGGCATCGCACTGGGGTTGTCGTTCCTGGTCTGCTTCCTCACCGGTGTGTGGTCCCACCTGCAACAGCACCCACCGGCCTGGTTGCCCATCCCGCTCGGACCTGCTGGGCTCTACCGAACGACCCAGGGGCTGCACGTCATCACGGGGCTGGCATCGATCCCGCTGTTGCTCGCCGAGCTCTGCTCCGTGTCCCCCCAACTGCTGAAGCGACCCGTTGTGCGCAGCCCCGTGCACGCGGTCGGGTGGATCGTCATCAGGGGTGGCCGTCGTGTCGGCACTGACCGACGACTCGCTCCGGGGCGCGCGGGGATCCGAACCGTGATGGTGACGGAGCAGGCGTCGACCGGCGAGTCCCATGAGTTCGCCGTCACCGCTTGGCAGAGCCCGGCGACGAGAGCGGAGCGGGAGATGCTCGTCGGCATCCCTGCCGCAGTGCTCGACATCGGCTGTGGCCCGGGGCGGTTGCTCACCCGATTGCGGCAGCTGATCGCCCCCGACGGTGTCGCGCTGGTCGAGGTCGATCCTCCCGGACGTTTCCTGGTGCTCGACGAGATGCGCCTGCGTTGCCCGCGTGCGGGGGACGGGCCCTTCTTCGAATGGGCCTGGGTGGGGGCGGATGCCATCTCGGACTTGTCGGGTGCAGCGGGGTTCGGCGACTGCGAGCTGCGATGGCACGACGGCAACCGGTTCGTCGCGCACCTGCACGCCGGCGGGGCATGGTGACGATGATGGCCGGAGCGCGGCTCGACCCGCGCGAGGTGACGCTCGCGGTGATCGCGAAGGCGCCGCTGCCGGGAGCGGTCAAGACCCGGCTGTGCCCGCCGTGCACCCACGAGGAAGCAGCGGCCATCGCCGAGGCCGCGCTGTGCGACACCCTCGACGCGGTTGCTGCCGCGGCAGTCGGCCGCCGGGCGATCGTGCTCGAGGGCCGGCCGGGACCGTGGACACCTGCGGCGTTCGACCTGCTGGCACAGCGCGGTGACAGCCTCGACGAGCGGCTGGCGGCGGCGTTCACCGATGTGGGCGGGCCGACGGTGATCATCGGCATGGACACACCGCAGGTGACCGCGGCGATGCTCGACCCGGTGGTCACGGAGCTCTGCGAACCCGGCACCGATGCCGTGCTCGGCCGGGCCACCGATGGTGGGTACTGGGTGATCGGCCTCCGGCACCCTCGTGCCGATGTCCTGTCGGGGGTGCCGATGAGCCTCGACACCACCCACGAGGCGCAGCTCGAACGACTCTTGCACCTTGGCCTGCGGACCACCTCGGTCGGCGAGCTTGGCGACGTCGACACGTTCGACGATGCGATCGAGTTGGCCGT
>Ga0315287_10007774_pt1 | contig 10770 bp, 5 predicted proteins | sample YL17G11_0_MG_FD_205037 | JGI IMG/M metagenome (GOLD analysis project Ga0315287, IMG submission 205037) | Sediment microbial communities from Yellowstone Lake, YNP, Wyoming, USA - YL17G11_0 | ecosystem: Environmental > Aquatic > Freshwater > Lake > Sediment | place: USA: Wyoming | collected...
GCCCCTGGCGACGCGGGCCCGGCGCGAGCCGTTCAGGAGGGCCGGATTGCGCCGCTCCTTCTTGGTCATCGAGCTGATGATGGCGACCATGCGCGGCACTTCCTTGCCGCTGACCTGGCTCTTCACGTGGTCCGGGATCTGGCCCATGCCTGGCAGCTTGTCCATCAGCCCGGCGATGCCGCCCATGTTCTGCATCTGCTCGAGCTGGTCTCGCATGTCGTTGAGATCGAATTTCTTGCCCTTGGCGACCTTCTCGGCGAATTTTGCCGCCTTCTCCTTGTCGACGCCCTGCTCGACCTGCTCGACCAGCGAAAGCACGTCGCCCATGTCGAGAATCCGGCTGGCCGCGCGGTCGGGGTGGAAGATGTCCAGGCCGTCCGGTTTTTCGCCAACGCCGACGAACTTGATTGGCTGGCCAGTGATGTAACGCACCGACAGCGCTGCGCCGCCGCGGGCATCACCATCGGTCTTGGTCAGCACCACGCCGGTGAGCGGCAGCGCCTCGGAGAAGGCCTTGGCGGTGTTGGCTGCGTCCTGGCCGGTCATCGCATCGACGACGAACAGGGTCTCCACCGGCTTGATCGCCGCGTGCAGGGCCTTTATCTCGGCCATCATCGCTTCGTCGATCGCCAGGCGGCCGGCCGTATCGACCAGCAGCACGTCGACGAAACTCTTGCGCGCGTCGGAGATGGCGGCGCGAACGATCTCGACCGGATCCTGACCGACCTCGCTCGCGAAGAACATCACATCGACCTGCTTGGCTAGTGTCTCCAATTGCTGGATCGCAGCCGGACGGTAAACGTCGCAGCTGACCACCATCACTTTTTTCTTGCGCCGTTCCTTGAGGTGCTTGGCGAGTTTGGCAACGGTGGTGGTCTTGCCCGCGCCCTGCAGGCCGGCCATCAGGATGATCGCCGGGGCCGGCACGTTGAGGTTCAGCTCGCTGGCCTGCGAACCCATGACCGCGGCCATTTCGTCGTGCACGACCTTGATCAGCGCCTGCCCTGGAGTCAGGCTGGTCAGTACTTCCTGGCCGACCGCGCGGACCTTGATACGTTCGATCAGGGCGACCACGACCGGCAGGGCGACATCCGCTTCGAGCAAGGCGATTCGCACCTCGCGCAGCGACTCGCGGATATTTTCCTCGCTCAGGCGGCCGCGGCCGCGCAGGCGTTGCAGGGTGCCGGACAGGCGCTGGGTCAGCGACTCGAACATGGGGTACGGTGCCAGACAAAAGGGGTGGCAAGTATAACGCGAGCCCCGGCGGACCCATCATCGGCACGGTTCGCGTCCGGCCGACGGTATGCCAAACTGCACGCATGTCCGAATCGCTGATACCCCTGCTCGCCGCGCTGACCTACCTGATCGCCGCCGGCGGACTCGTGCGCAGCCTTCGCGAGGGCAATACCCGCAGCCGGGCCGTGCTGTGGCTGGCGCTCCCGGCGATCGTGCTGCATGCCGCCACGCACGCCATCGGCTGGTCCCACTTGCATGGACCGGACCTGCATTTTTTCGCCGCGCTTTCGCTCGTTGGCCTGGGCATGGCGGCGTTCAGCACGCTGGCCGCCGGCACCCAGCGCATGGAGGCCCTCGGCGTGGTGATCTATCCCTTCGCCGGCGTCCTGGTATTGCTGTATCACTTTGCCGGCCACGGCCATACCGAGAATCTAGACTGGCGCCTGCAGCTCCATGCCTGGCTGGCACTGCTTGCCTACGCCGCGCTCGCGGTCGCCGCGCTGATCGCGGTGATGCTGTGGTTCCAGGAACGGGCCCTGCGCCGGCGCCACCTGGGCGGATGGCTGCGCGCGCTGCCGCCGCTGGTACAGCTCGAAGCATTGCTGTTCCGTTCGCTGGCCGCGAGCTTTGTGCTGCTGACGCTGGCACTGATCACGGGCGTGATGTTCGTCGAAAACCTGCTGGCGCAACATCTCTGGCACAAGACCGTGCTCTCGTTCCTGAGCTGGCTGGTGTTGGGCGTACTGCTTTTCGGCCGCTGGCGTTTCGGCTGGCGCGGCCCGCGCGCCGTCAAGCTGACGCTGACTTCGATGTTGCTGCTACTGCTCGCATACTTCGGCAGCAAGTTCGTCCTGGAAATGCTGCTCAAGCAGGGCTGACTCTGCGCGGATCGCTCAGAACGCGGCGGCCAGGGCATCTGCGAGCCGGTCGACCGCGATCACTTCCATCTCCCCGACCCGGCCTTTCTTCGGGGCGTTGCCCTTGGGCACGATGGCGCGCCTGAAGCCGTGGGTCGCGGCCTCCTTCAATCTTTCTTCGCCATTGGGCACCGGGCGAATTTCGCCGGACAACCCGACTTCGCCGAAGGCCACGGTTTTTTCCGCCAGCGGCCGGTCGCGCAATGAAGATACGACGGAGAGCAACACCGGCAGATCGGCCGCAGTCTCCTGCACGCGGATGCCGCCAACCACGTTAACGAAAACGTCCTGGTCGAACACTCCCACGCCGCCGTGCCGATGCAGCACCGCCAACAACATCGCCAGGCGGTTTTGCTCCAGGCCGACGGTTACCCGGCGCGGATTCGACAGCGGGCTGTGATCCACCAGCGCCTGCACCTCGACCAACAAGGGTCGCGTGCCTTCGCGCGTGACCATGACCACGCTTCCGGGCGTCGGCTCGCTCGATCCTGACAGGAATATCGCCGAGGGATTCGCGACCTCGCGCAGACCTTTGTCCGACATCGCGAAAACGCCAAGTTCGTTGACCGCGCCGAAGCGGTTCTTGAATGCGCGCAGGATGCGAAAGCGGCTGCCGCTCTCGCCCTCGAAATACAGCACGGCATCAACCATGTGCTCGAGCACGCGCGGCCCGGCGATGCCGCCTTCCTTGGTGACGTGGCCGACCAGGAACACGCTGGTCCCCGTCTCCTTGGCGAAACGGACCAGCCGCGCGGCGCTCTCGCGGACCTGGCTGACCGATCCTGGCGCGGCGGTCAGTTGTTCCGACCACAATGTCTGGATGGAATCGGCCACGATCAGGCCGGGCTTCGACTCCGAAGCGAGCGCGAGGATCCTCTCGACGCCGGTTTCGGCCAGCGCGGTCAGGCCATCGAGCGGCAAGCCCAGCCGCATGGCGCGGCTCGCCACCTGCGACAGGCTTTCCTCGCCAGTGACGTACAACGCGGGCAGGCGCCCGCCCATGGCCGCCAACGCCTGCAGTAGAAGGGTCGATTTGCCGATGCCCGGATCACCGCCGACCAATACCACTGAACCCTCCACCATGCCGCCACCGAGCACACGATCGAGTTCGCCGATTCCAGTGGAGACGCGGACTTCCGCCGTCTGGCTGACCAGTTTCAGCGGCGTGATTTTCGGCGCATCGATCGCGCCGGCGTAGCCGGTGTTCCGAACCGCCGACTTGCCCGCGGATGCGGGCTCGATGACGAACTCGGAAAGTGTGTTCCACGCCCCGCACTCCCCGCACTGCCCTTGCCACTTGTTGAAGCTGGCGCCGCAATCGGAGCAGACATAGGCGGTCTTGGCTTTGGCCACGGGTGTTCCTCGATGCGGGTTCGCCATACTAAGCGACGGCGCGGCTCAACGTTCGCCGAGCACGATCACGGTTTTGGCCTCGGCACCGCCGCGCAGATAGCGCACCTGCACCGTAGCCCCGGGCAAATAGCGCTTCAGGGCGTCCGAGTAGGCACGCAGGCCATCGATGGTGGCGGCGTCGATAGCCACGATCACATCGCCCGGCTGCAAGCCCGCCTTGTGCGCCGGGGAGTCCGGGGCGACCTCGGCGACCTTCATGCCAGCGCCGGCGAACGCGAAATCCGGCGTGATGCCGGTGCTGACGCGGCGTTCGCCTGGCTGGGCGGGTGCACTCGCGGCCGTCTTCGGCGATCCCGCGAAATGCATCGGTTCGGGCCGCTCGGCGAGATAGGCGACTGCCTCGCGTGCGATGGCGGCAACCTTGGAAAGCCCCGCGACATCGATCTTGTCGGCGTCATCGCCGGGTTGGTGATAGTCGGGACTCGCTCCGGCGAACAACTGCACGCCCGGCACACCGGCTTCGATGAAAGCGACCTGGTCGGACGCGCTGATGTCCTGGCTGACCATCTCGGTTTCCACGCCGGTGACGAAGCCGGCGCCCATGAATATGAATTTCCACTCGCTCGCCGAGGCGCCGCCGAGCACCAGCAGCTTGCCGTTGCCGAGTCGGCCGACCGTATCCATGTTGACGTTGCCGATGACCTGCCCGGCCGGATAGAGCTGCATTGACTTGACGTAGTGGCGCGAGCCGCGCAGGCCCGCTTCCTCGGCACTGAAGGCGGCAAACACGATGTTGCGCTTGGGCGCCGACGACTTCAGCACCTCGGCAAGCTCGAGCAGCACGGCGACGCCGCTGGCGTTGTCGTCGGCGCCGTTGTGGATCTGGTTCTCGTTGCCCTTCTTCGGATCCGGCCAGCCCATTCCGAGGTGGTCGTAGTGGGCCGACAGAACCACCGATTGCTGCTTCCAGTCGGGATTGCTGCCCGGCAACACCGCCAGCACGTTCTTCGCCATGACTGGAGTTCCATCGGGCCCCTTGGCCACTTCGAATTCCTGGAAATAGCTGCCGTTGTCGCCAGCCGGCAATAGTCCGGAGGCCTTGAAACTTGCCGCGATGTAATCGGCCGCCGCATCCAGTTCCTTGCTGCCGAGGCCGCGTCCGCGCATTGCATCGTCGGCAAGGTGGCGCACGTGCGCATGCATGCGGTCGCCGCGAAATACCGGGGCGAGTTGCGCCAGCGCGGGACGCTTGTCCAGCGCCAGTGAATCGGAAACCGGGTCCGGAGAGAGCGTTTTCGCCAATGGCGAGCCTACTGTCGGCCACTCGCCTTTCGCGATGTTGGTGGGCTCATCGCCGGTGAAGGCAAGATAGCTGTACTTGCCGTAGTGCGGAAGCTTCCTTGCCAAACCCTCTACGGCGGCCAGTTCAGGCACCGACAACCAGACGACAGCGAGTTCGGGGTTTTCCGGATGGCGCACCGCCACCACCAGGCTGTTGTCAGCACGAGTGAACTCGGTCCGGCCGAGGCGGGCAGTCGCTTCGTCGATCCGACCCTGGTAACCGGCAACGGACTTGTCCACGACATGGCGCCAGCGATTGTTCCAGCCGAGGATCCAGACGCTGCGATCGGCGGGCAGCGCCGACAGCTCCTTGTCGCCGATCACTTTGATGTCGCGAGTGCTGTCCCTGGTCCAGATATCGGAGAGCTTGCGATAGCGTTCCGCCTCGGCAGCCGGCGCATCGTCCGGGACCACCAGCGTCACTTTGTCCGCGCCAAATGCCTTCGACAGCGACGGCGGGATCTCGGCGTAATTCAGTGTGCGGAACAACTCGAACTGCGGATCGACCTCGATGCGCAACGGCGCCTCGGCCAGATCGAGCGTGAACGACTGCGTCTTCTGCGTCATCTCCACCCTTTCGAGGCGGACGGCCTTGGCGCTGTAGACCGCAATCGGCACCTGCAGCAGATAGGCTTCGTCAGCCTGCTTCTGGGCCAAGGTGAACGTCAGTCGATGGCGATCGCCCGCACGCTCGACCGCAACCGCTCCCAGCGCCAGTTCAGGGGCGCCAGTGCGAAGCACCCACTGGTCGAAGAATCCGCCCAGCTTGCGATCGCTGACGGACTCGAAGGCGACGCGGATATCATCGAACGAGGCGCGCTTGAATTTGTTGTCACGATAGAAGCGCTGCATCCCGCGCACGAAAGTCTCGTCGCCGACCATGCCGCGCAGCATGTTCCAGGTCATCGTCGCCTTGCCGTACCCGACAGCCTGCGACGCGGCGTTGTCACGCGAACGGAACTTCGACAGCGGGAAATCCTTGCCGACGCTGACGTAGTCGGTATAGGCCTGCAACGCGGATCGGCGATATTCATCGCCCTGGCCGCGCTGTTCGGCGACCAGATGATCGGCCATGTAGGCGGTCAGCCCCTCGCACCAGTTGCCCGACTCAAAGTCGACGAAAACGCCGTTGCCCCACCAGTTGTGCAAAAGCTCGTGCGGGTAGGACGAATGGAGGATGAAGGGAAAGCGGATGATCTGCGAGCCAAGCAGGGTGAACGACGGCATGCCGTAGCCGGTTTCCCAGAAATTCTCGACCAACGCGAACTTCGAGTACGGGTAAGGCCCGATCAGCTTGCGATACATCTCCAGATACTGCGCGGTCGTCTCAAGATAACGGTTGGCAAGCGCGTCGTCCTTCTCGCGCAGGAAAGCCATCGCCTTGACTGCGCCGGCGTCGAATTCGTACTCGGTGAAGGCGGCGGCGATCACGAAGATCTCCTCGGTCGGCGTGTCCACCACCCAGGTGTCGCGATGTTTTCCGTCGCGGTCGTCGCTGGCGACGCGGCCGCCCTGGCTCACGCTGCGCCAGCCCGCCGGCGTGGTGACCGTCATGCGATAGGTGACGTACTCGTCGCCGAAGCTCGGAATCCAGTAGGTGGAGCCGGCGAGATAGGCGCCGCGCGGGTCAACGATGCCGGGCGACTGGCTGAAGCCGCGGGCATACTCCTCGCCGACCTGCACGATTGGGTGGTTGATCTTGCCTTGGTAGCGCAGCGTCAGTTTCGAGGGTGTACCGCCTGCAAAGTGCAGCGTCCACGCCTTCAGCGGCACCGGTGCGCTGCTCGACGGGTTCTCCTGATCCATGCCCACGTCGACGGCACTGGCGTCGCTATCGGCGAGCGTCAACTGGACGTCCGCGCCGGTCGCCTGCGGAACCAGAGTAGCGTTCAGCTTGAAGGTGAACTCGCGCGCGGACTGCTCGGCTGGCAGTTGGATTTCATCGACCACGGAAATCATGCTCGTGGCCGGATCCAAGGTGACATCGACGATGTGGACTACGGGCAGTGCCCCGGCGCTGGCGACGCGGCTGGCCACGCACAACAGGAGCACGACGATTCTCTTGTACATCCGGATATCCCAAGTTCTGTCGGTCGGCCCGGATACGTCGAGTACCGGCTATGCAACGACATTAGGGGAATTGGATGATTGCGGCAAACATGAATTTGCTTGTGCCCAGCGCTTGGGCAACGGGCTCGGGAAATCGCCTGCCTTCGGCAAGGCGGCAGCTGGCGCTCAAGCAGGCCATTTTCAGGAAGTGGTGCCGGAAATAGGAATCGAACCTACGACCTACGCATTACGAATGCGCCGCTCTACCAACTGAGCTATTCCGGCGGAACGCGAATTTTAGGCCCTGGCGGCCCCTGCGGTCAATTTGACCGTCACTCGACCAGGATGAAACGCAACTCCTTGGGCAGCGCGAAAACCATGTTTTCCGGCTCGCCATGCAACTCGCGCACGGCATTGCCGCCAAGGGACTGCAGCCGCTCGACTACGCCCTGGACCAGCACTTCGGGGGCCGAGGCGCCCGCGGTCACGCCGATCGAGCGCTTGCCCTCGAGCCATGCCGGATCAATATTCTCCGCGCCGTCAACCAGGTAGGCGGCGGCGCCCTGCTTCTCCGCCAGTTCGCGCAAGCGGTTGGAGTTGGAGCTGTTGACCGACCCCACCACCAGCACCAGGTCGCAATCGGCCGCCAGTTCGCGCACCGCGTCCTGGCGATTCTGCGTGGCGTAGCAGATGTCGTCGTGCCTCGGACCTTGCAGCGCGGGGTACCTGGCCTTCAATGCCGCGATCACGTCACGGGTCTCGTCCACCGACAAGGTAGTCTGGGTCGTATAGGCGACGTTTTCCGGCTGTGCGATCTCGAGCCGATTCGCATCCTCCACGTCCTCGACCAGATAGATATGGCCACTCCCGGCCTCGGCCTGCCACTGCCCCATCGTGCCCTCGACTTCCGGGTGCCCCTCGTGGCCGATCAGGATGACGTCACGACCGGCGCGACAGTGCCGCACCACTTCGATATGCACCTTGGTGACCAGTGGGCAGGTTGCGTCGAATATCTTCAAACCACGTCCAGCGGCCTCATTGCGTACCGCCTGCGACACGCCATGCGCGCTGAAGATGACCGTGCCTCCGGCAGGCACCTCATCGAGTTCCTCGACGAACACGGCGCCGCGCTGACGCAGGTCCTCGACCACGAAGCGGTTATGGACCACTTCATGGCGCACATAGATGGGCGCGCCCAGGGTTTCGATCGCCCGCTTCACGATCTCGATTGCGCGATCCACGCCAGCGCAGAAGCCACGCGGATTGGCCAGCACGATGTCCATCAGCTGATTCTGCCCTTGTCGCCGTGCCTCAGGCTGAACAGCACCATCAGCGTGGCGCCGACCACGATGCAGCTGTCGGCCAGATTGAAGACCGGCCAGTGAAAGCTTTTCCAGTACCACTGGACGAAATCGACCACATAGCCGAAGCGCAGGCGGTCGATCACGTTGCCGAGCGCGCCGGCGATGATCAAGGCGTAGGGCAATGCCGTGCGCCAGTCGCCCCGCGGCGTGCGCATCAGGGCAATCACAAGCCCGCCGCTGATCAGCACGGCGAGGGTGACGAAGAAGGCATGCTGCCAGCCACCGGCATCAGCGAGAAAGCTGAAGGCGGCGCCGGTGTTATGGGTCAGTGTCCAGTTCCAGAAACCCGGCACGAAAGGCTGCGGCTGCTGGAATTGCAGATGCGCGACCGCTAGCCACTTGCTTATCTGGTCGAGCACGATCATTACGGCCGACAACGTCAGCCACGCCAGTGCGTTCGGTCGCGATCCGCTCAAGTGCATCTGTTTCGGGGCGGCCATGGTCTAGAAGTACTTCCTGGCTTCGCCATCGCCATTCACGTTCTCCACGCAGCGCGCACACAGCTCCGGGTCATCGGCGAAGCTGCCGACATCGGCCCGATAGTGCCAGCAACGAACGCATTTCGCGTGGCCCGATGGCTTGGCGAAGATCCAGGCGTCGGAGCCTTCGGCCTTGATCGCCTCGGCCGGTCGCGATGCGAGCGGCTTCAGGCTGAACGATGAAGTGATGAACAGGAAGCGCAATTCGTCCGCGATTCCCGGATGCGCTTCCAACGCCTCGATATTCAGGTCGGCATAGGCCTCGACCTCGGCCGCCAGCGAAGCGCCGATCTTGCCGTCGGCCCGCATCGGTTCGAGCGCCTTGCTCACCGCCTCGCGCAAGGACAACAACTCCTGCATCAGTGGTCCGTCGACCAGCCGGTACGCGCCATCCGCGGGCAGCAATTCGTCGATCTCGGCGATGGTCGAGAACAATACGTTTTCGTGGCGATCGCCCGGAAGGTATTGCCATATCTCGTCGGCGGTGAAGCTCAGGACAGGCGCGATCCAGCGCGCGAAGGCATCGATGATCCGATACATCGCGCTCTGCGCGGAGCGACGACCATGGCTGTCGGCCGGCATCGTGTACAGGCGGTCCTTGGTCACATCCAGGTACAAGGCGCCGAGGTCGTTGCTGCAGAAGTTCTGCAGCAGGGCAACCACGCGCGCGAAGTCATAGTCCCGATAGGCTTCCCATACCCGCTCGTTCAACTCACGCGCGCGCGCCATCGCCCACTGGTCGAGCAACAGGCTCTCTTCCACGGGGACCAGGTGGATGGCCGGGTCGAAGCCGGCCAGGTTGCCCAACAGGAATCGCGCCGTATTGCGAATCCGTCGATAGGCATCGGCGCTGCGCTTGAGGATTTCGTCGGATACCGACATCTCGTTGCGGTAGTCGGCGGAGGCCACCCACAGGCGCAATACGTCGGCGCCGAGCGAGTCGATGACTTTCTGCGGCTCGACCACGTTGCCGATCGATTTTGACATCTTGCGGCCGGAGGCGTCGACGGCGAAACCGTGCGTCAGCACTTGCCGAAAAGGCGCGGCGCCGTCCATCGCGATGCCGGTCAGCAGCGAGCTCTGGAACCAGCCGCGATGCTGGTCGGAGCCTTCCAGGTACAGGTCGGCCGGCTTGTGCAGCCCCTGCTCCGGCCGCGCTGCGAGCACGCATTCGTGGGTCACGCCAGAATCGAACCAGACATCGAGGATGTCGGTGACCTTGTCGTAGTCCGCCGCTTCGCTGCCGAGCAATTCGGCCGGCTCGAGGTTGAACCAGGCGTCGGCGCCGGCGAGTTCAACCCTGGCGGCGACCTCGCGAATCAACTCGACGCTACGCCGATGCGGCTCACCCGTTTCGCGGTGCACGAACAGTGCGATCGGCACGCCCCAGGTGCGCTGGCGACTGATGCACCAGTCCGGCCGGCCGTTGACCATGCCGGCGATGCGCGCCTCGCCCCAGTCGGGAATCCACTTCACGCCCTTTATCGCTTCGAGCGCGTCCTTGCGCAGGTTCGCCTGCACCATGGAAATGAACCACTGCGGCGTGGCCCGGAACGCCACCGGCGACTTGTGCCGCCAGCAATGCGGGTAGCTGTGGGTCAGCTTTTCCGACGCCAGCAGCACGCCGCGCTCGGCGAGCAATGCCGTGATGGTGTCGTTGGCCTTCCAGATGTACTGGCCCGCGAAGATCTCCGTACTCGGCAGGAACACGCCCTTGCCATCGATCGGATTGAGCACCTCGAGGCCGTACTTCTGGCCGACCACGAAGTCTTCCTGGCCGTGCCCGGGTGCGGTATGCACAGCGCCGGTGCCGGCCTCGGTGGTGACGTGGTCGCCGAGGATGATCGGCACGATGCGCGAATAGAACGGGTGCTGGAGTTGCATCAACTGCAGCGATGCTCCCTTGGCGCTGCCAAGGATGCTCGGCTGCTCGATGCCGTAGCGTCGCAGCGCGGATTCCGCCAATGCCTCGGCCAACACCAGCAGCACGCGACGACCGCCACGGGCCGGCCCTTCCACCAGTACATAATC
>Ga0315287_10007775_pt1 | contig 10770 bp, 6 predicted proteins | sample YL17G11_0_MG_FD_205037 | JGI IMG/M metagenome (GOLD analysis project Ga0315287, IMG submission 205037) | Sediment microbial communities from Yellowstone Lake, YNP, Wyoming, USA - YL17G11_0 | ecosystem: Environmental > Aquatic > Freshwater > Lake > Sediment | place: USA: Wyoming | collected...
GATTGACAAGCTTCTCCGGGGCATATCGTTCAGCTTCTTAACGTTACGAACCGCCGTATACGGATCCGTACGTACGGTGGTGTGAGAGGACAGCCGGTGAAATAATCGCCGGCTTCCTACTCGATTGGCGACGACTAGTCAAAAAGGATATACTATGAGACAACCCGCTCCCCTTATCTGTCTTGTCATGACGACCGTGCTGTGTTTCGGCCAGACGAAGCCAAAAAACCCTGCACTTTCATCGCTGGTTGAAGCGGAGCGAACGTTTGCACGCACCAGCCTCGAGATTGGCACGCGCCCGGCATTCATGAAGTTCTTTGCCGATGATGCGGTTGTGTTTCGACCAGGCCCAGTCAGATATAAAGAAGCGGTGAAAGATGTTCCCCCTTCCGCCACTCCAAAAGAGACAAGCCTCCAGTGGGAGCCACTGTACGGAGATGTGGCCGCCAGCTGCGATATAGGGTACACCACGGGACCATCCGTCTGGACAGATCACACCTCCGCCCAGCGCCCCCCGTACTACGGGTTCTATTTCTCCGTTTGGAAGAAGCAATCAACAGGGGAGTGGAAGGTTGCGTTTGACGTAGGAACCGAGCAGCCGGGACCGTACACCGGCCCGCGTACGTTTCATGCGCCGGTGGCAATAGAGCCGGAGAACGCTATACCGAAGTTGGGACCAGGAGAGCACGTCGTTAGCCTGATGAACGCAGAACGAGAATTTCTTGAGTCGGTGCAAAAAGAAGGGGCGGTCAGCGCCATCGCCCGCTATGTGGGAGCAGAAGCGCGCATCTATCGCGATAGAGAAATTCCTATCGTCGGTGAGGATTCGCTAAAAGCGTACTTCTCTTCCAAACCATATTTGTCACAGTGGAACCCGATGTTCTGCGACGTTTCACTCTCCGGCGATATGGGCTATGTGTACGGGGGCTACGAGGTCGCAGCTCCCGGAGCCGCGCCAGCGCAGGTTGAAAATGGATTTTATCTTCGCGTGTGGAAACGCGATGGTGCAAATGCATGGAAATTCGTTGCCGAAGTGACAAACCCGCTTCCGCCTCCTCCACCACCGCCGAAGGAATAGGAAGAAACACGCATAAAGTTTCTCTCAAGAGGAAAGGCCCCCCGTGGATCAACAGGATAACGCCGGCTCCAGCGCTCCCCTCGGCGACATGCCGCCGGAGGAGTTTCGGAAGTACGGTCATCAATTAGTGGATTGGGTTGCCGACTATCTGCAGAACGTTGAGCGCTATCCGGTTCTGCCGAACGTTCAACCGGGAGATATTCGTCGTTCCCTTCCCGTTTCACCTCCTCAGAACGGTGAACCGATGGACAAGATCCTGGCTGATGTCGACCGGCTCGTCATGCCGGGCATGACTCACTGGAACCACCCACGATTCCATGCCTACTTTAATTCGTCTGCCAGTAGCCCCGGAATTCTTGCTGAGCTGCTGAGCGCTGCACTCAACGGCAACGCGATGGTGTGGCAATCGGGACCCGCTGTGACCGAATTGGAGGAGCTCACCGTTGATTGGCTTCGCCAAATGCTTGGGCTTCCCGCGGACTTCTGGGGAATGATTCTGGATACAGCGTCGACAAGCACACTTCACGCTATCGTTGCCGCCCGCGAGTCCCTTGCTGATTTAAAGACACGCGAACAAGGCTTGACCGGTCGTAAAGATGTACCGCGGCTGAGGCTCTACACTTCTGAATTCGCCCACTCATCGGTTGAGAAGGCGGTCATGACGCTTGGCCACGGCCTGGACGGGGTTTGCAAGATACCGGTGGATGATCAATTCCGCATGCGACCTGAAGCGCTTGCGGAAGCGATCACACAGGATCGGCGCAACGGAATGCGGCCGTTCTGTGTGGTTGCGACGGTTGGCACAACCTCCTGCACGAGTATCGATCCCGTTCCGGCCATTGCAGATGTTTGTGAGCGCGAGGGGCTCTGGCTCCACGTTGATGCCGCCTATGGCGGAACGGCAGCAATTGTGCCGGAGATGCGCCACATCCTCGCGGGCTGTGAACGTGCGGATTCGTTTGTCGTGAATCCCCACAAATGGATGTTTGTCCCGGTCGACCTCAGCATACTCTACACACGAAAGCCTGAGATTCTCCGTCAGGCTTTCTCTCTTGTTCCGGAATATCTTCGCACGGCACACGATGATGTCGCGCGCAATCTGATGGATTATGGAGTACCTCTCGGACGAAGATTCCGCGCGCTCAAACTCTGGTTTGTCCTCCGATACTTTGGAGTGAACGGACTGGCGAACCGGCTCCGGGAACACCTACGTATCACACAGATCTTCAAGGGTTGGGTTGAAACCCATCCTGATTTTAATCTCCTGGCCCCGGTGTATTTCGGGGCGGTATGCTTCCGTGTACATCCCCGGGGGATTGACGATAACGTACAGCTCGACACGCTGAACGAAAATCTGCTGAACGCGGTGAACGGAAGGCGAGAGATGTTTCTATCGCACACAAAGCTTGGCGGCAGGTACACTCTTCGCATGGTCGTTGGTCACCTGCGCACAGAAGAGATACACGTAAAGAAAGCCTGGGAAGTCATCCTGCAAGAGTTGAAACGCATTCGTTCGTAGTCATATGACCGACAATTCAACCCTGACCAACAATTACGATGAAAGCCTGCTCGCGCGCAGATGGTTCCGGTGGGTATTGTATTTTCTGATTTGGACGGCGGTTGGACTTTTTTTCGCATCGTACTCACCGCTCTTGAATCGACACGTGTTCAAGGCGCCCATCAGCTGGGACGAAGTGCTCATCACCAACCTGACGTTTTATTATATCTGGGCGTGTATCGCGCCGCTGGTGTTGTTGCTTGGCCGGCGGTTTCGCTTTGAGCGCGCAACATGGTTTTCCTCCCTCCTTGTGCATGTACCGACAAGCGTGGCTATTTCTGCCGTTCAGTTGTTCATCGCCGAAGCAGTATCTCAATCGCTCAGTCCTGAACCCTTGAAACTCTACGACGCGTTCAGGGAGATTCAACGCACGGTTGCAGTGTATTTTCACATGAACCTTCTGACGTACTGGGCTGTTCTTGGTGTCGGCTATGGTCGTGAGTACTACCGGAAGTTTCGCGATCGCGAAATGCGCGCAGTCCAGCTTCAAGCACAACTCACCCAGGCTCAACTGCAAGCGCTGAAGATGCAGCTGCATCCACACTTCCTGTTCAATACCTTCAATACGATCTCATCACTGATGCACCGAAGTGTTGACGAGGCCGATCGGGTCCTCACGGTGTTGGGGGATTTGCTGCGCTATTCTCTGCAGAACGCGGGTGTGCAAGAGGTAACGCTGAGTGAGGAACTCGAGTTTCTGAAGCAATATCTTGAAATCGAGCATACGCGATTTGAAGATCGCCTGAGAGTTCAATTCGATGTCGATCCGGAGCTGCTCGGCGAGAAGCTGCCCAACCTGATTCTCCAGCCGCTGGTCGAAAACTCCATCCGCTATGCCGTCGCACCAAGGGCGAATGGAGGTTCCATTGAAATCTCGGCCCGAAGAGACCATCATACATTGCAGATCAAGATTGTAGATGATGGGCCCGGGCTCCCTGCGGGATTCACTCTTCAAACATCCAAAGGAATTGGTTTGAGGAACTCGGCGGAACGGCTGGAGCAACTCTACGGCAAGGAACAGAAGTTTGAGCTGGTCAACCGGGTACACAAAGGCCTGGAAATAAACATCGTATTGCCCCTTCGGCCATCAGGCCCACCGAACGACAGCCGTACAGAGCCTTACTCTTCGTAACATTTTTCTCCCGATATCGTATTTGAGAGAAGGTTGAAACCTGGTTCCGGGAGATCCAATGCTCATCCGCAAGATCACTGCACACGCTTCAAGAATTGCCATTACACTTTTCATGGTTGTGTCCACGCTCCACGTGTCCGCGCAGGGAATAGAACAGAAGTTCTCCGAGCAGCGCCGCTTTGACGACGAGTCCTACTCCCGGGAAAAGAAAACAGCCGACGCTTACTATCATCTCGGCGTTGAAAACCTCCGCGAGCCATCAAACAGCGACATTGCAGTCGAGCAACTGGCGAAAGCAATCGAGCTCGACGAGACGAATGCCGAGTACCACTATCAGCTTGCCGAAGCGTACCTGGCGAATTTCGAGTATGCGAACCTCTTCCAAAAGCCGTTCATCGCGCCAAAAGTAAAAACTCAGCTTGAGCTCGCCGTACAGTACGACCCCTCCTCGATACGCTATCGTGACGCCCTCATTCAATACTATGTTTTCGCTCCAGGCATTTTGGGTGGTAGCTATGAGAAGGCGCACAAACAGGCTGACGAGATCGCACGAAGAGACTCGTATCTGGGTATATTAGCACACGCCGGAATACTTTCTGAAGAGGGAGAAGGGGAGCGATCGCTCTCACTCTACAAGAAGGCCATGCGCTCTCAACCCAAATCATGGGAAGCATATTATCGACTTGGAATGCACTACCTGAGCGTCCAGGAGCCGGACGACGCGATTACCATGTTCCGGAAGTACATCGATGTCGCACCCGAACAAGCAAACAGCTACAACTGTCTTGGACAGGCGTATCAGCAGAAACGGATGTATGCTGAAGCCATCTCGGCATTTCAGAAAGCTCTGGAGAAAGACCCTTTGCTCGCGCATCTTGTGTTTCGCATCGCGCAGCTCTACGAATTCAAGGGAGTGAAGAATCTTGCCCGCGCTCATTATCAGAGCTATGTTTCAATGATTCCGCGTGGGCGCGCCGCAGATGATGCCCGCGAGAAGATTCGGCTCCTGGCACAGTAAGCACACTCTTCATTGACGGCAACACGAATCTCCGGCAAGCGACCGGAGATTCGTGTGTTGGAAAGCACACCCCCCACTCTCCGCTTTTCTCTTGTCGTTCTTATCGTTATCTTGTAAAGTCTGTCAGGGGGCAGCAAAGCCCGTTCAGGTACTTCGAAGGAACCGCTCGAAGCAAATATTCGTTCTCTATAATAGAAAGCGTTTTCCAACAACAGGGGGCAGGTGAATGAAGAAGAATTTTTCGGCATGGATGATTGCAGCGGTGATGCTGGCGGGGATGATTCTCGGATTTCAGGGAAAGGAACTCATTTCTGCGGACAACATCTACGAACAATATGGAAAATTTCGGGACATTCTTTCTCTGACGGAGAAGTTCTATGTTGATCCCGTGGACACCCGGAAGTTGACGGAGGGAGCCATCGCCGGGATGTTGGAAAAACTCGATCCGCACTCGGTCTATTTCCCCCCGAAGATATTTGAGAAAGCTTCAGAGGAAATGCAGGGCAACTATCAGGGTGTTGGACTGACGATTCGGGCATTGAACGACACCATCATTGTCATCGAACCGATGGGAGGGGGACCCGCAGCAAAGCTCGGCATCCTTGCCAACGACCGGATTGTAAAGATCAACGACAGCACGGCCGTCGGCTTCACATCAGAGCAGGCGTCGCAGCGGCTGCGCGGGCCAAAGGGGACCAAGGTCAGGGTGTCGATTGCCCGCCCCGGAGTCAAAGAGTGGCAGCTCTATGAAATCACAAGAGCAGAAATTTCCATTGTCAGCATCGATGTCGCAATGATGGTGAACAAGGAGGTCGGTTACGTCGCGGTCAACAAGTTTTCCCAAAAGACCAACGAAGAGATGCTGGTTGTGCTGAAGGATCTGAGTGGTCAGGGCATGAAGAGGCTTATTCTCGATCTTCGTTGGAATCCGGGTGGGGTGCTGGATGAAGCCGTTCACATGGCGGATCTGTTCCTTGATGGTGGAGCGAAGGACAAACCCAAAAAGATCGTCTATACGAAGGCCCGTTCCAACGAGTTGGAAGAAACCTTTTTTGCCAGCGACGGCCAGGAATTTGAAAAGTTGCCCATCATCGTGCTGGTGAACCACGCCTCCGCGAGCGCCAGCGAAATTGTTGCAGGAGCAATTCAGGACTGGGATCGAGGGCTCATTGTGGGGGAAACAAGTTTTGGCAAGGGGCTGGTTCAGCGGCAGTGGGCGTTCGGCGACGGCTCAGCGTTCCGCCTGACGATTGCGCGGTATTACACGCCCAGTGGTCGCCTTATCCAGCGGGCGTACGAGGGCAAGGCGAAAGATGACTATCAGCGGGAAGCGTTCGAACGCGACGAGCAAGAGGGAGACAATCTGGCTCACACGAAAGACGTGAAAGCGAAGGGCGACTCATTGCATCCGGTGTTCCATACAAACGGCGGCCGGGTTGTATATGGAGGAGGAGGCATTTCTCCTGACTACATCGTGAAGCCGCCATCGGCATCGGAGTTCATGCAGAATCTTGTTCGAAGAGATGTGTTCTTCCAGTTCGCGACAAGTTATCTGGACTCCCGCAGCCAGGCAATCAAAGCAACGTACGGTGACGATCTGCAAAAATTCGTCAGCTCCTACACGATTTCTGACGAGATGATGCAGGAGTTCCGGACATTTGTCAAGACCAAAGGGATGACAATTGACGACAAAGATCTTCAGAAGGATCTCATCTATGTCAAAGCGAGGATAAAGGCGGAGATCGCATCGGCCTTCTGGGGGAACAGCGGACGATACCGCGTGATTCTTGAGGTCGATCCGCAATTCCAGAAAGCAATGGCCCTCGTGCCGGAAGCAGTGAAGTTTGCGAAGTTGAACTGAAGACGACCCAGTTGTCATATTTTTCCCTGAGCAAAGGTTCATCGGATATTCCGGTGAACCTTTGTTCTTTCGGGTCAGGCAAGATTGGACAACGTTGTTCAGCACACTGATTATATCAAGAACCTCGTGGGTAATGTAGATTGTATCTCTCTCGGTTCTGATTTCGACGGGATAGAGGTTACACCAACGGGGCTCGAAGACGTAACAAAATTTCCGGCAATAACCGCGGCACTACTTCAGTGGGGATACACAAGGCAGGATGTTCGGAAGATCCTTGGCGAAAACTTTATGCGCGTCTTCCGAACGGTGTGTAAATAATCGAGCAGCTCACTGAAAAACGGTTGTGCCCTCACCATCCGATAAATCGCCAGTCCCGCTCTTGTCCCGCCGTCTGGGATCCCGCCTCTGAGCGGGATCTCCCGCTCCTGGATTCCGCTAGTAGGCGGGATTCATAGAGCGGAACAAAAGCGGGAGATTCCGCTTCCTTGCGGGATTCTTAGAGGCGGAACCCGCCGCGCGGCCCGCCCGACCGTCGGAAGCCTCAGAGGGGTCTGGCGGGGACGGCTCTATCTTTATACAAAACCCGCCCAGAAGAGGTCCCCTCGGGGCGGGTTTCATGTTTTCGAAGACGTCGACTTCAGTCGATGGCGAGTCTTTAGGTGTCTCTTGCCTCCCTAACGACGCACTCCCTTTCCGAGGGCGAGAGTAATCCCCCAGCCATCGGGGTCATCAGGCGGAGAGTCGTTCCAGTCGTCATAAGCATGTGTGCCGTCGGTTTCATAAAAAATGATGTACCGGCCGGCTGGCAAGGTGATTGTTCCGTCAAAGAGTCTGTTTTTTTCTGCTCCACCGGCATGTTCCGTCTTACGGTACTTCATTTCCCACACCGTCTTGCTCGTGTTGGCGTCTTCAATCCAACCGTAATCGAACATCTCGCCGCTGCGTCCCTCACCGACAACATAAATGTGAATGTCGCTTTCCCGGGTCAGAGAGAACTCTTTTCGTCGTCGCTCATCATTGCCGACGCGCACGATGCTCGCGAGTGCAGAGGAATTTTCCCGCTCCTCGTACGCCCCAACATCCTTCGGATCGAACTGATCACCGGTAGCAGCAATGCTCATCCCCCAACGCTCAGGCTCGTACGGTGGTGCGGAGTTCCAGCCATGGTACGAATGCGAGCCGTCGGTAACGAAGTGAACAATATAGCCGCCCTTGTCCAGATGGATCACCTGATCGATCATGCGGTTCTTCTTATCTCCGCCGGCATAACCGGTTTCATTGTACCGCATCGTCCAGACTTTCCTTCGGGAGGAAGCGTCCACGATCCACCCGTAATCAGACATATCTCCATCCTGTCCCTCGCCGACAGCGTGAATGTGTACATCCATTGCCTTTTTCAACGTGAAAGATTTTGACCGGGACTCGTCATCACGCATTCGGGTCAGGTCAACCAGGATATTCTTCTCTTCGGCGGGTTTGTATTCGTAGGTCTTGGCAAACTTCTTCATGGATTCATCTTTGACCCAAATGGTCATTCCCCAGAAAGCCGGATCGTAGGGGGGAGGGGCGTTCCATTCTTTATAGGAGTGTGAATCGTCGGTGACGAAGAATGCAGCGTATTGTCCGGCGGGCAAAGATATGGTTTCACGCACAGACTTGTTTTTGCTTGCACCGCCTGCGTGTTGGGTTCCGGTCTCGGTCATTTCCCACACCCGTGCCCCGGTTTTGGTATTCACAATCCATCCGTAGTCGTAGAGAACATCATCGCGCCCTTCACCGAGGGCATACACAATCACCTCTGCGGGTTTTTCGAGCACGAACCCCTGATGTTGATATTCGTGATCCCAGATGGCAGAAAGAGAAAGAACGGCATTCTTCTTGAGGTCCAGCTGCCATCGGTCGACACCTTCTCTCCCGACGTGCTGCCCGCGTCCGTGAATCGTGAACTCCAGATCGTGGTATTCGCGAGTGTGACGACCTCCGCTGAAAATCTTTCCAGCGATGAAATCCATGAACTCTCCAAAACTCTCGATCCCTTGCGTCGGCTCAGGATATGCGGCGTAATATGATTCGTACGATCCTTTCGGGAGTTGGACGACTTCTTCGTAGTCAGCAAGACCCCGGCTGCGCGTTCGTCGGGGGGATTTTTTCAATTTCCAGACTATTTCGCGGCTCTCTTTGTCGAGAATCCATAAAGACGTACCAACCCCACGGAATCGATCGCTTGCTGCAACCGCGTTGACGGTGATGTCCTGATTGGCATCCAGCACAAAACCGTCGCTCCTCACCTCGTATGAGCCGACGTTACGAATGTCTGTGAGGAGATCTTGCTGGGCAAAAGAAACGGAGAAAAAAATAATGGGCAAGCAGGAGAGAGCAAAAGCAATACGTTTCATCGGCGGACCTCCATTGAAGGAACGAGACCTGTTTTGGATCAATGCGCTGTTCCTTGTTACGGAAAAAGAGGGTCTTTTGTTTCTGTGTGTTTGTCATCCCCTCATGCCTGCGTGCCTGCCTGCGCTGCCGCTTCGGCAGGCAGGCAGAACGTGAAATGTATCGGCCAAGGGCAATTGCAAAGCCTAGTCCTGGATTTCCGCTTTCGCGGGACAGATCGAAGAGCAAAACGGAATAGTGGAAACCTACCCCCTGCGGTTCTGAGAATCGAACCGCGTCCCCCTTCGCAAGGGGGACAAAGGAGGGCACTGCAAACGTAGCCGGTCCCGAAATTTCGGGACCGGCCGAGCTTGCCAAAAGAACATCTGGGCCGAACGAGAAGAACAACCAAGTCATTGCAATGACTTGGAGCAGGGTGTCATTGCGAATGTCTATCTCGCTCCCACGGTTCTCCGTGGGAGCGGAAGTGTGACACCCAGTTGCCGCCTGCAGATATTTGTAAATGCCATGCTCGCCTCGTGGTTCCGTTCCCACACGGAGCGTGGGAACGAGAAAAAAGCGTTCGGGAATGACATCGTTTCGAGAGTGGAATCAAAACTTCACAGTCATTCCCAGTGTGGGTAAGATCGGCCAAAGCTTCACTTCTTCGATGTACGGATTCCCATTGCGGTCGAACCGATAACGGTAGGACTGAACGTTGGTGAAGTTCAACAGGTTGCTGACGTCAAAGTAGGCCAACGTGGAGAGCTTCCAGATTTCGAATTCTCTGCTGATCCGGATGTCGACGCGGCGATAGGGTGGAAGCGTTCCGCTGTTCTTGCTTCCCTGGACCCACGACCATTGTCGCGTTTGTGCGTTGTAGACCGATGTAGACGGAGTGTAGGCGTAACCACTTCCATACTGAACCCGTACGTTTGTCCCCCAGGAGCTTCCCAGATTCCAATCACCGACAAGCGAGGCGGTATGTCGCTGGTCGGTATGCCGCGGATATTCTCCGATTTTATCGCGTAACAAATCCTCGCGACTCTCGAGGAATCCGTAACTGAGCCAACCGTAAAAGTTGGAAAGATTCAGTGCGATGTAGAGATCCACGCCATGGGCCCAACCGGTTGCATCATTCTTGCGTGAGTAACCTATGCGCCCGCTGCTCGAACGTGTAGAAGAAATCAGCTGATCGTATTGCTTCTTGTATGCTTCAATTTTTATGGTGAGGGAAGACGTGGATAATGGATCGAAGGGAATCACTCTCTCCACGCCAAGAATGTAGTGCGTCGCCTTTTGTCCTTTGGTGTTGGAATCAGACGCGACCGAGTAGGCGAGTTCACTGTAAATGGGCGACTGGTAAAAGAATCCCCACGCGGCCCTCAGTGTCGTCTGATCGAGGAAGCGATATGAAAGGTTAAAGCGCGGGCTGGCAGACCAGTCCTTGTTGAAGTCAAAATAATCGACCCTCCCGCCAACATTGACAATAAGCGCGTCGCTGAGCTGAAAGACGTGCTCCAGATACGATGCAAACTTGAAGGAGCGTGCGGCAATATGTTCGTTGGCAGCGTCAACAGAGCTGTCAACGCGGTACGTGTTTGTCGTATCCGGATATCGAATTGTGTTCGTTGTTTCGCTGAACGGGCGGCGATCAAGAAGCTGCTGGTCGTAGAAAATCCTCTGGTAGCTTACCCCGAAATTGAGCTCATACCATGGCGTTGCCTGGAGACCGACGGCACTCTTGGCT
>Ga0315287_10007776_pt1 | contig 10770 bp, 6 predicted proteins | sample YL17G11_0_MG_FD_205037 | JGI IMG/M metagenome (GOLD analysis project Ga0315287, IMG submission 205037) | Sediment microbial communities from Yellowstone Lake, YNP, Wyoming, USA - YL17G11_0 | ecosystem: Environmental > Aquatic > Freshwater > Lake > Sediment | place: USA: Wyoming | collected...
TTTGGAAATAGGCGTGATTTCCGCCGCCGAACCTGTGAAGAAAACCTCGTCGGCAATATAGAGCGCCTCGCGCGGCACTGGTTCCTCGATCACCTTTAGACCGATTTCCTCCGCCAGCGTGATCACCGTACGGCGGGTTATTCCGGGAAGCACCGAACATCCGAATGAAGGGGTGATCAAGGTGGCCTTGTCCCGACCGTAGCGAATAAGAAAGATGTTCTCGCCGGACCCCTCGGAAACCATGCCGTTCACGTCAAGGGCGATCCCTTCCACGTATCCGTGGGAGATCGCCTCGAGTTTGATCAGCTGGGAATTCATATAATTGGCGCCCGCCTTGGCCATCATCGGCATCGTATTGGGGGCGTTGCGTTGCCACGATGACACGCAGACGGAAACGCCGTTTTCCATGGCGTCCTCGCCGAGGTATTTGCCCCACGGCCAGACGGCGATGGTGACGTCGACCGGGCAGGTCCTCGGGTCGACACCGAGGTTTTCATAGCCGCGGTACACCACCGGCCGGACATAACACGTCTCAAGTTTATTTATGGCAATCAGATCCAGAATCGCCTTGTTGATCGCCTCTTTGTCGAAAGGAATCTGCATCCGGTATATCTTGGCCGAATTGAACAGCCGGTCGGTATGCTCCGCCAGGCGGAAACAGGCCGGTCCCTTCGGCGTTTTATAACACCTTTGCCCTTCGAACACCGATGATCCGTAATGCACAACGTGAGACAGGACGTGAATCTTTGCATCATCCCAGTTGACGAATTTGCCGTTCATCCAAATCTTGTCGACCTTCTTGAAAGCCATATTATGCTCCTGACTATCGTTTGCAAACTAGTAAGAGAGTATAGCAATTACCCTTTACGTTTTCAAGCTCAAAATGATGCCATTACTCCCGGAAGCAGCGCCAACGCTATGGCACGCAAAAAAAAGGCGGGCCGCGGGGCCCGCCTTCATGCTTTATTCACATCCAGCCAAGGGCGGCGGACCTTCCTTGAAGATGTAGCCGATCAGGTAAACCGCGTCGCTGATGTTGATGGCGCAGTCTTGGTTGACATCGCCGGTCTTCAACGGATTGGGCGCCGCGCCCCCTTTGAATATGTAATTGATGATCATGACGATGTCTGCAAGGTTGACCTGCCCGTCGCCGTCGGCGTCCCCCAGAAGCCAGGTACGAAGCACATAGGCGCGACTACACGGGGTGACGCCGCCGAAATTATCCACCGCCACCACCTTCCAGTGATAATCAACCCCGTAGATAAGACTATCCGGGGAGGCGTAGACCGTATCGGTTAAACCAGACACGGTGTCGGCATTGGAAAAGGCTTCGTTTGTCGCCAAGATAAACCGATATCGGGCGGTGTCAAACCGGTCGTCATCATGTGAGCCCGACCACGAAAACGTCGCCATCTGATTGTAAGACAGAGTCGAATCAGCCGGCGAAAGCAGATCGAATGCCGTCGGCAATTGATTGGACGCATTCACCCAAAAAGATGCGGGCGGGCTCCAGTTCCCATGCTCGAAGCCGTCAAACGCTCGGGCGCGCCAGTAATATATCGCATCTTCGCTGAGCGGTACTGTCATGCTCCAGGATGAACTGCCGCTGCCCTGTGGTTGCCCGGCGGCTTGATCCACGGCAACCGTCAAAGCACTGTCGGCATAAACCTCGTAATCATACGTCGGCAGGTCGCCTTCATCGTCGCCGGCATTCTGAATCTGCAGGCTCGGCGTAGCGTCGGTGACTCCGGCAAGATTGCTCGGAATCAGCCCGCTGGGAACAGTGGGGATAGAATTCATTCGAAATTGCGACGCCCGCCACACCGACCATTGAATCCCATTAAACACCTGAACGCGAACATAATAGGTCGCACCGTCATACAACGCCCCGCCCGCATAGACGGCGAAGGTATCACTGGCGGTGATGGGACCATGATCCCAAAGCTCCGCCATAGCCCAATCGTTGTCGGTGCCCACCTGAACGTGATATGCCTGCTGGGGAGCGCTTCCGGCGTCGTGATATGGCCAGGAAAAAAACGGAGAATGGTCGGTCAAATGCGTCTGGTTCCCCGGCCCAACGGTCACCGACGCAATATCGGGATACCCGGCCGGAACGGACACGCCGAAGAAATCAATGACATGGTTAAAGACTGTGTCCCGCTCCATGAAGCGCGAGTCCCCGGCCATGATCGCTTCCATGCCGTAGGCGAAAAAGACGAGGGAATACGTCCCGGCGTACGAAATCGCCGCCAAATCGGTGCTGTTGTAATACTCCAACTCCGGAGTACCCCCGTTATTCGCCAGATGATCGGGCTTGGTCTGGTTGGCAGCCCCACTGCCGCCGGTGAACACAACATACTTCTGGAAATCAGGAAAAACCTGCCCACTGGAATCCGCCGTCAGGACCTGCAATAGCGACGTGGACAGATACGTTGACTTGAGATAATTCGACAAAAACCCCGGATTGGAAACCACCAGTTGGGCGGCGATCCCCTGCCCGGTAAGGAACAGCTTTCCGCCGCTGTCGAGATAAGATTGAATGACGGAAACCTCCCCTGTTGTCAGCGGCGTCGTCTGATAATCACCGACAAACCACACCACCGCCTCGTGGCCGGTTAGGTTCGACAAACCCGGAACGCCTGACGTCGAAACACTCCACAGATCGTACGGCATCCGCCGCATCTGCAATGGCGATGTATAGTACTTCTCGAGGTCGTCACCATTATCGTCGTCGACCAGGATCACGGCCGGCTTGCCGACATTCTGCCCGAGGGTTACAAGCGTCGTATAAGCACCCCCGTCGGAAACAATCTGAAGATAAAAGGAGTCAATCCGCGATACATAATCGGACGGTATCGTGAACGTTAAAGGCGACCCGGCATTGCTGGCAGACCCGCCGGTGCCGATCGTACCCAATGGCGCTGACCCGGAGATGATACCCAAAGTGGCATCGTCTATAGTCATGTTCATCTGGACCGATGTCGCCGGTTTCCAGTCATTGGCAATCGTCACGGTCAGTCCGACCGTTTCCCCGGCTTCAAGAACGCCGTCGCCGTCCCCTCCCGCGGCATCGCTGAACGCGTAATTGGTCATATGGAGGTAGGGGCGAGACCAGGAGACATCAAGGTCGGTGGTCATAATAGAATCCGACAAGGAGATATTCCAGAGAGCCACCTGGGTTGAAGTCAAATTATACGCCTTGGAATCGGGCATCGTTTTGTCAGTAAACTGGGGAAAAGCTCCTCCGGTAGGGTACGGATCGCCACCGTCTCCCGTTCCGCTGCCGTGTTGGAGGTCGAACCTTCCGTCCGCCTGCTCCAAAAACACCTGAGGATGCCATTCATTGGTATTGCCCCAGACGTTATCGTCGATATGCCAAACCAGAATCCCCGACCCGGGGAGGCGGGAGTCAAAGCCCATCATCTGCCGGTTTTCGATGATGAAATACTCGTTGCTCGCCTGGCCGTTTTTCCACAAGCGATAAGCAGTCGGGGTCCATTCAACGGCGGGTAACTCCACGCCGGTCTGATTGGCCGTGATATTGATCGGCGCCATCCAGCCCAGCCTTATCTTGCTCCATGCAATAAGGTGCGACGGCGTTCGCGACCGGCCGTTGTAACTGCCGCTGGCCATCAGTGCCCAGTGTCCGGCGCCGGCCGAGGAATAGTCGGTATCATAGAGGTCGGGCAATCCCAGGACGTGACCGAATTCGTGGCAAAAAACGCCGATCGGGGACAGCGTTTGGTTGGCCGCGCTTTCCTCCGGTTCCATCGAGTAAGTGCTCACATAGACACCGTCCCGGTATTTCGGCGAAATATTCCACTGGTGTGAATGGATTTCGCAGCTGCTACCGGATTCCTCGTATCCGGACCCAGCGTGAACTACAAAAATGCCGTCAACGTAACCGTTGCCGTCGTTGTCATATAGGGAATAATCCACCGCCGGATCGGCCAGATCGACCGCCTCTTCAACCAGCTTTTGGGCATTGTGGGGATAAATGGCAAATCCGTGCGAACCGTCGCAGAAGTTGGTGTAATAGGTCGACGAGTTGGCGGCCCGGTACCAGCCCACCACGTCGCCGATCATGCCGAATTGACCGTACGAGTTCTCATAGTAAAATTCGGTCATCGAACCCGTCGGATTCTTCCCCTCCGAGAAGAGAATCGAGTCAAATTGATTCTTTGTGCCCGACACCGAGCCTGCCGTGTACGGCTTATCGGGAAAATCGATCAGGATCACCAGCACGCGAAAAGTTGTCTGCTGGGACGGCAGCCGTTTGCTGAAAGACGCCGAGACATCAGGTGATGGCGAATCCACCCCCTGAGCGTGCGCCTCAGCCATGGTTTTCAAAAACTCATCAAATTGGCCTTCATCTTTAAGGCGTTGGATAACCTCATCGGTCGGCGGGACAGCCAAAAGCGCCGAGGCCAGAAAAATCGAAACGACGGTGATGAGCAGCGAGAAGACAACGTATTTTTTCATTGATTCTCCATGACGTTTTCACACGGCAATCCAGATATTACCGGCATTTGTGATTTTCTCCATTCACTGCCTATGAAACAGGACAAATCACGTTTCAGTTCCCTATCCGGCCATCGGGCAATTGAGGATACAGGATGGCAGGTACAGTATTCAATATAACGTATGATCGGAATATCAGCGAGAGAAAAATCCTTCGCCTGGGAAAAACCTGCAGGTAAAAGCTGCCTAACGGATCGCCGGTTCGGGCTGGGGGGTTGCCAACGCCGCCTCTAACACGTCGACCATGTGCCGGGGGAAGGCGCGCAAGTGCGAGTCAAAGGACGCCCTGCCGGTCGGCGCGGGCGGGTCGACAATAGTGCACATCACCAGGAACGGCCTTCCCTTCATCATACAAAGCCGTCCCGCTGAAGCGCTGTCTTTATCTACGGCGACCGCGCCGTATTCGCGCTGAAGCCGACCGCTTAACTTGCGGTCAAAAACGCCGGAATCATCCGACACCACCGTGCCTTTGATGAGTTCCGGCCGGTTGGACTTGCCCGAGAATAAGCTCTCATAGGCCTGACAAACGCGTTGGATCAAACCCGTATCGGCATATATCATCGGCATGTCTTTATCAGGCTGGGGGTTATCCGGGATCGTTTTCAGGCTTTCCCCGATCTGCATCAACCTGTCGGCAACCACCATATCGCCGTGTTGAAGATACGGCACCAGAGGCGCGGCCACACCGGTGAAAATGACGGTATCGGCGCCGAAGCGATCGATGCCGATCCGGCCAGTGGCGACAATCCCTCTCTCGACGGCGCCGGTATCGGCCAGAACAACTCTCGTATCGTTGAATTCGCCCAGGTAAAATCGGATGCTCTCCACGGTTTCAACCGCGTCTATCAGCGAGCGTGAACGTAGCAACCCGATTTCTTCCGATCGGGAACCTATAATGGCGAGCATTGCGCGCCTCCGTGCATGACGGTCGATCCGGCCTATGAACGCGGGTGGCGTTGTCGTCTATGGTGTCGAACGGAAACCGGGCCGGCGGCCGCCTCCATCAATCGTATCGGACGGACGGCGGCTAATATTACCCGATCTCATTTGTGGAGAATCGCCACGATGTTGTCCGAATCAGGAGCAAGCGGCCCGGACAGAGACAGATTGGAATATAGATCGACAGCGGAAAACCCGCACGTCTGCGCGGAAATAATTAGCATTTCTTTGTCGATCGCCAGAATCGGCTCGGAGATTAGCCGGTGGTCTACCTGCCCGCCCTCACGCTCGATGACAATAACGTTAAGGCGGGTCACGTCCCCGGCAAAATCAAAGAAACGGACGAAAGTGTAGACCCCCGCGACGGAAACTTTTATGATCCGTCGGTCGGCGGCCCTGAAATGAGGCGTATTCAGAAGCTGGATAATGGCCCGGCCGCCCGGTTTCAGCACGCGACAAAACGACGCCAGCGATTTTGCCAGTCCTTCCGGCGTTCCCACGCCCGCCAGCGAATTGGCCAGGCAGAAGACGGCATCGAACTTCCCTGTCCACTCATCCGGCATCGATTCAAAATATCCTTGAACCAGGACCGGCGAGACACCCTCGGCGGCGGCATTGGTTTTAGCTTTGGCCAGCATCTCGGGCGAAGAATCGTATCCCACGACGCCAACGCCGAGACGGGTCAGGATAATGGTGTGAACCCCCGTGCCGCAACCGGCGTCGAGCGCCGATCTGATGCCGGATTTCTCGACCAAACCCTTGATAACGTCGACGTCATTGACCAGCCGCCGTGAATAGCCGGTCATTAGATCATAAAATGACGCGATGTTCGAAAAATCAGCCATGCTCACCTCTCCGGGTGCGGATATTGCGGGCTGTCCATGCGTCCAATATGATACTTGTACTCGTCAATAGATAGCGAATTCTGCGCGTCGGGCCGTGACAATCAGCGGGGGCCGTCTTTTTGCGTTCGGAGAGATTCAAGAAGCGCGCTGACGTGGGATATGAGGCTTTCCCGGGGGATGGTTTCCTGGATGTTTTCCGCTTTGAGCCATTCCTCCCGGTTGCCGACTTCCAGAGCCTGCCGTCGCCCGGCGACCAGATTTTTGACGGTGACCTCGTTGCGCTCGAATTCATCCGAACCCAATATAACCGCCACCGGGATGCCGACCCGGTCGGCATATTTTAGTTGTTTAGTCAGGTTCTTCGTCTCGCCAAGGAATATCTCAGCCCTGATTCCACCGTCCCGGATCTCGTTGAGAATCGCGATATAGTGCGGTAGTTTGTCCCTGTCCATGACCGTCACGATCACGTCGCTGATGGTTTCCTGAGGAACAATCAAATCCCGCGACATAAGCGCCGCCAAAAGCCGGTCGATTCCGGCCGACGCTCCCGTGCCGGGTATTTTCTTCCCGAGAAACCGTTCCACCAAACCATCATAGCGCCCGCCGGCAAAGACCGACCCCACCTCCGGGATATCGTCGAGGAAGGTTTCGAAAACCGGCCCGGTGTAGTACCCCAGTCCGCGCACGATGGTCAGGTCGACGTGGGCCTTGTCGGCGGAGACGCCAAAATGCCTGAGATATTCTCCGATCTCTCGCAGTTCACCGATCCCCGCCTCGGCTTCGGCCATCCCTTTGAGAAGCTCCGCCGCAACGGCCAGACAACCATCCGGCCCGGCCGTCTTCTGTATGGCCAGAAACTCTTCCAAGATCTCGATCTGTTTTTCCGGCAGCCCGAGACCGGGAATGCGGTCCCCTGACTGGTCGACCCTCCCTGGGCCAAGCTCCAGCCTGACTGCTTCTATCCCCTGTTTCTCGAGCTTGTCGATCACGCGGAATACGTCCGGAGCGCGATCTATGGAAATCCCGGCATATTCAGCCAGGCCATTGAGAATTCTCCGATTGGAGTATCGTATCCGATAATGAGACTGGCCAAGCTGCTCGAATGATTTGGCGATGGCCGCCATGATCTCGGCGTCGGCCAGCATCGACGCCGTTCCGACTGAGTCGATATCAAACTGGGTGAACTCGCGGAACCGTCCGGGGCCGGGTTTGTCCACCCGCCAGACCGGGCCGAATTGGTAGCGGCGGAACGGCAGGGGCAGATCGGGGTTGCCGGCGACGAAGCGCGCCAAAGACGCGGTCAGCTCAAAACGAAGGGCCACGTCCACTTTTTCCGGCCCGGTAAAGCTGAAAATACTCTCCAAATTGTCGGAACCGTAATCCGACCCTTTGAGCACCTCAATCCGTTCCAAGGCCGGCGTCTGGAGCGGAGAAAATCCGAACGATTCGAATACCTGCCGAAACACCGCGATCAGCTTTTGCCGGGCAATTTCCTCTTTGGGTGGATAGTCCCGGAACCCCTTGAGAAGCTCGGGAGTGACTCGTTTGGCTTTATGTTCTTTATCGCTCATGGTGTCGCCGTCTATGAAAAAAAGTACTGGGGGGCGGAATCGAACCGCCGACCACCTGATCCACAGTCAGGTGCTCTAACCAATCTGAGCTACCCCAGCACAACCTCTATATATTATTCTGGGCGTCCTGCATGTCAAGCTAATTAACGCTACCCATCCCTGTTGATTTCTCAATGACCCGGAGTCTCATCGCCGGCGATTGTGATCGACCCGTTCTTGAAACTGACCACCGTCGTGTCCAATACCCCGACGCGGGCGACCTGCCAGCGGGCGCAGGAATCGCCGACATACTCCTTGCAGACTTTCTCGTGCGTCGTTACCACGCCGATGGAATTACCGGTCGGATCGGAAAACCCCGACTTTTGGGAATTTATCCTGACCTCAAACCGCGTTCCCGGCGTCAAAGGATACGTATCATCCAGCCGGAAATAGAGCGTTGTCAGAAGCGCCGAATCGCGGGGCGGCACCGGCGCTGTCATCTCCTGATCCGGCCAGTCGGCCAATCCGGCCATCTTGAGATCGAACGTCGTGTTCTCAAGCGTATTGACATCCACCCACTCCCAGCCGGACATGATCGTTCCTGCTGTGTCGGCCGCCATCGAAAGACCATCGGGACGCACGTCGTCGGACGCGAATTGTATATTCCGGTTCTCATCGATCGTGAAATACATTTCGACACCCGCCAGAGTGTCTTTTGGAAAGGAAATATGTACCGGTACGCGAATCAGGCTGTCGGCCGATGTTGCCGTCACGTCCGCGATTTTGACCACGACCCGGTAGCCGCCCTCTCCGGAAACGCCCGCCGTCGATCCCAAAAGAACGAACGAAACCGCCGTCAAGATAAAAGAATTTCTCACCCGCATCCTCTTTGATTAGGCGCCGCCGACCGCCTACCGTTTTCCGACCAGTAAATAATGAGAACGTTCCCGGACGCCCAACGCTTTTGCTTCCCGCAATCCGTGAACCAGCTCGATTGACGGCCGCGCATCATCCAATCCAAACCCGCCTCCGGCCAGAAGATCCCGATAGACGACCGTGTGAAGGTCCGTGAAACCCTCCGAAAACTCCACCTCTTCCCCGTCGATCGTGATCGATCGGCAGGTGGCGCTGCCTTTCGCCAATGTCGCTTCCGGGAGATCGGCGCGGTCAATCGACAAGAACCACGTCACCCGGGCGCGTTCCAGCTCAAGATACCCCCCCATCTTGGTCGCTTCTGCCACGTGCACCTCGCTTTGCTCGACCGGCCCAAACAACCAGATCAGCAAGTCGAAAAAGTGTATGCCGATATTGGTGGCCAGCCCGCCCGACCGATCCGCCTGACCCTTCCACGACACCATATACCACCGCCCGCGCGACGTGATATACGTCAGGCAAACCTCGCGTTTGCGGCCGGTTTTTTCCGCCTGCAGCTTCTTCCGAAGAGCTATCAGCGCCGGATGGACACGCAGTTGCAGTACCGTATATATCCGGCGGCCGCTTTCCCGCTCCAATTCGGCCAGGGCGTCGATATTCCATGGATTAAGTACCAGCGGTTTTTCACAGATGGCGTCAGCCTCGACCCGCAGGGCAAACCGGCAATGAGCATCATGCAGGTAGTTGGGCGAACAGATGCTCACATAGTTGACCTTCTTGTCCGAGCCGGCCCGGCGAAGCTTTTCGATATGGCGATCAAACCGTTCGAACTCGACAAAAAAACGGACGTCGTCGAAATAGCTGTCCAGAACCCCCACCGAATCGCTGGGATCGACCGCCGCCACCAGGATGTTCCCGGTATCCTTGATGGCTCTCAGATGGCGCGGGGCGACATACCCGCCGACTCCGATCAGGGCGAAATTCTTGGCCATGCTCAACTCCCTTTTGCTGCGCGGCACCGATATCTTTTTCACCGCATTGGCCGGGCAGTCACGACTGGATCATTATAACAAAAATCGCCTCCGATTGCCTTAGTTTTTTATTCTGTTCGGATCCCCTGCCATGAATTCAGAAGGAATGATCGTAAAGTTCTCTGCTGCCGCGTGATCCTTTCGGCCATTATCGAGGGTACGCCGACTGCCGGAGAAATCACCGGGCATCAAACAAAATGATGAATCTTTGGCGGCCAAGTCGCGTCTATAGAACTAAACCGTTTTCCGGATGAGGACTTCTATTATGCGCGCGCAACGCTCCCGATGGTCAATTAATCTTCTGACTGCCCTGACTCTCTTGTTGGCCCCCGTGGGGTCGGCACGCGCCGGGGAGGATTCCGCCTGGGCGCCCACGTATCGCCCGACCCTGCAGGTGCCGAAAACCACGAACGATTTCCAGATCGACGGCAATCTCGACGAAGCCGGATGGCGTGGCGCCGGTCGCGCCGCCAACTTCGCCGAACATACCCCGGGCGACCAGACCCAGCCCCCGGTCGAGACCGCAGCTCTTATCACCTATGACGCCGACAATTTGTACGTCGCCTTCATCTGCTATGATGACCCGAGCGCCATCCGGGCAACGTATTGCGAACGCGACCGCATCTTCTCCGACGACAACATTGTCCTGCTGCTTGATACCTACGGTACCTCCGTCTGGGGCTATGAAATCATGTCCAATCCCTACGGCGTCCAGGGAGACCTGCTCTTGTCCCAGGATGGCATGGAGGACGAGGGTTTCGACATGGTCTACCGGTGCGCCGCCGTGATAACCGATTCGGGGTATCAGGTGGAGATGGCAGTTCCCTTCTCCAGCCTTCGCTTTCCCGACCTCCCTCAGCAAACATGGAAAGTCGACTTCTGGCGGAATCATCCCCGCGACAGCCGCCGCCAGTACTCTTGGGCCGCGTATGACCGCAACGAGGGGTGCTGGCCGTGCCAGTGGGGTACCGTCACCGGCATCGAAGACATCCAACCGGGCAAGGGCATCGA
>Ga0315287_10007777_pt1 | contig 10769 bp, 10 predicted proteins | sample YL17G11_0_MG_FD_205037 | JGI IMG/M metagenome (GOLD analysis project Ga0315287, IMG submission 205037) | Sediment microbial communities from Yellowstone Lake, YNP, Wyoming, USA - YL17G11_0 | ecosystem: Environmental > Aquatic > Freshwater > Lake > Sediment | place: USA: Wyoming | collected...
CGCGTCGTTTAATGGATCCCCGCCTTCGCGGGAATGACAGGCGGCGTGCGGCGGCGATTAGTAGCCGATCCTTCCCCACCATTCGTGGAAGTGATGCACCGGGCCCCTGCCCTTGCCGATCTTCAGCTCGTCCGCGGCCATGATCGCAGCGGTGACATAGACCTTGGCGTTCTTCACCGCTTTGTCTAACGGCGCGCCCTTGGCGAGCTCTGCGGCGATGGCGGCAGAGAGCGTGCAGCCCGTGCCATGCGTATTCTTCGTCGCCACGCGCGGCGCATCGAGGTGCTGGACGCCGCCTGCATCCACCAAAATGTCGAGGGCGGTCTCGCCGTCTGAATCACCACCCTTGAGCAGCACGGCGCGCGCGCCGAGATCGAGGAGTCTCTTCGCCCTCCCCTCCATCCATTTTTCACGACGATCCTCGGGTTCGCCGAGCAGAAGCGCCGCCTCTTTCAAATTCGGCGAAATCAATGTCGCGAGTGGGATGAGTTTCGCGCGCAGCGTATCGACCGCGTCCTCGTCGAGCAGAGGATCGCCGCTCGTCGCCACCATCACGGGATCGAGCACAAGGGGGAGGCCCGGAAATTCGCTCAAACCTTCAGCGACGGCATCGATGATGCCGGCTGAGCCGAGCATGCCGATCTTGATGGCATTGACGGCGAGATCGCTCATGACGGATCGCATCTGGGCCAGCACGAATTCCGGCGGCACGACCATGACATCATCGACGCCCTTCGTGTTCTGCGCCGTGAGCGCGGTGATGACGCTCGCGCCATAGACGTGGAGCGCGGAGAAAGTCTTGAGGTCGGCCTGGATGCCGGCGCCGCCAGACGAGTCGGAGCCGGCGATGGTGAGAGCGATCGCGGTCATGAGCGGCACTATCGACTGATCGCTCAGTCAACGGAAGCCTTGTCTTGACGCCTAACCGATCTTGGCGAGGGCCGGGAACCACTCCAACAGCCAGCCCGCGAACAGGGTCATGGAATTGGTAATAAACAGGATGCCGGTGAGCACCAGAAAGCCACCCATGATCTTCTCGACGGTGGCGAGATGCGGCCGGAAGCGCTGCATGGCGCTCATGAAGGGCTTGATGGCGACCGCAGCGAGAATGAAGGGAATGCCGAGGCCGAGCGAATAGACGAGCAGAAGTAGAATGCCTTTGCGGATCGTGTCCTCACCTGCCGCCATCAACAGAATGGCGCCCAGCACGGGGCCGATGCACGGAGTCCAGCCAAACGCAAAGGCCAAGCCGATCAGATAGGCCCCGAGCAGCCCAACGGGCCGGGCCTCAGCGTGGTAGCGCGCTTCGCGGTGTAGGATGGGAATGTCGATGATGCGGAGAAAATGCAATCCGACAATGATGATGATCACGCCGGCGATCTTGGCAAGAAGATTAAGATTCTCGGCGAGGAATTGGCCGGCGACGGTGGCGGTCGCGCCGAGCATCACGAACACGGTGGTGAAGCCAAGCACGAAGGCGACCGACGACATGACGACGGTGCCGTAGACGTGGCTCGGCGTCTCATCCTCGCCGGTGAGCTGATCGAAGGTGGTGCCGCCGAGGAAGCAGAGATAAGGCGGCACGAGCGGGAGCACGCACGGGCTGAGGAAGCTCAAGAGCCCCGCGATCATCGCCCCGAAATAACTAATTTCCACGCGCCTTCTCCTCGAATTCCTCATCCTGAGGAGGGCGCCTGAGCGCCCCTCTCGAAGGATGAGGCCTCATGGTTCGAGACGCGCCCTGAAGGGCGCTCCTCACCATGAGGAATTCTCTCCGTGCCGCAAGGCACCTCAGATCACATTGTCGTAATGCCATGCAAAACTGAGAGCTTAGCAATTGCCCCAGGCAATTCGTCGAGACCATGTATCACGGCATCGGCGCCGAGCTCGGTGACCGGGGTCACAGAGTAACCATGAGAGACGACGATCACGCCGGCAAGATTGGCCTCGCGCGCGGCGTTAACGTCGACCAGACTGTCGCCGACCATGATTGTAGCCGAGGGGTCGACCCTTAGCGCCTCGGTCACGCGGCGGCGATGCGGGCGCGTGAGGCTGCGGCGCGGATAGCGGCGATGTTCTCGGCATAGGCGCCGTTCCTGAACACACCGGAGCCGGCGACGATGGCGTTGGCGCCCGCTGCGGCAACCAGCGGCGCGGTCTCGGCATTGATGCCGCCATCCACTTCGAGATGGATGGGCCGGCCGCCGATCATGCGGGCAATGTTCCGGATCTTCTCGATCTGCGAGGGAATGAAGGCCTGGCCACCGAAGCCTGGGTTCACGGTCATCACCAGGATGAGATCGACCTTGTCGAGCACATAGTCGAGCGCGGACTCAGGCGTCGAGGGCGTGATTGAGACGCCGGCCTTTTTTCCCAGGCTCTTGATGAATTGGATCGAGCGATCGAGGTGCGGTCCCGCTTCGGCATGCACGGTGATGATATCGGAGCCCGCCTTGGCGAAGGCTTCGAGATAGGGATCGCAAGGAGCGATCATCAGATGCACATCGAAAATCTTTTTCGTGTGCGGCCGCAGCGCCTTCACCACGTCCGGTCCGATGGTGATATTGGGCACGAAATGCCCATCCATCACATCGACATGGATCCAGTCGCAGCCCGCCTGGTCGATGGCGCGCACTTCCTCGCCAAGCCGCGCGAAATCGGCGGAGAGAATAGATGGGGCAATGATGATGTCCCGCGACATTGGGGGAACCCTTACTCGCTACGTGGCCCTTATATAAGCGAGTCGTGTAGCCAAAGTTACGCCTTTGCAAGGCTCCCGTCATTCCGGCGAAAGCCGGAATCCCGAGAAAAATAAACAACCCAACCGTCAATTGGACGTCAGCCAGTGTTGTGCTGGATACCGGCTTTCGCCGGCATGACGAACTAAGCGCCAGCTTTGGCCAAAGCCGCCACGGCCGGAAGCTCGCGGCCCTCCAGCCATTCGAGAAATGCCCCGCCGGCGGTCGAGACATAGCTGAAGTCCTCCGCCGTGCCGGTAATGTTCAGCGCCGCGACTGTATCGCCGCCGCCGGCGATAACCGTCAGCTTCCCCGCTTTGGCGAGCTTGGCAGCTTCGCGGACAAGCGCAAATGTCCCTTCGCCGAAGGGATCGTATTCGAAGGCGCCGACCGGACCATTCCAGAGGATGGTCTTCATCTCGGCAAAACGCTTCTTGAGTTCGGCAACCGTTGCCGGACCAATATCGACGATCATGAGGTCAGGCGGGATATTGCCAACAGTGCAGACTTGCCAGTCGGTCCCGGCCTTCAGCTCTCTCGCCACGACGAAGTCCTTCGGCAAGATAATCTCGCAGCCAAATTCCTTGGCACGCGCCATGATCGCCTTGACGGTGGGAACAGCCTCGGGCTGGCAGAGCGATTTTCCGATCTCGACGCCTTGCGCAAACAGAAACGTGCTCGCCATGCCGCCGCCGAGCACGAGCACATCCATGCGCGCGGTGAGATTGGTCAAGACGCCGATCTTGGTCGAAACTTTCGAGCCGCCGGCGATGGCCATCACGGGCCTGTCGGGATGCTCGAGCGCCGCGCCCAGCGCCTTGATCTCGGCCATCATCAACAGGCCGGCATAGGACGGAAGGAGATGGGTGATCGCCTCGACCGAGGCGTGCGCGCGATGCGCCGTGGAGAAGGCGTCGTTGACAAAGATGTCGCCGAGCGCGGCGAGCTGTTTGGCGAAGCTCGCATCGTTCTGCTTCTCGCCATCGTGGTAACGAAGGTTTTCGAGCACGGCCATCTCGCCCGGTTGCAGCGCATCGACGCCGCGCTTCGCCTCGTCGCCGACGCAGTCGCCGATGAAGCTGACTTTGGTGCCACTCATCAGCTCCGCGATTTTGTCGGCAATCGGCTTCAGCGAGGTGTCGGCCATGGTGCCAGTCTTAGGCCGACCCAAATGCGACAGCACGATCACCTTGGCGCCGCCTGCCAACAACTTCTTGATCGTCGGCAAGACACGCTCGATGCGCGTCGTATCGCCGACGACTCCGTTCTGGATCGGCACGTTGAAATCGACACGAACCAGCACGCGCTTGCCCATGACATCGAGACCATCGATGGTCTTGATGCGCGAGTGGTCCACCTTGGAGGACGGCTTCGGATTGGAATTATCGATCTGATTCATATCAGCCTGCCCATGACAGCGGCGGTGTCGTTCATGCGGTTGGAGAAACCCCATTCATTGTCGTACCAAGAAACGACACGGCAGAATGTGCCATCCACCACTTGCGTGCCCTCGAGATCGAAGATCGAGCTCAATGGATTGTGATTGAAGTCGGTGGAGACGAGCGGCTTGTCATTGACGCCGAGCACGCCTTTCAGCGCACCACTGGCCGCCGCGACCATGGCCTTGTTGATCTCCTCGACCGTGGTCGGCCGCGAAGATTGGAAGGTGAGATCGATCATGCTGACATTCGGCACCGGAACCCGGATCGAAGCGCCGTCGAGCTTGCCTTTCAACTCGGGCAGCACCAGGCCGACAGCCTTGGCCGCACCGGTCGAAGTCGGGATCAGATTGATGGCGCTCGCCCGCGCGCGATACGGGTCCTTGTGCAGCGTGTCGACCGTGCGCTGATCGCCGGTATAGGCGTGGATCGTCGTCATGTAGCCGTGCTTGATGCCGATCGCGTCGTTCAGCACCTTGGCGACGGGCGCGAGACAGTTCGTGGTACAGGATGCGTTCGACACCACGTGATGGCCTTGCGTGAGCTTCTCGTCATTGACTCCCATGACCACGGTGAGATCGGCATTCGTGCATGGCGCGGAGACCAGAACGCGCTTGGCGCCAGCGGTAAGATGCTTGGCCGCGCCTTCGCGGTCGGTGAAGCGGCCGGTGCACTCCATGACAATGTCGACATCGAGATCGCGCCAGGGAAGTTTCTCAGGGGTTGCCTGTTGCAACACGGCGACATTCTGGCCATCGACCTTGAGGCGTCCGTCGGCGACTTTGATCTCACCGGGGAAGCGCCCATGCACGCTGTCGAACTCAAGGAGATGCGCGTTCATCTCGGCCGAGCCGAGATCGTTAATCGCCACGAAATCGAGATCCTTCCGCCCAGATTCGAGATAGGCGCGGAAGGTGAGCCTCCCGATCCGGCCGAATCCGTTAATGGCGACGCGCTTGTTAGACATCTCTCCTCACTTTATGGATTTGCCGGCTAGGCGCCGGGAGGCATGCTTTACCGCATCGGCCGTGATGCCGAAATGCTTATAGAGTTCATCGGCCGGAGCCGAGGCGCCAAAACCGCGCATGCCGATGAAAATTCCTTCGGCCCCAAGCCATTTCCGCCAGCCAAATTCGACCGCGGCCTCAATGCCGATGCGAGGCGCGGTCCCGAGCACCTTGTCGCGATAGGTCTCGCTCTGGGCATCGAAGAGCTCCCAGCAGGGCATGGAAACAACAGCCGCCTTGATCCCCTCTTCTTTCAACTGGTTGGCGGCATCGACTGCGAGGGCAACCTCGGAGCCCGTGGCGAGCAGGGTCACGTCACGGCCGTTCTCAGGCTCGACGAGAACGTATGCGCCTTTGGCGGTGAGGTTCTCCTCTTGGGGCGTTTTGCGCAGCACCGGCAGTCCCTGCCGGGTCAACGCAAGGATCGAGGGCGTGTGGTCGTTGGTCAGCGCGAGCTCCCAGCATTCAGCGCATTCGACCGAGTCCGCGGGGCGGAAGACATTGAGATTGGGCATGGCGCGAAGAGAAGCGAGATGCTCGACAGGCTGATGCGTCGGGCCGTCTTCGCCGAGACCGATGGAGTCGTGGGTCATGACATAGATGACGCGCTTTCCCATCAGCGCTGAGAGCCTGATCGACGGGCGGCAATAATCGGTAAAAACGAGGAAGGTGCCGCCGTAAGGAACGATACCGCCATGCAGCGCCATGCCGTTCATCGCGGCAGCCATGCCGTGCTCGCGCACGCCGTAATGGATGTAATTGCCGGAGAAATCCTTCGCCGTGACGACCTTGTGGAGTTTCGTGAGCGTGCCGTTTGAAGGCGTCAGATCGGCGGAACCGCCGATCATGCCGGGAATCAGCGGCAAGAGTTTCTCGATCGCTTTCTGCGAGGACTGGCGCGTCGCGAGCTTGGCGTTGTCTTTGGTGAACTCGGTCTTGAGTGCCTTGACCGCGGCGACGATCGCTTGCTTCGTTTCAGCATCAACCGGATCGGTGAGAGGCGCCCTCGTCGTGGCGTCGAGCCTGCTTGCTGCTTTCACCCAAGCATCGTGCGCGGCGCGATTGCGCGTGCCGACGGCACGCCAGGCGGCAAGCACCGTCTTCGGCACCTCGAATGGCGCGTGCGCCCAGCTCAAAGCTTGGCGCGCGCCGGCAATCTCCTCATGCCCGAGAGGCGAGCCATGGGTCGCGGCCGTCCCCTGTTTTGTCGGCGCGCCATAACCGATGATGGAGCGGCAGGCGATCATCGATGGCCGGTCCGTGACTTGCTTCGAGTTCTCGATGGCAAGCGCGATAGCTTCGGGATCGTGCGCATCGACGCGCGCGACATGCCAGTTCGAAGCACGAAACCGCTCGAGCTGATCGTCGGACACCGAGAGACTTGTCGGACCGTCGATCGAGATCTGATTGTCGTCGAAGAGCAGGATCAGGCGCCCGAGCTTGAGATGGCCGGCAAGCGAGATCGCCTCCTGGCTCAGGCCTTCCATCAGGCAGCCGTCGCCGGCCAAGCAATAAGTGTAGTGGCTGACGATGCTGTCGCCATGGCGGGCATTCAGCAGCCGCTCGGCAAGCGCCATGCCCACGGCATTGCCGATCCCCTGCCCCAGCGGCCCGGTCGTGGTTTCAATACCGGGCGCATGGCCATATTCCGGGTGTCCCGGGGTGCGTGAGCCGAGCTGGCGGAAGGTCTTGAGCTGTTCGATATCCATTTCCGGATAGCCGGTGAGATAGAGCAGTGAATAGAGCAGCATCGAGCCATGCCCGGCCGAGAGCACGAAGCGGTCGCGGTCCGGCCAATTGGGATCGGAAGCGTCGAACTTCAGGAAGCGCGTGAAGAGCACGGTGGCGACATCGGCCATGCCCATAGGCATGCCAGGATGGCCGGAATCGGCCTTCTGAACCGCGTCCATGGCCAGCGCGCGGATGGCATTGGCCATATCCTGATGGGTCGCTTTCGGCAATACACGGTCCTCGGTCAAACTCTCGGCCATCGTCCCTCCGATGTGAAGATAGGTATTAATAGGCGCGAACGCCCATCGCCGCCTTCACGGCATGATAGCCGACAAGGAGCTGGGTGAGAGCCAAAGGATGGCTCTTTCTGGCGCCATTGGCCATGTCGATGCGACCAACTTGGTCGCGCAAATGGCCGGCTTCGGGAATGAGGTTCCATAGCAAATCTTCGATGCGTTCGGCCCTCTTGTCGGAGATATTGCCGCTGATCTCAAGCACATCGACGGGTTTTCCATCACGATCTCGGGCAAGCTCCAGATGCAGCCCAGCATTGGAGGAGCCGTCGACGAGGGGCGAAAAGTCGGGATGCGGCAAGGTTGGGCGCAAAATATGCCTTACGTCGAGCTGGGTATCGGAGCCGTTGGCGCCGGCCGGCCGCTGGAAGCGGATGACAATGTCGGCGAAGGTCCGCTGCGGGTGGATATGGTTCACGCTCGCGTCCTTCCGCTTCTCGAGCATCGCCATCACGTCTTCCAAGGTGTAGCCGCGCTTGGTGGTATCGCGATGAATCTTCCACTTCACGCGAAGCTCTTCCTCAGGATCGAGATAGATCTTCACGTCATAGCAGTCGCGCATGCCCCGCGTGGTGTAACCGAGCAGACCTTCTGCGATTACGAATTGCTTCGGCTTGACATATTCGGGCGTCGCCAGTGTGCCGTTCCTGTGATCGTAGACGGGCTTCAGGATCGGCTCGCCTTCCCGCAGCAAACGCAAATGCTGCTCAAGCACATCGACATAGTTGGCGCGGGGGTCGAGCGCCGATAGCCCATGGGCGCCCCGGTATTTTCGTTCATAGCAGTGGTAGTCGTCGGTGCAGAACACCGTGCAGTGATCGGCGCCCAGAATCTGGGCGACACCGGCCGAGAGCGTCGTCTTGCCAGAGGCAGAATCGCCAACAATTCCGAGGATGATCGGATGATCAGTCCGCTTTGCCATTTCCTACCCTAGAGTTCGTCTTTTTTTGTCACTTTACGCTACGTCAAGCATTCCGCCTACTCCTCAGGCTACCTCCCGGGCTTCGGCATTTTTTAAGCGTTCCAGGGGCAGATGCGAGGTCAGGATCTGCCGCTCTCCGGTGGCGCCGGTTATCATCATCGTCTGCACTTTGTATTCGGACTTGGTCCGCTCCACGCCTTCGAGCATGAGACCGGTGGTGATCCCGGTCGCGCAAAAGAACACGTTGTCGGAGCCGATGATTTCGTCGCGCTCGTACCAACGCGCCGTGCTGAGGCCCGCATCCCTCACCGCTTTCGTTTCAGTATGGAGCTGAGGATCGAAGCGGGCGAGGAACTCGCCTCCGAGCGCGCGGATGGCACAGGCCGACATCACGCCTTCCGGCGTGCCGCCAGTTCCCATCAACGCATCGATGCCGGAGCCTGGAATGGCGGCGAGAAGCGCGCCAGCGACATCGCCGGCGGGATAAAGCGCGACGCGCGCGCCTGCCGCGAGAATATCCTCGATCAGCTCGCGATGGCGAGGCTTCTCCAGCACATAGATGGTGAGGTCGGTCACATCCTTGCGAAGCGCCTCGGCGAGAACCCTCAACTTTCTGCTCGTGCGCCAGCGCGGATCGATCTTGCCGCGGGCAGGCGCCGGCGCCACGAACTTCTCCATATAGAAGGCTGGGCCTGGATCCATCATCGTGCCGCGTGGCGCCACCGCAAGCACAGCAAGCGCATTGGTTTGCCCGCGCGCCAGATAGCTCGTGCCTTCGACAGGATCGACCGCGATGTCGGCCTTGAAAGCAGCGCTCGCATGTCCGAGCCGCTCACCACGCTCGGGCTGCGGCGCCTCTCCCTTCGTCGCGGAACCGATCACCACGGTCGCGTCGATATCGACATCGGCAAGAGCGGCGCGCATGGCATCGAGCGCCGCGCGGCCACCGTCCATGCCATCGCCCCGCCCGATCCAATCGAAGGCCGCGAGCGCGGCGCTCTCGGTGACGCGGCGAAGCGCGAAGACCAGCTCAGGATTCACAGGACCCGAACTCTCCATGACAGCAATCCAGACCTTTCTTATGAGAGCTACATTACTCTATTTTTTGGATGAAAAGCGGGAAGCGATCCCAGCACCGGGGACCCACCCCCTGCCGGCCAGGTCGGCTTTGCGACGGCCCGAAAGGGCGCTCCGCCGGGCACCTTGAGTTGCCCGTTTCTTTAGTGGCCGGAAAGCCGTGGAACGGTCCAGTCGCGGAGCGCGTCGCCGAGAAGATTGATGCAGACGAGAATAGTGATGAGCATAAGCCCCGGGATCACCGTCACCCACCAGGCGCCGGCAAAGATCAGATCGTAGCCGGAGCGGATCAGGGTTCCGAGCGAAGGCTTGGTCACCGGCATGCCGAGCCCGAGAAAAGACAAAGCGGCCTCCGCCATGATCGCGCCGGCGACTTGCGTGGCGCCAAGCACAATCAGCGGCGAGAGAATATTCGGCAGGATGTGGCGGAATAGGATGATGCAGTCGCTCGCACCGAGCGCACGCGCTGCCAGGACGTAATCCTTCGCCGCCTCCACATGGGTCGCGGCGCGCGCGGTGCGGGCGAAATAGGGCCATTCCGCCAGGCCGATGACGAGAACGAGGAGCGGCACGGCGTAGGTGCCCAGGCCCTCGCCGCCGAGCGACGCGCGCACCAGCGCCATGGCGATGATGGCGAGCATCAGCGTGGAGAGGGAGAGTTGAACATCGGCGGCACGAACGACGAAACTGTCGGCAATGCCGCCGCGATAGCTGGCGAAAAGTCCGAGCGGGACGCCGATCGCGGCTTGGATGAGAACGGCGAGCACGCCAACGACCAGCGAGATACGGGTGCCATAAAGAATGGCGCTAAAGAGATCGCGGCCTTGCGCGTCGGTACCGAGTGGAAAACTCGCATCGCCGCCTTGCAGCCAAGACGGCGGAATCTCGGCGTCAAGCACATCGAGGCTCGCCAGGTCGAATGGATTGTGCGGCGCGATCAGTGGCGCCAGAAGTGCCGCCAGCCCGATCAATCCAAGCAGGGTTGCCGCAAGCCCCGTACTCGGCCGCATCTTGAGACGGGTGCCGGTCGAAGAAAGCCTATTCGGCACAGCATCGGTCATCGCCGTCCCTCGAGCTGGATCCGGGGATCGAGTCTCAGACTGATCAGATCGACAAGGGTGTTGGTGACGACGAAGAGGAAGCCGACGGCAACGAGATAGGTGGTGATCAGAGGAATGTCAGCGCGGGAAACGGCTTCGAGAAACAGAAAGCCCATGCCCGGCCATTGAAACACGGTCTCGGTGAGGAGCGTGAAGGCGATCAGATTGCCGATCTGGAGCCCGCCGACGGCGACGAGAGGGAGCAACGCGTTGCGCAGCGCATGGCGGATCCAGACGCGGAGATGCGATGCGCCCTTGGCGCGCGCGGTGCGGACATAGTCGCGTCCCAACTCCTCCAACATGGCGGAGCGCACCAGCCTGATAAAGAGCGGCAGTAGAATCGAGGAGAGCGTGAGCCCCGGAAGGATCAGATGCGCGAGCCCGTCGCGTGTGAGGAGGCCGGTCTCCCAAAACCAAAGCTTGACCGTCTCGCCGCGCCCGAAGGCAGGGAGCCAGCCCAAC
>Ga0315287_10007779_pt1 | contig 10769 bp, 7 predicted proteins | sample YL17G11_0_MG_FD_205037 | JGI IMG/M metagenome (GOLD analysis project Ga0315287, IMG submission 205037) | Sediment microbial communities from Yellowstone Lake, YNP, Wyoming, USA - YL17G11_0 | ecosystem: Environmental > Aquatic > Freshwater > Lake > Sediment | place: USA: Wyoming | collected...
CGCTTCCGACGACGACCAGGTCGAACGTTTTCATCAGGGATCTCCTTTCTGATGACTTTATTATAGCCTGACTGCAGGACACTTTTCTTTCGAGCGAGAAAGCGCATAGGGCGCGGACGTGTTCCCCGAAGCGACGGGGACCCTCGTCAGGGTGCGGAGCGAGGGGAATGTGGCCGCGCCCTGCGTACCCCTGTTTAAAACAGAAAACTGTACGACGTTATGGATTATAGCACCTTGACTCCCCGTCGGGGCTGTATTATGAACGGAAGAACAAGGAGAACAACCATGTTTCGTCGGCCTCCGTTCGCCAGCCTAGCCCTTGTATTTCTGGTTATTTTGGGGTGCGCTTGCCTCTCCCGTCCGGCCGGCCCGGCGGCCGAAGACCGCCTGGCCGCCGATTTTGCCTCGCCCCCCGCCTCCGCCCGCCCCTGGGTTTATTGGATGTGGATGGACGGGAATCTGAGCCGCGAGGCGCTTACCGCCGACCTGGAAGCGATGGCCGGCGCCGGCATCGGAGGCGTCGTCATCTGTGAAGTGAGCGTCGGAGTGCCGCGGGGTCCGGTTGAATTCATGAGCCCCGAGTGGCGTCGGCTGTTCGCCCATGTCGTCCGGGAAGCTGAGCGCCTGGGCCTGGAGATCACCCTTAACGCCGGGCCCGGTTGGACGGGAAGCGGCGGCCCTTGGGTGGTTCCCGAACAATCCATGCAGCATCTGGTGGCCGCCGAGCTCGAAATCGCCGGACCCCGCCGCTATGAGGGTGTACTGCCGCGGCCCCGGCGACGGCCGGCTTTTTTCGGTGATGGAGGCCTTCCGGCGGAGCTGGCCAGGGCCCGCGACGATTTTTATCGCGACGTGGCCGTCCTTGCTTTTCCCACCCCGGCCGCCGGCCCCGTCATCGCCGATATCGACGAGAAAGCCCTCTATGTCCGAGCGCCATACTCCTCCCAGGTCGGTGTGAGGCCCTTCCTGCCCGCCCCGGCAAATTTCCCCTCGAGTCCACCCGGAGCTTCGATCGATCCCGCCCGCCTCATCGACCTGACAGATCGGCTTTCGGCCGACGGCCGTTTGGATTGGGATGTTCCCCAGGGCCGCTGGACCGTCCTGCGCTTCGGCCGAACCGCGACCGGCGCCAACACGCGGCCCGCTCCCATTCCAGGTTTGGGGTTGGAGTGCGACAAACTGGATAAAGCCGCCCTGGACGCCCATTTCGACGCTTTTATCGGCGCGCTTCTGCGCGAAATCGGCCCGCGGAAAACCGGAGGCGGTGTGGGCTGGACCATGATTCACATCGACAGTTGGGAGATGGGATCGCAGAATTGGACGGGAGCCTTCCGGGACGAGTTCCGCCGCCGGCGCGGTTACGATCCTCTGCCGTACCTGCCCGCGATCACGGGGCGGATCGTCAAGAGTCTGGAGGTCTCCGAACGCTTTCTTTGGGATTTGCGGCAGACGGCCCAGGAGCTCGTCATCGACAACCATGCCCGGCATCTCAAGGAACTCGGTCGGCGGAACGGCTTCGGTTTGTCCATCGAGCCTTATGACATGACGCCTTGCGCGGACATGACCCTGGGTACGGTGGCCGACGTTCCCATGGGCGAGTTCTGGCTCTATGGTTTTCATACCGCGCACAGCGTCTTCGAGGCCTCCGGCATTGCCCATACCGAGGGGCGCCCCATCGTCGCCGCCGAAGCGTTCACCTCGATGGATACGGAAGCCTGGCGGGCCTATCCGGCTTCGATGAAGGCGCTGGGCGATTGGGCTTTCGCCGCCGGAATCAACAGAATCGTCTTCCATCGCTCCCAGCACCAGGCCTGGCCCGGCGTGCGGCCCGGGATGACCATGGGGCCGTACGGCGTTCACTGGGAGAGAACCCAGACGTGGTGGGCGATGGTTCCCGCTTATCATTCTTATCTGGCTCGAAGTCAGTATATGCTGAGACAGGGCCTTCCCGTGGCCGATGTCTGCTTTCTGGCCGCCGAAGGCGCGCCGATGGTCTTCCGGGCGCCGGCTTCCGCTCTGCGGGGCCAACCGCCGGACCGTCGGGGCTACAATTTCGACGGATGCGCGCCCGAAACCCTTCTGGCGGGCGCCGAAGTCCGAGACGGACGACTCATTTTTCCAGGCGGAATGAGCTACCGCGTTCTCGTTCTCCCGGAGCGGGAGACCATGACCCCGGCGCTCCTGCGCAAGGTCCGGGACCTCGTCGCGGCCGGCGCCGTCGTCGTCGGACCGCGGCCGCGGAAATCGCCCGCGCTGTCCGGATATCCGGCCTGCGACGATGAAGTGAAAGCGCTGGCCGACGAATTGTGGGGCGAGTGCGATGGCCAACGCGTCACGGAACGCGCCTTCGGCCGGGGGCGTATCATCTGGGAACGCGCCCCCAAGACGGATAAAACGACCGCTTCGATGACGGGCGCGATGAGCTCCGCGTCCGCCGACAAGTCGACTTGGGACGTCGGTCCGGCGCCGCTCGACGAGCCCGAACAATACGGTGATTTTGCCGTCGTGACCGGCGTCCTGGAGCGGATGTCCGTCCCGGCCGACTTTGCCTCCGATGTCCCCCTGCGCTATACCCATCGGCGGGACGGGGAGACCGAAATTTATTTCGTCGCCAATCCGGAAGACCGGGTCGTGGAAACGAAGATGACTTTCCGCGTCGACGGCCGACAGCCCGAGCTTTGGGACGCCGTCAACGGCAAAGTCCACGACCTTGCCGCTTTCGATATAAGGAGCGGACGGACGACCTTGACTCTTCAATTCGAGCCGCACCAGTCCTTTTTCGTCGTCTTTCGTAAGCCCGCCGGCGCGTCGGCCGCCGCCGTGCCGAACTTCTCCGTTGTGGTTGAAGCGGCGGTTTTAAGCGGACCTTGGGAGGTTTCCTTTGATCCGAAATGGGGCGGGCCGGAGCGGGTCGTTTTCGAAAGCCTGGCGGATTGGACCCTCAGGCCGGAGCCGGGGATCAAGTATTATTCCGGGACGGCGACTTACCGGAAAACTTTTGACCTGCCCGCCGGCGTCGTGTTGGATGAGAAGTCCCGGCTTTGGCTCGACTTGGGGATCGTGGACAACATCGCCCGAGTCGGCCTCAACGGCCGCGATTTGGGCGTCGTCTGGTGCGCCCCTTGGAGGGTGAACGTTGCGGGCGTTCTGAAGCTCGCCGGCAACGTCCTGGAAATCCGGGTGGCCAACCTCTGGCCCAACCGGCTGATCGGCGACGAACAACAGCCTCCCGACGCCGAGTATGGTAAAGGCGGGAACCTCGTCCGCAAGCCGGATTGGATCGGGAGCAACGGGCCTCGTCCATCGCCGGGCCGGCTGACGTTTACGACCTGGAGGCATTTTTCCAAGGATTCGCCCCTTCTTCCGTCCGGCCTCCTGGGCCCCGTTACAATTCGTAGGTCGAGAAATTAATCCGACCCGAGGTTCTTCTTTGGCGCCACTTTCATGTCTGGCAAAAATTACTGTACAGTAAAATATGCCAGGACTTATTTTATGTCTGTAGCGTAAGGGATGAATCCTGTGAAATACTCGAGGATGAGGACATCATGACGAAATCGCACAATGTCACCCTGTTGGGCGCCGGATTGATCGGAACGTTCTACACCATGACTCTCCACGGAGGCCGGGGCCGCGACCGTGTCGGCACGGTCTGCGCCCTGACCGAGGACGAAGCCCGGGCTTTCGCCGCCAAGTGGGATATCCCTCGTTGGACGGGCGACATGAAGACCGCGGTCGAGGATCCGGACACGGACGCGGTTGTGGTCGGCGTGCCCAACAATCTCCATAAGGAAGCGGTCCTCTTGGCCGCCCGGGCCGGCAAGCCCGTTTTCTGCACCAAGCCTCTCGGCCGGACCGCTTCCGAAGCGCTGGAGATGCTCGAAGCCGTGGAAAAGGCCGGAATTTTCGCCGGATATCTCGAGGACCTCGTCTATACGCCCAAAACTCTGAAAGCTTTGGATGCGGTCCGGGCCGGCGCCCTGGGGCGCATCCTGTGGGTCCGCTCGCGCGAAACCCACTCCGGGCCGCACAGCGCTTGGTTCTGGGACAAGGCCATCGCCGGCGGCGGCGCGCTGGTCGATATGGGTTGTCACTGCATCGAAATCATCCGCAATTTCATCGGGAAAAATATCCGGCCGGTCGAGGTCCTGGCCACGGCCGACACGCTTGTTCATCCTATCGAGGCCGAGGACTCCTGCCTCGCCCTCATCCGTTTTGAGAACGGCGCTCTCGGCCAGGTCGAGGTCAATTGGACGTTCCGGGGCGGGATGGACCTGCGCGACGAGGTGGCCGGGACCGAGGGGACGATCCGGCTCGACCATTTCCTGCGTACGGGATTCGAGATGTTTACCGCCGTGGGTCAGGGCGGCTACGTGGCCGAAAAGGCCGAGGGCGACAAGGGCTGGCTCTTTCCCGTCGGCGACGAGGTCCACGCCTTGGGCTACGTCCACATGTTCCGGGACATGTTCGACGCCCTCGACGCGGGGCGGGCGCCGATGGAGACGTTTCAGGACGGGTGTGTCGTGAACGCGATCATCGACGCTTGTTATCTTTCGGCCGCCTCCAAGCGCTGGGAACCCGTTGCGCTGGAGCGGTGGGCGGGCGTCGGCCGGAGCGTCGAGGGACCCGCGGCCGTCGCGAACGAAGACGGGCTCGTCCTCATCAAAGCCGAGAAGATGCCCGACGGCCGGACCAAGCGCGTTTTCAAGAACCCGGCCACGGGCGCGTGGAGCGAGAAAATCGAGGTCTGACCGGTGTTTTCTGTAAGACAAGCGGGCTTTATCCTACCGGCCACGCCAAGTTGCGCGGGGCGGCCAAGTCGGGAATTGCGGCTTGATGAACCTGAGGGAAAACTATTATGATACCGCTTTGCCGGCGGAGGAAGGCGATCCCATGAGCTTCATCAGCATTTTCAACGACGTCCTGGGCCCGGTCATGCGCGGCCCGTCGAGCTCCCATACTGCGGGCGGCTACCGCATCGCCCGGCTCGTCCGGGACCTGCTTGGCGGGGAGCCCGTCGCCGTCCGGTGCACCTTCGATCCCTCCGGTTCGTACGCCCCGACCTATAAAGCCTTGGCCGTGGATCTGGCGATGGCGACTGGATTCCTCGCGCGGCCGCTCGAGGACGAGCGGTTCAATCAATCGCTCCTCGATGCCCGTAACCTCGGAATAGACATCCGGTTCGACATCGCTCCCCTGGAAAAAGCCGATCATCCCAACGCGGTCAAAATCGAGGCCGTCGGGAGGAACCTCGCATCCGTCGCCGTCCGGGCGAAATCCGTCGGCGGGGGGATCGTCGAAATCACCGAGGTCCAGGAGTGGACCGTCTCCGTGACCGGAAAATCGTTCGAATATCTTTTCGAGATCGACGCGGCCGCCCGGCCCGGGCTCGAGGAATTCATCGCCGCGCATCGGACGCTCATCCGGGACCGCGCCGAAGCGTCCCGGGACGGCCGAATCCTGATCCATCTCCAGACGTCCGACGAAATCCCCGAAGAGCGCCTGGCATCCGTTCGCGTCGACCGCGCCGGCCTGAGGCTCTACCGGAGCCGTCCGCTGTTTTTCGTCCAACGGGGTGAACCCCTGTTTCTGTCCGGCCGGGATATGCTGGCCCTCGCGGAGCGGGACGCATCCAGCCTCGGAGAGATCGGACTGCGCTCCGAAGCCCGCTTGCTCGGCCTCTCCCGCGAAAAGACGCTTTTGGAAATGGCCCGGCTCTTCGGGATCATGAAAACATCCGTGGACATGGGGCTGAGCGACGCGAATTCCCGCATGCTCCTGATGCCCCCGTTCGCCGGCGGCGTTTTGGAGGCCGAGAAGCGCGGGCAGCTCGCCGTGGGCGGCATCCACGCCCGCGCCGCCGCTCGGGCGATGGCCGCGATGCACATGTGCAACAGCCAGGGCATCGTCTGCGCCGCCCCCACGGGGGGCTCGGCGGGCGTCCTCCCCGGCGTCCTCACGACGCTGGCCGAGGAGAGGGATCTTGCGCCCGAGCGGGTCTCGCTGGCCCTGTTCGCCGCCTCCGCCGTCGGCCTGATCGCCGCCCGCCGCTGCGGATTCGCCGCGGAGACTGCGGGCTGCCAGGTCGAGATCGGCGTGGCGGGCGCCATGGCGGCCGCCGCGGTCGTCGAGATCGCGGGCGGCTCGGCCCGGCAGGCTTGCGACGCCGCGGCCATCGCCCTGCAAAATGCCATGGGTTCCGTGTGCGATCCGGTTCACGGGGCCTGCGAGATTCCCTGCCATACGAGAAACGCCGTCGCGGCGTCGAGCGCGATGGTCTGCGCGGACCTCGTCATGGGAGGTTATCCGAATCCCATCCCCCTGGATGAAACCCTCGACGCCGTCGCGGACGTGGGCCGGATGATGCCGATCGAGCTGCGCTGCACGGCGCGGGGCGGCCTCGCCGTGGCGCCTTCCGCGCTGGCCATGAAGCCCCGGCGCTGAGCCGGTCCGGTCCCGGCCGCTCCTCGGTGGGGCTCGGACCGGTAGGGTTCGGGTTTTTCTTCAGACCCTATTTCTTGGAAGGCGGCGGATTCCCGGCCTTTCTCATGGCCGCTTTGATCTCCTCCACCATGCGCGGCAGCCCCATGGAAACCTCCTTGGAATCAAGGGACGAGCCTTCGGCTCGCCCTTCGCCCGCGGCCGAATCTATTTCGAAGCGCCGTGAGCGCCGGACCCCGGCTCCCGCAGCGTCCCGATCCTGACCGGAAAGACCGGCGGCCGGTTCGAGGCGGCGTCCCAGCCGAACAGCTTTTCGACGGCGCCGCCGCAGATCCGGCCCTGGCAGGGGCCCATCCCGCAGCGCGTCTGGAGTTTGGCGCTGCGCCAGTCGCCGTATTTCTCGAGGTCGCGCCGGGTCACGTCTTCGCAGCGGCAGATCAGCGTCTCCGGATCGGCCAGGTTTTTCACCTCGCCGCGCAGGGCGAAGGCCCGATCCATCGCCCTGCTGAACGCCAAGGCCCGCCGCCGTCTTCGGAACAGCCGCTCGGCCTGCTCCGGCCGACCGGCGGCCGCGTAGCCGGCGATCAGGCCTTCGACCAAGGCCCGGCCCTCCCCGCCGATGCCCGTCGGCTCGCCGGCGATATAGACGCCGGCCTGAGAGCTTTCCTGCCGATCGTCCACGACTGCCGCGCCGTTTTCCGAACGGCAGCCGAGGAGCCGGGGCAGCTCCAGGTTCGGAAGGAAGCCGAATCCGGTGGCCAGGACATCGCACCGCTCCGTCCAGGTCTTGCGGGCGCTTCGAAGCGCGACGCCCTCCAGCCGTTCGGTCCCGAGCGCGGAAGCGACCCAGCATCCCGCACGGTACGGGACGCCGAGAAGGCGGGCCTGATACTTCGCCGCCTGGAGGAGCTTGCCGGGCGCAAGTCGGGGGAGCGTCAGGCCGAAGCGGACGAGCCTGGCCCGGTCCGTCTGTTCGGCGACCAGGATGACGTCGGCGCCCGCGGTCCGGTATTCCGCCGCGGCGGCGAACAGGAGGGGTCCGCTGCCGGCGACGACGATTTTCTTCCCGGCCAGGGGCCATCCGCCTTTGACCAGCACCTGCAGGCCGCCGATTCCGACGACGCCGGGCAGCGTCCAGCCCGGGAACGGCAGGAAAAGCTCGCGCGCTCCGATCGTCAGGATGAGCTTGTCCCATCCGATTTCCCGAAGGCCATCGGGCGATTCCGCGAGCAGCGCTCCCGGGCGGGGCGCCGCGACGACGGTCGTTTGGCGGGCGACGGCGGCGCCGGCCGCATGAAGCCTCGTCAGCCAGCGCTTCGCTGAGCCCGGACCGCCTTGCGCTTCCCGGCCCCGCCAGATCTGGCCGCCGAGCCAGGGAGTGGCGTCGAGAACGAGGGTCCGGCGGCCGCATTCCGCCGCGGCGCTCGCCGCGGCGAGACCGGCCGGCCCGGCGCCGACCACGACGACTTCGAACCGGGAGCGCTCGTCACTCATCGGTCTGAACTTCCATGCCGTCCGCGCAGAGGGTCTGGCAGCTGCGGCAGTGCGGCCGGCCGTCGATCGTCACGCAGCATTCGAAGCACACGCCCATGCCGCAGAGAGGGCTCCGCGGATGGCCGGCGATGGAGCGCCGGAAGCGCGATTCCCCGGCCAGCGCCAGGGCGACGGCGACGACCGTCCCGGCCGGAACCCGGATCGGCCGGCCGTTGATGGTGAGGGCGACCATCTCAGCCATGGGTTTTGCCTTCCGGGAGAGATCGCGCCGGCGCATACGGAGCCACCGGGATTTCGACGGGCCGGTTCAGGATCATGTTCGCCAAGAGCCGGCCGGTCGCGAGCGAGGTCGTGATGCCCAGCCCCTCGTGGCCCGTGGCCAGCCAAATTTTGGGATTTTCGGCGGACGGGCCGATATACGGCAGCTTATCGGGGGTTGCCGGCCGGAATCCGGCCCAAGCCCGGAGCGCGGAGAGCCGGTCCAGCTCCGGCAGGTAGACCGCGGCCCGGTCCAGCATGCGCCGGAGGATTCCGAACTCCACATCCGGATAATCGGCGCCGTATTGGCGGGAGGACCCGATGAGCATCTGGCCGTTTGGGCGCGGCTGGACGTTGAACGCCACCGAATCCGAGGACACCGAATGCGCGCTTTTCAGATAGCCCAGCTCCACGAGCTGGTGCCGCACGAAGCCGGGATAGCGGTGGGTCACGACGAGGTGGCCTTTACGCTTCTTGACCGGAAGCCCCGCCGTCAGATCGGGCGATCCGCATCCGGCGGCGTTGACCGTCAGGCCGGCGCGGATCCGCGTCCCGTCGCCGAGGACGACTCCGCCGTCCGGGTCCAGGGCGCGGACCTCGACCCCGGTCCGGACTTCGATCTTGTTCCGCGGAGCGCGCTCGAGGAGAAACCTGGCCGCGGACGGAGGATACAGCACGGCGTCCTCCGGGACGAACAGCCCCCCCCGCAGTCCGGGACGCAGATTCGGCTCGGCCGCCCGGAGGCCCGCCTCGTTGAGGATTTCCGCGCGCAGGCCCCGGGCCCGGTAGAATTCGGCCTTCCGCCGGGCTTCGGCCATCTCCTCCTCGTCGGCAGCCACCCACAACGTCCCGCAGGAATCATAATGGACATCCGCCGGGAGCTCCGCGGTCAGCTCCCGCCAGAGTCGGCGCGAATACGACGTCAGTCCAAACTGGGCTTCGGAATCGTCCATCACGACGATATGGCCCATCGCCGCGGCGGTCGCGCCCCCTCCGACGGGGCCCCGGTCGAAAACGATAACCGACAGGCCTGCGCGCGCGCATTCCGAGGCGCAGGCGGCCCCGACGATGCCCGCCCCGACGATGGCCGCGTCCCAGCCGGACATCAGCCCCGGATCCCCCAGATGAACGGATCCCTCTCGTCGAGGATCAGCGTCGACTCCGCCGTGATGAAGGCCGTGCCGGTGATGGACGGGATGATCTCGCCGTTCCGCAGGCCATAGCGGGCGGTAAATAGGCTGCCGAGGATGCTTTCCTGCACCCAGGCCGCTCCCTCGGCCAGCTTACCATCGGCCGCCAGGCAGGCGATTTTCGCGCTGGTCCCGGTTCCGCAGGGCGAGCGATCGTAGGCTTTTCCCGGACAGAGGACGAAGCTGCGCGAATTCGCGCCCGCCGCGGCGGGCGGACCGAACAGCTCGACGTGGTCCACTTCGGGATAGCCGTTCGCGTTCACGGCGCTCCGGATCCGCCAGGCGACATCCGTTAACGTCTCCACGTTCGCCAGGCTGAGCGTCTGGCCGTGGTCCTCCACGAGGAAGAACCAATTGCCGCCCCAAGCGACGTCTCCCGAGACTCGGCCCAGGCCCGGCACGTCGACGGCGAAATCCTTGGCTTTCCGGTAGCTCGGCACGTTCGTCACGGTCACTTCGCCGCTCGGATGAAGCGTCGCGGTGACGCGCCCCACGGGCGTTTCGATGAGGTGCTCTCCCGGGCGGATACGGCCCATGTGGGCCAGGGTGACCAGAAGGCCGATCGTCCCGTGCCCGCACATTCCGAGATAGCCGACATTGTTGAAATAGATGACGCCCGCGGCGCAGGCGGGATCCTCCGGCTCGCAGAGCAAGGCGCCCACGACGACGTCCGAGCCGCGCGGCTCGTTGACCACGGCGGATCGGACGGAATCGAAGTCCCGGCGAAACCGGGCGAGCCGCTCGGCCATCGGCCCCCGGCCCAAATCGGGCCCCCCGGCGACGATGAGCCGCGTGGGTTCTCCCCCGGTATGCGAATCGATCACGGCAATCTGCTTCACGAAATTTTCCTTTTTGTCGCGCCGGCTAAAAAAGCGCGCGGTCCGGAAGGCGTCGAGATCGGCCTTTCCTCTCGGTAGCCTTTATATGGATATTTTCGCCGTGTGTCAAATGCCTCCGGGATGATAAGGGCTTTGCCTCTAACCTTTTTCCCGGTTTTTTCCTGAAGGTAGGAATCAAGATCCTGCTATAACCTAGAATCGGTTTTTTCACGAAATGTTGACTTCCCGGCAGGGGTCCACTATATTTTCGAAAAAATAGAGTCTTCTCTGTTAAAAAAGAACCTTGGCTATAAAGAGAGCATATCCCATGAAACATCTTTCAAGACTGGCGATTTTGGCGGTTATGATGCCCTACTTCCTGAGCGGCCTCGCGCCGGCTCAAGCTCCTTCGCCGGATCGATCCTTGGAAAAGCGGTTCGACTCCTTTCTCTCCGCGGCCGATATCCGCGCCCGATTGGAGCGGCTCAGCGCGCGTCCCCATCATGTCGGATCCCCTTACGGCAAAGAAAACGCCGAGTTCATTCTTGCTCAATACAGAGCCTGGGGATTT
>Ga0315287_10007781_pt1 | contig 10767 bp, 8 predicted proteins | sample YL17G11_0_MG_FD_205037 | JGI IMG/M metagenome (GOLD analysis project Ga0315287, IMG submission 205037) | Sediment microbial communities from Yellowstone Lake, YNP, Wyoming, USA - YL17G11_0 | ecosystem: Environmental > Aquatic > Freshwater > Lake > Sediment | place: USA: Wyoming | collected...
TGGTTTTAAGAATGATCTCTATACATGGAGACCTCATCTTCAATTAACACTATGTTATAATGGGATTGGAGATATAAAAACAGCTTTTAAGCATGCAGAGAAGTTATTGAGTTATAGACCGAAGGATTCAATGGGTTTGAATAACAAAACAATATTACAAAATGCTCTCGTTAATGCTAAGTTACTTAAGTGACCTCGAATCACATAGAAACTAATTAGCCATAGGAATCTATGGTTGCAAATTTCGAAAGGATCTAGAATGCCCTTTAAATCCAAGGCTCAACAGAGATACATGTTTTCACAGCACCCTAAGATCGCAAAAGAATTTGCTGAACACACAAATTTTAAAAAACTCCCAGAGAAAGTAGAATCAGCAAAGAAAACACCTCGAGTCACAACAATGAGAAAGTTTTTAGGATGAATTACAAATCGAATTCGCAATTTAGATTCTTGCATGATGTTAAGCCAGATGTTGCTGCAGAATTGGATCAGAACCCAATACCAACAGATATGCCAGAGACATCTGTTGAGACAGCAAAGAAAGTTCCAAGTATAATGACGTTAAATTCTTATATGAGACCTAACAATCCGACAGCTAAATTACCGACATCTAAGTTAAAAGAGCAAGGTGATTTTAGCAAAGCATTTATAAAGACTTAGTAATAAATACACTCAAGAGGAGAAAAAAATGGAAGAAACAGCAGTAGTAGAGAGTTCAAGTCAAGAAAGCACATCTAGTCCTGAATCGAGTGCTAGTTCTAATGATGCATCATTTGCACCAAATGACTCAGATATTCAAGATATTATGTCATCAGCATGGTTGGATGACGGTCTTGGATCTGTTGTTGATAAAAATGGTGCAGAGATTATCAATTCAAAGACTGGACAACCTTTTAAGACTATAGAAGAACTCAAACAAGCTGTAGCACAGAAACCAGTTCAACCTACAGCACCAACCCAACAGGGGCAAAAACAACAGGCGCAAACACAAAAGCCATTAGAACAATCTGGTATGCAGAATTTTTTCAAAGATGGACAAATTGACTATTCATCTGTTTCTGGTGTTCAAAGCAAGTTCAAGGGACTGAGTTACTCATCGCAACTGTATCCAAAGGAACCGCAGCAGGCACCAGTAGCTTCTATCAATCAAAGCACTGATGGGATCACGCCTGAATACTTCAAAGAAATTGACGATCTAAGGGAAACACTATCAAAAGCTTATCTTGAACCACTTCAAGCAATAGCTAAGACAGTAGACCAAAATTCTGAAACATGGAATATTCTTAATCAACAATACAGACAGTATCAGACGCAAATAGATGCAACAGTCAAAACGAAAGAACGAGAACTCATTGCAAAAAGCTCTCAAGAATCTTCTTCAAAGATCAAGCAAGAATATGAACTCAACCACATTAAACAATCTGCAGAATCGAATGTCAAAACAATATCCAATGAAATATTTGGAAACGGCGGCGACAAAGCGTTCTGGGAACTTATTGTCGGTAAAACTAATCCCACAACAGGACAACTAGTTGAAAGAGGTGTTGCTGCTGATCTAGTAGATTTGATGTTTGATACGTCGATGTCTGGAAAAACATTCAAATCACAAGAAGATTACAGTAAAGCATATCAGAATTGGTTCGCTAATTTTGCCAGTTCACCTAACAATGTTAGATTATTGGCAAGACAAGCTTACGCAACTTGGATCGCTAATAATCTTGATTCGATAAAATCAGGAGCTAAACAAGCAGGTGAGAAGATTTCTTCAACAAGAAAAGCTTTGGCGCAACCGAGACCTATTGGAAACGCACAACCTGCACAACAAGAACAAAACCAGTCTCCGAGTATCAAAGAACTTTGGGGACTATAACCAGGAGTTTTAATCATGGCCGTTAATACCGGTTTCGTAACTACTCCAGTACAATCAGTTACTGGAACCCTAAAACGTTCAGTTAGTGACCAATTCAGACGCCTTTTTGAAGCCGTCACTCCCTTCCTCGCACTTGTCAAAGACGTCAACTTTGATGCCTTCGGACAACCCTCATACAGCAACGGTATGATCGAAAAAGAATCTGTTGAAACCATGAAATTCGAATGGTTCACATGGCTTCCCATCGATCAGTTCTACACTGCAGCTTCTGGCTCATCTTCAACTTGTGTCTTATCTGATTCTACTGCTTTCTTGGAAAGAGATGGAATCTATAATGAAACACAGGGTTGTTATGGGATCGTAACTAGAAACTCAAGTGGAACTACGCTTGCTATAACAACGATCGGTTTAGTCGCTTGGGCTTGCTCGACTTCTGATAGAGTTTGCATGGTTGGTAACATGTACGAAGAGGCTTCTTCTGTTGCTACTTCAAGAACAAAAGAACCTGACAACAACTGCAACTACTGCCAAACTTTCAGATATCCAATCTCGATCGCTGAAACAGCTCTTAATTCTCCTCATTACGGACCAGATCTGGTCACTCGTTACATGACTGATAATACCGCTTTCGCTCTTGGAAACGTAGAACGCATGTTCTTTGCTGGTGAAAGAGCTGCTTCCGGTGAAACTACTGCTGCAACACCTTACACCACTGGTTCTGCAGTCAACATGAGCTCAATGAGAGGTATGATCAACTGGTCAAGTGCTTCTCCCTACTCTGTAGGTGGAGCCATGACTTGGACAAAATGGAACACTGAATTGCTTGACTACATTCCTACAACTCAGCAGTCTTCAAACAAGCTTATTATGTTCTGTGGAAAGAAGATCCATGGTCGTTTGAATGATTTGGCTGCAGGAAAGTTTATCCAGCAGGTTCAGGGTAATGGGATCAATCCTTCGAGTTTCGGTGTCGTACCAAAATCCTTCCAGTGCGGACCCTATGAGATCATGCCAGTTCTTCACCAGTTCTTCAATGACTCTGGTATGAACAGCTCTGCTCTCTTGGTCGATCCTAAAGATGTCGTTTACATCTATAAAAAGGGTTTGGACATGCGCCCTGTCAATGATATTCAGTTACCCTCAACTCTAGGTACTACCAGAGAACTCAGAGGCACGGTATCATGTAAGGTTTGGTCGAGCGGCGCAAATATTCTTAAACTTACAAATTGGTCTGCCTGAGGACAATACTTTAGATAAGTTGAATCTAGAGGGCCCTAGTAATCCCTCTAGCATATCGAATTTAGTTGCATAAAGGAATCTATAAGGGCTCCCAGAAAAAGGAACTGGGGCCCTTCTTTTAACAATAACTCAAAGGAGCAAGAAATGCCAAGATGGCCGTCTGAGAAACTAGCAGTAGATGAATCGTGTTCAGAGTTTTACACATTGCATAATGGGTACACTTTTCACGTCATAGCACTAGATGCAGCAGGGAAAGTGATCAAGAAAGCAATGGATGCTGCTGGAGAAGTTAAAGTCAATATGGAATACACCTTTGACTTTAAACGACTACCTAATGTCAATGTGAACAACAAAAAACGCAATGAATATCCTTCAGTTGCTAAATTTGATGTCGATTTTGAACTTAATGCAATGAAATTACCGAATTCAGAAGACACAGATGAGAGTTATGATTCACTTAGAACAAGGGTTATAGAAACGATTTTGAAAGAAAAGAAGCATCCATGGTCTAAGATCAAGACGAAAGATGAATATGAACAACTCAAAAACCCCGACACCTACGCTATCAAGAAAGACATAGAACAAAAAGACAAAAAACTAGCAGAACAACAAAAACGAATCCAAGAACTTGAAGCATCTATCAAAAAATAGGGGGAACCCAAAATTATCTGGAATTGCGACATATCAGATGTTAGAAGACGTCTCATTATCACTATGGCTTACAATCCAACTGGTGGAGACACAGCCGATCTTGATCTAGACTATGTCAACAGAGGCAAAGACTGGCTTTGTGGCTATAGACCCTGGGACTTCTTAATTCACTACATCAACCTAACAGTTGATGACACCAGAATCGTAGACCTCCCAACAGACCTTCAAGCTATCATGGAAGTCTATGTTGACATCAACAATGACGGAAAACCAGACTTATGGTTCTATGCAAACTCACCAGAAGTTATGCAGAGATACACGCTTCTTAACAACTATGACCCTACCCTTGGTGCTTCATGGCAAATCAAATTCCCTCCAAATGCTTATCTGTACACTTCTCCCACAGTCAAATACATCCAGAAAGTAGATGACTACACTGGAGCAGCTTCTGAACTCTCTTTCTTCCCTGCTGAACTTCTTCTAAGAACAGCACAGAAACTCTATCTGGAAGACAGAGGTATCGCTGATACTAAAGCTGAATTAATTCTAAAATCTCATGCAGAATTAATCAGAGCATTTGAGCAGATGTTCCAGTATCAGAATCAAGACATGGATCTTACAGTCAAGAATAGATATGGTGTGCCAATAAGGGTTCAGGGACAACCTTTAGATGGTTCAAATCAGAAAATTGGATATTCTCCATATCTACCAGCTGCTTCATTTGCTTCTTGGCCATATTAAAGGAATATTATGAAAACTGGTGTACAAGTAGCATCATTAGACTTTTCTGATTTCTCAGGAGGAATCAATAATACTCTTCCTCCTCATGCAATCAAAGAAAATCAGTGTTCTGATGCTTTAAATGTCTTGATAGAACGAGAAGGATTTACTAGAGCACCAGGGTATGAGGGACTAAACTCAACTCCTTATAGCGATCAAGCGACTGGTTTTTGGATATGGAGACAATCAGATGGCTCAGAATTATGGCTTCTAATTCAAAATGGGAACATCAATGCAGTAGATCCAACAACTGGTGATCTAACTGTCATAGCACCATTTGAAGGATCAGCACAGTGTTATGGGTTCTCTTTAATGAATAAGTTCTGGATAGCAAATTCAAATAGTTTCTATAAAGTTGAAGATTCTATACATGCATATCCAGTAGCAATAGAGCCTCCAACATCTGGAACATTTACTCAATCTTGGCTCCCTGGTGGCACATTGCCGATGGGAACATATTCTGCTTATGCTTCTTATGCAAGAAAAGTTGACGGAACAATAATACTATACTCAAATCCATTCTATTTGGGTTCAGTATATGGCTCTGGGAGCCTTAATGCTACAGTTGACATCGGAACTGAATCTGACGGACAAGCAAACACAGTCGCTATTTGGATGACAGATGCTAACGGTGCTGTTCATTACTTCTATGACGATGCTCCTAACAATGGAGAAAACATTCAAATAACAGGAGCACATAGAAACGATGATCTTCTGATGACAGTAGAAGCATCACCATTTTACAAGCCACCAGTTTTCCAGCAGATTTTCACATTTGACAACAGAATCTGGGGCTGGACAGAAAACTCAAATATTCTCTATTACTCTCTAAAAGCTGGAACAGCTTACGATCTTGAAAAATGGTTCACTCCTGCTCTTATCACTGGAAACAGAATCACAATACCTGAAAACATCATCTCTATCTTTAATGTTTCAGGAAATCTATACATCAATACGTATGGTGGGATTTACGAATTACCTAACGCTGATGTATCTTCTAAACTTCTCATTATAGAACCAAGATTATACTTTCCATACCCTAAATCAGTAGTTGGACAGAACTCAGTCATGTTTGGTGCAACTAATGATGGGATCAGATACTTTAATGGACAAAATTTCTCATATGATCTATCAAGAGAAATCAGACCCTTCTATGATCAACTAGTAGCAGGAGCATCTAGTTCATTTCAACCAGTAGGTTTTATTTATAGGAGACCAGGGAAGAGAACAGAACTTCATATTTGCTACAGAGACCTAACAGTATCTGAACTTATACACAATGGACACTTAATTCTAAATCTAGACAGAACAGTTCTAGCATCACAGCAACCATTTGCACAAGATCCAGATGACATCTCAACACCATGGGAAAAATGGTCAGATGGTTTCTCAGATATGACAATACAAGCAGATGGAACATTTGTAGCACTACAAGCATCAGTAAATGGATCCTCTATTTGCAGAGAAACAAACTCTAAATCGAATAAAAACATCTTCTCACAAGAAGCAGAGTTTCTAACTGTTTCGACATCAAAGAGACTTTATTTGAAGTCAAAGATTAAAGTTCCTGATATTGCTGGTGCTGCTACATGGGATAAGCAATCACCTCTTACAATCAATACTCAATCATATACAATCAAACTAACTAGACCAGATCAAAACAATCTAGCAACAACTAACACAATAGCAGCTTCTGGTTCTACTGGTGACCTCCCTATATTAGGTTCTGCAGGCATCACACTTCCTTTCGTTCTTCCAATCGAATATCCAGTATCACCATTAACTAAAACACCTCTAGTCAAACCAGCAAAAATGATCTTTGCTGAATTCACCCAACTAGTATCAGATGACAAATTTCAACTATTCAAATATACAATCTATGGAAAGATCGAAGGGAGCATCTTCACATGAAAACTATTATCATTTTACTGGCATTATTCGTTTCAAGTTCATTCGCTATCAATGGCTACACTCTAAACAAAAGATACATTCAAGGTGACACCGTCACAGCCACAAATCTAACAGCAAACTTTGACTCAGGAAAAGTATGGTCTACTAAAATAGCAGATACTCTAAACAAAAAAACAATGAAGTTCTCAGGACAAGTGATGAAAGATTCAACTTGTCACTATCTAAAACTTGATACTCTAAAAGCTGCCAACACCTCCATAAAACTCATCGGTGCCTTCAATTCTACTAGACTCATCACTGATACAGTACAAGTAGCAAAACTTCTTTATGGAAATGGATTACATTTTGTAGGATTTTCAACAATGCCTCCTTTTGATTCTCTGTATCCTACAGCGTATATGGGAGATACTGGAATCTCTGCATATACAGCATTTGCTTCAAATCATATGCATAATTTTTTCACAGTGCTTGATACTTCAATTTCTCCTCCTTCATATGTTCAACTATTTGGTGTTAGTAAATCTGGTGGGTTTCTACAAATGAATTTAGGATCAACAACAATACTCAGAGATAACAGCGACTCATATTTTAATGGTTCGACATCAAAATTAGGTATCAGAAAATCTCCATCTTATGTTCTTGATGTTTCAGGTGCTATAAACTCGGATTCTATCATAACTTCTGTCGCTACAATCAACGGAAACATCGCTGTCGTAAAAGTCACAGCCTCTGATTCTGTAAAAGGAACTGTAGGAAAATTCACTACAGGCCTAAAAGTTGGAACTGGAACTTCTATCATGCAAGTCTATGTAGATACTACATTCCCTTGTTCTCTTTACTCTAATTCAACAGTAAGATCAATAGGTGTTGCTCATCTAGTAGAAACCGGAACTATAATCACGATCTCATTTCCTCCTCTCTATGGGCTTCTTGATTCTAACTACAACTATGTTAAAGGAATCTCACAATCTAGATTCATCTCTATCAATGGAGACTACAAAGCACTATCTGTTCCCATTGTAGACAAGAAAGTTCCTACGACAGGAGTATTATCAATCGGTGAATGGCTCTATGTTTCTAAAGCAAATGGTAATTTTTTAGGTGCTGATTCTGGTGGTCTTTGTGGTCCCATTATCTCAGGAGTAAGACAAGGCGTCATTGTAACGATTCTCAAACAATAGGACTTGTCTAATTGGGACAAAATACAATAAATCTATATCCATCAGATCCCACTCTAGATGGAAAACACTACCAAACAGATGAACATGTAGTCGTCATCTGCTACACAGACGAAGCACCCTTCACAATCTATCTTCCAGACGCATCAGCTCCAGAAGATAAAGAATTCATGATCAAGAATCTTGGTCATAACACTCTAACTGTAAAAACTAAAGACTACAACACAATCGACGGACTTGTCACCTCAATTGACATAGAACCCTACGGCTTCCTCTCTGTCAGAACTGATCTAGTACAAACTTACATCAATCTAGACAAAATAACAGGTTCTGGAGGCTCGACTGGTCTTCAAGGTGTCACGGGACCTGCTGGTGCTCCTCAAGGAGACACTGGTCTAAGAGGCCCTGCTGGCTATATGGGTGAAAGAGGCTACACCGGTGCACAAGGCTTCACCGGCCTTCAAGGCTCAGGATCTACTGGTCTTCAAGGTGCCCCAGGAACGACAGGTCTTGCCAACTTTGTTGATGTACCTGACTTTCCTGAGTTCGAATCACCCGAGCTCATGTACAACAGAACTGATGAGTGCTTCTACGGCGGAATCACTGGTATCGGTTGGATCCAAATCTCTTCAGGATCACTTCAAGGTCCTACTGGTCTCAGAGGCCCAACTGGTATTCAAGGACTAAGAGGTTTTACAGGACCTCAAGGTGCTGGTGTCACAGGATTTAAAGGTATTACAGGTGTTCAAGGGCTTACTGGGATACAAGGAGAAACAGGTACACAAGGCGATACTGGTCTTATTGGTGCTACAGGTATGCTAGGGCTTCAAGGGCACACAGGGACCCAAGGCATAATAGGTAATCAAGGTGACACCGGTTTAATAGGTTCTACAGGTATCCAAGGGATTCAAGGAACTACTGGTGTACAAGGGATTCAGGGAAATACTGGAGTACAGGGCCTTCAAGGGATTCAAGGAATTCAGGGTAATACTGGAACTCAAGGTATTCAAGGAATTACTGGTTTGCAAGGGCAGACAGGAGTTCAAGGGATTCAAGGAAATCAGGGACAGACAGGTGCTCAGGGACAGACTGGTGTTCAAGGAACTCAGGGAAATCAAGGAAATACAGGTTTGCAGGGACCTGCAGGACAGACAGGGCTTCAGGGTTTTACAGGTGTAAATGGACTTCAAGGAGCGACTGGAGTTCAGGGTCTTCAGGGCATTACAGGACTTCAAGGACAAACAGGTCTTCAGGGAATACAAGGTACTACAGGTATTCAAGGATTACAGGGTATAACAGGATTGCAGGGACAAACAGGGGTTCAGGGAATTCAGGGACAAACAGGGGTTCAAGGAAATCAGGGACAAACTGGTTTTCAGGGTGTTACAGGTTTTCAGGGTCAGACTGGAGTTCAGGGAACTACAGGTATTCAGGGTGTAAGAGGAGATACAGGAGCTCAGGGACAGACAGGTGTAGGGCAGCAGGGAACTACAGGTGTTCAGGGTATAGGGATTCAGGGTGTTACTGGAATTCAAGGAATTACTGGACTTGTAGGACAAACTGGAGTTCAGGGAGATACTGGTACTGGTATCCAAGGAACTACTGGTTTAATTTCAGCTAATCATGGAATGTTTTATAAAATTACAACTAATTGGATGTTTACTCCTGCTGGAAGTGCATGCATACATGTTGATGGATATGGTTACATTTTTGGAGATATTTATTTCTTTGAAAAATTTTATTTTACGCCTTGGCATCCTTACCCACCTTTAGGTGATAATACAACGACAATATTAAAAGATGTACAAATAGGTGATCAATTTTCTTTGATGTCATATCTTACAGGCGTAATGATTCAAGGAAGAATTACAGCAATAAATGGACCTGGATATCATTATAGTTTTCATACTGATGTTTATCAATTAAATCCATTTTCTGAAGGTGAATTTGTAGAATTAAGAATTGGTATTCAAGGGCAAACAGGTCTTCAAGGACCTACAGGATTTCAGGGTATTACAGGTATTCAAGGTTCACAAGGAATTACTGGTATTCAAGGACTTCAAGGAAATACTGGTATTCAAGGGTTAGGTGTCACTGGTTTAATAGGATCTACAGGATTTCAGGGTATTACAGGGATTCAAGGTACTACTGGAATTCAGGGAATACAAGGAACTACTGGTACTCAAGGGACTCAAGGTGTTACAGGTGCTGGAATTCAAGGTTCTACTGGTCTTATAGGTTCAACTGGTGTTCAAGGGATTCAGGGTACAACAGGTATTCAAGGGATTCAAGGAAATACTGGACTTCAAGGACTTACTGGGATCCAGGGACAAACAGGTATACAAGGTTCTACTGGTGTTCAGGGAATAACAGGTTTAATAGGTTCTACTGGTGTTCAAGGTGTTACTGGACTTCAAGGACAAACTGGTGTTCAGGGAAACACTGGATTAATAGGTTCTACAGGAGTACAGGGAATAACAGGTTTAAGAGGTTCTACTGGTATTCAAGGTATTCAAGGTATTCAAGGTGTAACTGGATTAATAGGATCTACTGGTATTCAAGGACTTCAAGGAGTCACTGGTCTTCAAGGTATTACAGGACTTGGAACTACTGGACAAACAGGACTTCAAGGTGCTACTGGAACTGGTGCTAGTACTAGATATTCATTCTTAGCTTATAATTCATCTACAGATGTAGATCAAACTGGTGACGGAACTGTTTTTACTGTAGATTTTGACACAGAAGTCTTTGATACTGGAAACAATTTTGCTTCAGATACATTTACTGCTCCTGTTACTGGAAAATATCAAATCAATGTTGCTGTAAGATTAGCAAATTTGACAACTTCAGTTACTGCTGTCACATTGACCTTAGTGACAACAGCAAGAACTTATTATTCTATGAGTTCTACACAAACAGGGACAAGTGCTGTTACATTTCCATTATCAACAATTGTTGATATGACAGCAACAAATACTGCTTATGTTCAAATATCTGCATCTGGAACAACAAAGACTGTTGATATTTATGGAAATGCAACTGGAGTAGCAACTTATTTCTCAGGAAGTCTAGTGGAGTAAACTATGTCATTTCCTTTATGGCCTAATGATGGTGACACTTATACTTCTCTAGCAGGAA
>Ga0315287_10007783_pt1 | contig 10765 bp, 8 predicted proteins | sample YL17G11_0_MG_FD_205037 | JGI IMG/M metagenome (GOLD analysis project Ga0315287, IMG submission 205037) | Sediment microbial communities from Yellowstone Lake, YNP, Wyoming, USA - YL17G11_0 | ecosystem: Environmental > Aquatic > Freshwater > Lake > Sediment | place: USA: Wyoming | collected...
AAATACAAGCATACGTCAATAGGTGTAGCTGAAACATATGGTTGACGAAGCGGCGCTTGCACGGGACAGTCTTTCAAAGCGGATAGCAGGCGAGATAGTGCTTTCCATAGATGCGGGAGCATGCATACAGAAGTGGAGGAACATCTTCAAGATACCGCAAAGATTGCTGGCGGAGACGATGGGTGTGATGCCTTCGGTGATAAGCGATTATGAAAACAGCCGCAGGAAGAGCCCGGGAATCAAGGTGGTCAAGCGCCTGGTAGAAGCGATGGTAGTGTTGGATGAGAAGGCCGGGAGCAAGGTGATACGGGAATTCAGCAACTGGCCGAGCAAGGCTATGCTGAGCGAAGCGGTCCTGGACCTAAAGGAATTCAACTCGCCGGTTCCGCTTAAGGACTTCTGTAAAATAATCGGAGCGCAGATAGTGACCGGAGAGGATGACTCAAAACTACACGGCTACACGGTTGTGGATGCGCACAAAGCGATCATAGAGCTGCCGCCGATGGAGATGGTGAAGCTATACGGCCTTACCAGCGAAAGGGCACTGATATTCATAGGAGCCCTCAGGGGAAGGTCCAGTATGGTGGCGTTGAAGGTCACCAACCTCAGACCGGGTCTGGTCCTGCTACACGGAAGCAGCCTCGAGAACGTGGACGAGCTCGCCAAGCGGATAGCCCAATCAGAGGGCATACCGTTAGCGGTCAACAAAACCGGAAGTACCGAAGATCTGCTGGCTCTACTTAAGAAAAGCTTCAAGGAACGTTAATCAGCCCACCCCCTAATTGCGTATGGAAGTTCGTCAGTTTGTTTGGGTTGTTGATTGTATAATAACATTGTTATAGGAAGGAAGGGTTCCCGTATTCGTTTTACGAAACGGTGATACGGAAAGAAACGAAGCCGGGTTAGACGGGAAGTGATGGGGAGGCGATTTCCGATGGACCTAAAATAACGATGTTATAGCGACGTTTCTGACGTTCACGAGCTTAAAATGAAGTTCATATCGGTCACGGGAATGTTCATTTGGTAAACCCGTTCAAATCCGCCCAACCCCCTCGTTTCTTGTAGAGGGTTATGACACCCCTCTGCTTCACGTGGAACGGTGTGAACCCCTCTGTTTCACGTGCAGATTTGTTTAAATATCGTAACGGGGCAAGGTTCCATACGATGCATGCGAAGAGAGGGTATGATGACAAACGTACAGGATATATTCAGTGATTACGTCAAGGCCAAACCGTTGTTTACCAATGCTGCGGCTCTAACAATATCATTTGAGCCCGGTACCATACCGCACAGGGAGAAACAGGTGGAGGAGCTGGCAAGAGCCCTGGCACCTGTACTGAAGTGTTCGAGACCTTCCAATCTGTTCATCTACGGTAAGACAGGGACCGGGAAGAGCCTGGTGGCCCATCATGTGACCACCGAGCTTGCGAAAGCTGCCGTCGGGCTCGGACAGAAGGTCCGGGTAGTCAATATCAATTGTAAGATGAAGCGGGGAGCGGATACTGAATACAGGCTGCTGGCTACAATAGCAAAGCAGCTTGGCCGCGAGGTGCCGTTCACCGGCTTGCCGACCGATCAGGTATACAAAGCGGTGTTCGAGAGCATAGACAGCGAAAAGCAGGTGGTGTTGCTGGTGATAGACGAAATAGACGCTCTGGTCAGGAGGACCGGCGACGATATACTATATAATCTTACCAGAGTCAACAGCGAGCTCAAACAAGCAAAACTGGCGATAATCGGGATAACCAACGACCTGGGCTTCATAGATGCTCTCGACCCCCGCGTGCGTTCAAGCTTAAGCGAAGAGGAGTTCGTGTTCCCTCCTTACAACGCGCTGCAGCTGCAGGACATACTCAGGCAGAGGGCGAACCTGGCATTCGCTCCCGGTGCTCTCGGTCCCGGGGTTATAGAGAAGGCGGCGGCCCTGGCTGCACAGGAGCATGGGGATGCCAGAAGGGCATTGGACCTGCTAAGGGTGGCCGGAGAGCTCGCCGACCGGAAGGGAGAGACCGTAGTAACGACCGCACATGTGGACGCTTCGCAGGACAAGATAGACACCGACAGCGTGCTTGAGACCATACGGTCCCAGCCAAGGCAGAGCCAGTCGGTGCTGGCGGCCATAATAAGGCTGGCGGAAAAAGACCGGTTCGTAAGCACCGGCGACGTCTGGGATGTTTACAATAAAATATGCGTCGACCAGGGCCTCAGGCCGCTGACCCAGCGAAGGGTGTCGGACCTGATAGGCGAGCTGGACATGTTCGGGATAATCACGGCAAGGGTGATAAGCAAAGGGCGCGGAGGGAGGACCAGAGACATCGAACTCGCGCTGAGCTCGCAGCTGGTCGAGAAGGTTAAGAGCTTACTGACGGAAATGATGTAATCCTTTTGGCGGACATAGTCCGCGAGGATGACTACCCTTATGGGCGGACCCGGGCGAAAGCACAGTCCGTTAATAATAAGGAGGGAAATTATGTCCCTGCAACGGATACAGGAAATGAGCATACTGGTGGAGCCTTCTGCAGCCCTGCTTCTGGAAAAATCCAGCACTGAAAGTCAGCAGAGGGCGGTGGAAAGGCTTGCCGCTCTGCAACCAAAGCCGATGGTGCTCGACGCAACCGAAATGAAGCGCCTGCTGCTCCCCGAGATGAAGCTTGTGAAGGCACCGGAGAGGCCGACCGAATTCTCTCTCAACGACCTGGCGGCAGCATGGGCATCCCGTTTCAACATCCTCCAGCAGCTGCTTTTGAGAAGGCCGGAGACCGCCGGGGCGGCGAGCATTGCGGCCGCCAGCGGCAAGTGTACGGTGATAGGGCAGGTGAAGAAATTGAAAAATGTCGAGCTGGAGGATCCGACAGGTTCGATGGAGCTCATTTGCGACAAGAAGCTGCTGCCGGACGACGTCATAGCGGTCAGAGGCTTTGCCGCGAATGGGGTGATGCAAGCGGAGGATATTTTTTTCCCGGACATCCACCTCAACGCGGTCCGGCAACTTGAAGGAACGCTCGGTGTGGGAACGGAAGCGGACTTCATGATAAGGCCGGTTGCGACCGAGTTCTGGGAAATCAACGGAACGACCATACTGGTACACAAAGCGGACTGGAAGGCGCTGGCGGATGCGCTCATGATACAGGAGGTGCAGGTCCCCGTAGAACTGCTGAGAAGGAGGCACCTGGCCGCCCCGCCGTGGGATGTGATGGAGCCGCAGCCCGACATTTTCATAGCTGCCGGCATGCCAGGTGTCAATGCAAACTACAAGGGAACAGCCATAATCGGCATCGGAGAAAAATCAATAATAGACCTGGCGAAGAGGGAGGCGTGCTGATGCGTTTCCAGCTTCTGGATGCAGATTATACATTACTGAACGGCCGGCCGCTAATCAGGTTGTTCTGCAAGACCGCGGACGGAGAAACGGTCTGCGTGTTCTGGGACAAGGAGCTGCCGTACTTCTACGTGCAGGCAAGGCCAGAGAGATTCACCGCAATAATCGAAGGGCTCAGGAAGAAGTGGCCGGACCTCATCGGGGAGGTGGTGGAAAAGATGATTCCCAACGGGTTTACAAAAGAGAGCACGAAGGTGCTGAAGGTCATCGGGAAGGACCCGAGCATCGTACCGTTACAGAGGGAGACCGCAGCGTACCTCGGAGGGGTCCCGTTCGAGGCCGACGTCCTGTTCAAATACAGGATGATGGTTGACAACGGCCTGCGCGGAATGAATTGGATAGAGGTCGAAGGAAAGACGGCAAGGACGGAGACGGTGAAGTGCAGGGCGATCGACGCAAGTTCGATAAAACCCATAGATTTGATTGAAAACGCTCCGCTCCGTTACATGGCGTTCGACATAGAGACGGTGTCCGATGCCGACCGGGCTCCGGAAGCGAGCCGCGACCCGATAGTGATGGTCAGTATTGCATTCAAGCCCGCATGGCGCGGAAAGGACAACGTCGTCCTTGTGGCCAAGCACTGCATCGGTGAGAACGTTGAAGGTTTCCTGAATGAAGCGGCGATGCTGAAAAGATTCATCGAAATCATCCGGGATTACGATCCCGACGCGCTGATAGGGTACAACATCAACGGCTACGACCTGCCGTATCTTCTGGAGCGGCTGGAGAAGCTCAACCTCCCGAGGGACATCGGAAGGACGGCGAAGAGCGCCTGGCTGAAGAAACTGGCAACCGGTTCGGTCGCTTCTGTCGCGGGCAGGGTGGTCATCGACCCGTACGATATACTGAAGCGCGACCCGTGGGTGAAATTCAAGCGCTACGACCTGAGGACGGTCTCGCGCGAACTGCTAAAGGCCGAGAAACTGGAGATGGGAGGCCCTTCGGAGATAAAGCTTCTATGGCGAGGAAACGTCGCCGGTCTGGCGAGGTTGATAGAGTACAACCGCAGGGACAGCGAGCTCGCACTCAGGCTGGTGCTCGAGAGGCAGATGCTCGACAGGTTCGTGCAGATAGCCAGGATAAGCGGCCTTTTGCTCCAGGACACGTTCGGCGGGCAGAGCCAGAGGCTTGAGTGCCTGTTGCTGCACGAGTTCAAAGCCGCCGGATATATAATGCCATGCAAACCCGACGGCGACGAACTGAAAAGAAGAAGGGACGAGAGGGAAAAGCTTGGATTGAAGGGAGCTATAGTTCTGGAGCCCGTCGTGGGCCTTCACATCGAGGGATGCACGCTGGTGCTCGACTTTGCATCCCTGTATCCGTCCGTCATACGGGCGTTCAACATCTGCCCGACGACGCTGGTTAGGGGGGACGCGACCGGGTTGGAAGTCAACACCAGCCCGCAGGGCGTGAAGTTCGTTACACCGGCGGTGAAGCTCGGCGTCCTTCCGAAGATAGTGAAGGAGCTGATAGAGACCCGGGCGGCGGTCAAGAAGCTGGCTAAGGAAGCGGCAGACAGTGAAGTGAAAAGGACCATGAACGCCAAGCAGCTCGCACTCAAGGACATGAGCAATTCGTTGTACGGATATACAGGGTACATACGGAGCAGGCTGTATGTGATGGAGGTCGCGAGCTCAATCACCGGTTACGGGCGGGAGAACATAATGAAAACGCGCGAGCTGATTGAAACAGGTTTCCCGGCTGTGAAGGTGCTGTACGGCGATACCGACAGCATATTCATCAAGACCGTTTTGACAGATCCGGAGGAAGCGACCAAGCTCGGGGAGAGCATCGCAGCTCACGTCACATCGCATCTCACCGGCCTGAAGTTCAGCTTCGAAAAAATCTACAAGACATTCCTGATTCTAACCAAAAAGCGATATGCCGGCTGGGCGTGGGAGAAGACCCCCGACGGGTGGAAGGACAAGATAGAGATGAAGGGCATAGAGACGGTGAGGCGCGACTGGTGCGATCTGGTCTCCATCACGATGAGGGATGTCCTGGAAACCGTCCTGAGGCAGGGCGACGTCAAGGCGGCGAGCGCCAGGGTCAGAGGGGTGGTCAAGGACCTGACGGCCGGGAAAATCCCCTTGGAGAAACTGACAGTGGTGAAGGGGGTGACGAGAGCACTGGAGAGCTACGAGGGGATGCAGCCGCACGTGGAGCTGGCAAAGAAGATGAAGGCAAGAGACCCAACGAGGGGAAGCGCGGTCGGAGAACGGCTCGGTTATGTGATAGTAAAGGGCAATGCGATGCTCAGCAAGCGGGCCGAAGACCCCGAGTACGCAAGGAAAAACGGGATGGAAATTGACAGCACGTATTACATTGAAAACCAATTGCTCCCTCCGTTGGAACGGATATTCGAAGCGCTCGGAATAAGCAAGACCGAGCTGCTCGAGGGAAGCAAGCAGATGAAACTCGGCGTTGTCATGAACGGTGCAGTCAGCGGTGTCGGTTCGAACATAAAGACGGTTTCTCCGGATGCGACCGTTCTTCCGGGTTTCGATTCGATATCGTGCGGCAAGTGCAACTGGTCTTCCTACAGGCCTTCCCTCTCAGGAGTGTGCCCGAAGTGCGGAGGGCAGCTCTATTTTCAGTGCGGCGGAAGCCTGGGGAAGTTCGTGAAGATGCAGGCCAAAACGTTAGTGTGAGCTCTGCGAACAATAAATTATCAGGTGCTTTTGCTTACTTTTGTTAGTCATCGGTATGCCTGCAAGTTCGCCGTCTTTTTGTAACATCGGATTTTCCATCGTGGCGCGCCTTACAAAGAATATTTCAGCATTGTATTTTTCATCTATAAACTTTTTAATCTTGTAAGCAAGGTCCAAACCTTTATCATGGAAAGGTTTTCCGAGAGGATCTTTAGCAAGCCATTGAGGAATTGCATAGTCATCTTCTACAAAGAAAATAAAGTCGAAATCAGAGTACAAGCTGCCCCTGAATCCTGGAGGAGCATATTTCCCAAAAGATGCTTTTACCGAAGAGCCGATTAATAATATCTTTATTATCCTGTCGTCAGGCAGAAACTTCAGTTTCACTTTTTCAATAACGTCCTCCCGCAAAGCAATCTGAGTTTTTAGCGGAAAAGGTGCTTTGTGCGGTCTATTACCTAAATGATTTTCCATACGTTACAATTAGTTTGGATAAAATATAAGACTACCGGGAAGTACCGTGAAGATTGCTTCAAATCAATGATAGGCCTGCAAAAAACAGAATGGCGGGAAGCAGCAGGCAGCCCATGGAATGACTTCGCCTGATGCCTGTCAGGTTCGGAATGAGACCTATGGCCGTTGCGACAGTCAATATCAGCAGGCCGAGCGGGCCACTGAAAATGGCGACAAGGAGAACGAGGAGCAAAATGACGGCCATGTTCAGTTTGCCATAGTTGATTCTTCGCATCAACGGGATCATTACTCTTGCCAGCCTGAGGGTGATGTAAGCTGCGATGCCTGCCGCTGCTACAAGAGCGGGTATGACGGTCATCAGCAACTGGGGAGTGACGTCGACTATCTGGCTTATCGCTACCGATATCCCGCTGCGCGGGTTGCCGATCATCCATAACGCAAGAAGGCTGTAGATGGAATCGGCGGCCGTGACACCGCCGGCGGCCATCAGAAATGTTCTGTCCGAGTGGCCGGTATTTTTTGAGTTTCCCACCGCTTCGCGTGCGAGAACAGTCGCCTGGGCCGAGCCTATTCCCGGGAGAAGGCCTACAAGGATTCCGGCAGCCGAGCCGGCGGCCATTCCGGCGAACCTGGATTTTCGCGGGAGTTGCTCGGACTCGTAGCTGATGCTTTCAGGAAGCTTGATACCGCGTTTGAGGCTGAGGAGAATCATCGGAAGGCCGAACAGACCTGTAAGCATCGGGAAAAGGGAACGGCTGCCAAAACTATCCAATGTTATCACGCCGAGTATTCCTGCTAACATGAATGTCATGAAAGCCCAACCGGCCTTGTTCCATCCGGTCTCGCTGAGCATCATGTATGCTACAACAGCAGACAGCAACCAGTGGAGGAAAGGGCGGGTGACGGAATAAACGACAGGAAAGCCGAACCATAGAACCGGAAGGGCCATGATACATAGGATTACCGAGCCGAGGCCGCCGATGATGGTCATTTTTATCGCTTCGTACCCGCGGCCGGCAAGCAGCAGCCTGTGCCCCGGAAGGGAACTCATCGCTTCCGCATCCTCGGGTGCGCCGAGCAGGATTGCCGGTATGAAGGCAACGAAACTGTTGGTTATGCCCGTGGCGACCAGAATAACGGCCGCGGTAACGGGATCGAAGTATGCCGCCGCTCCGACCAGCAGCGGAATCATGGTGTTTGGATGGAGGCCGGGAAGCAGGCCGGTCAGGACCCCGAGCGCCACCCCGAACCCCAGAGCAAGGAGCAGTTCAATCATTCAGCTAAAAATAACAGCGGCGTGTTCAAGAAGTTTCCGCAATCATACCTGCGCCGGCTCAGCAGACGGCTGCGGTTCTGATTTCGGCGCTTCGCGTTCCTTGCGGCTTTCGTGCTCTATCACGAACTCGGCCAGCCGCGCGAACGCCGGCCTGGTTATGAAAACACCGATGAGCACGCCCATCATGGTTACTATGGCGAAACCGCGCATAACGCCTATGCCTATGATAGCCAGTGGGAGCATCGCGGCAAAAACCGTGCCGGCACTTCCGAATATCATGAAGAAAGCACGCTTTAGGCGCTGCTTGAAGGTGTATATCTTCTCTTTCATGGTCAGCTCATCGATGACCATTATCTGGGCATCGACGGATGTCCCAAGCGTGGCAATTATAGCCACTATCGCCGCGAGGTCGAGCGTGTAGCTTATCACGGATATTCCGAACAAGATTATCAGCACCTCGCTGAACGAAACGAGAATCATGGGGACAACTATCTTCCAGCGACGATAGCGGAACAGAATCACAGTCGCCACGGCCGCCGCGGCCAGCAGCCCGGCGAACACGATTGATTTAAGGAAACCAGAGCCAAGCGTCGCGCTGATGCTGTCCATCCTTGCCACTTTCAGCTGGACGGGGAGGGCACCGGACTGAAGGATGCTTTGAAGGGACAGTTTCTCCTTGAGCGCATCCTCACGTACGGTCCTGAAACCGGTTATGGACGGTTCCTGCAACGCCCTACCGGCCAGGTCAGAGGATATGGTCAGATCTGTCACCTGCTTGTCGTCTATATAGAAGTATATCTTGCTCTCGAGGTAGGCGCTCCCGCTCTGCGGATCCACTATGGAGGCCATGCCGCGCGTGACGTCGGCAAATCTCTGCGCGGCTTCCTGGCCGGTGGTTATCTGGAACATGAACTCGTATCCGCCCTGGACCTGCTGGATTCTGGATGTGCATACGCCGGCCTGCTCCACCAGGCAGACCGACTTTATGTCCGTCCCTTTGAACACCGTAGCAAGCACGATTGCCTGGTCGCCGGTGGAGTTGACATATTTCCAACTGATTCCGCCAAGATCGAAGGTTTCGTTTACAGAAAGTTGCCTGCCGTTCACGATCAGCTTGCCGTCTGACAGGCCCACCGTATGATTGAGTAACGAAGCCGTGCCGTTGCTGAAGTGCAGGGCTTTCGGAATCTTTGCCTCGAACATTCCCTGCCGCGCGAGCAGGTTTTCCACCTCGGATGGCGTGGCGCCGGCCATCTCTATCTGCACGTAGCGGTGACCAGTGATGTCGGATACGGATTGGAATTTCGCCTCCTTCAGACCGTAAATGTTTATTCGTGTCTGCAGAGTAGCTATCGATTGATCAATGATTGCCGAGCTTACGTTGACCCCGACCGGTTCGAGGAGAACACGCGTCCCGCCGATCAAATCAAGGCCGAACGAGAGTCTGGATGAGGACCTGCTGTCGAGGGTCAGCCCCAAACCCGGGACGGTAACCTGCGCAAGGTCCAGCTTGCCGTTGTGCTTGAAGCGCAGCGTGCCCGTGAAATTCTCAAAAACGTAGATGTCAGCGGGTTTTGTTATTGTCTGCTCGTTCATCCATTCAATAATTTCACCGGCGGCCACCTTGCCTGCCAGCGGGCTGTCGGAAGAGACTGATTTGACGATAACCCCGCCCGGACCTCCTGGCAATATCCATACCGCGGATATTGTCACCAACAAGATAAGCAGAAGGATGCGCCATTCCTTCAACACGCGCTTCCAATTCGTCATGATGTCGACCTCTTCCGCTCAACGTACCACGTGAGAAGCTTGGCGTTGGTAATCCATGTGTTAATGATATCGAACAGCATTCCGATGAGCAGTACCGAGGCTATCTGCGTTATGGTCGCGCTCCCCGAAATCGCGAACAGGGCAAACAGTGCGGCACAGGTGGTTCCGGTCATCGTAAGGCCGGTCTTGCGGGCGCGTTTAATCAGTTCCTTAAGATTCCCCTCGCCTTTCAGCACGCGTGCGGTGAGGAGGATGTCGGTGTCAACGGAATAACCTATCAACAAAAGCAAAGCGGCAAAAGTCGCCAAACTGAGCCGTATCCCCAGCAGCTGGCTGAACGCGAATGCCTCGATTATGTCGGCCAATGCGGACAACACCACATAAGCCGACGGCACAGGTACGCGGAATGTAAAATAGACGGCCAACGACATGAAAATGAAAGCGACAACCATGGCAATCATCGCCTGGTTGAAGAATGCCGCGCCAAGAGCAGGGCCTATGGTCTGGACAGACGCCTGCTCCACCGGCAAGCCGGCCGTTGAGAGCGTGGAAAGAAGCTGCGTGGTGTTGGTTTCGATTGGAACGTTTATGCTAACAATCCAGCCGCTAAGGCTGTTGGCGGTCTGTATGGTGGGACGATAGCTTGCCAGCAGCCGCTCCAACGAAGAAACGTCCGGCTGGCTGTCGGTTGAGAAGACCACCTGCGTACCGCCGCTGAGGTCAACGTCAAGAAGCATGCTCCCGCTCGTCACCTCCCACGCTATGTAGATTATCGAGAAAAGCAGGATTGCCGCCGGCAAAACCAGAAGCTTCAGGCTGCTTTTCCGTCCCTCAATTTGGTTCTCCATAAACCATCACTTTCTGGTCTACATTATTAGTAAGCTTCTTAAAGAAGTGTCGTCAGGTCGCCAACGGATATAAACCTGCTGTTGCCAGACCCGTCATGCAAGTGGCTGTAGTCGGGGCGGGACCGATCGGAAGCTGGCTAGCCGCCAAGCTCTCGGGGCAAGGAGAGGACGTCACGCTCTTCGATCAAAAAAGCGCTCCCGGCGGAAAAGCGTGCAGCTGCCTGGTGAGCGAAAGAATATGGAATTTCATCCCGCGAAACAATAAGTTAGTCGAAAACAGGATTGAAAGCGTCCTGCTTCATTTCCGCAACGGAAGCACAAGCGTGAAATTCAAACCGGGCATGCTCGCAATCGGTCGGGATGCTCT
>Ga0315287_10007784_pt1 | contig 10765 bp, 9 predicted proteins | sample YL17G11_0_MG_FD_205037 | JGI IMG/M metagenome (GOLD analysis project Ga0315287, IMG submission 205037) | Sediment microbial communities from Yellowstone Lake, YNP, Wyoming, USA - YL17G11_0 | ecosystem: Environmental > Aquatic > Freshwater > Lake > Sediment | place: USA: Wyoming | collected...
AAGACAAAAAAGTTTTGGCTGCGCGAAAATTTGCTGACGGTTCGCGGTATCGGCAAAGAATGGGCATACGGCTTTACTTATAATTTAGACCGGTTTTCTGATGAATTGACTTTGCCGCGGTCAAGAAATTTCAAGACCTATCTTATCGGCCGTGAAAAAGAAATTGATCAGGTGGAGCGGATTTTGACGCGCGCCGAAGAAAATAATATTTTAATCGTGGGAGAACCGGGCACCGGCCGCAAGACGGTCGTGCGCGGTTTTGCCGATTTTGTAGCGCAGGGTATGGTTTTACCGCCGCTGCAGCACAAAAGGGTTTTGCAGCTAGACTTAGGAGCGGTGATAGCCGGTTCGGCCAACGACAGTGAAATTGAAGCGCGCTTAATACGGCTTTTTGACGAAGCGATTCGCGCCGGCAACATAATTTTGGTCATTGATGACTTTCACGATTTCGTCAGCCAGCAATCGGGGCTAGGTAAAATTGATATGTCAGGTCTTTTGATGCCGTATCTCGGCTCAAGGGGTATGCAGCTAATCGGTATCGTCACATTTGAAGGGCTGCATAAAAATATTGAATCTAATCCCGGTTTGCTCAAGCTTTTTGAAAAAGTTGAAGTGAAAGAGCCGGACGAGAAAAATTCACTTTTAATTTTACAGGATGTGACGCCAAAACTGGAGGCGCGTCTTGGTGTCAAAGTGACTTATCAGGCCTTAAGGGAAATTGTTTCCAAAGCGAGCCGGTATTTTGGCGACGTGCCGATGCCCGAACGGGCAATTGATTTGTTGGATGAGGCGATGGTCTATCTGGCGACCAAAACCAACGAAAAATTTTTGCGCGTTGAACACGTGGATGTTATCCTTTCGGAAAAAACGCAAATTCCCATCGGCGAAATTTCGCAAGACGAAAAAGAAAAATTAGTAAACTTAGAAGATATTTTGCACCGGCGCGTTATTAATCAGGCCGAAGCCATCAAAAACATTGCTTCGGCCATGCGGCGGGCGAGAGTCGGCATCGGCGAGAAGCGCAAGCCCATCGGTTCGTTTTTGTTTTTGGGGCCAACGGGTGTGGGCAAAACCGAGACCGCCAAGGCCTTGGCCGAAGCGTATTTTGGCAGCGACGAGCGGATGATTCGTTTTGATATGTCGGAATATCAAACCATCGCCGACATCAGCCGGCTTATTGGTTCGCAGAACGGCGATCCGGGGCAACTGGTGACGCAAATCAGAGAAAATCCTTTTTCACTCGTTTTATTTGATGAAATCGAAAAAGCGCATGCCAGCATCTTAAATTTATTTTTGCAGGTTTTGGACGAAGGTTGGCTGACCGATGCTTGGGGCAGGAAAGTAAGCTTTAGAAACTGCATTATTATTGCCACTTCCAATGCCGGCGCCGAATTAATCAGGGAAATGGTCAGTAGCGGCAGCAACCAGGCAGTTTTGCAAGAGAAGATTTTAGATTTCGTGCAGCGCGAAGGTATTTTCAAACCGGAATTGCTTAACCGTTTTGACGGTCTGACTGTTTTTCATTCTTTATCGCATGAAAATTTGGTGAAAATAGCCGAATTATTGCTTGGCGGTTTGGCACAAAGATTGGCCGAACAGGAAATCCAGTTCGTGGCGACTCCGGCTTTGGCCGAAAAAATCGCTAATCTCGGCTACGCGCCGGAATTTGGCGCCCGGCCCATGCGGCGCGTCATCCAAGACAGGGTTGAAGATTTAATCAGCCAAAGAATTTTATCCGGCCAGATTCAAAAAGGGCAGACAATTGAAATCAGACCGGAAGAGATATGATCAATTCAAAAATCATAAAGATATTTTCTGAAATCAGCGAGTACTACGCCATGGATGATGTGCCGTTTAAGCCGCAGGCCTACGAAAAAGCCGTGCGGGTAATTGAATCAATGGAAGAGGATTTGGAAGTTATCTATAAGGCAGGCGGGCAAAAAGCCCTGACGGACATGCCGGGCATCGGTCGGGGGATGGCAGAAAAAATTGAAGAGTTTATAAAAACAGGGCGCGTCAAAGAACATGAACGGCTTAAGAAAAAATGTCCGGTTGATTTGGAGCATTTAACCGCGGTTGAGGGCTTGGGGCCAAAAATGATTAAAACACTTTATCAGAGACTACATGTAAAAACTTTGGCTGATTTGGAAAAAGTAATTAAAGCCGGCAAAATTGGAAAACTGCCGCGTTTTGGTTCGAAAGTTCAGGAAAATATTTTGCGCGGTATTAAATTTGTCAAAGGTGGACAGGGGCGGATACTTTTGGGCCATGCCCTGCCGCTGGTGCGTAAAATTGAAAAGCGGCTGGCAGAACTTAAGGAAACGGAAAAGGTTGTGGTAGCCGGTTCAATCCGGCGCATGAAAGAAACAATCGGCGATCTCGATATTTTGGCCATTTCTTCAGAACCAAAACGCGTCATGGATTTTTTTTGCGCCATGCCCGAAGTTGAAAAAATTCTGGCACAGGGCGAGACGCGTTCGTCCGTGCATTTGCACAACGGCCTAGCCGCAGATTTGCGCGTCGTGTCCCAAGAATCTTTTGGCTCGGCACTTCAATATTTCACCGGCAACAAAGACCATAATATCAGAACGCGAAAAATCGCGCAGGGAAAAAATTTGAAATTAAATGAGTATGGCGTCTGGCGCGGTAAAAAACAAATCGCCGGCCGGACAGAGGAAGAAGTTTACCAAGCCATTGGCTTGCCGTATTTTGAACCGGAAATCCGCGAGGACAGGGGAGAGATCGAAGCAGCTCTTCGACAAGCTCAGGGCAAGCCTAGCGGTTTGCCAAAGCTCGTTAAATACGAAGATTTGAAGGGCGATTTGCAGATGCATTCAACCTGGTCGGACGGCGCCTACACCATTAAAGAAATGGCCGAAGCGGCTAAAAAACTCGGCCGCCAATATATTGCTATTACGGATCACGGCAGCGCGAAACTCCGTATTGCGAACGCCTTGGACGAAAAAAGATTTCTTAAACAATGGCAGGAAATTGATAAAGTTAACAAATCTTTAAGCGGTATAAAAATCTTAAAAGGCGTCGAAGTTGATATAGATGATAAAGGGCGGCCCGATGGTTTAAGTGATGCATTTCTGGTAAAGTTTGACATTGTTTTGGCGTCGGTGCACTTTAAAATGCGCATGCCAAAAGCCGAAATGACCGAGCGAATTATCAACGCGATGAAAAATCCGCATCTCGATATTATTGCTCATCCCACCGGCCGCAAAATTCAAAGCCGCGAGGAAATGGCGCTTGATATGGAAAAAATTATGGCAGGCGCTAAAGAAACTGGAGCAATCCTCGAGATTAACGCGTATCCGGAGCGTCTTGATTTAAACGACGAAAATATTCGCAAAGCCGTTGCGGCGGGCGTTAAAATGTCAGTTGGTACCGACGCCCACAGTATTGAGCACCTGCATTATCTTGAGCTTGGCGTGGCGCAGGCCAGGCGCGGCTGGGCTGAGAGAAAAGATATTATAAACACGATGAGTTATCCTGAACTAATTAAATTTTTGAAGAATCAAGGATAACATTCAGAATTCTGTTTGAACGCTTATGCCTGTAGAAAAATCAGCCGGAGCGGTTGTTTTTTATCGCTCAAGAACCGGGAAAATTGAATACCTGTTATTACAGCACCGTGGCAAGCAGTGGGCGTTTCCTAAGGGTTTGATAGAGGCGGGGGAATCAGATAAAGAGGCGGCCAAGCGCGAAGTGACCGAGGAGTCGGGAATTAAAGATCCCGTTTTATTGCCTGATTTTAAAGAATACGAAAAATATTCTTTTAAGGTTAAATACAAATATCAGTTGCGTAAAGGCTGGAGAATGAACGAAGGAGTGTTTAAAATCGTTACCTTTTTTCTGGCGCAGGCCAAAACGAAAAAAGTTAAGCTATCTTTTGAGCATGAAGATTTTTTGTGGCTTGATTACGAAAAGGCGATTGAAAAACTGACCCATCCGGCGGCCAAAAAAATTTTAATGAGGGCCAATGTTTTTTTGACAAAAAATGACTGATTTTCAACGGAGAGTTTACACGGTTGTCAAAAAAAATCCCGCGGGGAAAGGTCTTGACCTACAAAGCCATAGCGGTTAAATTAGGTAATCAAGGATTGGCGAGGGCCGTCGGTAACGCTTTGAATAAAAACAAGGATAAAAATGTTCCTTGTCACCGCGTTATCCAAAGCAGTGGAAAAATTGGCGGATTTAGCGGCGGCAAAGAAAGGAAGATTTTTTATTACGAAAGGAGGGCGTAAAAATTAAAAGAGGCAAAATCGTTCTTTCACATTAAAGGATTAAAAAGGAGGATTAAATGGCCGGATTATTTGCGATCAGCGTTGACCCAAAAATCGCCGCCGAAAATTTTTTGGAGGATTTATTTTGGGGTACTTTTTATCAGCAGCATTGGGGAGAAGAATACACGGGGCTCGCGATTTTCGCCAACGGAAGACAGGAGCAAATAGCCGTTCGAACGCACCGGGGTCTTTTTCGTCCAACTTTTGGCAATGATATGGTCGGTCTTGAGGGAACAGCGGGAATCGGATATTGCGGTTCGGCCAGAGAGCCGTATCTTATCAGGTCAAGACTTGGCGAACTTTGTCTTTGCTTTTCCGGTAACCTTGTAAACCGTAAAGAATTAATTGGCGAATTCATGAATGCCGGTCAGGTCTTTGCGCGAGGCGATGACATTGAGGTGATTAGTAAGCTTCTTGTCCAGGGCGATAACGTCATTGAGGGCATAAGGAATGTGGATAAAAAGATAAAGGGCGCTTATTCACTTTTGATTTTGAGTCGCGAAGGTATTTATGCTGCGCGGTGCCCCGCCGGTTATTGGCCGTTAGTTGTTGGTCACAAAGACGGGGCAGTGGCAGTCGCTTCCGGCTCGACCGGTTTTGATAATCTCGGTTTTGAGCCCGAGCGCGATATCGCCCCCGGAGAAATCGTCCTGTTGCAGGGCGGGAGTTTTTGGTCAAAAGATCTTAGGCCGGCCGAGATAATTCAGGAATGCAGTTTCTGTTGGTTCTATACAGATTTTGCGACCAGCGTCCTGAACGGAATTTCTGTCTCTGCGGTTAGAAAGCGCTCTGGCGCAGCCTTGGCGAGACGGGATATTGAGGCGGGATTTATTCCCGATATCGTATCTCCGATTCCTGATTCAGGAAAGCATCACGCGTTGGGTTATCATCAGGAATTTTGTCGTCAGATTACGCAAGGGAAAGTAACCCGTGTGCCTTTATATGATGAGCTGCTTTCAAAATATCCGTACGCCGGCAGGAGCTTCACGCCTATCCGATCGGAAGATAGGCAACTGGAAGGCAAGATAAAACAGTTGCCCAGCGGTGAGAGCTATCAAGGCAAAAAGGCGGCGATTATCGACGATTCAATTGTCAGGGGCACTCAAACTTGCCAGGATTTAGTGCCCAAACTTCGAGCTACCGGCGTTACGGAAATTCATTTGCGCATTTCCAATCCGCCGCTGCTTTCGCCTTGCCCTTGGGGCAAAACAACAAATCGCAAGAACGAGCTTTTTGCTTTTCGATTTCCGGAAATAAAAAAAAGAGTGGAATTTCTGAAGGTTGAAAGTTTAATGTATAACACCACGGACGATATCGCTGCCGCTATCGGTTTGCCGTCCGAGCAGCTCTGCATTGATTGTAGCTTGTCAAAACCCCTAGCATAAACAATTTTATAAGCCATCTCAAACGAGGTGGCTTATTTTTTATAAAAGTTGTAGAATTTAATTGTTCATGCACCGTTCAAACATCAAAAAATTTATCATCTATTGGCTTCCCGTTATTTTTTGGGCGGGGATAATTTTTTATTTGTCAGCCGTGCCGAATTTGAATTCTGGCCTGGAAACATTCTATGATGTTTTTTTACGTAAACTGGCGCACGTCACCGAGTTTGCCGTTTTAAATTTTTTGATTTTTCGGGCGTTGTGCGGCTATGATGTCGCGTTCAAAAAAGCGCTGGTTTGGGGTTTGATTGCGGCCGCGTTTTACGCTTTTTCGGATGAGGCGCATCAGTATTTTGTGCCGCTAAGGCAGGCGCGGCTGGCGGATGTGGCCATAGATAATTTGGGAGTTTTATTTGCGAGCGCGATAATTTTTTTGGTAAAACGTAAATAGTTTCAACAAAAAATACCGCCTCGTTCCGTAATTGCTGGTTGGAGCGGTATTTTTATTTTGTAAAAATTATTTTATCGCTGCGATTATCTTATTGAAGACATCCGGTTGGTTAGCAGCCAAATCAGCCAAGACCTTTCTGTCCAGCTCAATTTTATTTTTCTTTAGCGCGTTGATAAAGCGGCTATACGACAGGCTCTGTTTGCGAACGGCAGCGTTAATCTGTATATTCCAGGCCTGCCGGAAATCAGCTTTTTTGCGGCGGCGGTCAATGTAGGCGTGCACCAAAGCGTGGCGCACCGCGTCTTTGGCCTGTCGGTAGCGGTCGCTGCGGCTCCAGCGATAGCCCTTGGCGAGTTTTAAGATTTTCCTTCTTTTTTTATGCGCTCCAACAGCGCGTTTTACCCGAGCCATAGTGTTAATTTATCGGTGAATTAGTTTATCAATTGCTTAGCATCTTTTTGAATATGCGCGACTCGCTTTTGGACATAACCTGAAAGCCCCGTTTTTGACGGGTTTGATTTCCTGATTCCTTGGCGTTGAAATGATTTTGCCGGGGCGCCCGGAAAAGGATTTTGCCTTTTTTGGTCATCCTTAATCGTTTAGTGGCGAATTTTCTGGTTTTCATAAAAATAATTTTCGCTGGTAATCAGTGGTTATTTCCCTTTGCTTAATAACATATAAAATCCCCTAGGTTCTTTGGTTGGCGGCTGGTCAAAAATGATCGGTATTTTAATGTAAGCGGTGAATTCCTGAAGCTTTTTCCGGGCTAAATCGCGGAAGGCTTTTTCGCGTCCGCGCAAAACGATTTGGACTCTCACGCGGTCGCCTTTTTCCAGAAATTTCTGGGCTTGGTTGGCTTTCATTTCCAGATCATGTTTGGCAATATTAAAACTCAAGCGAATGTTTTTTACTTCAACCCTGTGGCCTTTGTGCTGGCGGGCCAGCTTTTCTTTCCGGTAAAGAAACTTGCCCATTTCCACAATGCGGCAGACCGGCGGCAATGATTTGGCCGAAACCTCAACTAAATCCAGCCCGCGCTCGCGGGCCAAATTTATCGCCTCCTGGGTTTTCATTATTCCCAGCTGCTTGTCGTTTTCATCTATCACCCTGACCTCAAGCGACCTTATTTGGTTGTTGAAACGCGGATTAATGTTCAAATTAGATGTTTTTTGAAAAAGGCAATACTAGAGCCGGTCTTTAAATAATTTTCAAATTCGTACGCCTTATTTTTATTTGGAAAAACGCAATATTCGAGCGTTAACGAAGAATGAAGTAGTGGAAGCGGGGAGATTGAACTCCCGTCCAGAAAGTTACTCTAAAATAGTTCTACAAACTTAGCATGATTTTTTGTCTCAGGTCCGTCGCTAAAAATCAAGCGAAATACGGCAGACCCTAGTCGGTTTTTTTCGGTTTTATCTCCCGACTTGATAAATCCTATCTCAATTTTATGACACCCGGTTTTTGCCTATTGAGAATCAGCAGACCGGATGAGCCCTGCGCCCTTAGGCGAAGGCCGGAGCGAATGACGGCGTTAAAGCCGTCTTCACTTTGTTCAATAAGTTGGCACTTATTGGTTGTGCTGGAAGTTTTTCGAGATTCCGGCGGACTCGGTTTGCCTATTTTAAAGAAATTGACTGTCGAAGCTTGCGCTCCCATTAATTACGAATCAGGCTTTCCTCTCGTTGCACGGTCTATCTGCCTTTGGGCATCATGTTTGGCGATTTTTTGACGCTTATCAAACTGTCTTTTCCCGCGCGCCAAGGCAAATTCCAGCTTAATTCGTTTCGCCTTATTATAAACCCGAAGCGGCACTAAAGTCAACCCTAGCTGCTTTGATTGGCCGATTAAAGAACGAATTTCAGATTTATGGAGCAGAAGTTTACGCGTGCGCGTGGGATTGTAATCAGCTGGCAAATTCTGCGCCTGATAAGGCGGAATGTCCGCGTTCAATAGATGGGCCTCTTCATTTTTTATGACGACATAGGCGCCCTGCAGCGAAATCCGGCCGGCCCGGATGGATTTAACTTCTTGGCCAGTCAATGCTAAACCCGCCTCGTATTTTTGGAGGATTTCGTATTCATAAAGTGTTTTGCGGTTAAAGGCATAATCGGCCATAATTATATTTTTACTTTAGCATAATAAAATAGTTTGACAAAGGTTTGGGGTGGTGGTATAAAAGAGGATTGGAGTTTGAGTTTTGAAGCTGGCAGAATAGCAGCACGGTTCATTTAATTTTTTTTTGAGAATCGGAGGAGATATGGCAAAGCAAAAGACGAAGGGGAAAATGCGTAAAGGTTTGTCTGTGGGAGAAAAAACGTTAATGGACGGATTCATAGATTACTGGAAAGGACAGGCAGTATTGCCAACGCTTAGCAATATTAGGGCGCTAGGGATTGGCATGGGCGAAGTCGATGACGCACCCAGGAGGTCGTTTATGGCGGTAAGAGGGATGGTATCGAGGCGGTTGAAAAAGTTAAAGGTCACAAACGCCATTAAGGGGGCGATAGCCGAGTTATAAGCGCTTATAGAAACGCTTAAGAATTCTATCTGTCTAGAAAATGAGCGTCTAAGCGAAGAGGATCGGCGGTCAGAAGAAAAGAATCAGAAATTGGAGCGTTCTCTTGGAGAACCCTGGGAAAGGTAAAACTTTCGGCTTTCAAAGACATCGAGATAGCTGTTAAAAAGTTGTAAAAACGGAGGGTAGAAAAGACACAAAGAGATCGGTCAAAAAGGATACCGGGGCTGGTGCATAAGCATCAGCCCTTTATTTTTGGTCTGGTTTAGAATAAACTAAAGACATGATAAGGGAGCAAATAAAAAAACTTTTGGGAGACGCAGAAGCGGAAATTTTGCGTCCGGAAGACAGCGCTTTTGGCGATTATTCAACGAACGCGGCGTTGAAATTGGCAAAAAAGGAAAGAAAAAATCCGCGGGAACTCGCGGAAACGATGGCTGCCGATTTACAAAGACAAAGCAGCAGAATCTTTGAACGGATAGAGGCCGCCGGCCCGGGTTTCATTAATTTTTTTCTGTCAAAGGATTTTTTACGAAAACAGGTGGCGGAAATTATTGAACGCGGCGCAAATTACGGCGCGCTGGATTTTGGGCAGGGCAAAAAAATCAGCATTGATTTTATTTCGGCAAATCCCACCGGTCCCGTGCACGTGGGCAACGCCCGCGGTGGGCCGCTGGGTGATGTTTTGGGCAATGTCTTTGAAAAAGCCGGATATGAGGTCAGCCGCGAATACTATGTGAATGATGCCGGAAATCAGGTGGATGTTTTAGGTCATTCAATTTTGGGCGATGAGCAGGCGCAATACAGCGGCGACTATATCGATGATTTGCGGAAAAATATTTCCGCGGTTGAGCCGCGCCAGGCGGGCGAGGCAGGTGTTAAATTAATATTGGAAAAAATAATCAAGCCGTCAATGGCGAAATTTAGCATAGGATTTGATAATTGGATTTCGGAAAAAGAATTATTGGCGAGTGGTCAGGTTGATGGAATAATAAATTTATTAAAAGAAAAAAAATACGTTTATGAGAAAGACGGCGCTTGGTGGTTTCGCGCGACCGACTTTGGCGACGACAAGGACCGGGTGGTGATTAAATCAAGCGGCGAAAAGACCTATTTTGGCTCCGATATTGCTTCGCATCGCTTAAGGATAGAACAAGGGGCTCAACGCCTGATTGACATCTGGGGCGCCGATCATTACGGCGATGTCAAGAGAATTAAAGGCGCACTTGAGGCCTCGGGTTTTAAAGATTGTTTGGATATCGTGCTGACGCAATTTGTGAAAGTGATAAAACAAGGCCAAGAGATGAAAATGTCCAAACGCGCCGGTACTTATGTCAGCGTGGACGATCTAATTGATGAAGCAGGGAAAGATGCGACCCGTTTTTTCTTTTTGATGTATAGTCCAGAAGCACATATGATTTTTGATTTGGATTTGGCACGCGAACAATCGGAAAAAAATCCGGTTTATTATGTGCAATATGCTTTTGCCAGAATCTCTAGTCTTTTCGAAAAACTTAAAACGCAATCCGCTAACCAACAGGTCAGTTTCAATTTATCGTCAGATGCGCAAAGCTTAAATCTATTAAATCATCAGGCGGAACTGGATTTAATTAAGCAGTTGATTCGGCTGCCTGAATTGGTGGCAGATACGGCTAAAGATTATCAGGTTCATCGCCTGCCTCGTTACGCTTTGGATTTAGTGCGCAGTTTCCATAAGTTTTATGAAGAATGCCGCGTAATTTCCGAGGATAAAGATTTAACGGAGGCGCGGCTCGCTTTGGTTTTGGCGACAAAGGTTGTTTTAAAAAATACGCTTGATTTAATGGGTATTTCGGCGCCGGAAAAAATGTAAAGCGAGTTATAATTATTGTCGGCAACTTATTTTACTTGCCGCCTTTCCACTTTTTGGCGGTTTTTTTGTTTTTAGTTTAAAATCAGGTTCAGATTTTCGCCGCAATTGGCGCATTGGCCGTTTCTATCAAAGCGCATAATGTGGTAACCGACGCGCTCAATATTAAGTTTTTGGCAACGCGGGCAATAAGTGTTCTCCGAAGCCATGCCCGGCACATTGCCCGAATAAACATATTTTAGCCCGGCCGTCAGACCGATTCGACGAGTTTTTCCCAGC
>Ga0315287_10007786_pt1 | contig 10763 bp, 6 predicted proteins | sample YL17G11_0_MG_FD_205037 | JGI IMG/M metagenome (GOLD analysis project Ga0315287, IMG submission 205037) | Sediment microbial communities from Yellowstone Lake, YNP, Wyoming, USA - YL17G11_0 | ecosystem: Environmental > Aquatic > Freshwater > Lake > Sediment | place: USA: Wyoming | collected...
CGAATGCGGCCGGGATGCTGCGCGTCGAGCACCCCGTGCTGCTGGCCACGGAGATGGCGGGCCTGCTCAACGTGCGCGGCTTCCCCACCGAGATCATCGATGCCATCTGGGATCCGTCGGCCGGCATCGAGGCATTCCGCCCCGCCCTCGAGTCCCTGGCGGGCCAGGCGGCGCGCGCCGTGCGCGCCGGCGCGCGGCTGCTCGTCGTGAGCGACCGGGCCGCGGGCCCGACGCGGGCCCCGATCCCCATGCTGCTCGCGATCGGCGCCGTCCGGCAGGAATTGGTGCGCACCGGACTGCGCGCCCGGGTCGGCCTGGTGGCCGAGACCGGCGATGCGTTCGACATCCACCACTTCGCGTGCCTCATCGGCTACGGCGCCGAAGCCGTGCATCCGTGGCTCGCGCTGGCCACGGTCGAGTCGATGTTCGGCGAGGCGGAAGCGCCGAAGAAGCCGACCGACACGCCGCGGCCGGCGCCGGCCGAAGCGATCGAGCGCTACCGCGCGGCCGCCGAGAAGGGACTGCTCAAGATCCTGTCGAAGATGGGCATCTCGACCCTGTCGTCGTATTGCGGCGCGCAGATCTTCGAAGCGCTGGGACTGGGCCGCGAGGTGGTCGACGCGGCGTTCTCGGGTACGACGTCCCCCATCGGCGGCGTCGGTTTCAGCGAGCTCGCCGAGGACGTGGTGGCGCGCCACGCCGCGGCATACGACGCGGCGCTCGATGGGTCGGGGCTGCCCGACTTCGGCCGGGTCCGCTATCGGAAGGAAGGAGAGGATCACGGCTGGGCACCCCCGGTGGTCGTGGCGCTGCAGCAGGCCGTGAAGGGCGGCACGCCGAACGACGAGGCGTACGACGGGTTCCTCGCCAAGCATCGCGGCCGGCGGCCGGCGGGCCCGCGCGACCTGCTGGGCCTCCGGCCCGGCACACCGGTGCCACTCGGCGAAGTGGAGCCGGTGGAATCGATCCGCCGGCGGTTCGTGTCATCGGCGATGTCGCTGGGCGCGCTCTCGCCCGAGGCGCATGCCGCGCTCACGATCGCGATGAACCGTATGAACGCGAAGTCCAACTCCGGGGAGGGCGGCGAGGATCCCGCGCTCTTCCGCACGCCGACCGACGGCGACCGGCTGGACAACCGGATCAAGCAGGTGGCGTCGGCGCGATTCGGCGTTACCACCGAGTATCTCGTGCGGGCCGAGGAGCTGGAAATCAAGATCGTGCAGGGCGCCAAGCCGGGCGAAGGCGGGCAGTTGCCGGGGCACAAGGTGACGGAGCTCATCGCGCGGCTGCGGCATGCGGTGCCTGGCATTCCGCTTATCTCCCCGCCGCCGCACCACGACATTTACTCGATCGAGGACCTGGCGCAACTCATCACCGACCTGAAGACAGTGAACCCCCGCGCGCGGGTGGGCGTGAAACTGGTGGCTGAATCGGGCGTGGGCACGGTGGCCGCCGGCGTGTGCAAGGCGTACGCGGACTATGTCCTCATCGCCGGGCACAACGGCGGTACCGGCGCATCGCCACTCTCGTCCATCAAGCATGCCGGCTCACCGTGGGAACTGGGCCTGGCGGAGACGCAGGCGACCCTGGTACGCAACGGGCTGCGTCACCGCATCGAGGTACGTACCGACGGCGGACTCAAGACCGGCCGTGATGTGGTCATCGCCGCCCTGCTGGGCGCGGAGTCCTATGGTTTCGGCACCGCACCCCTCGTAGCGCTCGGCTGCGCCATGGCGCGGCAGTGCCACCTGAATACCTGTCCTACCGGCATCGCGACGCAGCGTGACGATCTGCGGGCCAAGTTCAAGGGCACGCCGGAGCAGGTCATCGCCTACTTCACGCTGGTGGCCGAAGAGGTCCGCGCGATCCTCGCGTCACTCGGCGCGCGCACCCTCGAGGAAGTGATCGGCCGCAACGACCTGCTGGTCCGGGTGGAGCATCCCGACGTGCCGCGCGCGCAGCTGCTCGACTTGTCGATGCTGCTGGCGCCGCCCAAGGGGGCCACTACGGTGACGCGGAAGCGTACAGAGGCGCGCAACAACCGGCCGGGCCTTGTGTCGCTCGATCGCGAGATCATCGAGGAGCTCACGCCGTACCTCGAGAGCGGGCTGCCGTTCTCCAGCCACTACCCGATCCGGAACCATCACCTGGCGGTGGGCGCGGGCGTGTCGGGCGAGATTGCTCGTCGCTTCGGCGACGCGGGCCTGCCCGAGGGACGGATCCGACTGCGGTTCACCGGCAGCGCCGGACAGAGCTTCGGCGCGTTCCTTTCGAAGGGCGTGCACCTCGAGCTCGAGGGCGAGGCCAACGACTACGTCGGCAAGGGGCTGTCGGGCGGCGAGATCACGATCCGTCACTTCCGTCGCGCGGCGTACGCGAGCCAGTCACACCAGCACCTGGTGCTGGGCAACACCGCCCTGTACGGGGCCACTGGTGGAACGCTCTTCGCGGCGGGCCAGGCGGGGGACCGGTTTGCCGTGCGCAACTCCGGGGCGACCGCGGTCATCGAGGGCGCGGGAAATCACTGCTGCGAGTACATGACGGCGGGGATTGTGGTAGTGCTGGGACGCGCAGGGCGGAACTTCGGGGCGGGCATGTCGAACGGCCTCGCCTATGTGCTCGACGAAGCGGGAACGTTCCACTCCCGCGTCAACGGCGACATGGTGGCGCTCGAGACGCTAGAGGAGGAGGACGAGCAGGTGCTGCACCGCCTCATCCACGCGCACGAGGAGAGGACTGCCAGTCCTCGCGCGCGGAATCTGCTGGTCGAGTGGGACGCGGTGCGGGGGCTGTTCCGCCGGATCGCGCCCAAGAATGCGCCCGCACTCGTCTCGGCCACGCGGTCGGCGTTCCTGCGCCGGTCCCTGGTCGAGCCCCTTGTGTCAGACGAGGTCCGCCGCAGCGCCTGACCCGGCAGTGCCGCCTCCCTTGCGCCGGGAACCGGCAAGCTATAACTTGCTGATCAACAAGCAATATTAGGAGAACGTGTGGGAACTGGACTTCCCGATCGGCGCCGAGACGCCACCCGAAGTCGCGAAGCCATTCTCGATGCGGCGGAGCGGCTCTTCGCCGCTAACGGTTATGAGGGCACCAGCCTGCAGGAGGTTGGCGCTGCTGCCGGTGTCTCTCGCGGCACACCTTCCTACTTCTTCCGCAGCAAGGCGGAACTCTACCGGGCGGTGCTCGAACGCTCGTTCGGTCAGGTGCGCAACGCGGTGAAGAGCGGGCGGGAGCGCGCCCTCAAGAGCGGCGAGCCGCCCGAGGTGGTGCTGGCTGGTGCCGTCGGCGAGTACTTCGACTTCATCAGTGGTCATCCACACTTTGCGCGGCTGCTCGAGTGGGAAGCACTCCAGGGCGGCGGCCACCTCGGCGAGCTCGGCCCGCACCTCGGTGCCATCCGCGAAGCGGTCGCCGCCATCGCGGATGAACTGGGCTTCGGCGCGGAGGACCGGGGGCACGCGGAGCAGCTCGTCCTCTCCATCCTGGCACTCTGCTGGTTCCCCCTCATCCATGCCCGCACGCTGCTGCCGGGCATGGGCGGCAGCCCCGACGACCCTGCCTTCGTCAGCAACCGCCGTCAGCACATCATCGACCTGGTGCTGCATGGCATGCGCGGGCGCCTCACACCAACTGTATCCACCGTGAACCATGCCGAGGCACTATGACCAGCGTCGTCCCTGAAGCCCCGGCAAGCGCGCCGGTGCGCGCGCCGCTCGCCACCGAGCAGGAGGCCCGCGAGGTGGCTGAGGCGGCACGGGAGAAGGAGTGGGAGAAGCCAAGTTTCGTGCGACAGCTATTCGAAGGCAAGCTGCGGCTTGACCTCATTCATCCGTATCCCGTGCAGTCGGCGGAGGAGATCGAAAAGGCGCGGCCGTTCATGGACCGGCTCGAGCGCTTCCTGCAGGAGCGGGTGGACAGCGACCGGATCGACCGCGAGGGCATGATCCCGCCCGAGGTGATCCAGGGCCTTCGCGACCTCGGTGCCTTCGGCATCAAGATCCCGGAGGAGTACGGCGGCCTGGGCCTGAGCCAGACGAGCTACACCCATGCGATCGGGCTGGTGACCAGCGTGGACGGAAGCCTCACCGCGCTCCTCTCGGCGGCGCAGTCGATTGGCGTGCCGCAGCCGCTCAAGCTCTTCGGCACCCCGGAGCAGAAGAAGAAGTACCTGCCGCGCCTGGCCAAGGGCGCCATCTCCGCCTTTGCATTGACCGAATCCAACGTGGGTTCCGATCCGGCGGCAATGAGTACCACCGGGGTGCTCTCGGACGACGGCTCGCACTGGATCCTCAACGGTGAGAAGCTCTGGTGCACCAACGGCACGGTGGCCGAGCTGATGGTGGTGATGGCGCGCACCGGACCGAAGAAGATCACGGCGTTCATCGTGGAGGTGGACTGGGCCGGCGTTGAAGTGGTGCACCGGCTTCACTTCATGGGGCTCAAGGGCATCGAGAACGGCGTCATCCGGTTCCGGGACGTGAAGGTGCCCAGGGAAAACGTCCTGTGGGGCGAGGGACGCGGCCTCAAGCTCGCCCTGGTGACACTCAACACCGGGCGCCTCACCCTGCCGGCGTCCTCGGTGGCCGGCGCCAAGCGCGCGCTGCAGATCTCGCGGGAGTGGGCCGCGACACGGGTGCAGTGGGGACAGCCGGTGGGCAGGCACGACGCGATCGCGCAGAAGATCGGGCGGATGGCAGCGGAGACGTATGCCATGGAGGCCGTGAGCGACCTCGCGTCCCTCATGGCCGACGAGAGCAAGGTGGACATCCGCCTGGAAGCGGCGCTGGCGAAGATGTGGAACACCGAGCTGGGCTGGCGGATCGTGGACGACGCGCTGCAGATCAAGGGTGGCCGCGGCTATGAAACGGCCGACAGCCTGCGGTCGCGTGGGGAGAAGCCCGACCCGGTGGAGCGGATGATGCGCGACTTCCGCATCAACCTGATCTTTGAAGGCTCGAGCGAAATCATGCGGCTGTTCATCGCGCGGGAAGCGGTAGACACTCACTTCAAGATCGCGGGCGCGTTGATCGACCCCAAGGCTCCCCTCAGGGACAAGGCCAGCGCGCTGCTCAAGTCCGCGCTGTTCTACGGCACCTGGTATCCCCGCCTGTGGCTCAGCCTGCGGGGCCGGCTCGGCTTCGATGAGTTCGGGAAGCTGGGCACGCACATGCGTTTCGTGGAGCGCAGCAGCCGCAGGCTGGCGCGGACGATCTTCCACTGCATGGTGCGATTCGGCCCGAAGCTGGAGAAGCGGCAGGCGGTGCTGGGGCGGATCGTGGAGATCGGGGCGGAGCTGTTTGCGATGGCGGCGACCTGTTCCCGCGCCGAGGCGGCGCGGAGAGCGGCAGGAAGTCAGGGCGGCAGGGCGGCAGGAGACGACGTCGAATTGGCGGATGTGTTCTGCCGGCAGGCGAGGAGACGCGTTGACGAGAAGTTCGCCGCCGTTTGGCGCAACGATGACGTGGCGACCTATGCCGTCGCGCGGAAGGTGCTGGACGGCGGGTACACCTGGCTCGAGCAAGGGATGGTAGGCACCCGGGGGGGCTGACCCCCGGGGCATCCCGCGTCCCTGTCAGTATGTATATTCCGGCGGCTCCCATCCACCGGAATTCAGCATGGCCATCGCCGAAGGCAGGACCGTTCCCTTCACCGGCCCCGAGGCGATCGATGTCGCCGTCCTCGAGACCTTCCCGTACCAAGGGCCGGACCAGGAGATCATCACCGAGACGCGAGAGTTCAGCGCCGTCTGTCCCTACAGCGGCCTGCCGGACTTCGCGCTGCTGCGCATCACCTACGTTCCTTCCCACCGTTGCGTCGAGCTCAAGAGCCTCAAGTACTACGTCACCAGCTACCGGAGTGTCGGGATCTTCCAGGAGCACGCCACGGCTCGCCTGGCGGAGGACCTGTTTCGGCTGCTGGCGCCGAAGCGGCTCGTGATTACAACAGTCTATAACACCCGCGGTGGGTTTGACACCACATGCTCGGTGACGCTGCCGAAGTGAGTGAGGCGAAAAGAAAAAGGCGGGTGAGCCCACATGGCCACCCGCCTTTCGTACTCTGTGGCGACTACCTCATCGCTACGCCCGCCGACGGCTTCATTGGCGCCGGCGGCGTCACCTCTTTCTTCGGTCCACGTGCCAGTAACTCCTGCAGGTTGGCCAGCTGGAGCGCCGTCACCGCCATCACTGCCGATGCCTGGATCAGGTCGCCTGGTACGGCGTGATCGTAAGTGTCCACCTGCGAGTGGTGTGTGTGGTTGTAGCCGCGGGTTTCCTGGTCGAAGTTGAACCCCGGCACTCCATAGGGAATGAACGACAAGTGGTCGGTCCCGCCCTTGTTGGCGTCGCGCACCGCCTTGGCCCCAAGCGAAGTGACGGGCGCCAGCAGATCAATCCACAGCTGCTCGAATTCCTTCCGTCCCTGCAGTGCCTGCCCCGTGATCATGCCCGTGCCGTTATCCAGTACCAGCACCGCCTGGATCTTGTCGGCTTCGGCAGCATGCTGCGCGGCATAGGCAGCGGACCCGAGCAGGCCCTCTTCCTCGCCGCTGAACAGGATGAAGCGGATGGTGCGCTTGGGCTTCACGTCCGACTGGGCGATGGCCCGCGCCGCCTCGAGCACCACCATGGAGCCGGTGCCGTTGTCCGTGACGCCGGTACCCAGGTCCCAGCTATCCAGATGCGCGCCGAGGATGACCACCTCATCCGGCTTCTCGCTGCCCTTGATCTCGGCGATGGTGTTGAACTGCTCCACCGGCTTGGTGCCCAGCGTGTTGGTGACGTTGCCGGCCAGGACCGGTGGGTTGCCCCGCTTGATGAGCCTGTCAAACATCGCGTAGTCCTCGTGCGACACGACGAGGTTGGGCAGCGGGCTCACGGAGTTCGGCGAACCGCTCATGTTCATGAGGCCGAGCTCCTTGGAGCCATCCGTAAGGATGCCAAGCGCACCCGCCGCCTTGAGTCGGTAGGCCCGATCGTAGGAGGCCTGACGAAATTCCTGCATCGCCTTCGGGTCGCCCTGCAGGCGCTGGAATGTGGCCATCCGCTTTTCCTGTGCTTCCTTCGCGGCCTGCGAATCGGCGGCGGTCATTGGCGGACCGTCCGGATTCCAGATGGCAGCGGGATCATTCAGCATCAGCCACTTGCCCTTCACCTTCGGCAGGTACGCGTCGAGGCTGTCGCCCGGCGTGCCGTTGATGCGGATCACTTCGCCAGTGAGGGTCTTGCCGCTGGTACCGGCCGTCCAGGCCCAGCTGTGCGCGGTGATCGTGCGGCTGAATGGCTGCACCAGCTTCAGGGTCGCATCACCGCGCTCCCAGGCCACGCCAAACACGTAGGACTCGACGTGCGACCGGAGGCCATACGCCTTGAACCGCTCCATGGTCCAGTCGTTGGCCTTCTTCATGGCCGCGGAGCCGCTGAGCCTGGGCCCGATCATGTCGGAGAGCCAGGCCAGGTTCTGCATAACCTCCGAGTGGTTGAGCGCCTGGTCGAGCACGGCGCCGACGCCGACGGTGTCCACGGTAAAGGTCTGCGGAGTCTGCGCCCGCAGCGGCAGGGCGACGGGGGCGGACAGGACCAACAGCGCCATCAGGTAACGTGTCTTCATGATCCGAGGGGGTGAGAGAAGGCGGAGAATCTACTGCGACGGCGCAGGCCACGCTCCCTTCCAGTCGCGCAGCAACCAGAGACGGCGCGAACCCACCTGGGCGGGGCCCCGGCGCATCGCGACCGGTTCGCCCCGTTCCACCGACCCAAAGAAGGGTGTCAGCGCCGCAATCACCGGTTCCGCGGCATCGGCGGGGCGGTCGGCCAGCACCAGCAGCAGGTCGTCACCGGCCTGCGCGCTGTCGCCGAAGGCCGGCCAGTAGCGGTACTGGTTGTCGCGACCGCCGAGATTGAGGGAGAAGACGGCGGGATGGGCCGGCAGGAGGAAGGCGAGCTCCGCGGCATCCTGGTAGCGGTCGGCCGCCACCCATGGTCGGCGCTGGCGCGATCCCATCGTGGCATCGACCGCGGTCGCGAGATCGGCCCAGCCGTACGCGCGCGCGGTCGGATCCCGTCGGGCAGCGATCGGAACGACGGGTGTCACGGATTGCAGGTACAGGACGGCGGTCCCTGCGAATCCCATCGCCAGGCCGATGCGGCGCCAGGTGACCGATGCGCCCGCGAAGGCGCTCGTCCCCAGCAGCGCGGCGATCGGCACCCAGGCGAGCGCGGGCCAGTTGGCTTCCACCCGACGGCGGAGCGCGCTATAGACGAACAGCATCGCGGTGGAGATCGCGACGGCCGCCAGCACCCGCTGTACCCGGTCTCTGCCGCGCGCGGCCCGCGCCACCGCCGCGACGCCGAGTACGAACAGCACCGGCGAGGCCAGCAGTGCCTGTCCCCCGAGCAGTTCCAGCTCGCGCCGCCAGGCAGCGCCGCCAACCGGGTTACCCAGGCCATGCTCCAGCTGGAAGCGGAACGAGCTCCAGTCATGGAGGGCGTTCCATCGCAGCACCGGCAACAACACCAGGCTTGCCAGCAGCACCGCTGCGTAGGGGCCGGGTGTCCGGAGGAGCCGGCGCGACGAGGCGGACCCGAGGATGCCGGCGAGGAGTCCGAGCGGCAGCACGACCCCGGTGTACTTGGATGCCATGGCAACCCCGCTGGCGAGCCCGGCAACAAGCCACCAGCGCAGGGCCGACGCCGGCGCGGCGGATGCGATCGCGCGCTCCACCGCCAGCAGGGCGAACGCGGCGGACGCGAGGAGGGGCGCGTCGGGCGTCGCTAGCAGGAACACGCCCGACATGACCGGGAGCGCCACAACCGCGAGTGCCGCGCCGTCACCCGCGGCCCGATCGGCCAGGTTGGACGCGAGCCGCATGATGGCCCAGCCGGCACCAAGGCCGCACAGCACCGGCCAGAGCCGCACGCCGAGGGGCGTATCACCCAGCAGGATCGTGCCGGCGCGTATGAGGAGCGCGATGGCGGGCGGATGGTCGAAGTACCCCGCGGACAGGTGGCGGGACCACTCCCAGTAGTATGCCTCGTCGGGATGGAGTGGCACCGCTGCGGCCACGGCAAGACGCACCGCCAGGGCGACCAGCAGCACGAGCACGCCGAGGCCCGGCTGCCTCACGCGCGCCCGTGGGGCGCGGCGATCCGGGCGAGCTGGTCCGCCAGGCGCTTCAGCGCCTTCAGATCCACGCCGCGCTCACCCAGCGCAATGCGCAACGCTTCGATGCCGTCCCGCGCGCCAAGGAGGCCGGCGCCCGCCGCCGCGGCTGACCCGAGCGGTGCGGGCAGCTGCTCGAGCCACTCGAGCGCCGAGCTGGTGCGTGGCTCGGTATGAGCGGCCCACAGCGCCGCGCAGGCCGCCCCGATGGCCGGCGATGCGGAGCCTGCCAGGGCATTGATGTTCTCCCGCCTGAGGAGCGGGAGCCGGCGGACGGTCTCGAGGAGCAATGCCGGCGCCTCGTTGTTGCGCAGGGCCTCGATCACGTCAGGCACGAAGTCGCGAAAGCCCTGAAGGAGCCTCGCCGCAGCCACGTTCACCGCCACGGCACCCCAAGTCGATTCCGGGTCTGGGTGCGTCAGTGCCGCCAGGTGCCAGGTGAGGCCGACCAGGGTGGGTGGATTCTCGAAGGCGAGCAGGGCGACCGGCAGCAGGTGGGCGGGGAGCGTCGGCGCCTCCGCCGGCGGGCGCGACTGGCGCGGCACGCCGGTCTCCCGAAGGTGCGCGAACCCAGCGTGCGACCCGCCGTCGAGCCTTGCGTCCGGCGTGGCGGCGGCCGCCCACCGCTGCGCCAGCACCGCAAGATCGGGGTCGGGCACCAGCAGCTCCTCGGCGAGGATGCGCGCCAGCGTCACGCGCACAAGGGCGCCCGCCGGGGCCTGGCCCAGGCCGGCTGCCCCGACTTGACCGAGCAGGAGGCCCGAGGCCCGTGTGGAGAGCGAGAGAGACAAGGTCTATTATCTTATCAACGTAGTGCTCTACCAAGAATCCCCGCCTGCGGGGACCGCCCGACCTTTCAGCCCTGAGGACCACGCGTGGCCAAGGACAGCCTCTCAATCACCGACAACCGCACCGGCAAGAGCTACGAGTTGCCGGTCAGCGAAGGCACCATCCGCGCGATGGATCTCCGCCAGATCAAGGTCGCCGACGACGACTTTGGCCTGATGACCTACGATCCGGCCTTCATGAACACCGCGAGCTGCCGGAGCGCCATCACGTTCATCGATGGCGACAAGGGGATCCTGCGCTACCGCGGCTATCCCATCGAGCAGCTCGCCGAGAAGTGCTCGTTCCTCGAGGTGGCGTACCTCCTCTGCGAGGGCGAGCTGCCGACCAAGCCCCAGCTCGAAGCGTGGGAGGAGAAGGTCCGCTACCACACCTACGTCCACACGAACATCATCAAGTTCCTGGAGGGCTATCGCTACGACGCGCACCCGATGGGCATGCTGCTTGGCGCGGTGGGCGCGCTGTCCACGTTCTACCCTGGCGCGAAGCACATTCACGATCAGGCCAATCGCTACCTCCAGCGGATCCGCCTGATCGCAAAGCTGCCAACCATCGCGGCATTTGCGTTCCGGCATTCGCGCGGCCTGCCCTTCGTGTTCCCGCGGAATGACCTGAACTACATCGGGAACTTCGTGAACATGACGTTCGAGATCGGCGGCAAGCTGGAGCCCAATGCCGTCTTGCAGCGGGCGCTCGAGATCCTGCTGATCCTGCATGCCGACCACGAACAGAACTGCTCGACCAGCGCGGTGCGGGCG
>Ga0315287_10007789_pt1 | contig 10762 bp, 8 predicted proteins | sample YL17G11_0_MG_FD_205037 | JGI IMG/M metagenome (GOLD analysis project Ga0315287, IMG submission 205037) | Sediment microbial communities from Yellowstone Lake, YNP, Wyoming, USA - YL17G11_0 | ecosystem: Environmental > Aquatic > Freshwater > Lake > Sediment | place: USA: Wyoming | collected...
TGCGCGGCCTAGTTACACACCCAGTTCGAGGCGAACCAACGGCAATTGGTTGTGCGCGGGGGTGGGAGGGGCGGCGGGGGCGTTAACAAGCGGACGCCTTCTAGGAATATCGCAGTCAGGTTTGCACGCCGCGCTTCATCAGCTTGGGCCTGTATCGCAGCCGCAAGCGCGGCCTGTTGGCGAACCGCTTCAAGTTGCACGGCCTCCTGACGCCGGGCCTGGAATTGAGCCTGGCGTATTGCCTCCTCGCCCGTCCTCTGCGCGGCCGCCTGCTCAGCAGCCTTCCGGGCGGCGGCGTCCTCGTTGGCCTTGGCGACAGCCTCCTGAGCAGCGCCTTGCGCCCGCATTGCACTTACTCGCTCCGCGAGTTCGCTCTCCTTCCGCGCAAGCTCGTACTCGGCTTCCGCTTCCGTCAACTTCTTTTTGTCGATCCTTTCTCCGACAACTGCCATGTAGGCAAGGTACTCGTTAATAAAGGTGTTCCCGGATTCTTCAGGGTAGAGCTTGAGCAATTTCTCCTTGTAGAGCCTCGCCGCCTGTAGGTAGCGCAGTTTCCCCGAACGGGCTTGTTGCATTAGGGAGGCATAGATGCTCTTCATTTCGGCTGCCCTAACATCAGCGCGTTCTGGTACCGGTGCTGACGGAGCAGCGGACGTTGGCGATGACGTAGCGGGCGGAGCCTGACTTGGCGAAGAAATGCTGACGCGCTTTTCAGGCTCGGCGCAGCGCTGCTCGCGGCATCTCAGGCTACCAGCGCATTGCGAACTGTTAGAGCATCCCTCGCCAACCTGACCTTGCGGGAGAGCGACATCTGGCGGAACAGTCGCATTGGCTGCGACAACTGTCGCGGGCAGCACGGATTCGGGCGCTGCCGGAGTTGGAGGAGTCGCGCCGCCCGTGCTGGTGGGTGATGAAGCAGGTTCCGCCACGGCCAGCTTTAGCGGGTCTAATCGCGTTAACTCCCCCATGAACTCAGCAATATTTGCGCGTGTCGTTCCCTCGAAAGCAAGTCTCGCACGCACAAGACCCGAGGGATCGTCCAAGAATGGCGCGGTGTACGGCTTGACAATCGTCATATCGAAAACGGACTTGCTCGTAGACTCATCGACCAAACGATAATGGGCGGTAGTCGAAGCCGTGGTGTTGAAGCCAACGCCCGGACGTTCCAACGTCAACAATTGTGCGTTGAGTCTGAAGCGGGCGCTCTGCCCATCCGATTGCAGCAAACCGGCTTGGCGCAGGGAAGCCGCCAAGGCTTCGTGAAACCATCCTCCGAGCGGGGAATATGCGATGTTCTTGCGCAGGACTTCTGGCATGGGTGCCGATGGCCCACTCGGCGCGGTAACCGTCATTTGCTCGACGCGAGGCGTAGCACAACCCGACAGCAACAGGATTGCCGCGGTAGCAGCGAAAGCGAATGCCTTGATGCTCATGCGCGTCTTTGCTCCCATCGGCGACAAACCAGAGCAATCGCGGAGAATCCCGCTGAAGGTTTATTCTGTGCGCCACGGGGGCGGTTGCATTGACCTACCGCAACGTCCCCTTAGAGGGGAAGCCCCGGCGCGATGCCGAAACTCTAAGGCTGCGCCCCGCACAACGCTGGTTGGTCGTCCGTTCGGCCTAGTAACGACCGAGGTGGCGCTCAGCCGGTCAGTTCTCTCAGGGCTTTGAGCAGCGCCCACAACTCTCGCCGCTCCGTCACCGTTGCCTGCGTGTAACGCCCGTGGATCGGCGGACGCCCACCCTTTCCGCCGTGCATCCGGCACACGCGGCGGCCCCGCATGGCAGGCTGCCCGCAAGGCTTCTTGCTGACGCGGCAATGCGCCCGGCAACGGGAATGATCCCGAAGCCAATGCGGCATAGGATTACCCACTTTTCGGCTTGCCCCCCCGGCGCTTGACCCCCCCGGTCTGCACGTTGCCGACCACGGCTTGACCGCCGCTCGCCACGTTGACGTGTTGTACGGTCACGGTCTGCGCGCCCCCGGTCCGCAGCCGTTGCAGCGTCAGCAAACCATCCTGATAGACGGACATTAGCCGCGCCGCCGCGTTGGTCAGCCGGCACGCCTCGACAGAATCGCCATCCCGCCTATGGAACCCGCCAGCCTCATACGACAGGGCGCGGTCCAGCAGCCGCAAGCTCGCCTCGTGAGCCACGGCCATTTGATGCGCCAGCATCTTTTCGAGGCTGTTGGCCGCGCCGATGCTGTCGGCTGCATCCACAGCCAGCGCCACCGCATCAAAGCTCGGCTGCATCAACAGGTCCGTGCGCCGGATACTTGCTTCTTCGGCGATGCGCGTAGCGCCCTCCGCGAGGGTGTCGCGGATATTTGCGCGCTTGAATCCGCGATCCTTCTGCGCGTCGTCCGCGTGGCCGTCCGGGGCAGAGTGTGTGCGGACCACTTCGCCTCCCGGTCCCACGTCAGGCGCCCCCGGCAGCGTCAATAGCTTTTCCGCCTCCCGTTCCCACATCGGGGCCAGGACCGGCGGACTCTTGCAAATGCGCTCTACATAGGCTTCCCGCTTATGGCGCATCGCCAGCTCCGTGAGGCTCTTGGGGTTGCTCACGCGCCGGCCTCCCGTATCGGCGCCACGGCCGCGCCGGGGTATTGCTCGATCATCTCGGCCGCCGTCGCTGGCGGGGTCCGGCAGACCGTGAAACTATCGCCGCTCGCCCGCGTTACGCGCCAGTCCCGCGCCCCGCGCTGAGCTTCGGAACCCGTATCCGTTCCACCATACGCGCCACGTTTGCCCATACTTGCCAGACTATCTTGTTCGGCGCGTATGGCATTTGTTGTCGCGTATGGCGCTTTGTCCGGCTCGCCGGGGTCAAGCTCCCAGATCACGGACGATCCCTTGCCGAAGCCTTCGCGCCGGTAAACGGCGCCCGCGCGGGTCCGGGCACGCTGCACGGTGCGCCAGCCAAACCCGTTGCGCTCGGCCTCTTTCTTCAGGTCCACGACCGGGACCGCGGCCCCGGTCAGCCGATCCCGCAGCCAGGCGGCCGCGTCGTCCGTTTCGCTTCCGGCTTCGTCCGGCTCGGTTTCGACAGCCGCGAGCAGGTCGCGCGCCGTGCCCTCGATCGCCGACCCCCACAGCACGCGACTCGCAAACAGGCCCGGCCGCGCCGGCACCTCGACTTGCTCTAGGTCGTATTCAAAGCCGGCGCCGTCGGGCCCGATGTTGCTTTTCGCCCGCACCAGGCGCCGCGGCTCGCCGGCCTCGGTCGGCTTTGCGGTGCCCAATACGATCCGCGCCAGCGCACCGAAGGCGAGGGAGCCGGTGACACGCTCCAGCGGATCGCGGCCGGCGGTGCCTTTGCTGTAATGGGTTATCCCGATCAACGCGCAGTCACGCAGCGCGGCCAGATCAACCAACGGCTGCAGGTTGCGCCGTACTTCGGTATTTTTGTGCGAATCGCCGGATACGGCCGACACGATCGGATCAACGATCAACAGTGCCACGTTCCCGCAGTCGGCGAACCGCGCCGACAGCAGCGGCACATCGGCGGCCGGATCGAATGCGCGCAGCCCGCGCGCGTCATTCACGCTGCCGACGAAATGCACGCGAGCAAGGTTGGCGCCCATTGCCAGCAAGCGCGGCACTAGCGTATCGGCGGGGTCATCTTCGCCGCTCCATATCAGCGCGTCCCCGGCTTCGGCGCGCGTACCGTCCGGCCATCGGCCGCCGGTCGTAATCGTCGCGGCCAGCGCCAGCGCGAGCGTGGTTTTGCCGGTGCCGGCGGTGCCCGCCAGGACGTGCAGCTTCCCGCGCGCGAGCCAGTCGCGCCACGTCCAGCGGATCGGCTCCGGGGTGATCGTGTCCCCGTGCAAGATGGACACGCGGCCGCCGTCGTCCGGTCCCGATGTTTGCGTCCCGGCATCCGGCGTCGAATGCGCCGATCCGTTGCGGCGCGGTTGATAGGCGGTTTCGCCCTCGGCCCACCAGCGGACGTTGAGCGCGTAATCCTTCGGCGCCATATGCGGACAGCTGGCCGCCATTTCCGCCATCCGTTGCTGATAGCGGGCCTCGATTTGCTCGGCGGTGTAGGTCGCGGCGGTCACGTCCGCACCCCGAGTCCGTGCGATGCGTCGCGCAGACGAACCAGCGCGAGCCCGAACAGGTGCCAGCGGTGACAGCGCCAGCACAGGCGATGCCACGAGCGCGATACCGGGCACAGGCACACGCAGCAGCGCGGGCCGCTCATCGCTGCCGCCTCGGGAACGGTCGGCGCGCTGGCCCCCAAAGATTTACGCCAGTCGGCAAACGGACTGGTAACATCGGCGGTGCCTGCGCTGTCCTGTTTCGCCCCGAGACCCGGTGCCCGCCGGGTCTCTCCACATCCGGGGGGCGCCCATGATGCGCCGGGCTTCAAGCCGCCGCCTTGCGGTCACGCTGCGCGATGCACCGGGCAAGAAATTCCTCGACCTCGCGCTCAATCCAGCCAACGGCGCGACCGCCGCTGAGCGTTACCGGCCGCGGGAACGTGCCATCGCCGATCCGCCGATAAATTGAGCTACGTGACAAACCGCAGCGGGCCTCGACTTGCTTTCGCCGCAGAATGACGAGTGCGGCTTCGATTTGTTGCGCCATGTCCGGAGTCTCCGTAAGTCCCGCACGGGGCGGGCATGTCGCAATTGGGCTTGTAGGACCTCACGGGTTCGCTAACCCGTGAACTTCTTCAACTCCCTCCGTTCATCCGCGCAAACGTTACAAAACCTCGCATATGCCATGTTCCTGCCGCCCGGCCCTTCAATGTATTTCCCATAGCGGACGTTCTCGCATACCTGCCAACCCTTCGGCGGAGTGCTGCGAATTGCTCGCCAGATTTCGGCATTCTTCATCCCGCCGTTACTCTTTAGGAGTTTCGCAATCGCTTTGCGGATCGGTCCCGTCGTGCCCGGCCTTCGACCGTCCATCATGCGCTGCCCGTGGCTCGCTTGCGCCCCAGCTAGTAATAGAAGCCCGTTGTCTTTCCCTAGGTGGATCGCATGACGCAGATGCGCCAGCTCGTAGACAGATTGGGCGAAGGCTGCGGCGTTGCGGACTATTCCGGGGAACATCAGTTCGCCCCGCTCAGCCTCGGCGACGCGAAGGCAAATATCTTCTTGGTCGAAACCGTCATGCCGGAACTCCTGAATGATGCGTCGCGCGCGATCAATGCTCGGGCGTGGAATCCATTCGGGTAGAGGGTCAAACAGCGCGCGGAGGATCAAATCTGTCGCCGCCTGATCGTCGTCAAGGCTCGCCTTCACACGGGCAATCAAGGCCACGTCGAAGTCGTCGCCGTCGTCGGTTTCATCCTTGGCCATAGCGCCCCCTCGGTGCGCCCCTTGTGAGGATGCCGCGCCATGCCCGCCAAGGGTCGCGGGTTTTCGGGGATCAGCCTAGGCGCGGCAATCTGGTATGCGTTACGCCGCCTTGATCGGAATCACGTCCGCCGTCGCCAGCGGTCCGGCAAACTGCGCCCATTCGGCGAGCAGCTTCTTGCGATCCTCGGCAAACTGCGCGCGGTTGTACGCTGCCTTGACCTTGTCGGCTTCGGAGTGTGCGAGCGTCGCTTCGATCACGTCGGCGCGGGCCTTGTCGCCCTCGTAAGCCCAAGTGCTGAATGCGGCGCGCAGTCCGTGCACCGTTGTCCGGTCGCGCATTCCCATCCGTTCCAACTGCATCAGCAGCGCCATATCGGACATGGGCTTGTCGCCGGCCGGGCTGCGGAAGACGTAACGATCCGAAAGCCCGCGCACGCGCGCCAAGACGGCCCGCGCCGCATCCGACAGATAGACAATGTGCGGCTCGCCCGCCTTCATCCGCGCACCTGGCACGGTCCACACGTCGCCGGCCGGGGCGATTTCGTCCCACGTCATGCCCAGCACTTCGCCGGTACGCGCTGCAGTCAGGATCAGGAGTTCCAGCGCCCGCGCGGCCGTGCCGGGTTGCCGGCGTAGCCCTTTCACCAGCTCGGCAACTTCGCCGAATGGCAGCGCGCGGAAATGTGCCGCGTCGCGTTGCTGTCGCAATTGCGTAGCGATCACGCGCGCCGGGTTTTCCTTCGCCAGCTTCCGCACAATCGCCCAATCGAAGGCGACTTCCAACCGTTGCCGGATGCGGCGCGCGGTTTCCGGCACCTTCAAGTAGAGGGGCGTCAGGGCGTCGAGCAGCTCGCATGCCTCAACGTCGGCGATGGGCTTGCCGAGAGTTTTCGCCGGGATGTGCGCCTCGAGCGATGCAATCCATTGCGCAGAGTGTTTATCGCTGCGCTTCGGCTCGACGTGCGCCGCGTGATAGTCGCGAACGACGCGCAGTAGCGTCGCCCGTTCGGCGACGTGTTCGGATTGCTGGCGGACGCGCTCGGCTTCGGCCGCTTCCCGCTGCGCCGCGCGCTCGGCAAGGGGATCAATGCCCCGGCGCACCTTGGCGCGAAGTTCGGCCGCCGCGTCGCGGGCTGCCTTCAATCCCACGTCTGCCAATGCGCCGAGTCCAACATCGCGCCGCCGTCCGTCCGGCGCGGTGTAGCGCAGCGCCCATGCCCGGTTGTCGCCGCGCACGATCAACGAAAGCCCGAGTCCGTCGGCGTGCTTGCCGTCGCCGAGTGTCTTGCAATCCAACGCGGTGAGTAGCTCAATTTTCTTGCCCATCGTCGGCCTCCGTTCCCCGTTCATTCCCCGAGTTATCCACAACGGGAGCGCCATTCCCCTGCCGTTCCCCGTTTCATTCCCCGCCCATTCCCCGAATTTCTGCGCGCTTTGATGATAACGCCAAAGCCTTAGCTGGAACAAGACGGATGAATACGTCATTCCTAAGTCTTTGGCTAGAAATGAAAAAAGCCCCTGTTTCGGGGCTTCTTGGGATGCTGTGGGAACGGACCGGATTAGGTGATATGGCGGAGAGGGCGGGATTCGAACCCGCGTTAGGCTGTTAACCTAAACACGCTTTCCAGGCGTGCGACTTAAACCGCTCATCCACCTCTCCGGACCGCGCATTTTACCTGATCCGGCGAGAGGCACCGACCGTGGTGCGCCGACTCAACGCAAGGAAATGATCGGCCAGTTGCGGGCCCGCGCCAGCTCGGCCAGCGCGTCGTCAGGCTCCACGGCGATCGGGTGAGTCACTTTTTCCATCAGCGGCACGTCGCTCTGGGAATCACCATAGAAATAGCTTTCCGCAAAGTCCGTCAATGCCTGCCCGCGGCCTGCGAGCCACGCTTCGAGCCGCAGCACCTTTCCCTCGTGGAAGCACGGGATGCCGTCGATTCTCCCGGTGAATTCGCCGTCCCGGCATTCCGGCTCGCTGGCGAGCAGATGCGAAACGCCGAACATGCGCGCGATCGGCGTGGTGACGAAACTGTTGGCCGCGGTGATGATCGCCGTCACGTCGCCGCGTGCTTCGTGCGTCGCGATCAGGTCGAGTGCCTTGGGCAGGATGATCGGCGCAATGGCCTGTGCCAGGTATTGCTCCCGCCATTGCTCCAGCTGCGCGCGGGGATGGCTCGACAAGGGTCGAAAATCAAAGTGCAGGAATGCATGGATGTCCAGCGTGCCGGCGGCGTAATCATCGTAAAACTGCTCGAGTTCGGCCTCGTAGGTACCGCGATCGAGGACGCCCAGCCGGATGAGGAAATGGATCCACTCGTAGGTGGCATCCCCGCCCAGCAACGTGTAGTCAAGATCGAACAGTGCGATTCCCGTAACGGCGCGCCCGCCGGCCGAGCCGCCGCTCACGCCGCCACCGCGAGGCCATATTCGGCGGCCGCGTCTTCCAGCCACAGCCAGAAATAATCCGCGAAGCTGCGGCGGACGACGATCTCGAAGGAGCACTCATCATCGAGCGGGCGGATGAGAATCGGCGTCTTGGCCAGATGGCTCTGCGCGCATTGTCCGAGGCCGAACGCGCGCGGGTGCAGGTCGATCGGGCAGCCTTTCGCCAGCAGTTCGCGGACCGGGTCGCCGCGGACCACGACGACGGTCTGGCCGCCGCTGACGTCGGTGACGGCGACCCACAGGTCGGCCAGCGCCGTTCGCAACGCGCTCTCGATGGCCGCTGCACGCCCCTCCGGGGTCACGATCAGGCATTCGTCGGGGCCAAGCCAGTACACGGCGTTGCCTTGCGCCTCGTGCACGGTATTCGCGATGATCGGCGGAGCGGCTCCCAGGACCGCGCTGACGGCCGCCGCCAAGCGCGGGTCCAGCGGATCGCCGCGCAGATTGAGATGACCGAGGAATGCCCGTTCACGGACGATGATGGCGGCGGCGTCCGGCGATCGTGTCGCCCGTGCCCCCAGATCGAAGCGCACGAGAGGACTCTGCCGTCGTTGCTGATCAGACATTCTGCCGGGTTCCTTCCGGATCGACGAACGCGGGACTCGCGATGACCGCGCGGATGCTGCGGCCGCTCGGGAGCGGAATTTCCACCGTCTCGCCAAGCCGATTGCGGCCGCCTTGCACCAGAGCAAGCGCAATCGAGCGGTTGAGACAGGCACTGAAGTAGCTGGACGTCACGTGGCCCAGCATTGGTACCGGGACCGGCGCCGAAGCGTCGACGACGATCTGCCCGCCCTCGGGCAGAACCGCCATGGGATCCTCGGTCAGCAGACCGACCAGATGCTTGCGATCATCGCGCGCCGTGTCCGACCGCAGCAGCGACCGCCGACCGATGAAATCCTTGCTCCTGGCAAGGATCCAGTCCATGCCAAGATCCACCGGCGTCACCGAACCGTCCGTGTCCTGCCCGACAATGATGAATCCCTTCTCGGCGCGAAGCACGTGCATCGTCTCGGTGCCGTACGGCGTGATTCCCTGCGCGGCTCCCGCGGCCATCAGCGCTTCCCATACATGCCTCGCCTCGTTCGCGCACACGTTGACTTCGTAGGCGAGTTCGCCGGAAAAACTGATCCGCATCACGCGCGCAGGCACGCCGGCAATAATCCCCTCCCGGCACGACATGAAGGGGAAGGCTGCGGGCGCGAAGTCAATGCCCTCGCACACCGACTGCACCACCTTGCGGCTGCCGGGCCCGGCCACCGCCGCGGTCGCCCAGTGATCGGTGACCGAGGTCAGGTAGACCTCGAGCTGCGGCCATTCCGTCTGCAGCCAGCGCTCCAGCCACGCCATCACGCGCGCCGCCCCGCCGGTGGTCGTGGTCATCAGGTAATGGTTGCCGGCGAGCCGCGTGGTAACCCCGTCGTCCATCACCATGCCGTTCTCGTCGAGCATCACGCCATAGCGGCAGCGGCCGACCCCGAGCTTCGTCCACGCGTTGGTGTAAACCCACTCGAGGAGTGTCGCGGCGCCCGGTCCCTGGATGTCGATCTTGCCCAGCGTCGACGCATCCAGGATGCCGACCCCGTTGCGCGTCGCCAGGCATTCGCGCTTCACCGCATCATCGAGGCTCTCGCCCGGCCGCGGGAAATACCACGGCCGCTTCCACTGGCCGACATTTTCGAACTGCGCGCCGTGCTCCTCGTGCCACTGGTGCAGCGCAGTCTTCCTGATCGGCTCGAACCGTTCACCCAGGTCGCGGCCGACAATCGCACCGAACGAGACCGGCGTGTAGTTCGGACGGAACGTGGTGGTGCCGGTGCTGCCGATGTCGCTGCCGAGTGCGCGCGCCAGAATCGCCATGCCGTTGATGTTACCGAGCTTGCCCTGGTCGGTGCCGAAGCCCAGCGCCGTATACCGCTTGACGTGCTCGATCGAGTGATAACCCTCGCGCGCCGCGAGCAGGATGTCCGACGCGGCGACATCATTCTGCAGATCGACGAACTGCTTGGGACCGCGACCAATCGGCTTCACCGACGGCACTATCCAGAGCGGTACGAGCGGCCCTTCCGCCAGGTCGTCCACCGCGAGCTTCGGGAGCCCGTTGCTTGCCGCGGCCGCGGGCGGATCAAGCGCGTTCTCGTCGCGCGCGCTCGCGAGGTTCGCGGCCTCGGCGCCCGCCGCCAGCCCCTCGGCCAGGCACGCGCCGAGCGCGAAGCTGCCGTTGCAGGCCCCCGCCGAGCGCTCGGCCTGCACCGAAACACCGGGCACGAAACACGCGCTGGCGTCGTCGAAACGTGGCTTGCCGCCCGCCTGCGAATGCAGATGCACAACCGGGCTCCAGCCCCCCGACACCGCCACCAGATCGCAGCGGATGACGTTGGCGGTGCCGGTGACGCTGCGGCCATCCGGCGCGAGCGGCATCACGGTGGCGGCGCTGACCCGTTTCCCGCCCGCGACGTCGGTGACGACGGCGTTGGCGATCACCGTGATCCCCGCCGTCTTCACGCGCTCCGGCAGCGTGCCCTGCGGCGCGGCGCGCGCATCGACCACCGCCGCCACGGTGATGCCCGCCGCCGCGAGATCGAGCGCGGTGCGATAGGCGCTGTCGTTGTTGGTGAACACCACGGCTCGCGTGGCCGGCCTGACGCCATACCGGTTGAGATAGGCGGACACCGCCGACGCGAGCATGACGCCGGGCCGGTCGTTGTTCGCAAACACCAGCGGCCGCTCGATGGCGCCGGTCGCAAGCACCACCTGTTTCGCCCGCACGCGCCACACGCGCTCGCGCGTCCCCTTGCGCTCGTCGAGCGGCAGATGATCGGTGCGCCGCTCGTTGATCGTCAGGAAATTGTGGTCGTGATAACCGAACACGGTACTGCGCGGCAACAGCCGCACGTCGGGCATTGCCTGCAGTTCGGCGACGACGCGCGCGACCCACGCCGCGGGCCTGGCGCCATCGAGCTGACCGCGCGCCACGGGATCGGCGCCGTTCGAATCGGGGTC
>Ga0315287_10007791_pt1 | contig 10761 bp, 12 predicted proteins | sample YL17G11_0_MG_FD_205037 | JGI IMG/M metagenome (GOLD analysis project Ga0315287, IMG submission 205037) | Sediment microbial communities from Yellowstone Lake, YNP, Wyoming, USA - YL17G11_0 | ecosystem: Environmental > Aquatic > Freshwater > Lake > Sediment | place: USA: Wyoming | collected...
CAACCTCCGCGCGCGTGGCCAAGTAGTCCTCTCGCCGCTCGTAGACGCTCGGGAGGAGCCGCTCGGGGGCGACGTCCACCGGCGAAAACTCCAGGGTGCCGCGGATGGCCACCGGGCCATTGGTTTCGCGCCTTGCCATGAAGTTGGCCAGCACGCGCCGCAGGATGTCCATCGCATTCCGTTCCTGGGTGCCTCGCTGCTCCAGGTTGGCCAGGCGGACTTCCGTGCGCAGCAGATCCACCCGGACCCCTTTACTCACTGCAATCAGGTCCTGGATCCGTTCTCGCTGCCGCTCCAGCGAGCGGATGGAGAGAACCAGCGACTCGATCAGACGCTGCTGCGCCAGGATGCCGAAGTAGACGCTGCTGACGTTGAAGATCAGCTCCTCGCGAGAGCGGACCAAGCGATGCTCGGCGGCCGCCTGGAGCAACTCCGTCGCCTTGATCCGGGACACGATCTGTCCCCCGGTGAAGATCGGCATGGCCAGGACGAGGTCGCCGGAGAGGAACGTCCCGCCGAAGACCCCGAGCTCGCCGTTGAACCGCGCGGGGATCAGGCGCTGATTATCCAGGAAGTAGCTCGCGGTGCCGACGGCGTGCAGGCTTGGCCACTGCCGGCCGGCCGCAGCATCGCGTTGCGCCTGGGCCTGGGCCGCCTCCCATCCCCGCGCCGCCACATCCGGGTTGTTCGCCAGTGCGAGGTCGATGCACTCCTGGAGTGTCAGCGAGCCCGCGGCCGGCTCCGGCTCCGCTGCCGCAAAAACCGGGGCGAAGGCTACAAGCGTTGTAAGAAGGACAAGGAAAAGCCCACTCATCGATCGCATGCTTCCACCTTCCTGGCGGTGCAAGTTGTCGTCCTTCGCTTCAGTGGTCAAGCGACTGCCCGCAGCCGATGAGGCTACACCGGATAAAGGACAGCATCTCGTGGGAATGGAGGATGGAATAGGCGATGACCGCGGTCGCGCTTCCGTTGACCATGGCCGTGTCAACCGCCCGACTCATCCATCCTGCCGTTGCGTGCCACATCATCCGACTCCTCTCACTGCCTGGAACAAAACGATGCCCCCGGAGGAACGGGTGTCCCTCCGGGGACGCTCGGACCTACCACCGCGGCCCGAAGCCCATCCCAGGACTACGCCCCATCATTCCCATCCCGCGGCCACCGCCGACCCCGGGGCCGTACGCCGGCATCTGCGCCCGCTGCTCGGGCGTGAGGGTCTCGGCCACCGCGGTCCGGGTGGCGAGGGCCTTCTCCTGCATCTGGGCCTGCAGCGCGGTGATCTCCTTCTGCTTCGCTGCGATCTTGGCCTGATCCAGGACCGGCTCCCGGAAGAGGTTCCGGAGCTCAGTCCGCTTCGCGATCATCTCGGTGCGGGCCGGGGCCAGCTCGGCGTACCGGTCGCCCTGGATCTTCTGGATCTGCGCGACCTGCTCGGCGCTGAGATTCATACCGGCCATGCCCGGGCCAGCCCCGGAGCCCTGTCCCGGACCGTACCCCATCCCCATCCCGCGCCCGCCACCGGGCCCCCAGGCGAAGGCCGTCGCCGCCGTGAGGGCCATGATCCCGACCACCCCGAGTGCCATCACTGTCTTCTTCATTGTCGTTCCTCCTCCCCGCTGCCGCGGACTGTAGGTTTGCGTTCGGTACTAGAGAGAAGCAGGAGGCGTGCCAGCGATCAAGCCGCGCCACATCGCCCGGACGACGCAGCGGGAATCCTAACAATACCCGCGAGTTATGTGTGACGGGGTTGGGGCGATACGAGAAGGAGCGCGTTGAGGATGTTTACGGGATGCGGATCTCGCAGTACCGAGTGCCGATTCAGCACGAGAAGACGCTACTCCTCCGCGTCCTGTTCCAAGGAGATGCCGTACTCGCGTAGCCGGGTATAGAGTGTGCGCAGGCCGATGCCGAGTTGCTCGGCCGCCGCACGCCGGTTGCCCTTGCATGCGCTCAGCACTGCGAGGATGGCCTCGCGCTCCAACTCTCGCAACGTCCGTGGCCCGGCTGCTGCTGGGGTCGGAGACGTCGGAGCCAGATTTAAGTGCGCCGGGAGGATCTGTTCCCCTTGGCAGAGAATAGCCGCCCGCTCGATCACGTTCTGCAGCTCCCGGATGTTGCCCGGCCACGCGTAGTCCTGCAGGAGCGCGCGCGCCTCGTCCGTGAAGCCGACGATCCGTTTTCCGAACCGGCGGCTGGCTTGCTGCAGGATGTGCGCGGCGAGGGGGAGAATGTCGGCGGGCCGCTCCCGGAGGGGGGGCAACACGATCGGAAACACGCTCAGGCGGTAGTAAAGATCCTCACGGAAAACGCGTTCGGCCACCAGGCGCTGCATGTCCCTATTCGTCGCCGCAATGACCCGGACGTCCACCGTCACCGTCTTGGTTCCTCCCACCCGCTCGAACGTCCCTTCCTGCAGGACACGGAGGAGCTTGGCCTGCAGGGCCGGGGTCATCTCGCCGACCTCATCGAGGAAGAGGGTGCCCCCGTGTGCCAGCTCGAATCGGCCCCGCCGCTGGGCCGCGGCCCCGGTGAAGGCGCCCTTCTCGTGGCCGAACAGCTCGCTTTCCAGAAGCGTCTCGGCCAGGGCGGCGCAGTTTACCGCGACGAAGGCCTGGTCGGCCCGCGGACTCCAGTGATGGACGGCGCGCGCCATCAACTCCTTGCCCGTCCCCGTCTCGCCGGTGATGAGCACCGTGGCGTCCGTCGGCGCCACGGAGCGCCCCAGTTCCAGAGCCGCCTGCATCTTGGCATCTCCGGCGATGATCTCGCCGAACGGGAACACGGCCTCGGCAGCCTGGCGCAGCGTGGTTGCCTCGTCGGCCACCCGCTTCTCCTCCAGGATCCGCCGCACCGCCATCCGGAGCTCGTCGGGATTAGCCAGCGGCTTCAGGAGGTAATGAACCGCCCCCTTGCGCATGGCCTCGACGGCACCTTCGACTGTGCCGAACGCGGTCAGGATGATCACGGCCGTGTCGGGGTCGTCACGCTTCACCTGCGCAAGTAGCTCTAGGCCCGAGATGCCGGGCATCTTGAGATCCGTCACGACGAGGCGATAATGGCGCTTGGCCAGGAGCTGACGCGCTTCCTCGCCACTCGCGGCCGCGGTCACCTCATGCCCTTCATCTCTCAAGATCGAGGTGAGCAAGAGCCGCATGGCCGGCTCGTCGTCCACCACCAGGACGCTGGCCTTGAGCTTAGACATGGGCTGTGCCCTCCACGGGAAGTGTCACCAGGATGGTCGTGCCGTCCGGCCCGGTCCGCACGACGCGGAGAGCGCCCCCATGGGCCTCCACGATCTGCTTGCAGATCGCCAGGCCCAGGCCGGTCCCCTTGGTCCGCGTCGTGTAGAACGGCTCGAAGACCCGGGGCAAGTCCGCCTCGGGGATCCCCGACCCGGTGTCCTCGACGGCGACCTCGACGGTTCGTCGCGTGCCGCGTTTCCCATCCATGGGCCGCGCTGCGAGCGTCAATTTCCCCCCGTTCGGCATGGCCTGGAGGGCGTTGAGCGCAAGATTCCCGAAGAGCTGTTTCAGTTGGTCGGGGTCGGCAGCGATGGGGGGCGCCTCCTCGGCAATGTCGAGCCGACACGACACGCCCGCGGACTCCGCGGCCGGCAACGCCAATCGTAGCACCTCACCGAGAATCCCAGGGAGGTTTGCCGACTGGCGGTCCGGCGGGCGCGGTCGCGCGTAGGTCAACAGATCGTTTACCAGCCGCTCGAGCCGGGTCGCCTCCTGCGCGATGGTCTGGGTCATCTCCTGCTGCGTGGGATCGGCCGCCTGCTTTTCCCCCAGGAACTGCGCCAGCCCCTTGATCGCCCCCAGGGGGTTCCGAATCTCGTGAGCCAGGACGGCGGCCATGCCGCCAAGCGCCGCCAAGCGCTCCTGGCGCGCGGCCTCCTGCTGCAGGGCAAAATACCGCCGCAGAGTCCGAACCTGCCAGGCGCCCAGCCCCGCCAGCACCAGCACCGCAACGGCGACAAAGAGGATCTGGGCCTGGGCCTGATAGACGACCTGACGCGCGGGCGCCGCGTGGAGGGCGATTCGGAGGATTCGGAAGCGGGGTTGGCTGACGTCCACCAGGCCCGCCGGCCCGACCGGAGGAATGTGAAAGGGAACCGTCAGTTCGTAGACCTCTTCCTCGGTGCCGAGCACGACGAACTCGCCTCCCAGACGACCGGTATCTCGCGTTCGGACAAACGCCGGATCCTCCATCCTGCGTCCCGCCAGCCGGGGGTTCGTATGCGCGAGGATGGTGCCATCGCGCTCCACGATGGCAAGATATGCCACGTCCCGTCGGTGCTGCGCGGTCACCAGGGCCTGGAGCGCGTCGGCATCCCGAGCGCTTTGGGCGCGCGCCTCGGCGGCCAGTTCCAGAGCCGCGCGCAGGCCGCTGTTCTGCAGGGTCTGTTCGGCCAGTTGGCCGGCCGTGCGATAATTGAGCAGGGTGACCGCAAGCAGGCCCACCGAGAGGAGCGCCAGGGTCGCCAGGAGCGTCCATATCGGCCAGCGACCGGGGATCGTGCCAAACCTCATGGCTCGCATGGGTCACTCATCCGCCACCGAGACCCGCCGCGCCGTTCCTCCAAACATACATCGCCCCACCGGACGCCCACGGCGGTCCGAAGCGACTCGCCTCGTCCGAGAGTTCGGGCCGATGACCGAGAGGAGGGGTCCGGAGCGGCCGGGTTACTCCTCGCCCAGCGCCTCCTCCCGGTAGTTCGCCCACGCCACCTTGGATCGGGACACGGGAATGGCCCGCGTGTAGAGGTACTCAAGGTGGTTCAGTATACCCGGCAGCCGGGTGGGTGGAAAGCCCAGGACGGCCTCGCCGGACCCCAGGTCGGTTGCATCGCGGCAACCGTAACAGCCGTAGCTCAGGTTCATGCGCCCAGTCTGATACGGGACAACCGTTGCGTCCACACAGGTTGCCTGAAGGACAGCCGTGGTGCTCGCGAGGCGCTCCCCGCCCTGGGTGTGGAGGTCTGCCAGGGCGAGCCACATGAGCCGCTCGACGCGATCCTCCACCACAACGACGTCGGGAACGGAGATCGCCCGATCCAGCGGCGACAACTCCAATGCCCGAATCGAGTCGGATTCTAGGCGCGCCATCCCGGCGAACATCGCCGCGCCCACGGCCGGGTCCGCCACGATGCCGAAGCCGACGAGTCCCTTGCCGGACCGGAGGCCCTCGGGGAGCGGGCGGATGCCGAACGCGCTGGCAGCCGCGGGACAGGAGAGCTGGCCGCCCTCCAATAGCACGGCCTCCCCGCGTCGCGCCTCCATCACCGCCTGGCAGTACCGCGCGTGCCGGAGTCGCCGAGGGCCGGCGGGGACCTGCTCGGCTGTCGGCACGAAACGCACGCCGACCGGCGGCGCCGAGAGGCCGAGGATTTCGACCATCCTGCTTCCAGCGGCCCGGATTTCCTCCAAGGTCACGGTTGGCCCGTCACCGCCGGTCTTTGCTAACACGTTCGCCCTCCTGGAGTCTCGGATGAGACTCGGAAGACCCACAAATGCTCGCGCCCCACGCGTGCGTACGAACGCGGCTCTCGCCGCCGTCACGCATCGAGAAACGGCCTGACGATGAAGTAGACCCCCAGAAGCCCGACGAGGACCCCGGCGGTGCGCTTCACCCAGACGCTCCCGTGCTGGAAGACGCCGTTCTCCAGGATCCGCTGGACGAGGGTAACCGACGACCCGGCCACGGCGATCGGCAGGGCGTGGCCGACGCCGAATACCGTGATCAGAACCATACCGGTCAGCACCTGTTGCTGAACCGTGATGATGGCCAGGATGGGGGCGAGAAACCCGAAGGTGCAGGTTCCGGAGAGTGTGCCGTAGGCCAGGCCGAGGACGAACGCTCCGGAAAGGCCCCTGACCTTGAGCCGGCTCACGGCACTCCCGGACAGGGAACAGGCGCCTACCCCAAACATGTCCAGGGCGACCCACACCAAAACGGCGCCCACCGCGATGGTCCAGTAGGAGCCGACATCGCCCAGCATCCACCCCATGAGCGAGCACAGAAGACCCACTGCCGCAATGGTGAGAAAGAGTCCTCCCGTGAACGCCACGGCGTACCGGGTGGCGTGGCGGGCGCTCGCGGATTTCTCCTGGCCCGCGACGTAGCCCACCATCAGGGGAATCGCCGCCAGGTGACAGGGGCTGAACAGGACGCTGATCATCCCCCAGAGGAAGCTGCCGAGGATGGCCAGAAGGCTTCCGGCGGTGAGCCATTCGTTGACAGCCAGGAACACGCGATCCATCGGGTCTCCCGGTGGGTAGAGGGTGTATCCGAGGGCACGAGGCTACTACTTCACCCCCAGCTTCTCGAATGCAGCCACGATGCTCTTCTTGTCCAGGAAGCCTTCGTGCCGGCCGACCTCTTTCCCTTGTTTGTCGTAGAAGATCTGCGTGGGAATCACGCGGATGCCGGTCTGTCTGGCCGGCGCCGGGTTTTTCCAGACGTCGATGAAGATGACGGCCGCCTTTCCTTCGTACTCGCGCGCGAGGTCGCGGAGGATCGGCGCCATCATCTTACAGGGGATGCACTCGGTCGCCCCCAGATCCACCAAAGTCACCATCCCCTTGGCGGGAAACTCGGGCGGTCGAGGAGCCGTCTGTGCAAATGCGACGGCCCCGGCGATAACGACGAGCCATCCGGCCAGCAACAGAACACCGCTCCTACGCATGACAGTCCGTTCGCCCACTCGTCTCCTCCGATTCTCGGGCGGCGCAATCTTCGGTTCGGTGCTCCTCGTCCTCCCGAGGACTGAATGAGACCCAAGTCACACGGCCATCCGCCGCGCGCCAAGAGGGTGTTGCCGAACCGCCGGGCGCCCCACCGTACCAGTCTGCCATCACTGCGCCGTGAGAAGCGCGTCAATGTTCTCCCGTAGGACCTTCTCGGGCATGGAACCCACCACGTAGCGCACCACCTGACCGCCGGGGGCGATGAAGCAGAACGTCGGTACGCCGTCAAGCTTGTACGCTCTGCTGATCTGCTGCGTCCCCATGAGGTACGGCCAGGCGTGCTTCTCCGATTGGGCGAATCGCTGAACTCGCTGGACGTTCTTGTCGTAGGCCACGGTGAGGAACTGCACCTTGTCGCCGTACACGGTGTGGGCCCGGCCGAGGATCGGCGCCATCTCCACGCAGTGGGGGCAGTCCGGGGACATGAACTCCAGCAGGATCGGCTTGGCCTTGAGATAACTCGCCAGCGTTCGGCTATTGCCGGTCACATCGAAAGTCGAGAACTCCGGGGCGATCTTGAAGGGGGACTCGTCGGCGCTGGCGCCCGGTGCCAGCAGGCTCTCGGCTACGAATCCTCCCAGAGCGAGGACGCAGACGATCCCGGCGAGGAACATCCACCGCACCGGGCCCAAGCCGCCCCACCAACCACTGTACATCACTCGCTTACGCATGCCACCCCTCCTGGTTTTTCGTCCGGCCCGCGGTCCGCCAGGCCACGGTTGCCGCCACGAACGTCCCCGCGATGAGGGCCAGGGCCGTGAGGCAGTACGGACAGACTGCGCGGATCACGAAGAACTCCACCCACGTCATCACGAGCTCGAACAAGAGGCCGAAGCCCGCCACGAGGGCCAGCGCCGAGGGCAACCAGCGGGGTGACCTCGCTCCGCCCCACAGACGCCAAGCCGCCAGCCCTGCCAGGACGACGAACCCCAGCAAGCCGATCATGGCCACCGGGATCGGTCCGATGGCCGCGTAGGGACTGGCCAGCACCACGTCGCAGGAGATGGTGTCGGTAAACGTACAGACGCCGCGTTTCGGGTTGCCGGCGATGACCGCGTGGAGTCTGACCAGGTAGGCGGCAACGGCCGCCCCACCGAGCGAAAAGGCAAGCGCGAGTCGCAACGGCCAGCGCTCGGTCGCGCGCAACCCGACGGCGGACACGCGGGCCACTCCCTGCATGGCTGTTTCGTTCACGTGGTTCCCTCCTCCCCCTCCCTCAGACGATTGTCCTGGATGAGTCGGCCGACACGGAGTGTCCGCCGGTGTCCCCTCACCGATGCGGGACCGACAGAATCCATCAGGTCCCGTTCGTGCAAACCACCACCCCTTGGGCGCACCGCTCGCACTCAAGCTGGATTGTCGTGTGCTCGATCCGGAAGCGGTCGCGAAGCACGGCCTTCAGCGCTGCCTGGGTGCCGCTCGTGTCGCTCCACGTAACGCCATCCACGGTCACGTGGGCGCTCAGGGTGACGGCGCCCGGGCAGAGGCTCCAGACATGGAGGTCGTGGATCTCGCGGACCCCGGGCACGGCGGCCATGGCCTGGCCGATCTCCGGGAGATGCAGACCCTCGGGTACGCCCTCCATCAGGATGTGGATGCCGGACTTGAGCAAGCGTCCCGACCCAAAGAACAGAACTCCAGCGATGATAATGCTCATCAGGGGGTCAAAGATCATCCAACCGGTCCACCAGATAACCACGCCGGCGACGATCACCCCCACCGACGACAGCGTATCCCCCAGGACGTGGAGCCAGGCGCTCCGGACGTTGAGATCGCCCGGCCCCTTTGCATGCTCGTGGTCCGCGTCATGGTTGTGATGGTCGTGACCATGGTCGTCGTGGCCGCGCAGGACCAGCAAGACCACCAGATTCACGGCGAGGCCCGCCGCCGCGATCACGAGCATCTCAATACTCTTCACCGGCTCGGGGGCCCAGATTCGGTGGCCCGCCTCCCAGAAGATCCCCGCGGCGATCACGAAGAGCGTGCCGCCGTTGATGACCGCCGCCAGCACCTCGGCCCGGTGAAGGCCATAACTGTGGCGGTCACTGGGCTCTTGGGCCGCCATGCGGAGGGCCACGTAGCTGAGACCCAGAGCCACCACGTCCATCAGGACGTGTGCCGCATCGCTCAGGAGGGCCAGGCTGTGCGTCCACAGTCCTCCGGCCACCTCGCCCACCAGGACCAGGGCCGTGAGGCTCACGGCCCAGAGGAATCGTCCTTCCAGACCACGGTCTTCATGGTTGAGCACCAGCTGTCGCACCGGAGTTGCCGCCGTTCCCGCCCCCACGTCGTCCTCCGATCTAGAACAACCCCCAGATGATCTTGCCGGCAATCATCCAGAGGAGGATCCCGATGACGCGCTTGAGTTGAGCGCTCGAAAGCTTAAAGCGAACCAGCCAGGAGCCGACCAGCGCGCCCACGACCGCGGCGGCCCCGGTGACAATCAGGAACGTCGGGTCCAGCCCCCCCAACGAAACGTGCCCGAGGAATCCAGCCGCCGAGGCAAAGACCACAACAAAGCCGGTCGTTCCGGCCGCGACCTTCGGATCGTAGCCCAGCCAAGTCAGCGCCGGGACGATGAAGTTTCCCCCGCCGACGCCCAAGAGACCACCGAGGTATCCGGCAAAGCTGCCGACCCCCGCACCGACCGCGGCCTCTCGGCCCCCTCCGCCGCTGCCAACCAGTGGCTTCACCGTCGGCCGGTAGAACAGCATCATGACCCCGGCGAAGACCAGGAATCCCGCGAAGAGCCAGAGCAGCGTGTCCCGCGGGACGTACTGCGAGCTCCACGCTCCAACGGGGGACAGGATCACCGCCGCGATGACAATGGGGAGGGCAGCCCGGAACCGGACCAGCCCACCCTGGATGAACACCGCCGACGCAAACGCCAGACTGATGGCATTCAGCAGGAGCGCCGTCGCCATGGCCTCACGCAGCGGCACCCCCATCCAGTAGAAGAACGGCACGAACAGGAACGCGGCCCCCAGCCCCGCCATGGAGAGGAGGGCAGAGAAGATGAGCACCACAGCACTGGCGGCAAGCAGGAACATGGCCTCGTTCGGCACCCGGCATCGGGATCCCGACGCCGGGTGCCGCCTCGATCACGCCCACGCGGAATAGCCTGTTGCCTAGACCACATACCCCGCGCACGGGATGCAGTGCGGCTGACCGTCCTTCTCGCGTACGTACCGCTCGAAGACATACTCCCCGCACTTCGCGCACTTCGTCTTGTTGAAGGAGCCCTTCACCGGCTGGAAGGTGAACTCCGGCTTACGTTCCACGATGAACAGAGCGTCTTCCGTCTGCGCGAACATCCAGTTAATCACCTCGTCGGTCACCGCAGCCGGTATCTCAGAGGGCTCCTTGCCCGCCTTCCGGTATTTGAAGAACTCGAACTTGGGCAGCGCATCCATGAACTCCGGCTTCATGGCGACCCGGACCGCCCCCTTGCCCGACTTGTAGAGCGTGAACGCGAGCTTGCCGATGCCGCTCTTCTCCATGAGCAGCTTCCCGTAGGTACAGCCGGTGGCGGACTGGATGCCGTCCACCATACAGGTCATCGGGTGGCCCACGCCGATCTCGGGGAAGGCGAAGAGCCCATGATCCGGCTCCCGCTCCACCCCGAGCGTGCGCATGGCGAGCTGCCCCATCCGGTACCCGATGGGCATGAACGGACAGTGGTGGCCGTGGAATTCGTAAGTCCAGCTTGGCACGTTCGTCATCGTCGTCTCCTCTTTTCAGGCCTCCGGCCTGGTGGCGGGCCCTCAGCTGCACCCGCAGGCACCCTCACGCAGTTTCTCCAGGAACTCTCCGAGCCACTCGAGCGTCGGGAAGCTGATCGCGCCCGGTGTGCAGATACTCGTACAGCCACTGCAGCCCACTACGCAGTTGTAGGGGCTGGCGACCACGGGCCGCTCCGTGGCCGGATCCCATGTGAAGACCTCGTGCTTACAGAACGTCACACAGGCCTGATCCCCGGTGCACTTCGTCGGGTCGACCGTGGGGTACC
>Ga0315287_10007793_pt1 | contig 10759 bp, 6 predicted proteins | sample YL17G11_0_MG_FD_205037 | JGI IMG/M metagenome (GOLD analysis project Ga0315287, IMG submission 205037) | Sediment microbial communities from Yellowstone Lake, YNP, Wyoming, USA - YL17G11_0 | ecosystem: Environmental > Aquatic > Freshwater > Lake > Sediment | place: USA: Wyoming | collected...
AGACCGGCATCAAGGTGGTGTACGACACCTATGATGCCGAGGAGACGATGGAAGCGAAGCTGCTGGCGGGCGGGTCCGGTTATGACGTGGTGAGTGCGTCGACCAATTTCTTCAGCCGTCAGATCAAGGCGGGCGTCTATCGCCCGCTCGACAAGAGCAAGCTGCCGAACTGGAAGAACCTCGACCCGAAGGTGTTGGCACTGCAGTTGCCGGCCGACCCGGCCAACGCCCACGCGGTCCCTTATCTGCATGCGATCAACGGCTTCGCCTACAACGTCGACATGATCAAGGCGCGCATGCCGAACGCGCCGCTCGGCAGCCTCGACATGCTCTTCAACCCTGACGTCGTGCGCCGCTTCGCCGATTGCGGCGTATCGCTGCTCGACTCGCCCGACGACACGATGCAGCTCGGGCTCGTGTACCTGGGGCTCGACCCCAACAGCCGCAAGCGCGAGGATTTCGAGGCGGTGCAGAAGATGCTGGCGCGAGTGCGGCCATACATCCGCAAGTTCGATTCCGTCGAGTACATGAACTCGCTCGCCGATCGCGACCTCTGCATCGCCATGTCCTGGTCCAGCGACTACGCGAACATCATGGTGCGCGCGCGGGAGGCCGGCACCAACGTGAAACTGGCGTTCACGATCCCGCGGGAAGGCGCAAACCTGACATTTTCCTCGCTGCTCATCCCCGTGGATGCGCCGCACCCCGAGGCCGCGCACAAGTTCCTGAACTTCATCCTGCAGCCGGACGTCATTGCCGAAATCACCAACGAGATCTACTACGGCAACAGCAACCGTGCGGCCAATGCCCTGGTGCGGCCCGAGATCCTGAACGACCCGGCCATCTATCCGAACGAGAGCGTCAAGGCGCGCCTGTACACGACCGAAGAGATGGACCTGGCGACCCAACGTGTTCGAACCCGGGTATGGACGCGGATCACGACCGGCACATGAGCCTCGCGATGACGCGCAGCGTGAAAAAGAAAAAGAAGGCGGTAACTGCCGACCAGGAGGTCCTCCGTCAACCGCTGCCGATCCGGCAGCGCCAGCGCCTGATCGACGCCTGCATCACCGCGCTTCATCTCTATGGCCCGACCGGCACCACCGTGGCCAGGGTCGTGGCGATCGCGAAGTTGTCGCCCGGCATCGTGCGGTTCTATTTCCGGTCCAAGGCGGCGATGCTGGTGGCGTCGTTGCAGTTTCTCGCCACCGAATTCGAGGACCGGGTCGTGAACCCCGTCGTAGCCTTGCGCGGTCAACCCGCGCTGGCGCTGCAGCGGCTGGTCGAGTTGTATCTCGACCCGGAAATCGCCAGCCCGCGCAAAGTCGCAGTCTGGTACGCGTTCTGGGGCGAGGCGAGCGCACGCCAGGAGTATCTGGCCATTTGCGGGCAGAAGGACGCGAATTTCGCCGCGCTCGTCCACGACCTGATCGACCGTATGATTGTGTCGAGCGGGCGGCGGCACCTGGACAGCGAGGCCGTGGCCCTGGGGCTGATCGGCGTCCTCGAAATGCTGTGGCAGGGATTCGCCTTCGAGGAAGAGGCCAACATCGACCGTGCACTCGCCCGGCGCCGCTGCATGGCGTACTTGCGTTCAGTGTTTCCGCGCGAGTTTGCCGCGCTGGACGAAGGTGCCGGCGCAGGCCGGGTGACTCGCGGGATGCACGGCGACCCGCTCGAGGAGCGGGAGAAGTTCTTCCGCGGCGCCTGGCAATTCGCCGGCCATGAGCAGGAGATTCCCGGGAGCGGCGACTATGTCGCGCTCGATCTCGCCGACACCCGCGTGCTCGTCGTGCGGGACGCCGCAGGCACGGTGCGAGCATTTCGCAACGCCTGCCGCAGCCTGCCACACGCGCTCGTATCCACGCGCCGCGGACGGTTCGCCGATGCCAGCATCGCCTGCGCATTGCATGGGCTGTCCTACGGGCTCGACGGCCGTCCAGTCGGGTCGCATGAGGGCGCAGGGCTGCTGCAGTTCGAGGTGTACCGTTCCCACGGACTGATCTTCGTACGGTCGCCGGCGGCGGCTCGCCCCTGGCCGGAGCCGGACCTTGCAGGTATCGGCGCTGCAAGCGATTGCCTGCCGTTGCCGGATGCCGCAGGTTCGCCGTGGCCGGTCGAGGCGGACTGGAAGATCGTCATGCTGCAGCTGCTCGAATCTCGCCCACCCGGCGCAACGACCAGTCCATGGCGCCGACAATTCCTGCGGCCCAACATGCTCGTCGAGCAGCGCCCGGGCGCCTTGTCCATCCTGCAGGTACTGCCGGCCGGTGCCGGCCGCAGCCGCGTGCAGCAGTTCGAGTACGCGGCACCTGCTGCCGACCCGCAGGCGTTGGCTGGCGCAGAACGCGCACGCAGCCTGATGCGAGTGCAGCTCGAGCGCGAGCTGGCGATTGCCGCGTCGACGCAGCAAGGGGAGGCCGATCCGGACTACGAGGCGGATGCCAGTGTGGCGCCGTCACCGGCAACGGCGGCATTCCGCCGCATGTTGCTCGACGCCGACTATTGATGCACCGCTGAGTTCACGCGAACCGCGTGGGCGCCTGCGGCTGCCGAGTCTCCGGGATGCGTTCGCGCAGCAGGTCGTGGAACTCGCGCATCCAGCCCTCGAGTTCCGACAGCGGACCCGGCGTGTAACTGCTCGAGGCCAGCCCGCGCTGCACGCGCGCGCACAGCCACTCGTCCTCGCCGTTGACCTGCTGGTTGATCCTCTGGCCCAGGTAACGCACGACCTTCGTCGCGCGACTGGAGTCCGGCAAACCGTAGATTCCGCCGCGAATGGTGCACTTGCCGGGCCCCGCCGGCAGCACCTGGAAGAAATCCATCTGCTCGGGAAAGACGTCGATACCGAGGTTCGGCAGCATGCTGTAGAAGCGCCAGCAGCGACGATTGGCCTCGGGCAGGTGCCCGGTGGCCTGGCCGACGAGCTGCTGGTACTTGCGTTCGGCCCACCGCGGCGACAACTGCTCTCGAAACCAGCTCACGCCGCGCGCCACGCCCGGGACACCCGCCTGGTCGTCGTAATCCGGCGTGAACATGCGGTACAGGCCCGGATGCCCGATCGGGACGTGATACGACTCCAGGTAGTTGTCCATCGCGATCTTCCAGTCGACGTTCCAGGTCTCGGTCGTAATGGGCGTGAGCGGCACCATGTCCTCGAAGCGATAGGGCATGAATTCATCCGCCAGCGCGCCCCACGTCCTGGAGACCGGCGGTGGATCGCCGGTCAATGCGATGAAGACGAACCCGAATGCGATGTCCACCTCGACCGGGCGCAACCCGTGTTCGGACCGGTCGAGTCCGAGGAAGGTTTCCCGTGCCGCTACCCCCAGCAGCGCGCCATCATGGCGGTACGACCAGCCGTGGTACGGGCACGTGATGGGACCCGCGCACACACCGTCGCCGTCGAGCAGCCGCGCGCCGCGATGACGGCAGACGTTATGGAAAGCCCGGATCACGCCGTCGCGATCGCGCAGGCCGACGACACTCTCCCGGCCGATGTCGAGGGTGACGTAATCGCCAGCCTGCCTGAGCTGGCTGACGTGGCAAAGCATCTGCCAGCTCGGCAGCAGGATCCGTTCGATCTCGAGCCGCGTCATCTCGGGGTGGTTGTAGATCCAGGCGGGCATCGCCCGCGCGGGCGCGGACACCGCATTGCGGCGGTCGCTGCGGTCGGCGGCAGAGCTCGTCATCTGGCGTCTCCGGAGGCAGGCGGGTCAACGGCAAATTATACGGTCATTTAATCTACGCCTCGGCATCAGGGCTTGGCAAGTCAGGGTGTCGAGCAAGACCTAGTTAATACGAGCGGCTTCTCAAGGATGCGTTTATATGATCATATAGGCGACGTTGCCGACTGCGGGACCGGCGCGGACGGCGAGTCCTGTGTCCTGCACGCCTGAAGGGGGACCGGGACATGGCTCGAGACCTGACCAGGAGCAATGCGCACTACCAGCAGGCGGTCAAACGCCTGCCGCTCGGCGTCGCCTCGAACTTCCGTTTCTGGGGCGAGGAACGGACGATCTACGTCAAGCATGGCCGCGGCGCGCGCGTGACCGACATCGACGACAACGAATACGTCGACTACCGCCTCGGCTACGGCCCGGCGATCCTCGGCTACGCCGATCCCCGCGTCGATGAAGCCGCGCGGAAGGGCATGGAGGTCGGCGGTGTGTTTGCGCTCTCGACCGAGCGTGAGCTCGCCGTCGCCGAGCGCATCGCCCGCATGGTGCCCGCGGCCGAACTCGTCCGCTTCTCGAACTCGGGTACGGAGGCCGTGATGGCTGGCCTGCGACTTGCCCGCGCCTACACCGGCAAGGATGACTACGTCATTCTCGAGGGCAGCTACCACGGGCTGTTCGATGCCGCGATGTGGTTCACGCCGATGGACAAGTGGAACGAGGTCGGCGAGCCGACCGTGTATCCCTACAGCGAAGGCGTGCCCGTTGGACTGCGCAGCTTCGCCCACTTCGTGCAGGCGAACGACGCCAACCAGCTCGAGGACGTCTTCAAGCGCTCGGCCGGGCGCATTGCCTGCATGCTGATCGAGCCGATCATGGGCAACTGCCTTGGCATCGCCGCGGAGCCCGAGTACCTGCGGGCCGCGCGCAGCCTGTGCGACAAACACGGCGTCGTGCTGCTCATCGACGAGGTCAAGACCGGATTCCGCGTGGCCCGCGGCGGCGCGCAGCAGCTCTACGGCGTCAATGCCGACCTGTGCACATTCGCCAAGGCGATCGGCAACGGCTATCCGATCTCGGTGCTCGCCGGACGCGAGGAAATCATGCGCAAGCTTGGCCGTGGCGTCGCGCATGGTGGCACCTATACCGCGCACTCCGTCGCGCTGGCTGCGGCCGAGAAGACCCTGGAGATCCTCGAAGAAACCGATGCGCTCGAGCGGGTTGCGAGTTACGGCGCACAGCTGCGCGACGGCATGCGCATGGTGCTGCAGTCGCGTGGCATCCCGCACAGCTTCGTCGGCCATCCGTCGATGAGCGGGCTCTACTTCGCCCATGAGCCACCGCGCAACTACCGCGACTGGAAGCGTAGCGACTATTCCTTCTACGATGCCATGGCGCGTGTGCTGCACGATGAGCGAGTCCTGTGTGAGCCGGACTCGCGTGAGCCGTGGTTCGTGTCGGCGGCGCACGACGACGCGTGCCTGAAAGACACGTTGCAGGCGTTCGAGATCGCGGTCGACGCGACCCTGCGCACGGGCGGTGCCGGACACCGCAGGCCGGCTTGAGCGGCGCGAAGCTCGACGCGATCGTCGTCGGCGCCGGCCATAACGGGCTGGTCGCCGCGTGCTACCTCGCGCGTGCCGGCCTCAAAGTGCTGGTGCTGGAACGCAACGATTACGTCGGCGGCGCGGCCGTCAGTCGCCAGCTGTACGAGAACTTCACTTATTCGAACTGCTCCTACGTCTGCAGCCTGCTGCGTCCCGAGATCATGCGCGCCCTGGAGCTGCCCAAGCACGGACTGCAGATCATTCCGTACGACGGCGGCTGCACGATGATGAGCGACGGCGGTCATCTCGCCATCTACGACAACCATGACGCGCTGCGCCGTGAAATCTCCCGTCACTCGCAGCGCGACGCCGAAGCCTACGACCGCTATTCGCGCGACGTGATGCGGCAGTGCAAATTCATCAAACCCCTGCTGCTGCGCGAACCGCCGGATCCTGCTTCGTTCCGGCCGCGCGACATACGGTCGTTGCTGGACCTGGGGTTTCGCCTGAATCGTCTCGGCTCCGAGCGCATTTACGACACGCTGCGCTTCTGGACCATGAGCGCGGCAGATTTCCTCGACGAGTATTTCGAGAGCGAGATCGTCAAGGCGCACTTTGCCGGAAGCTCCATCATCGGCACGGCGCTCGGCCCGCGCTCGCCCGGCACGGCCTACGTGCTGCTGCATCACTACATGGGCGAGATCGACGACACGGTCGGCGCCTGGGGCTTCGCCCGCGGCGGCATGGGCGCGGTGAGCGCATCGCTGGCGGCGTCGCTGCGCGCGAGCGGTGGCACGATCCGCACCGACGCCGGTATCGACAGGATACTGGTGCACGGCGGCCGGGCCGTTGGCGTCGTGCTGCACGACGGTGAGGAGATCCGCGCACCGCTCGTGCTCTCGAGCATGGACGTCAAGCGCACCTTTCTCGAATCGATCGAGGAGAAGGAACTGCCCGGCGAGTTCGTACAGCAGGTGCGCAACTTCAAGATCCGCGGCTCCTCGGGCAAGCTGAACGTCGCGCTCGACGGGCTGCCGGTGTTTCCCGCGATCCCCGCTGGCGCGCCGTGCTCGCGTGGCGACATGCACGTCACCGACACCATCGAGATGATGGAGCGCGCCTACGACGACTGGAAGGACGGCACGTGGTCGCGTGCACCCTATATCGACATGCTGATTCCCTCGCAAATCGACCCGACCATGGCGCCGGACGGCAAGCACTACATGTCGGTCTTCGTGCAGTACTGTCCGTACGAGCTGGCAAGCGGCCCGTGGGACGCGCAGCAGCGCAAGGCGTTCGGCGACACGGTGATCGACACCATCGCGAACCACAGCCCGAACTTCAAGAGCCTGATCCTGCACGCGGAAGTGCGCACGCCATGGGACATCGAGCGTGAGGTCGGCCTGACCGAGGGCAACATCTTCCAGGGTGAACTCACCATGGACCAGTTGCTGTTCAACCGGCCGATTCCGGGCTATGCACAGTACCGCACTCCGCTGGATGGGCTGTACCTGTGCGGATCGAGCACGCATCCGGGTGGCGGTGTCATGGGCGCGCCTGGTGCGAACGCTGCGCGCGCGGTGCTGCGTGATCTCGGCAGGGCGGTGACGCAATGAGCGCCGTGCGGCCGTCGGCGGCGGCAGGTTACGACTGCGTCGTGATCGGCGGCGGTCACAACGGCCTGGTCTGCGCCGCGTACCTGGCCAGGGCCGGCCGGTCGGTGCTGGTGCTGGAGGCGGCGGCGCAGGTGGGCGGCGCGGCGGTCACGCACGAATTCGCTCCCGGGTATCGCGTCTCTGCCTGTGCGCACCTGCTGCACCAGATGTCCGCGCAGCTGATTGACGAACTGGCGCTTGCAAAGCATGGCCTGCGCTTTGCAGCGACGCAGATGCCAACGGTCGCTCTGTCCGGCGACGGAGCGTCGCTCACGCTCGGCGCCACCGGATTGTCCGGCCCGGCCCGGTTGTCGGCGCATGACCTGGATGCCTACCCGCGGTTCGTCGAGCGCCTCGCAAGGTTTGCCAGGTTGCTCGGTCCGGTGCTCGAGCAGGTGCCGCCCGAACTCGGCACCAGCGCGTGGTCGGATCGATTCGCGCTGCTCGGTCTGGGCTGGCGCGTGCGACGTCTCGGCCGGCGCGACATGCGTGAGCTGCTGCGCATTGGCGCCATGAACGTGTACGACCTGCTCAACGAGCAGTTCGAGTCGCCGTTGCTCAAGGGCGCGCTGGGGCTCGACGCGGTCCTCGGCACGAATTTCGGCCCGCGTTCACCGGGCACGGTGCTGACGCTGCTGTACCGACTGGCTGCGCAGACGGGCGCCGGCGAGCGGTCGACCGCGCAGCCGCTCGGCGGCATGGGTGCGGTATGCGATGCGCTGGCAAGAGCCGCCGTCGCGGCCGGCGTCACGATCCGCACCGCAGCGCCGGTCAGCCGGGTGCTGGTCGCCAACGACGCGGCGTGCGGCGTGCTGCTCGAATCCGGCGAGCGCATCGACGCGCGCACGGTGGTCTCGAACGCCGATCCGAAGACGACGCTGCTCAAGCTGCTCGGGGCGGAGCATCTCGACACTGGTTTCGTACGGCGGGTCAGCCATCTGCGCAGCAACGGCCTTGCCGCCAAGCTGCACCTGGCACTGGATGCTGCGCCGCGGTTCAGTGGCCTGGACGCGGCGGCGCCAGGCGGACGCCTGCTGGTTGCGCCGTCGCTCGACTATATCGAGCGTGCTTTCAATCACAGCAAGTACGGCGAGTACTCGGACGCACCGGCGATCGAGGTCACGGTGCCGACCATCCATGACCCGGGCCTGGCCCCGGCGGGAGGGCACGTCATCTCGGCGGTCGTGCAATACGCGCCGTATGCGCTGCGCGCCGGATGGGACGTGGAACGAGAGCGCATGGCCGATCGGGTCGTCGATGTGCTGGAGCAATACTCTCCCGGGCTGCGCGGCATGATCCGGACGCGCGAGCTGTTGACGCCGCTCGACCTCGAGCGTCAGTTCCGGATTACCGGGGGGCACTGGCACCATGCAGAACTCGCGTTCGACCAGTTCTTCATGCTGCGCCCGGTGCCGGGCGCGGCGCAGTACGGTACGCCGCTGCCGGGGTTGTATCTCTGCGGGGCCGGATCGCATCCGGGCGGCGGAGTGATGGGCACGGCGGGCCGCAACGCCGCGCGACGGATCCTGGCCAAGGCAGCCTGAGATGAGCAACGAACGCGAGCCATTGCCGCACTATCAGCAGCCGTTGCTGCAGACGCCGTTCCATGACCGCGCGCGCGCCCTGAGCCAGCTCGACAGCTTCATTCCCTGGAGCGGGTACACCACGGTCGACGTCTTCACGACGGTCGAGCAGGAGTATTTCGCCATCCGCAACGCGGCAACCTTGTACGACCTGACGCCGATGGTGAAGTACCGCGTGGCCGGGCCGGGGGCCCAGCGCTACCTCAATCGCCTGGTTACCCGCGACGTCGCCAAACTCAAGGTCAATCGCGTCTGCTATTGCGTCTGGTGCGACGACAGCGGTCACGTGATCGACGACGGCACCATCTTCCGTCTTGGCGAGCACGAGTACCGGCTGTGCACGGCCGAGCGCCAGATCGACTGGCTGCTCGACTCGGCCCGCGGCTTCGACGTGGCAGTCACCGAAGTCACCGAGCAGATCGCTGCGCTTGCGCTGCAAGGTCCGACCTCATGCGCGGTCCTGAAGCAGCTCGGGCTCGCCGGCGTCGAGCGGCTGAAGCCGTTCGAACTCCGTGGGTTCGAGGCCGGCGGGCTGCGGGTTACCGTTTCGCGGACCGGGTTCACCGGCGACCTCGGGTACGAGCTGTGGGTCGCGCCAGAGGATGCAATCCTGCTGTGGGATACGCTGATGACGCGCGGCAAGTCGCGTGGCATCCGACCGATCGGGTCCCGCGCGCTCAATCTCGCGCGGATCGAGGCCGGCTTCCTGGCGCCGAACGTCGACTTCGTCTCCGCCGAGCGCACTCTGCGCGTCGGCAGCTCACGCTCGCCGTTGGAACTCGGGCTCGGCTGGCTCGTCGACTTCGAGAAAGGTCACTTCACCGGCCGGCGGGCATTGCTCGAGGAGCGCCGCCGCGGTCCGCGCCGCCAGCTGGTGGGGCTCGACATCGACGGCAACAAGCCGGCGGTCAATGTGCTGTTGTACGCGGAGCGTTCCGCGCGCAACGAGATCGGCAGCGTGTCGTCTGCGATGTGGTCGCCGACCTGCAAGCGCAACATCGCGCTCGCGATGGTCGACGTCCCGCACATCACGCCGGGGAGTTCCCTCTGGGCGGACGTGTACCTGAACCGGGAGCTGGTCTGGGAACGTCGCATGTGCCGCGCGCGCGTCGTGGAGCGGCCCTTTTTCGCCCCGGACCGACGGCGCGCAACGCCGCCCGCCGACGTCTGATCAGGAGGATCGCAATCGTGCGGGCGGCAGCCCGCATTGACGCACATCGAGGCCGGTAACCGTATGCAGCGCCGAGTTGCAGCACGGCCGCATGTTATATTATGGCTGTGACAAAACGCGACGCCGCGGGAACCGAGTTGCGCGCGGTCGTAAATGACGGCAACGGGAGCCCAGGATGCGCGCAGTAAGGACCCTCGGGTTGCTCGGAACGGGCGTGATCGGCGCGGGCTGGGCTGCGCGCGCGCTGCATTTCGGCATCGACGTCGTCGCGGCGGACGTGAAGCCCGAGATGGAAGCGTGGTTGCGCGATGCGATCGCCAACGCCGAGCCGGCGCTCGCGCGCCTGACGCTGGCGCCACTGCCGCCCAAGGGCGTGCTGTCGTTCACGACGAGCCCGGCCGAGATGGCGGCCCGCGCGGATTTCATCCAGGAAAACGTCCCGGAGCAGCTCGAGCTGAAGCAACAGGTGCTGGCGGAGATCAGCCGACATGCGGCGCCGGACGTGATCATCGCCTCCAGCACCTCGGGACTGACGCCGACCGACCTGCAGCGCGACCTGCGCGCGCCCGGGCGGTTCTGCGTCGCGCATCCGTTCAATCCAGTGTACCTGCTGCCGCTCGTGGAACTGGTGGGTGGACAGCAGACGGCGCCGCAGACGATCGCAGCGGCGCAGGAGTTCTTCCGCTACATCGGCATGCACCCGCTGCACGTGCGCCATGAAGTGCCGGGGCACCTGACCGACCGGCTGCAGGAAGCGCTGTGGCGCGAGATCCTGCACATGATCAACGACGGCGTCGCGACCACGGGCGAGCTCGACGAGTCGATCGTCTACGGCCCGGGCCTGCGCTGGGCGGGCATGGGCACGAACCTGATCTACCACCTCGCCGGCGGCGAGTCCGGCATGCGGCACATGCTGGCGCAGTTCGGCCCGTGCCTGAAGTGGCCGTGGACCCGGCTCGAAGCGCCGGAACTCACCGCAACGCTGATCGACCGGATGGTCGAAGGCACGCAGGCCCAGGCTGCGGGACGCTCGATCCGCGAACTCGAGCGTCTGCGCGACGACTACCTGGTGGCGATCCAGCAGGTGTTGCGCCAGTTCGACGTCGGGGCCGGCTCGACGTTGCGT